>Ga0209045_1000365_pt1 | contig 56212 bp, 55 predicted proteins | sample SaaInlLV_10m_DNA_4_FD_184664 | JGI IMG/M metagenome (GOLD analysis project Ga0209045, IMG submission 184664) | Marine microbial communities from expanding oxygen minimum zones in the Saanich Inlet - Saanich Inlet SI072_LV_200m_DNA (SPAdes) (version 2) | ecosystem: Environmental > Aquatic >...
TTAGTTTAAAAGTTCTATTCATCCGAATTCATATCTTCTCCTTTGCCAAACAAGGATGTTTGTTCAGCCATTTGTAGAGCAAGAGCAGGAATCCTTTTTACTTCTTTTTTTTCTTTGCTGTTTTTTTAACAGTTTTCCCTCTTTTTGTTGCCATTTTATTCCTCCAAATACAATATTCTAAAAATCATATTTTTTTCCTATATTCCTCGTGATAAACTTTTATGAGCATAAAAAACAATGCTAAAAATAAAGGTCCTATAATCACCCCTATTAATCCCAAATAACTTAAACCAACCATGATACCTAATAAAGTTAATACGGGATGAACATCAGCCATATGTTTAACAAGTTTAGGACGGATAAAATTATCTAAACTACTAATTAAAATAGCGCCCCAAATTAAAATACCTATTCCTGAAACATAATCTTGACTTAATATTTGAATTATTCCTGCAGGAATCCAGATAATTCCTGTTCCAAGCAGGGGAATAAGTGCGAAAATAGTCATTACAAATCCCCAAAACAATGCACCTTCTATTCCAAATATAAAAAATCCTATCCCGCCAATTATTCCCTGAATTAGTGCTACAATTCCTTGACCCAAAATAATTGCTTTAGTTATTTTTTTTGATTCAGACAATAAATAAGAACAATTTTTAGCAGATAAGGGTAAATATTTTTTTAATGAAACTAAAAATTCATCTTTACTAACTAACAAATAAAACATGATAAAGAACGCAATAAATAATGAAATTAGAAATGACGCAACTTGGGATAGTACAGAAGGTATTTTTGAACTTATGAATGTTATTGCAGAAGTTGCCAAGTCAATTAGTTTACTAGTTTCTATTTCAAAAGGAATTTTCTCATTGATCATATTAATATATACGTCAATAGAATCACTTTGTTTTACTAAATCTGCTGCTTCAGATATTAAAGTGCCTGATAAAAATATTAAAGGAATTAAAACAATTATTAATGCAATCAAAATAGTCAATCCCGCTGCCACTGATTTCCATTTAAGAAAGTTATTTAACTTATCATATAATGGCCTAAATAAAAATGCTAATATTATTGATCCAAATATTGCTGAGTAAAATGGTTTTAGTAAGTATAGAATAAAGAAACCAAGTCCAATAAGAAATGCTAATAACAGATAATGGATTACAGGACTATCTCCTGTTTTGTCAAACGACTGTAGAGAAAACATTCTACCTTTAGCTATTTTAGCTTTTTTTGTCCCCATTGTACCTCTTTTTTAATAATATAAATAACTTTTATCCTGTATTTATATAACAATTATTTTTTTATTTATATACTTTTGTTTTTTAAAAGACAAGAAAACCTCTATAGCATACAAAAAGTGAGCTAATCCGCTCTTATTTTTTTACTCCTAGTTTTGATTACAAATATTTAATAATAAGTAAATTTTCCACTTGAATAATATGATTCCAATGACTCTTGATGTTGCAAGCAAACGTGGTAAGCGAATTGTTCTTTATGGTGCAATGCATACTGGAAAAACTAAAATCGCAATTGGTTTTTCTGAGGCACTAGAATATTCAAAATATAATGTGCTTGCATGTACAAATAACATTAATAAAAGAGATGGACCTACTCAAATTGTTTCTAATGGAACATTGGCATTTCCTGCGCATTGTATTGATGTTAATAATCCTGAAGAAATACTTTATTTAATTGATGAAAAATATAAATCTGGAGAACCTATTGATGTAGTAGTTATTTCTGAAGCTAATTTTTATGATCATAGACTAGTTCAAGTAGTAAAAAAAATAACCGATATTAATTCAGAACATCCAGTTCTTGCAATTATTGAAGGAATCCACTTAACATTCAGAAATGATATTTTTGGTCCTATGGGCAAACTTATTGAAATATCTGATGAAGCATACCGTAGTCAAGGTTATTGCACTGCACACAAAGATGGTGAACGTTGTAGTGATGCAGATGCTAGGTATAATGCTCGAGTTTTAAAAATCGATGAAACTGGCTTTGATCCTCTATTTGATGAGCTTGCAGTTTTTTACAAAAAAAATAAAGATGGCAAGACTGAACTTGTTAAAGGATTTAAATTCGCACCTTATTTCGATGAGACACTAAGAACAGAACCTAAAAAAGACGAAGATGCAAATTTTGGATATGTTAATGTATGTAAAAAGTGTATGAAACTACCTGGAAAAGATTTATGTGCTGATCTTATGGATTTTATTCAAAAAGAAAATGGTGCTGCTAATAAAAAATTAATTTCGAATTATTTCAACAATCATTCTGCTTCAAAATATATTGGAAGTGCATTAGAATTTTTAGTAAACGAACACAGAGCAGTTTTTGATAATGGAAAAATCTCGCCAACCATGTATATTCAAGATCCTGGATCAGAAATGTTCATTCCACGACCTGGTCAGAATTATCCTAAAGTAGATTATGAAAACAAATTAAAAGAAGTTTATTCATTTAGTGAAAATGGATTTATAGAAATTGCTATTTAAATTCAATTAAACTTAGATTCAATAATTGTTTCGCCTGTATTTTCTTTATCAGATCCATCAACTAACTTGTTTAACAAACTTATGACTTTTTCTGTTGTTTTACCCCAAATAAATTTTTGCAATACTGTTTTTCTACCATTTCTTCCAATACTTGATCTCAAAGCACTATTTTTCATTAATTTTTTTAAAATTAATGCTAATCTTTCTGAGTTTCCTAACGGAAATAACATTCCATTTTCTTTTTCTTTAACATAATCATTAAGATAACCCACAGGGGTAACAACTACTGGAACACCACAACTCATTGCTTCCATTGTTGTCAGTGAAGTTGTTTCAGTCATACTTGGTAAAACATACACGTCAAGAGCCTGATAATATCTTATTACTTTATTTGTTGGTCCAACTAACATGACATCTTTCATATTATCAAATTGTAAAGGTACGCCCCCTCCAACTATTACTAATTCGGTGTTTTCATAATCTTGATTTACTTTTCTAAATGCATCATAAAGCGTATCTAAATCTTTTTCTCTTCCAATCCGGCCAACATACCCAATCACAAATTTTTTGGGGTTTACGCCTATTTCTTGCTTAGCTTGTTTTTTATTTTGTGGAGGAATAAATTTATCTGAATTTGTACCTAAAGGAACAACTTCTTTTTTAGATAATATTAATCTTCGTCGTAAAACTTCTGCAAGTCCTGAATAAGGAATCATTAAAACATCACATCTATTATATAAAAAAGGAATTATTGTTTGTGTAAAATATTCTACTATTTTTTTAAATCGTTTGATACTTTTAGAAAAAAGTTCCCATTCTATTGAATGAACAAATGCTGCAGATTTTTTGTTCAAACGTCTAGCATACCACATTGCCAAAATTCCAATAGGGCCTATAGTTTGTGTCCACACAATATCTGCTTTACTAACTAACTTTTTCATTTGTACTCGTCGGAATTGTGCAATTTGGTAATCTCCTGCTTTCCAACTAGATAATGGTATGCGAACTAGTTTTATATCTTTAAACTCAGGAAGATTACCATCAAATTTAGGTGCGACAACAACCACATCGAACTTTTTAGATAGTGCAGGAATTATTTCTTTTAAGAATCGCGATATTCCATCCCACCGAGGTAAAAAATTGTCAGTGGCTATTAGCAATTTTGGTTTTTTTTCCATTTTTTTCATTTTATTTTAATAAATACTTCTGCAAATCTCATTTTTTTAGTAATGCCTGATCTTATTGCTTTATAATATATCGTCGGTAACAATTGCATTAATGCAAGCTTTTGACTTACAAATATTTTAAGTGCTTTTATTTTTAGATTAAAAGTATCGCTAATGTCAACATACAGTTTAGGATTTGCTGTTGTGCGAACATCTTTTGCCCAAATATTAAAAGTATAAACTTCTCCTCTATACTTTATATCATCTAATGCTTGGATTACTGCAGAATGTACTGATTTATGATCTGCATAAATTACATCATCCATGCTGTGTGTAAATATTTTCCCAGGATTTATTTTTTTAATTAAATTTGCTAATTTTTCTAATACTTCAGGTCTTTCGATTTCTGATTTTAAATCTGCATCTTTCAAACCTAAGAAAAAAGTTTCATCATATCCCACAATCTCTGCTGCTTTTTTGCTTTCAGCAACTCTCATTTCTACAGTATATTTTTTTTTCATCCACCAATGGCTTTTTTCGCCAAAGCTAAAAATAATGCAATAATTGTATTTTCCTTCTTGTTTATACTTTGCTATAGTTCCGCCAACCCCTAATATTTCATCATCAGGGTGAGCACAAATAACTAAAACCTTGTCTTTCTTCGGAATTCTTACCATAATAGAGTACTAGAACAGTTTCTTTTTAAATAGTTTTGCCATAAAAATAAGAAATGTTCTGCCATATTCCTCCATATCCTACAATATTTTACAATATTCTACCAAAAACACATAAACTTTATAAATAGTTAATTTTTCTTATTGAGTTATGCGCCGGTGGTCTAATGGCTATGACTGCGGCCTTCCATTTAAGTTATATTTTAGACATTGAATTTCTAAATATGACTAAGAAGGCAGCCGTGTATCTGGGTTCAAATCCCAGCCGGCGCATTTATTTTCTAATTTATAAAAAACAGCAATAAATAATTATTAAAATAACTATAAAAAAGAATTATTTAGATTCTTACTAATCAACAAATCAAGAACTTCTAATTCACCTTCAATACGTTTATCAGATAATTCATTACACCAAGGCGCATCACTACCCCACACAAGTCTGTCTTTAAATAAAACATTAAGATAATCAACAACTGTTTCAATATTACAATCCCCAAGAGTTGAATGTATATATTTAGATTCTGCTAAAAACAATTCTTTTTTTAAAAGAAGTGTTGTTAATGGTGCTAAATCAACATATACATTATCATAACTAGATAATTTACAAAGATCATCATGAAATAAACGCCCCATGTGCGCTAATACAATAGGTGTTGAATCATATTGTTCTATTAACTTAATTAAATCTATAGGTCTTTCTCCTTTTTCTTTTGCAATATGACAAACAACAGGTTTTTGTCTACTAAAAATAAATTTTATTTGATCTTGGTTAATCATATCAGAATATGAATATCCTAAATTTTTTGCATTACAATATAGTTTATATCCTTCAAATTGAGAATCTAGTTTTTGAATCATTTCTAAATCATCTAAATAGGGGTGTGAAAACAAATAAGGCACTATGCGCGAATCATTATTTGCAGCACACTTTATCATCAAATTATCTAACAAATAAGGATTATTCTTTTTGGGTAAATTAGGACATGCAAAGACTACTCCCTTTTCAATATTATATTTATCAAAATAAGAAATTAGTTGATTTGTTGTTTGCTCAAATCCCCATCGACAAATATCTTTCCCTAAATGAATGTGGTGATCTATTCTCATACATAATCAATTCCATTTTAAAATTATATTTAATCAGATACTTAACAACAATCCAACAACAATCCAACAACAATCCAACAACAATCCAACAACAATCCAACAACAATCCAACAACAATCCAACAACAATCCAACAACAATCCAACAACAATCTAACAACAATCTAATATTTTTTGCATAGGTTGAACTTTCAAACCCTTATAATTTTGAATTTTCTCAGTTTCAAAAAATCCATTTTTTTTATAAAACTTAATTGAAAAAAGAGATGCTCTAATATAAATACGCTCTGCATTTTTTTTCAAAAATTCTGTTTCTACTTTTTTTATTAGTTTAGTTCCTATTTTTTTTCTATGAAAATTTCCATCTACAAACAATTGAACAATTTTATCAGGCCATTGGACTCTAATCATCCCAACTAGTTTATTATTGATTTTCGCAACAAACGTTGATCCCAAAAAAAAAGGTTTCAATTCAGACACATTTTTAGAATCATGAACTGCTAAATAATTTAAAACTGCTTTTTTAGATCCTTCATTTAAATTAAACTCCCCATAGGTATTTTGAACTAACTTCAAAACAGAAATTAATTCATCTGCTTTTAAATTTTCAATTTTAACCATTTTAAAACCTCTCATCAACTCAGTCTAAAAAAAATTAAAAAAAAACAAATATTTAAACTAAATTAAATATTTGAAATAAACTAAATAATTAAAATGAATTGAACAGTTAAAGTAAATTAAATAAATGATACAAATTTTGATAAATACATAGATCCTTGACGAGGATGATATGGTTTTCCCACAGTATTGGATTTGAGTTCAACTAGTAATTTGTCTAAATCCATCACGTTTTTTCCCCCTGTATATCTATTATTTACAGACAAATTAGATGATTGAACTTCATTGTTTCCAATTATTATAGTATATGGAATCCAATTTTGTTGACTAAATCTTATTTTCTTTGAAAGAGTTTCATTCCGGTCATCAATATCAGACCTTATATTATTGTTTTGAAAGATTTTTGCAATATTTTTTGAATAATTTAATTGATCTTCAGAATTACCCGATACAGGAATTAAGCGTACTTGAATTGGAGAAAGCCAAAGAGGTAAAACTGGTTTTTCTTTTTTTAATGATTCTTCTAAAATTGCATACATCCATCTTTCTATACTTCCAACAGAAGAGTGGCAAATAATACATCCTTTTTTCATCCCATCATTACCAACATAAGTTATCCCATATAATTCAGAATCTTTTATATCTAATTGAACAGTTGACAATTGCATATTACTTTTTACAGAATCAATATTTTGAAATTCATGTTTCATAACCCAATAGTGTTTCATATCAGATAATAATTCTACAAATGCCGGCCTTTTACTTTTAATAATCATATTTTTTATTCGTTTTTTATTTTGTTCATAAAACTCATTAACAATTCTAAAAACTAATGCGTATTCAACACCTGTTCCTTCTGCAAGTTCAGTATATTTCATATGAAGTTGTTCATACTCATTAAATCCAGATTCAATATTTTCAGTAAATGAATGAATATCAGGCATATGAAATGCCCTTAATCTTTTCAAACCACATAATTCTCCGCTTTTTTCTAATCTAAAACTCTTTGAAAATTCATATATTCGCAAAGGAAGGTTCCTATAAGTTAATGGTGCTTTTTTAATTAATTTGAATAAACCAAAATCACCTGCAAATCTTAGTACAAATTCTTTATTTCCTTCAGAAAATTCTTTTCCATGCAAAACCGTATAATGTCTCTCATGAAACGATTCTCCTTGTGATCTTATTTCAGGATCATTCCAATCGTAAAGTACAGGCGTGTCAATTTCTAAACAATTTAAGTGATCTATTGCTATTTGTCTTGACCAATCAGATAGTAATTCAAATATTAATTTTCCTGCAGGAAATAAATTAAAATGTCCTGAATCGCTAGAGTCTGCATAGTCTACTAATTGAAGTTTTTTCATTGCAACAATAGAAGGCGGAGGAATTCCTCCAGAACCTTTAATCTCTTCAGAAAAAATATATGATTTTAAGCTTTCATTGTCTAATTGAGTTAATTTATTTTCTAAATCAGATTTATCAGATAAATCTATTGAAATTTCAGTTCCTGTTGAATTTATTATTATATGTTTACTCTTTATTTCTTTATTTATTTCATCTCGAGTTTTATTGTTTTGTTTCATAAGTAACACCTCACAAATTAAAGTTATTGTTTTTTCTTAAATTGCGATTCAAAATCAAAAATGTTTAACTCATGCTTATCAAAAACATTCATTAAATTTTTATCAAGTTCTTCTGTCATAAATTCAGTAACAGATAAAGGATTGTTAGTTCTTGAATATATAATTGTTAACATCTGATTTAAATCTTCATGTGCATAATTTAATTCGCTAATGTTTAAGTTTGCTATGAATTCATTCATTAAATTATATGATGTTTGTTCAATGGATAATTCAAGTTGAGTTTTGAGCTGAATCAATTTGAATAATTTATCTAACCATAAATTTGTAGGATTTGTTAAAGGATTAATTCTTAATATTTTATTTTCAAAATCTGAAAAACCTATGTTAAATTCATCATATTTTTGAAAATCGGAATAAAATCCAATTCGTTCTATCGTAGAGTCAGGACGAAAAGCAGATATATTACCTCTTATGTCCAAAAAATTATTTTGGTCATAATAACCCACTAATTCAAGGGGGTTATCAAATAAAATTGTATGATACGCAAATCTTTTCTTTGAAAAATTTAGATCTTTAATCATTTCAGGAATTTTGCTTGAAAAATTAAATTCTACAATTACATCAAAATGATCATTGCCAATGTCATCATAAAGTACATTATTAAATATTTTTTTTTCTAAATATTTTCTAATAGTGTCTCCTATAATAATATATTTACAACTATATTTTTGTTCAATATTTTTTACTTCTTCAAAAAATGAATTTATAGTTAAATCCAACATGTTACATCTGATGCAAGATAGTCACCAGATAAACCGTCTGCCACAGCTCTGCAACCCCCACATAATCTTTTCAATTTACACGATCCACATTTTCCACTAAATTTTTTAGCAAATAAATTTTTTATTATATCTGAATTTGAATAAATTTCTTTTATCTCATCAATACTTTTATCTTTGATATTGACTACTTTTTTTAATAAAACTGCACAAGGAGTTATTGTTCCTTCACTATCAATATTAAACCCTGTTATACCTGCAGTGCATCCTCCAAATAAAGCAGGATCATCCAAGTCATAATCTCCATATTCCCAGGGACAATCATGCAAATTAAATTTTAAAGGATCTTCACTAGTAATATCTATATCAGTAAATTCCTTTTTACATTGTGCAAGTTCTTCTAGAAATTCTTTTTTCTTATCCGCAGTTAAAATTAATTGAGTATTCTCTTTACCTTTTCCTGCAGGAATAACAGTTCCTAAACCAACTCTTATTGCCTTTTTTTTCAAAGCTAAATTAATTAGAGGTCTTACTTGGTTAATTGTATTGGGCGTTAGTGATGATCTTAATGCAGCTTTTAGATTAGTTCCAATTAATAGATCAAACATATTCATTGCTTTATCAAATGCGCCAGGAAATCCTCTAAATTCATCATGTTCTTGAGAATTTACAGAATCAACACTTATTTGAATTGATAAATTTGGAACGCCAAGAGAGTCTAATTTTTGAATTATCTCTTTTGAATTGATTGAACCATTTGTTGTTATAATCATATTATGTATTCCTTTTTCAAAAGCATACGAAACACACTCGACAAGATTTGGATGCATAAATGGTTCTCCTCCGGAAATAGTTAATCTAAAATCCGAATCTGATTCAGACATTGCAAAATCAATACACTGTTTGAAAAGTGAAATTGACATATGAACTTTAGCTTCATCCCAAGCTCTACAATGTTGACAACGCATATTGCATTTACCAGTAATTTCAACTTGCATGTGTTGAAATTTTGTATTATAATTAATATCTCCAACTTTAATTTCCATTTTATCCTCCTTAAATATCTAAAAAAAATTAATAAATAAATTAAACAAAGTTCAAACTAGGACAATTTTGCAAACTAGTATTAAAATTAAAAAAAGCACATAAATATCGGAAAAAAAACAAAAAAACCAACAATATTCTAATATGATTTGAAAAAAAAATAAAGAATTTCACATTTACTTGTACTTATTGTTTTTTATTTGTATTTATTTGTAACTTCCTGATGTTGAGCAGGAATTTTTAGCTGCCTTTACAACTACAGTTACATTTGTTTTTGTCTTTGTTTTCATATGTATACACCTCGACGTATATATTACTTTAAAATAATGCAAGTTTAATAAACATTTAGATCGATTTTCCGAATAGTTTCCGAAAAACTCAAAGAAAAATACATAAACAATAAAGCAGTCTAATAGATAAAATAAGAAACATAAAAATAATAATTACATATTTAAGACCAATTAAACAAATTATCCATTTAAAAACCAAAACTTTTATATAATATATAATATATATTATAATTTATCTATATATAATAGCTACAATAGCATTTATGTGTGATATTGTACTATATTCGGGGGAAAATATAAAATGCCAGGATTTGATAAGAGTTTGGATAAGGAACTTTTTGCTGAGTCTGTTGAGTTTGAAAGTGGTAGAATTAATGTAGGTGTTTTTTCATATAATGAAAATGTACCTAAGCTCCAATTAACAAGGGAAAATAAAACCCGGTCTGGAGAATATAATTTTGCTAAACTTGGACGTATGACTAAAGCAGAAGCAGAAGCTGTTCTTCCTTTAATCCAAAAAGCAATAGAAAAAATGTAATTAGTGGAATAATTAATTAGTACATAAAATTCCAATTCATTAAATTTTTATTTTAAGATATTTTTATTAGTGTTATAAGTAAATAATTCTACTCACAATATTAAGCTTATTAAAAAATAATCTACTAATCAAATTTTTATTCAATCAACTTGCGATCTTATAGAATTTAAGAATTTTTCAAAATCTCTTACTTTAACACAAGCCCCGCAAGCATGTTCGTGTCCTCCACCATATCCTTCTACTCCCTCTAATGCTTTTTTAAGAATTGGCGGTATGAGTATATTTCCACTGCTACGAAGACTCATTTTCATTTCTCCACTTTTTTGTCTAGAAATAATAAGTACTTTTTCAGGAAACTTATATAACAGTTCATTAGATAAATCTCCACTAAGACTTAATTTATTTTCCTTGTAAATATAAACAACTAACTTGGATTTTTCTTTTTCAAACAGTTCAACAGCTTCGCCAAGAAGTTCTTCATAAACTTCATTTACTTCGTCAAATCGTTTCCACAAATAATGAACTTGAGATGTTTCATTATTTAGTATTTCATAAGGTGACGTAACTCTTGTCAAAATTTTCACACATTTCATAACATCTTTTGTATTTCCTTTTAAAATAAAATTCATTAATTTGATTACTTTACTCAATCCTGAATTAAATAATGCTTCTTCAGGTTTTTTAACTGTAGCAGACATCAAATCAGGATATTGTTTTGCAAAATCTTTAAGATCTGGTTGTATTGTCCAGTCCCCAACAAAACCAACTACAGCTATCCATAAATCTTCAGGGCGATGTTTTTTTACAACATCATAACATAATTTTGAAGCAGGCGCCCCATCAGATTCATTCGCAATACGAGGATTAAAATATTTTACACCATTTATTTTCATAGGCGGGTGATGATCAACCCATATTATTGGAACTTTCACAACTCTATTAAGTTCATCAATAAAATCTTGATCCATTTGTGGAACATCAACAACAAAAATTTTGTCAGGACAATAACTTTGAATTATATTAAAAAATCTTTTATCAAAAATAGGTTGTGCTTTAACACACACCCCTTTTCCTTCAAGTTTATATCTATAAAAAAGTAAAAAACTACAAAGACCATCTGTATCATCGTGAAAAAAATAAAGCGGTCTATTACAATGATCTAGTTCGTCAAGTATTTGTTTGTTTTGTTTTTCTGTTAATGGCATTTTGGAATTTTCTCAAAAGAATTAATAATAAATTATTCATACCCTCAATTAGAATGGTACAAAAAATCCTCTATCTTTGATTAAAAATAATTTCGGATCTTTTAATGTATAAAGTCTTGCAGGTCTATGTGCTCCTTCAATTTTTGTTTCATTAGTTTCAGAAACTATATTCATTTGTTTGAGTTTCTTTCTAAAATTTCGTTTATCTAGTTTACGATCATAAACAATTTCATAAATTTGTTGAAGTTCTGTTAGCGTAAATCTTTCTGGTAAGAATTCAAATGCGACTGTGGAATATTCTAATTTATTTCGTAATCTATTTAGTGCATAGCGAAGTATTATTTTGTGATCAAATGCTAGTTCTGGTAAATCACTAATATTAAACCAATCAACATCATCAACATCAAATGATGCTGAAAGTTTTGTTGAGCTCAAATCATCATATCCTAATATTGAGTAATATGAGATACTGATAACTCGGGTTCTAGGATCTCGATTTACATCTCCAAAAGTAAATAACTGTTCTAAGTAAACTCCAGACACTCCTGTTTCTTCAAGAAGTTCTCTTTTTGCTGCATCATCTACACTTTCATCATGACGCACAAATCCTCCTGGTATTGCCCAGGTTCCCTTAAAGGGATGTTCTCCTCTTTTAACAAGTAATACTTTCAATTCATCATGTTGTATTGAAAATATAATTGTGTCTACTGCAATAGAAGGTCGTTTAAATTTTTCAGGATCATATTTAGTTAGAAACTCTTTCTCATCCATATTATCGTGTCCCTTAACTCCTTGTTTAGTTTCCCTGACCATATTAGTGTAGTCAGTACATTTATTTATATATTTTTCCTTTATATATGAACCAAATACATAAACCAGATGCCTAGACCTAATACATAAACCAAAAACATACACTAGATACACACACTAAATACCTACACCTGACACATATATCAAATACAACAGCCCATCTTAAATAAAAATTTTGTAAATTTAAAAAAAGAACATATTTTAGAAGTTATACACTCTGACTTTTTGCTCATCAGACAGAAATGGTGCCCACGTATCACATTCAATTCCTCTATGGTGTATTAGTTTAATTCTTCTTACCAAGTTTAGTTTCCTCCTAAATAGGTTTTAATAAACTAATTTTAATAAAATAAATTTAATAAACTGGATTTAATAAATTGATTTTACTAAATTCACTTTTTTCTCTGAAGGTGTTATTACTGCAGTTTTACCTGCATTAAATTCTAAGTAATCTGATTCGATTCCATCACTAAAAATTACTCCTCCTTCCGGCATTTCAGAAACAATTGTTAAAGGCCATCGTGAATTTATTTTTCCATAAATAACATTAGTTCCAGTACCTTTTGTTGGAAATGGTTCTCTCACTGCAAATTTAAGATAATTTTCCGACCTGTTAAATGCTGTTGATGTAGTTAATTTGAAAAATTCAGTTAAATTATCACCTGCTACATCTCTACCCCGCGCATAAGACCCACCAATACTTGACAATTGTTCTGAGATTTTTCTTGCGCCAAGTTCTATTGATGTAAACCATCCTGTCGAACCTGTTCCCGTAGTTACTATTAATCCACTAGATGATTGTCGTTCTTCTCTCCCTAAATAATTAATTCTGTATCTTGCAGAAATGTGTGTTTGTCGTCCAATAAATAAATCATTTAGTGCAAACAAAATTTGTCCATCATCTAGTTTTGCTTGCGCCATTGTAAGTTCTTCAACTTCATAATTTTTTGATAAAACAGACTTAATTACTTTTGAAAATCCAACGTGATCACAAGTAGCAAGAACTCCTCCATGATTTTCTGGATCAGGATTAACAAGTATTGCAGGTTGTTCACCAACATATTTTGCAGCATTTACTAGTAATCCATCACCACCAACAACAACTATAAGATCATTTTCTCCGAATTGAAACGTATCTAAATAATCTCTTAGTACTTCTTGTTTTCTTATTTCTTTTGGAAGTTGAAGTTTTATATTTTCAAATCCTACCACATAATTATTGTGAATTTTTTGATAATATTCAAAAGATTCTCCTCGAGACTCTAGGTAAAACTTAACTTGAGATTTTGTAGTATGTCTTCTCAATAAATCCTCAAGAGGAGTTCTTTTTTTTATCAAAATTATTTTATTTAAGTCCATTTTTATCAAATCCTATTTAATCAAATTGGTTTAATCAAAATCTTTTAACTTTTCAACTAACAAATTATTTTCAGCGAGTTGATTTTAGTCCTGCTAATAACTCAGGAGTTATTGTTAGATTCTCTATTCTATCTGCATTTTTTCCTAATTGATATAATGCATGTGCTCGAATAGAATCAGAACTTAATCCTTCAAACGCACCAAGTTCAAGTTTTGCAGCTTCTGCTTTTGCTTTTGCTTCATCTTTTAAATTTTCTGATTGAAGTTTTACTAATTCTTTTTTATCTTCCTCTATTTTAATTTCTGTTTGCATTTCATTTTCTCTGATCGTACGTTCATTTTCAACTGCATTTGCGCGTCGTTTATAGATTTCTTCATCTTGTTTTTGAAGTAACTGTTCTCTATATTCTGCCTCGAGTGCTTTTGAAATTTCAGGCTTAGGCAATATAGATTCTATATACAAAAGACTGAGTTTTACACCTCTCAAAGAAACTTCAGTTGAAGAACTTAATTTATCAGAAATAGTTTCAGAAAAATTATCACTCCCAACAATTAAATCCTCTAATTTACTCGACTGAACTAGTGCTCTTGATTCAGATCTAACCAATTGAATTAAATGTTGAGCTAATTTTTCTTTACCATCTGAAGAATATTCTTTTGTTTTTGGATTAATTGAAAGATTATATTCTTCTAAAGTTAAATCAGGTTGTTCAATCTTGTAAACAAATCCTCCTTGTATTGTAACCTCTTGATTGTCATTGCTAATTTCTTTAAAGACAAAGGGCGTATCTATCGACGCTGTCGATACAACTTCAATATTCGTTCTAAAAGGCATGTAAAATCCAGATATTCCCTTTCCTTCTTTTACTACTTTTCCTTTTACAACTTTTCGTACATAATCAGATGGTTCTGCTTTAAAATAGTTTAATCCTAACATTTTATTTTCCTCCTTATTCGTTCATAGTTGATTTTTTATAACATATTATTCATAATCGATAACTCAGTGTCTAAGATACATTTCAGCAAGTACATTCTCTGTTGTGATTGGTTTTGCTCCTGCTTCTACCATTTCTGCTATTGCGTTTCGTCCAAACAGCATATCAACTTCTCCTTGAAAATTAATGTTAACTTCTTTTGCTGCATCAATTACAAAGTATACTTCAACTCCGCGCTCCAACATTCCAATAACTGCTGCTCTATCACAATAATCTGTTGCAACTCCATACACTATTGCTTTTTTTACATCTGCTCCTGCAATTACTTTTTCAGTTGCTGGATTTGTAAATACATCATAGTGTTGTTTTTCAAAAATAATATTTTTTCCACTTGCAGCAATTTCTTCCAACTCGAGTTCAGAATAATTTTTGTAAATTGCACGCCCACATTCTTCTTCACCAATTTTGTGTTCTAAATAAACTGCGTCAGTTGTTGTTTCAGAAATTCTTTCTAAACCTTCAGTTTTATCCATGCAATGATCTGGAAATGGTCCGCCAACTCTACTTAATTCAAGATCATGTGGAAAGTGTCTATCCCTGCTTCCCATTTTTCTGATTCCTTTTTCGGTTCGATAGTTTTCTAGTAAAGCAAGATTTGGTTTAATCTTTTCTGCGCCATAAGGAACATCAGATTCTGTTGCTTCCTCTAGTGCACTTATAAATAATGCGCCATCTCGATTCATAAAATCCTTTTGTGTATCTACATCATAAAAAATTAAATTTTCATATTTGTTTTCAGCGTTCATTTTTCTTATCCTCCAAAAATTTATTTTTGGAAACCAGCAAATTTTTAATTTGCACTGCCTCCTTAACTAAATAATTTGTTTAGTGTGTTTTAGACACTTACTAGCAGATTAAATTGACTTTCAATATCAAAAATATCCACTAAACAGTCATCATTTGACGAAAAACAACAAAATAACGCCTAAAATTCAAAAAGAGCACGAAAAAACCAAAATAAGCGCTCAAAACCCTCTTTTAACACAGTTCATCTTATTGTATATTATACACTTATTAATATATAAATTTTTTGTTACTTGAATATCTATATTAAAAAAAACCTTAAAAAAAATAATAATTTAAATTCTAGTTCGAAACAATCCTACCAATTAAATAACTTGAAAAATCAGGAAACAAAAAACTTTTTGCAACAAAAACATTTTTATTCTGCTCGAATTCAAAAACACCATCAAATACCGCACCAAACAAAACTAACGGATCATATAAATAAGAAACACCTTGATCAGCATATTGACTTCTACTTATCCAATCTTGTGAATTAACATACAATAATTTTGACCACTCACAACCTGAATCCCTAATCAACTCCCAATCCGTTTGCTCAAACCAATGTTCTTTGCAAAGTTCTGTTGGAACAACATAAACAGGAACATTATACTTCTCACACACATCAAAAACAATATTTGCAGCATCAACATCCACGTTCACATTGTGCGCAAGAGAATTAGGAATATATTTAGATTCTCTCTGACCAATTCCATCAACAGATTCTTTAACTTTTCCCATAAAATAAATTGAATTCAAATTTTTAATAATTTCTTCGCCTTCTTGCTCAATTAATTTTGCAATATTTGTCATCGGAGCAATACTTACTAAATCAATTTTTCCAGAATACTCGCTCAAATTTTCTTTAAGTAAATCAATTGCATCTTCTCTAACATCCCCTGCATAAGTTACATAACTTGCTTCATCTCCTTTCCACCAAACCTTGCCACCATCAATTGATTTTTCGAATCCTGCAGCAACTTCAACATCCCAATCAAGCAATCCTAATAATTCTTTAACTCCTCTCGCACGTAATTTTACATCACCATGCACAGTTGTTATTCCAACAACTTTATCACCACATATCCGTCTTGCGAGTGTAATTGCCAGAGCATCATCTACATCAGTAAATGGGTCTGAATCAATATGAATATAGTTTTGTCTTTTTTTTATTTTAATCACCAGTTTAACTCATTTTTGATTTAACGCAGTAAAATATAATTGTTCTCCAACGTCACAAATTTTATCATAATCTTCTAGTCCTTCTTTCCATCGTAGAGGAATTGCACTATTTCCCTGAAGTACTCCACATAGTGCTCCAACTATTGCACCATTCGAATCTGTATCTCCACCTGCATTTACTGTTTGAATAATACATTCTTCTAAATCAGAAGGATATTTTCCAAAACAAAACAATGAAAATGCTAACGACTCCATACAATATGCTTTGCTACCCAGTTCACCAACTGCATCTTCAACACTTGCATCTGATTTTACTAAATCATAAACTTGTTTTAGTTTATCATCCCAATATGGTTCAGGATCTGTACCAGAAAAACCAGATAAATAATGTGCTTTTTTTGAAAAGTCAATAATATTATTAAAAAAATCATCAACATCAAACTTATAATTCCCAACAACATTGTTTCGAATAATATAATCAATTGCTTTTGATTGAACACACCCACTAACAACTGCTTGTGAATTTCTATGAGTCATAATAGAAATATTTTTACAATCATTAACTAATTTTTCATTAAATTCTGTAGCAGATAAAGAATTATTTAAAGAATAAAAAAGTCCAACAGGAGATATTTTCATTACAACTCCATTTCCTGCACTATCTATTCCTGTTTTTGTCCAGTGTTCTCCTGCAGCTAGCCTAACTACTCCTTGAGTTACTGCTTTACCCCAACTTTTTTGTTTAATTTCATTTTCGTAAAAAGTAGTTACAAGTCTGCGAGCAATATCGTTTGGGTCAATTTCTTTATTATATATTATCGATTCTCCAAGAGAAATAGTTCCTTGAGTATCATCACTATATTCACCGCGTTTAAACTTGGAAAAATAATGCGGTTCGCCAGCAACTCTTTCGAATGGTTCTAAATAATCAGTTACAAACCCTGGTCGAGAATTATTAAAAATAGAAAAAGTAGTTCTAATTTGTTCCAAACTCATTGTTTCCAAAAATAATCCTAACGAATCTCCCACTCCACAACCAACAAGAGTCCCTACAAATGAATCTTTAATTTTATTTTGTTCTATCATTCAAGCACCATCACAATTAATTAAAAAGATTTGTTAAATATTTAATTCGTTAATTAGTTTCATAACGCGCAATATAATCATCAAGTATTTTTCTATGATCAAATGCCATTATTTCAGGAATTAAATCAAAAAGGAAAAATTTCACTTTTTCAATATCATCTCCAGGTCTTGGTTTTTGATCTGTTTTTCCAATCATAACATGCGCAATCATATGCCCTCTTGGATCTCTTTTTGGATCACTATACCAACCAAAAGGTTTCACATCATAAACATCAACTTTAAATTCTTCTTTTACTTCTCTTATTCCTGCTTGTTCTATTGTTTCTCCTAAATCCATAAATCCTCCTGGAAGAGCCCACTTTTTTGGATCATTTTTTCTGAAACCAAGATATACTCCTTTTTTTCCATTCTCTTCATGAGGAATAATCATGTCTGCAGTAGGAAGCGGATTTACATATTCTCCTGTTTTCATCATTTCATTTAATTTGTATAGTTCCTTTACTCTTTCTTCTGCACCTAGATTATCTAATATTTCTTGAACAGGCAAAATTACATAGTCTCTCCAAGGAAGATCTAGCGCAATCATTGTACGAACTTGTGTTGCACTAATATGTTTTCGACGCTGTTGTTTAAAATGAGAATAATCATGACCATAATTTACAAAACAATCACTTGTTCCACCATTTCCAGATACAATAACTGTATTTTCTTCATTCATGTCAACTCCATTTTTTTCTAATTCAGAAATTACATAATTTGCATATTTTGGAGGGTTATTTATATCATCTAAACCAACCACAATAGAATCAATACTATGTTCAGATAACATTGCATTAGTCATTTCTTTTCTTTCAGATCCATAAAATGGATTTCTAAAACTTGGCTCGCTTTGATACTCTCCAACAATCCAAATGAGTTTACTAAAACCTTGTTCCTCGACTTGATCCACCATATCCTTATGTCCAATGTGTGGCGGTCTGCACCCTGCAATAATTAATGCTTGTTTTCCTTTATAGGTTTCTTCATTGTTTGTCATTTTCTCCTCCTAAAAAGATCCAAAAAAATTAAATAAAAAATAATAAAAATTGAATTAAGTGAACTGAATTAAATCTGCATATGGTTCTGGTTTTGTTTTAAAAGACATTCTATCACAAAATTTATACAAAGCCCCAATGCATTCTTTAGTTATCAAAGGACTATTGTTTGCTTTTACAATTTCTTCTGCGTCCAAACCAAGTTTTCTTCCTGTTAACATTAAATCAATTGTTTGATAAGATACTTTATGTCCAAGAGATCTACTTAATTCTCCTTCGTCAGTATGTCCATCCATAAGTTCTGCACTAGGAATTCTATCAACTACTTCTTGCGGCAAGTTTCTATGTCTTGCAAATTGGTATTCTGATGTTTTTGGAAGTTTCACAATAGATTCTATATCAACTCCTCCTCGTCCATCCCCTCCAATTGTAAAATAAGCAAGTAGTTGTTCTGTATCATTTGTTGTTCCATTAACTAAACAACCATATTTTGCTGTTTGTCGTCTAAGTATTTTCATTCTTTGTCTTGCATGATCATTTCCAATTCTCATCGCAATATAGTCACTAGGCTGATGTTTCCATCTTCCTTGTTCAACAAGTTGTCGTTCAATATCTTCTTCAATTAAATTATCTACAGTTATTGCCATTTCAAATAGTCTTTTATCAACTGAAGCATGAGCAACATCATAATGATCTGCCAATCTTTTTGCAAAATCAACACTTTCTTGACTTGTTTTTCCTGAAGAAATCATTAGTCCTAAAACATTTTCTGCTCCTACTGCTTCAACACTTAAATCCAATACAAGACTGGAATCAATTCCCCCACTAAGCCCAACCACATATCCTCCGAGACCACAACCTTCAAGATAATCTTTCATCATTCCAGTAATTCTTTTTGTTAAAAAATCAGCATCTTCTTTATCTACTTCAAGTAAGCTCATAGGATTTTGCATATATTGAGTTTTTAATTCAGTTAGTGTTTCTTGTGTTATATTTTCTAAATCAACATTATATATTCTTTTGTTCATTTTCCTTCCTCCATCATTTTCACATAATCTTGTTTTAGTATTGCCATCATGGCGACATCGTGATATTCTTCTCTTAACATATATTTTTGTCTTTGAGTTCCTTCTTGAATAAATCCACATCTAGAATATACTTTTTGAGCTCTTTTGTTTGAGTCAAAACACCCTATTTCTAGTCGGTGAAGATCATATTCATTAAATGCTAAATCCATTATTTGCATTAGCGCACTACTCGCATATCCTTGCCCCCATTTATCTTTTCGTCCAATTATTAATGATAAAGTTGATTCTCCTGTTGGCCAAAATATTTTATTAAGTCCAACACTTCCAAGATATTCTCCTTCTTTTGATTCAATAGTATAAGTTTTTGTATTTGGATCTGCAATCATTTTTTCTAGTACTTTTTCTTCTTCTTCTCGACTTATTGTTCTGTTAAAATGTGCAAAATTTCCAATTATATCAGAATCATTTATCCAATTCATGCAATTATCTAAATCATCAATTCTTAATGGACGTAGTTTTGTTTTTATTTCAATTCCATCAACATAGTTTAATTTATTTTCATCAGTCATTTATCCAAACATCCTCTTAGCATATTCAGTTTTTGCTTTTTCAACAAGCGGTGAAACCTTTACAGGATATTCATCTGCTCCTTTAAATTTCATGTATTGAGGTCTCATTTTATTTAACCAAAATTCTCGTCGATCTTGAGTATCTGTTAATTTTCCAAAGTCATGAACTAGTTCTCCATCTTTAACAAATTGTTTTGTGAGTTTTACTGCTTCTTCGCCTTCTGTTAAATAATCTTCAGCCTTCTCACCAGCCATTAAAATTAAATCATGATTTGCCATTCCATCTTCTGTAGATAAAACGCGATAAACTTCAAGTCTTCCAGGAAGTGTTGCTTTTGATGGATTGTTTTTTACTATTTTACAAATATCAATTACATTTCCATTTTCTTGTTCGTCTCTTGCTACTTTATAAACAGGCCCAGGTAATTTAAATGGATTAACTAAATATGTTCCAATTAAAATAATATCAATTGGTGCATTATTTTCAAGAAGATAATAAATTTTATCAGCAGTTAAATCATCTGATGCCATGATTTTTGCATGTTCGCATCCTCTCTCGTCGAGTCTAGACCTCATATACTTTGTTCTTTCTAATGGATCTCCACTATCTGTTCTTACATTCCATTTCTTTAAATCATATTTTTTAGCGATATTTATTGCAACTTCTAATCCTTCTGTTGAATCATAAGTATCCAACAAAAATGTAGGCCCAACAGATCCTTTTTTTTCTATTTCATTTATTTTTTGCTCTATTGTTTCTACAGAATCATCATTATCTAATTTAAAATATGCGCGTAGTTGTTTTTCAAATGCTTTTTCGTCTCCACCTGCATGAAGTACCGCACTATGTCCTGCACTTCCTCCAACTCTATCTTCTAATTCAGGATACTCAACCCCCATTTGTTCTAACGATGTTCCTTTCATTCCACCAACTAATGCTGCTTTTGATGCATGAAGTGGAGAAATACATCGTCGAGATCCTCCTTCGAGAGTTACAATATCTTCTCGTCCAAATTCTTTTAGAATATTTCGAATATAACTTGCAGTTGTGGCTACTGCCGTTTGATATCCAATGGGACTTAACATCAAAGTTTCTGGAAATTGATCTTCTTCAAAACCTCCATTTACTGATAAAATAGGTTCGTGTCCAAATATTGGAACCCCTTCTTCAATTCCATAAACATCAATATTCAATGTTCTATTTTCTTTTAAGTGTTCTATTGTTTTACATGCAAGTCCTTTTCGCTCATACATATCAATTAAATTGTCTCCAAGTTCATAATTTAGAATATATGCTATTGCTTGTTCTTGTCCACAACTCATCAAGTAATTATGTTTTTCAATTTCAAATGTTTCAAATTTCTTTCCATCTTTTTCAAATGTGTGTTGACTTACAACTTTGTGATCTCGAAGTCCTCTAACTGCCAAATTAAATGTTGATTGTCGTCCAGAATCATTCATCCAGATAAATGAATCTGCCATTGTTGTTTCATAATAATCTTTAAGTCCTGCAAGTACTTTTTTATTCATTCCTAGCAAGTTTGGTTGTCTTAATTTTTTTTCTTCAATCATTTTAAAACCTCCTCACTATTGGTTGATTTTCTTTTTTCAAATACCAAAGTCTTTTTTCTTTATCAAAACCAATTATTTTTGAACGTTGTTCTGATCTATAAACTTTTAAAACAGAATCAAGTCCAAATTGATGTTTTGTATCAGGATAATCGCCATCAAAACCAAGACTTGTTCGTGGATTTTTAGAAATCACTTCTACATATTCTGCTGAATCAATAATAAATTCTTTTGTTTTTTTATGAGGATGACATTGTTTTGGTCCAAGTCCTCTTGCCACAATATGAAATGCGTTCCCATCAATTGGAAGTAATGTCTGAAAATCTCCCATTTCCCAATATGCCCAACTTTGTTGGGGTGTTGCAATTAAAATTCCTGAACTTGCCTGATATTCTTCATACTCCCCAATTCGAACAACATAATTTGCGCTGCTGTGTGCAGTTCTTCCACCAAGAGAAATTTCATTCATAACCCTATGAACAAGTCCATTGTTTCTATTTTTTACTTTTTTTCCATTTATTTCACCTTCAAGCCTCATAAGATTTGAAACTTCAAGATCTCCTTCTAAGAATTTTTTAAATACAGAATTATAATCTTGTTGACTCATTGCGCAATAAAATCCTTCAGAACTATCAAAGTCTGCATTCGCAACTTTTCTTTTGTCAGTATTAATTCCCATTATGGGCGTATCAACAGAATAACTATTTGCTTCTAAAACAGTTCCATCTCCACCAGTTGTAATTACACAATCATGCTGCGCAACAACATCCTTATTTAATCCACCTCTATACAAATAAGTTGTTTGAAATCCTGCAGCATCCAAATCATTCATGACTTTTTCAGTCATTCTATTTTGATCATCTCTACTTTGCATAAGTTGTCTTACATTATCTTCATTTTGCAAGTATTTTTTAGTTAATTTATCTTCTTGATGTTCCATTAAAATATCATATCTTGCTTTTTTGTAAACAACAAGGATTTTTCCAATATTCATATCTCTAACTAGCATTTGATTTCACCGCCAAAATATACATTAATATAATTCAGAACCCCTTTTACTAAATATAATAATAAAAATAAAAATAAATATAAATATGAATGTAAATATAATATAGAGCAATCACTATACTCTTTAAAAACATTTCCGTTCTTTGATATTTTTGATTTGTTTGATCTGTTTAATTTCATTTTCTCACCACATCATACTAAATTAGTTAACATATTATTAATATAGTTGCATAATAGTTAAATATTATTAACCATATTTTGTCAACATAGTTGTACTAAAAAATTTTATTCAATACTAAACCAAAAGATTTTAACAAAATTTCAAAAAGCACCAAATCATGCCATTACTTAACATTCAACCTCAAATACTAATTTTGCTTTTCCAACAACTTCAACTTCTCTAACCATGCAATTAAAACAACCACTTTGGTAAAATTTAATTACCTCTCCACCAGGATTATAAGCTCCATCACCACCTAATCGTCTTGCTTCAACATACCAACCATCAGGAAAAATATCACGAAGTCCATGACCTGTCCCTCCACCACCCATATGTGCTTTTTCAACAACAAACATCGATTCTCCTCGAGATTCATCATATGCGCAAACATCTAATTGTAAATATTCTGCAGGTTCATCCCAAGGAGTGCCTTTTTTTCTATAACCAATAGGCCTATATTTTTTTGTACCATCTATAGTTATTTCATCATTCACAAGAATTAGATCTCCATCAACAAATTGCGAATCATATGTTCCACACGCAAATTCTTCAGCTCTAATTATATCTCCTAATTCAGCTTTCGACGTTTTTTCATTCATTTTTTTTACCACACAAGTTATATGCAATTTAAGTGTCATTTATACACTTTCTCACCCATAAAAAAAAGATTTCTAGCCCTTTTAACAAACCAAGACCGTCCAAGTCTCATCTGAACCAAAAATCTCCTATGGGCAAAATTAGCAGCCAAATACCACTTTTTACCTCTTTTCTCTCATATTGTATAGTATACACTTACTAATATATAAACCTTTCTAACGTACAGAATATACATCAAAAAAAACATGAAAACACACCTAAAAAAAAATGCGAAAATCACATAAAAACAACAATATTAACACCATATTTGACACTATTTAACAAAATATTTGAAACATTTATTAATAATGCCTAATTCCCAATCAACATAATGCCAAAAACCAATACAGATGATAAACCCAGATGTCCTCATTTTGGAAAGTGTGGAGGTTGCAATACTCAACACATACCCTACGAAGTTCAAGTAGAGAATAAAAAAAAGTTTCTTACTAGCATGATCATTCTTAGCGATATTTCAGAAGATGACATCAAAATTTTTCCTTCACAACCCTACAATTATAGAAATCGAATGGATTTAATATTTACAAAAATAGGCCTAGGATTTAGAGTTAGAGGTAAATGGCAACAAACAGTAAATATTGATGAATGTCATATTGCAAAACCAAAAATAAATCAAATTGCAGAAGAAATAAAATCTTTTTTTAAAAATTGCGAATGTTTTAATCTAGTAAATAAAGAAGGAACTTATAGATACGCAGTAATAAGAACTCCCGAAAATACATCATCAATTTCATTCGTATTAAATTCAGATTCGTTCCACATAGGAGATGCGATTGAAAAAATAAAAGAATTTGCTAAAAAAACAGATGTTCCCAATATTCTTGTAACTTATGTTCATTCAAGAACAGACACCAGCATTTCAGATGACTTTTTTGTTGTAAAAGGGAGTGATATGTTAAAAGGAACATATTTAGGAAAAACATTTCATTATCATGTTCAAGGTTTTTTTCAAAACAATTCTGAACTTGCAGAACAAATGCATGAATATGTCAATAATCTACTCAAAGAAAATCAAGAAAAATATAAAGATTATACTTTATGGGATCTATATGCAGGTGTTGGAACTTTTGGAATTATCAATGCAGATTTATTCAAAAATGTTTTAATTGTCGAATCATTTCCTCAATGTATTGATGCTGCAAAATTAAATTTAGAAGAAAATAAAATAACTAATGCAGAAACTCAAGTTCTCGACGCTAGATATATTAGCAGATTAGATGCACCAGAAAAATTAATAATTCTTACAGATCCTCCAAGAAGCGGAATGCATCCAAAAACAGTAGAACACTTAAACAAATTAAATCCTGAATTATTAATTTATGTCTCGTGTAATATGAAACAACTTGCAAGAGATCTTCCTAAATTCAAAAATCATAAAATAAAAAGTTTAGCAATATTTGATTTCTTCCCACAAACACCTCATTGCGAAGTTGTGGTTGAACTCATAAGAAAAGAAATAATTGAAGACCATTAAAAACAATAACGTGATAAAATTAATTTTAAAAAAAGAAAAAAAATCAAAAGAAAAAACTAAATTTTTCTATATCTCCCTTCTTTACTCTTAAAAGAATCAACACTACAAAATTCATGTTTAGGATAAGTTTCGCAAACATATGCAAGTCCTGCAGTTTCATAATGCTCTAAATTTAATTCTTTTGCTTTTTGTTTGGCAACCTCACTCGATCCATAAATTCCAATTGGAATAATTCTTGGTGATTTAAAAAACACTGCTTCATTATATTTCAAACTACTTGATTTAGAACTAATTAAACTAAATCCTTTTGATTTTCTAAAATCATTAAATTCACAAACTATTTTTTCAAACTTTTTTGATTTTTCTGCATTACTTAAACTTTCTAAATCAGAAAAAACCATTTTTTCCCAATCTTCAATTAATTCTCCCCCATAAACCGATTCGATATCTGAACTGATTTGATCATAGTCTTGAATAACAAATCTATCAGAATTTTTGCAAAGTGCCAATAAATCAAATGGAGAAATAAACTCAGGTTTATCATATGTTAAAAAAACAATTCCTGAATCTCTATATGTTTCTGTTTGAAGATCACCCATTATGCTCGCGCAAAGTCGCAAAGGTAATCCAAAACTTTTTGTATTTAATTTAATCGATTTATCAGATACAATCTCATCTACTGTTTGACAAACCTCTCTTCCAAATCCAGATTGCGTACTAACATATAATGTCTCAAACCCGTTCAAAATCCCTTCTTCCATACTTTTAACATAAATAGGACTTTTATCAAACCAGAGTCGCACACCAGGATTATCCAACCATTTTTTTAAAGATCCACATATTTCAAATATATCCATTTTACAAATCACCTCTTAACACAAAAATAATACATTAACTACTTAACAATAGTTAGCAATATTTAAATTCTACCCTCCACTAAGTGGTATGTATAATGACTCATAGACCTTATGAAAACTTATTAAGAGATATCGGATTAACAGATAATGAAATCAAAATATATCTAACCCTTTTAAAATTAGGAATATCAACTTCATCAAAAATTGTAGAAAATGCAAACACTTCTAGCGGTAAAATTTATGAAACATTAAACAAACTTTTTAACAAAGGTCTCGTTAGTATTTCAAAAATTAATGGAATTCAACATTTTGAAAGCACACACCCTAATGCATTAATAGATTTTATTGATGAGCAAAAAAAAGCATTAGATGAAAAAGAAAAACAATTAGGAACAATCTTACCAAAACTAGTTGAGCTTCAACAAAGACCATTAGTTCCATTCTCATCAAATGTTCTCACAGGAACAAGATCCATAAAACCATTAATAATAGATCTTTTTGCAAAAAGTCAAAAACCAATTTGTGCCATGGGTCTTAGAGGCGATAAAAGATCTAAATACAATAACTTCTGGTGGCACATAACTGAGAATGAATTAGAAAAAAAGAAAAAAAATGCAAATTATTTATTTTCAGAAAATAAAAGTGATTATTTTAAAAAACATAAAAAATTAAAAAATATAGAAACAAAACATACTGAATCAATAACTCCTATGGCAGTAGATATTATCGACGATCATGTTTTGCTTTTAACATACGAAGAAGATTTAAAATGTGTTCACATTCACAATAAAGCAATTGCAATTTCTTTTAGATCGTTTTTTATGACATTATGGAATCAAGCTAAGAAATATAAATGAACTATAAAATAATGGTCGTAGCTGCCAGTTTGTAAATGTCAATCAAAACAAACCAAATCTTTTCAAAAAAAAGACAAACAATCCAATCAACAATAAAACTCCAAGACCTATCATAATTCCCATTCTTAACTTTTTTTCCTCAGAACTTAGCTTATCCCAAGATTGTCTATTTTCTTTCCATTTATTTTTATTAACAAATCCCACTAATAAAAAAATAAACCCGATCGCAATTAAAGAATAATTTTTTAAGGGAATACCAATCACAAACCAAACAATTCCAATCGTAAATAAAGCATGATAATCTGGCTTGAATTTCTTTCCCTTATTGAATGCAAAAAATACAACTAATAGAATTAAAATAACGACAAAAATAGAAATTATTAACCACTGACTCATTTTAAATTAAGAAAGTTTTTCAACTATTTAAAACTTTTCAGATTAAGCGTCTTTTCCCCACGGAAAATAAACTGCAAGGCATTCTCTAGAATAATAATCAACTAATTCGGATCCACGAGAAAATAAACAAAATGATTTAACCTCTAAAGCGCTCAATGAAATTAAATAATTTTCTGCTGCAACTATACTCGCGCCTGTTGCAGATTGATCATCAACTAAAAGAATTTTTTTCCCAAAAACACATTCATTAACTTCTTCTGTAACTTTCGCATCTTTACTTGCTTCAGTTAATGATTTTGCCACACTTCTTGATTTGTCAGAATAATGTGAAACTTTCATATAATCAACACATTCAACCCCTAAACAATCGCCAACATATTTTGCAATTAGTGCTCCTCCACTTTTTATTCCAATCACAACATCAGGTTTGTAACCACAAGCATCAATTTCAAACGCAGACTCTCTAATCATCCCTTCAACATCTATCCAAGAATGTTTGTGAGTATTCATAAATTCATCAGGAACTGCTTTCAACATCCCCCTCAAAGCTGCATCAAGAGTTCTTTCGCGTTTTTTCATATCAGATCTTGTCTTTTTTTTATGAAAAAGATCCAATAAAGTAGTATCAAACCATTCAGGCATCTCTCCTGCATAATCTGTTCTCAAAGTTGATAATTCATCAATAATATTCATATTACTAGCTTTACCCTTCCAATTTATAAAAATTTCTAAAAAAAAAAGAAAAAGAAAAAGAAAAAGAAAAAAAGTTCTCGAATTCTTATATCCTAACCACAGGGCTTGAGTTTAAAGAATTATTTGTGCAAACACTCTCTTTCAAGCCACCTCTTGTTTTGCATTTTGTGCAAATAAGAATTTGCGAGTTTTAGGTAAAGATTCAATATCTTAAGCCATACTACCTTGACATTCAAATTATCTATACTCTTTAATTATTTTATTCACCATAGCAACTGCATTTACAGGATCTACTCCATTACTAGTCTCACCACTTAACATCAATGCATCTGCTCCGCTCATCACCGCATATGCAGTATCCATCACCTCTGATCTTGTTGGTTCTAATCCATATTGCATTGATTCAAGTAAACCAGTCGCAACTATAACAGGAATATTATGTAATTGACAAGTTGTTACCATATTATTTTGATATTTCATTAATTTCTCAGGTGGAACTTCTACAAACAAATCTCCTCGAGCAATCATTATTGAGAGATCTATTCCTTCATTTTTTGATGTTGTAATTATCGCATCTAGATTTATTGTGCCATAATGATCTTCTATTTTTGCTACAATTCCAGGATTATAATCAGGATTATTTAATTCTTTTTTGCATTCTTCAATTGCATTATGAAAATTAACAACATCAGTTGAATTTCTAACAAAACTTTGCGCAATATATTCAACATTATTTTGAACTGAAAATGCAATCACTGCCAAATCTTTTTCAGTAAGTTCATTTAAGTGAAGGCATTTACCAGGAACATTTACACCCATCATTTGTCTAATGTTTCCTTCTCCAGCATCATAAATTTCTAGTGTCAAATGAGATTTTTGACTTTGCAAAACTTTTGTTTTAATAGTTCCATTTTCAATAAACAAATCATCTCCTCGACTAACATATTCATGAAAATCATAATTAAATTGGACAGGTCCAGTTCCAAAACCTATATTAATTCTATCTCCATTACCAATATTAAACCTACCCTCAACTAAAAGTCTAAGTTGTGGTCCTTTACAATCCATCATAACAGAAACTTTTTTTTCTTTTTTCTTTGCAACATATCTAAGCATATCTACTCTTTGTTGATATTCAGAAAGGGTAGCATACGCAGTATTCATTCGTGCAAATTCCATGCCATTTTCTACCATGCCTTCAAGTACTTCTGGCTTATCAGTTGTTGTTCCAAGAGTACATACTATTTGTGGTTTTTTTATTTTGTCAAACATTTTTATTCGATTTTTCATTCAATTTTTCATTCGATGTATCGAACTTATTCATCATACAAAGTTTAATCTATTCAAAAAATTAAAATAACTCTTTTGATCGTATTTTAATAATCCTAACTCATTTACAACCTCAACTAAGTTTTCTTTTTTTGAAGATTCCACACCAACACTAACGTATTCTCGTCGAATTATTTCAGGTTCTTTTGATTTTATTATTCCTACTTGGTTATCAAATTGTTCTACATATTCTCCAAGTCCTCTTTGATTAACAACTTCATCAATATATAATAAATTTATATCAATCCCGCATCCTTTGTATTGTTTCATTATTCTTTGTTTGTGTACATCTACTAAATTAATTTGTGGACTTTTATGAATAGTTGTCAAAAAAGATTCTAAACTTGATGCATTTGGAATTGCAGGCATACCTGTGCCTCTTATTATTTTTTGCAATACTGATTGGACTATTGGAAAAGAAAATTCGTGATCAGTCCATAATTCATAAGACCCTTCTGATTTAATATATTTTTTTAACTTCAACTTGCCATCTCGTAATTTAATATTATAGTGACGAGAGTTAGAATACATTAAATACGAATCAATGACCTGCATTGATTTATAGTCAGGTAATTCTAATAATTTTTTTGCAGTAACTGCATCAACTTCTTGAAATGTTCTCCATTCCCACACAGCATTTTGAAGTTCAGGTTCTTTTATAACTGATTGTGAAGAATGTCTTTTGTCAGTAACTTTTATAGAACTATTTTTTCCAGATTGTTTACGTCCATTTTCAGATTGTTTTTTTCTCAATACAGGAGTAGGTAATATTATTTTAGGTTTAGATACAGGTTTTACTCCTTCTTTCATCGCACGATTAATACCTTCATCAGAGTCACCTACTGGAATAGTAACATATCTTTCTTTACCAGTTTCATCTCTAATTTTTCGTAAATTTGGATTTCCAGGATAAGTATATTGAGTTGGTTGTTTTAAAGCATTATTATGTTTATTATTACCACTATTATTACTACCTCTATTATTATTACCCCTATTATTATTACCACTATTAGTTGCAAGTCTAGTAGTTATTGTGTCGCCACTACTCGACCGCCCAGAAATTCCTAAAAGTGTTCGGGTAGTCTCTTCTATTATTTCTCCTGCAGAGTCAAATACTTTTTGAACAAATGTTCTTTCTGTCTGTTGTACAGGCACCCTGGGTCGACATAGTCTCAGTTTTTCTTTTGCTTCTGCTTCTGCCATTTCTTTCCAAGCAGCATCTACCTCTTCAGGTTTTTTTATTTTATTAAAATCAATACTGCTTAAATCATCTTCAACCTGAATGGGTATTTCAGAATTATCAGATTCAATGTTATTAGAATCTCTTCTTGTATCAAGCTCTACATAAACTCCTGAAGAAACTCTTTGTAAATTTCCAACAGCACGGTTTGTTTTTTGTCCTGATCTTTGTCTTTGTTTTTTTCTTTTTTTATTCCCCATATTTATCATCTCGCATTAGTTTCACAAATTTTTAAATTTTTATTTACAATCCTAACATTTGCTTTACTTTTTCATCACCAAACATATCAACATAAGATGTTATGTTTTTTTCTTTTTGAAGATTATGAACATACGCAATTTCTTCTTTATGCTTAATATAAAAATCACGAAGTTTTTTTACCAAACCAAATTCTTCAACAACTTCTACAACTCCTTTAGGAACATACTGTGAAAAATCATCTTCATATGCAATCATTTCTCTAATTATTTGCGCATGGAACTTATCTTTTATTGGAACTCGCCTAGTTTCAAATCCCTGTTTTTCAAAAAGGTTTATTTCTTTTCTTGTATTTGAAAAAAATACTTGAAAATTAGGATTAGAATATTTTACTTGTTGTATCCAACTTGGACAATAATGATGATCTTGCACACCTATTATTTTATAAGGAGTTTCAAGTTCATTTTTTATTGATCTATCAATCAACTCTTTTCGCTCTTCAAATGAAAAGGGATTTATTATCCACGGCGCTTCAGGACTTTTATTTTCTTGATTATATTGAGATGACCCTATATTTATCAAAACCTCGTCAATATCTGGCTGTTGACTTATGTGTTTAATTATGTGCAAATGTCCATTATGAAAAATTTGAAACCTTCCTAAGTACAGACCTCGTTTAATTACAACCACCTCCTACAAAATTATAAACACTTCTTTCAACTTCTTCCATGCTTACTCTATCAAACGGATTTTTAGATAACATAGATTCGACTAATCCGCGCAAGGTTTTTCTTCCAAATATTTCATGACTAAACTCAGGCTCATTGTACAAATTTGCAAGACCATATTTTATTACTTCACTTTCTCTATAAGAATCTCCTTCTTTAAAATTAACTCTGTCAAAAGGATGAATTCCAGTTAATAACTCATGAAAAAGAACGCCTAATTGAAACACATCTGAGTTTTTATAACTTGTAAGACTAGTCATCATTTCAGGAGGAATATATTTCGGAGTTGACAAAACACTCATACATTTAGATTCACTATTAACTGCTTCATCAAATAAGTGAGACATTCCAAAATCAAGCATTACAACTCGTTGACCATCATACATAAAATTAGTATCTTTAATATCATTGTACATAATTCCTTGACTCCCTAAATAATTTATTGTTCTTGCTATATCATAAATTATTTTCGAAGATTGTTCTAAAGATAACAAAGAACCATCTGCATCAGGTTTAGTATATTTTGATAGAGTTTCTCCTCGAACATATTCTAATTTTAAGAATTCAATTCCTTCAATATCTTCTGATCCTAAGTATTTAACAATATTAGGATGATCTACTTTTGCTAATATTTCTTTTTCTTTATTATATCCATCTAGTTTTGAAAAATCAACATACAATTTTTGATTTTCTTTGAAAACAATTCTTTCAATTCCCTGTCCAGATCCCCTTCTTGTTAAAAATATGTGATTTGCTATTGGAAACAACTCACTTGAATCTCCCTCTTGAAGTTTAGATTCTACTCCAAATCCTACATTGCTACAAAAAGTTGAAAATAAGGAATCAATATTTTTTCTAGATTCATTTTTTCTTAAATTATTATATCTATTTCCAATTTGCACCATTAATTCTTCTGATTCTACTGCTTTTGCAAGTAAATATTGTTTTGGAACATTTTGATTTCCTTGTCTAAGCATATCTAAAATTACTTCTTCCACTACTTGTTTTTTTTCTGATTGAGTATTTTTTCCAAGTTCTAAAAGTATTGAGTTTAATCTATCTTCATCAAGTTCATATCCGCGTTCACTTCGCATCATTCTTACATGAGGTATGGCTTTAGTTACTAAAAATTCAGCATATTCCTCGTTGTCAAGATCAAAATAAGAAGCATCTTCTTTAAATTTTTTAATTAAACCGTAATCTCCTTTCCAAAGTCCGATTTTTAATAATTCTTTAAGAGAATTTTCTGATTCTGCTTTTTTAAAAAAATTATATGCTTGAGGTAATAACATCATAGATCTATATGCAGATCCTACCATTTCATTCATTTTTTTTAATTCATCTTCATTAACATATGTTCTAATAAATGGTTTTATTCTAACTAGTGATTCCTCCATCGCCTCACAAACTCCTTCATCACATAATTTTTTGGCATATAATTGAATCGGAGTTAAAAATTCTTTTTTTGCCATTGCGTTTTCAAATGCGGTTTGTTCTTTTATTGTCATGATCATTTCGAATACCTCTTAATTAATAATTAATTATTTTAAATTGAATATTTTGATTTAATTAAATTAATTAAATTAATTTAATTCGTCTACTTAATCAGGGAAAAAAGTTTCATCCCACCTACCCCTAACCAGCCTATTGTTTCTATCATGTATTACTCGCTCTGCTTCTCTTGCAGCCTCACTCATCCCTCTCAGTCGAGAATTTTGGGAATACACCGCATCTGGTTTTTCATCCATCTGCTGCATCGCTTTTTCAAATACGTCATCTCCTGCTTTATGCATTCTCTTTTTTTTAAATTCAGTTTCATAAACATTTATCTTATTAACTTCAGGGTCTCTTAATTGTTCTAATGTACTTCTTACATCTTTTGAACCATATAATTCAATCGATTTTTTTTCTTCACCAACATTTTTTGAATTTGCAGATACATAATTAGGATAATTTGAATCCATCGCATCCATATAATTAATAATATCATTGTAAGCTGTTCTATTACCTAATGTTTCTAGTGCTTTAACAGATGCTTTAAAATATTTTTCTTGTTTAATTAATTCATAAATTGGTTGTTTATCAGGTTCATCTAAAAATCCTATTACTGCATCAGTAAATATTAAAGATTTTAATTCATATCTCCCAGTTACATCTACAGATGCTAATTTTAATTGATCATCGTCTATAAGTCCAAGAACCATCATTCCTAATTGTTCGTATAATGGATTTACACAACTAAATAATGTATATTCTTCTGATGGAGATTCATTTTTGGAATTAAATCTACGTTTATGAGATCTATAATCTACAGATCCTTTTAACACAAGTTTTTCTCCCAACTTTGTTGCAAAATTAACTGCACTGTATTTTACTATTAATTCTAAGTCAGGATCTAAAAATTCATTTTTCTCCTCGAGTCTTTGTTCAAATTTTTGAAAAGTTTTACATATTGATTTACTATTTAGTAAAACACCTGTTAAATAATCAATAAAAACTACTGATTTGAAATAGTCATCTTTAGTTACAACAATTTTTTCATTTAATACATCTTCGCTAACCATTTTATGTAAAAAGGTCATTTGTAGTGGATCAAAATTTATTCTATAAATTTTAGAAGATTCATTAGAAGTTCTTTCAAGTAACCATCCAATTACAGATTGTACTTCTATTGTAAAATCTTCTCGATTTAAATCTTTAATATTTGTTTTTTTATACGACTCTTTAATATCACTAATAAAACTGGATAAATCCTCCTCTGTTACAGGATTAACTACAGTATTTGAACAAACATTTATTGCATCAGAATCAGAATTTACAACATCAACTATTGTCAAATCAACATCTCCAAGTACACCTTCTCCAGATACACCTTCTTCATTAGATTCAGATATTGTTTCTTTTGATTTTTTTGATTCTTTTGGTTTTTCTCCTGGTTTTTTTTCAATTTTTATTTTTTTTCTTGGACTCATTTTATTTTCTCCTTGATTAACTGATTCATTCATACAAATATTTCATTTTTTTCATCCAGCTTCTTAATTTTCTTTTATTTTTACTACACTCACAAGTCTGCAGTGCAGGAAGATCTCCAATTCTAAATTCATCTTCAGATATATATTTCGAAATTTTATTTGAACAAATTCCATATTTATCAGGTCTCAACACAGAACGCACTTCTCCAACAATCATTCCTCCAATTATTTGATTAGAAGTAATAACACTTGGTTGTGCTGCATGAATGCAACTTTGTGGTTGATGTCCATCTACTGCCAATTTATCTATATCGACTTTACAATTCAAACACGCAGTTTCTCCTGGAACACTTACAACAACTTGACCACTATTATATCTAGTGCCTCCACTAATTAAAGGAATTTTATATTTTAAGGAAAAATAATTTAACAACGCTCTCGATTTATTGTTATCAACAGTATCAACTATTAAGTCATATCCACCTTTCTTGAATACATTTTCACTTTCAGGAGTTATTCTTTCAACTAAGTAATCCACATTAACATTAGAATTTAATTGCCCTAATCTAGACGCTAATGTTTCTGCTTTTCCAGCTCCAACCTTATCATAAAAAAATATTTGCCTATTCAAATTTGTTTCTTCAATTGTATCATCATCAACAATAGTTAAATTTCCTATTCCATTTAATACTAATTCTAGTCCTGCAAAATTTCCTAATGCTCCTGCACCAATCATTAAAACTTTTTTATCTGAAAAATCTTCTCGCTCTTGAACATAATTAAGTTTATGCGTTCCTCCAGTTTCTCCTCTCGTATCTCCTGCATCTCCTGCATCTCCTGCATCTCCTGCAAAACGCTCTAAAGATGATAAATTATAAAGCAAAATATCTTCTATTGTTTTTTCATTATTAATTGGCATTAATATTTTTCTTGCTTCATCAACTGCAAGTGAGCTCATAACACTGCTCACTATTGTTCCTTGTGAACCTATAATATCATGAAATAATATATTTTCTAAATATCTTACCTCATCACTTCTACTCATAGAATTACCAGGATTATAAACTCCCAACTTACCAATATTAGGTCCACAACCAACACTAATTAATGGTATATTTTTAAGTCGAGAATATTTTATCGCATTTGCTTTTGAATTAATACTGCTTGATGCTTCTATAATTATATCTGGCTTTTCTATCAATTGAATATTTTTGATACTTGCCAAATTTAAGTTTAGTCCTCTTGTTTTAACTGCAGGATTTAATTTTTGTGCAAACTCTGCAATTAAATTTGCTTTTGTACCGTTTTTAAACAATGAAAATCCTTTTGAATAATTTTTAAAATCTTGCGCTAAATCGATAGAATCTACAATTCCTTGCCCACATATTTCTATAGTTCCAAAACCAAGTGCTGCAGCATTCATTGCTAAATAATTTGCAAGTACATCAGATCCAATAATTACCATTCGTGCAGAAGATAGTTTTTCCTGGTCCCAGCCTGTAATTAATTGTTGTCTATCATATCTGCTAATTCCAGTTCTAATTTGACCTTCTTGGCCAGATAGTTCACCCGATATTTGATCTGCTAATTGATCAGATACATTTTCTACAGATCTTGGACGTCTTTCACTCATTGTTGTGCCTCCTTATCTACTTCTTGCAAACTTAATCTACCAAAATATTTCTTTAATATTTTTTTAAATGAAAAACTCTCTAATTCTTCTGCTTCATCAGAAACAATAGGTTCAGATTCAACACTAATTCTAGGTTCATAATCAATCTCAGAATCTAATGTTTGAAAACCATAATTTGAGTCGTTATATTGTACGATTTGTTCTTTTTTAACTCCCAAAACAGGAAGTAATTTTGTTTCAATATATTTATCAAAGTTGTCTGAATCAGAGCTATCTGAATTTGAGCTGTCTGAATTTGAGCTTGCTAATTTATCTGAATTTTCAGAATAAAGTTCACCAAATTCTTTTACGAATTTATAAAATCTAGAAGCAGCCCTAGGAATTTTAACTCCGTTAATTACATCTCTTGCAGCATAGTTAGTAAGCTTTGAAACAATTTTATATTTTTCTTCTTTGAGCATTAAATCTTTTTTTATAACCACATTATCAGATTTTATTTGTATCGCATCTTCTAGCGTTGAACCATTTGCTAAATCATCAAGAACTTTCATCATTACTTTTTTGTATTGATGTTGTGACTCTCCACTATAATCTGTAAAAAATTTCATAGCATAATTAGTCATTGCTTTGACTCCTGTTACAATCAAACTAAAATTAGTTTGAAAATCTTGTGCTTTTTTTTCATAGTCTTCAATTATTTTATCTATTGCTTGAGTTTCATTTTTTGATTTTGATAAATCTAATATAAACTGTAAACAAAGTAGATTTTTTAATTCATCAAAACTTAAGTTTTCATCATAGCCTGTGAATTTTCCAAGGTTATATTTTTGTAAATGGTTTTTTAATTTATGAGATGATTGATAATTTGCAGGACTCTCTTCAAAAGTTGTTAATTGTGCTAAAATTGCAAATGGACAATCTCCATCATACGCTGCAAACTTTTTTAATCCATCAGAGTGTACGCCTTTAGCAGAATCATATTTTTTAATTGTTCTCTTAAATTTTTTCAATAGTCTTTTAAAAGATTTATCTGCAGATTTTTTGAATACTTCTTGTCCAGACCAAAGTCTAGCATTATCCTCTAAACTCCATTCATTATGGAACCTATCTTCAGTCCCATATTTTGATTTTCTAAATCCTTGAGATGCATGCTTACGTCTAAAGCTAGATACTCCAAAAGTAATTTTATTTCTTACATCATGTTCAATTTCAGAAATAGAAAATGTAACATCATTATCTAAAGCGACAACTTCAACAGTAGGATGTGTTGGAGCATTAACTCTATATCTTTTATTTAATGAATCATATGTTTTAGTTATTTTTTCTCTATAATAATGACCATATTGATTTACAACAATACTAAACGCAAAGGGATCACGTTTTACTTTTTTTAGAATTTTCGGTTTCTTTTGTGCAAACTCTTCAATATCAAGATCAAAGAATTTATAATTATCAACAATAACAATTCCTTTATCATTATCTATAACAAAATCTGCTTCTTCTAATTTGTAAAGTGTTCGAGGTGCAATTGAATGAAGTATGTTTTTGAAATTTTCAACATCAGTTCCTGAATGGAATGGTTGCATCGATCCATGACTATGCCACCAACCTGCAATTTCATAGCCTAATGGTTCTATTGATTGTGATGCTGAGTAAACACCTTCTTCTGTTACTCTAACATATGCAGAATTTGCTTCTTGATGATCTGCAAAATAAGCATCAACAATTAAATCATCTAATCCTTCTTTTTCTTTTAGTAAATAACCATAGCATTCCATTCCACTTCCTGCAAGTCTTGAAACTATTTTTGCATAAGACATCATTTTGTTAAATGCGCCAGCAGTGATTCTTAAAAGATCTTCTCTTGGTCGCGGAGGTTTTTTATCATCTTTTAATATTTGATTAATCTGTAAATCAAGTTCATCCATTTATTTCACCCATAATTAATTCATATTCATTATTTGTTAAAATACATTTAAACATACTAATCCTTCTTGTCGCATTTTTGCTTCTGAAATTACTTTACGTGGAAAACTAGTTGCGTTTAGTCGTTTGTAAGGGTTACTGCCTGTTCTATATCCCATCATAAGAGTTTCTTTAGCTTTAGTAAGAAGTGTTAGTGCACATTGTCCCGGATTCAGTCTTCTTGCATCATCTTTATTATAATTCCCCATACATAGAGTTTGATTTGTAGTATTTCCTGACAAAAAAGGATGCGCATATTTATTCAGTATATGAGGATTTCCAACACTAACTTGTCCGTCACCATAACCATTATCCGAAATGAAAACCCCTACTTTCGCAGATCCAAATTTAAAATAATCTCCCGTGTGAGGGCTTTTCAAAACATAAGGAGGTGTTGTAATATACGCCCAATATCCATTACTTTCAGATTTAAACCCTGCACCATTTTTCTCGTAGGAACTCAGTTGAGCTAATCGTTCTAACTTATTTCTCTCTTCTGCAATTTCAGCTAATTGTCTTGTTTGAAACTCACTATCTTGAACAGCTTCTATTTTGACTTTACGCTCTGTTAGCTTATTATATTTTGATTGTAATTGATCTTGTTCCTCTACATAAATTGGAATTTGATAATTACCATCCATATTAAGTATCATTCCTCTTAATTTATTTTTTATTCTACTTCTTATTTTATGTTGAATATGATTTATATTTTTACCAATAAATTCATTTACTGTTTCAGGAAGTTCTTTACTACTTATTCGTCGAGCATCTCTATAAAATATAGGATCCATTTTTTCCTTAAATATTTCTAAATATTCTCCATAATTCAAAAGTTCGTATAATCCATTATCTAATTTCAAAAAATTTATTCCCGGCATTAAGTGAGTTTTTAGAATTGATCTATCTACTGGTGCATCTCGCAATCCTAACAAAGAATCTATTTGCGAATCAACAACAGTGCTTCTTGAATTTCGTCTAGCTCTACTGTATTGAGAATATTCTTGTTCGATTCGATTTATCAAATCTCTTGATATATTTTGAGCTTCTCTAAGAGTTTGTTCATCACGATTATTATTTGTTCTATTACTACCATTACGTGTAGCTGCTGAATCTAAATCATCTAGTATTTCTCTTAAATTAGAATCACTTTGAGATCTATTTGCAGACAATGAATTTCTTGATCTTGGTCTTGATCTTCTTCTTGACCCACGAGAATTTGATTCATCTGCAACACTTGCAGGAACAACATCATCATCCTCTATTGCAGCATCAATTTGTGATTCGAATCTAATTGCAGTAATTACAGGTAAAATTTCATTAATAATTACAGACAAAACATTATTTTGACTAAATCTTCTTGATACTTCATCACGAGACACATATTCTCGATTTAAAGTTTCTTGAATAAATTGCTCTTTGAATTGATCTATTGAGTCAAGATTGTGAGCATAATACAGTTCTTCTAATTCTGATGGAGAACTTATTTTTTCAATTGAATATTTTTGATCATTAATACTAATAAAATTTTGTGTTTGTTCTGTTTTATTATTTGCTTGATAAAGTGAGCCTCCAAAGTAGATCAAAGGCGTATCGAGTTTGAAAATATAAGGTTGTGGTAAGTTCATTTTTTCCCTCGGTTATTTTACTTAATTAATTTTATTTATTATCGAGCGTTTGCAAATTTAATTTTAAAACTAAAAAATTAAAAAAAATTAAAAAAAATTATAGTTTTTCTTCAAGACCTTTTCCACCTTCGTCGTGAGATACAATTGCAATATCACAAAAGTTTATGTAGGTGGTTCCTTCTTCTGTTTGTCTTTCTTTTCGTTGCAGATAAGAACTTAGATCATCTGTTCTTAATTTATCGTTGTGGTAGTTGTGAAATGCGTTAATAATCGCTCTATAATCTGCGCGATCCATTCTTTGCTTTACTGCTTCTGCAACTGTTACATCATCTTCAGTCGATAATACTTCCTCGTTGATCAAATATTTAACAACTTGAATCAGTTTTCCTTCTTTTATCTCATCAGGAATCTTTTTTACAATCCTAGACGGTGTTAGTCCCCCTCCAAGTGCTACAAGTGTTGGTAATGATCCATCATAATCTGGATTCACAGGACTAGATCCTCCATCAGATTGTGGTACTGAGGTAATTTCTGGATTTGAATTTCCACTAGAACTACCTGAATCATCCGAAACTCTACTTGTAAAACTTGGTCTCGGAGTGTCGCTCTCATACGAGTCGTAACTTCCCATTTTATTTCCCTCCGCGCTTTGAGCCCGCCAGCTGAATTATTTTTTTGTTATTTGGTTTTGTTTGTCTACATTGATTCTTTCTAGCGCAAAATTCAAGATAGAGCTCACGCTAGTTTTTATTCACCCCTTTACTTAGCCAAGTAGAGCTCACGCTAAATATGTCTATTCTAAAACTCTAACCTTTGTCTATTCTCGCCCTAAAGTAAAGCTCACGCTGCACTTTGCTTTTCTGATCTCTTATAATCTATTAGAGCTACCAAACTTTAGCCAACTATTCAGTCAACCAATACTTGATGAGTATGAGTGTTTGCTATTTTTCTATTAAATGTTTTTGTGGATTTTTTTTGTTTTGTATGATTATAATAACTTTTTTTCCCTCATAGAGTATAATAGTTGAACTGGTTAATTAATTTACATTTCTAAATTATGTTTCATTAAGTTTCTGCTAAATAATTTTTTTTCAGCAGTTAGGTGAAAAGTACTTCAGATCCTAACTCGCTCAAGTAATCAAACATACTAAAACCTAATTTATCATAATCAGTTAGTTCTTTATAATAACTATCCTTAACTTGTTTAAATTTTTTTGCGAGCTCAACATCTACAACAACATCAAGAGTTAAATCATTCACAGGCATACTGATTATGGTTAAAGTTTCCATTGTTAGATTTTTCATTTTGATTCACATCTCCAGTTCGAAACATTTTAAAAAATTTAATCCAATTTTAATCCAATTTTAATCCAATTTTTAAAAAATAATTGCGAGAGTGATTACTCAGTTTATCATCTCAATTATTATAGAGGCGCAGGAGAATATATGTGTGATGTATATTTAGAATATAAAACACGTTTTGAACATACAAAGATTTATAAATATGTACTACACAATATATACTACCATGCAAATTCGAAAATTAGTCAAATCAGGGTTATCTTCATACACTATAGCCCTCCCGAAAGATTGGATCGATCGAAACACCCTAAAAAAGGGTGATTTATTGTATATCAACGAAACTCCCCAAAATGAGCTTTTAATTGCTAAAGAAGCAAAAAAGCAAGAAAAAGAACGTAGAGAAGTTGTGATAAATATAGATGGGAAAAAACCCCACACAATATATAGAGAAATTGTATCTACGTATCTAACTGATTTTCACAGATTTATTATTAAGGGTCAAAGTCTAAACAAAAACATAAAAGATATTAGAAAATTAATATATATTTTACCTGCATTAGAAATTGTTGAAGAAAGTTCATCAAAAGTTGTTGCGAGAAGTTTTTTGGATGTATATGATATTTCGATTAAAGATTTAATTAGACGAATGGATAATATAATAAGATCTATGATACTAGATGTCAAAAACATGCTCGGTGGAGAAAGCATTCATGAAATTATTATTGAACGTGATGAAGATATTAATCGTCTTTCATACTTAGTTTTCAAAATTCTCAAGTCTGCATTCACAAATCCCGATGTAATGACTTCATTAGATCTCACAAAATTAGAAACTCTGTCATATTGGCAAGTTACTGTTCACTTAGAAAAGATAGGTGATGAAGTAAAGCGAGTTGCAAGACACATCGGTGAAAGTCCTAAAAGTATCAGCCAAGCTCAATTAAAAAGTTTAATTGAAAAAGTATATTCTTATTATGTTGAGTCTATGACGTCCTTTTACAAGCAAGATAAAATAGGTGCAGATGATGTATGCCTAAAAAGAAAATCCTTAGCAATAGAGTGCGATAAATATTTCATAAGTCACAGAAACATTGTAAATTCAGAAATTTCAGGCAAGTTTAAAGGAATGCTCTCGCATCTAATTGATATAACGCGTCTTGTGAGATATCTTGGAGAAAGTCCTTAACCAAATACGATTTTGCCATCCTAAATTAGAGACAACAAAGATTAATAAATAGCTAGTTGTTACGTTCTATAAAATGAGATCTGAAATTAAATTAAACAACAATCTAAAAGCTATTTTATGTAGTGCAAGTATTAACAAAAGTATAATTAGTAAAGTTAACACTAAAAAATACAAGAACAAAACAATCGAAAACAATAAATATGGACCATATTTATTAAAAGATCATTCTAACAAACTAGTCGAGGGAACTGATGCTTTATTTCTGGATTATTCAGAAATTGATTTACCTGATGGAACTCCTCTTGAAATTGTTCTTCTTGCAGAACCAAAGTACGAAAAAGATGAGAATAATGAAGACAAATTAATTTTAACATCTATAGAAAAAATTGAAATAATATACGGAATCAGAGTTAGTGAAGAATCAGAATATTTCAATCAATTCAAAATAGATTCATTTTTAACAGGAGTTTTGTTCGATATTACAGAATTGGATTCTAATTTTTATAAAACTACTCCTGCTAATCATAAAGAAGTTAGAAGAGCTCATGAACTTCTTTATGCAAAAACAAAAGATCTTTTTGAAATTCCAAAACAATTGTGTAAAGATGAAAGAGTTTATCTTGCTATGAGTCGAGCAGGAAGAAGATGCAAAATAATGCAACCACCCGTTATTATTCCAAGATTTCTAGAAGAAATGACATTAGGAACTGTTTTTGGAAATCCATAAAAAATCAAAAAAAATAAGTTTAAATTAATTTTGTTTGCTATTTTCAAATAATTTTTAAATCTCTCCATTCCATTCCTTATAGAACGCATCCAAATAATTTTCCATAAATTTATGTCTTTGTTCTGCCATTTGTCGACCAGATTCTGTATTCATTCTATCTTTTAATAAAAACAATTTTTCATAAAAATGATTTACTGTCGGAGCATCACTTTTTTTATATTCTTCTTTAGACATATTCAAATTAGGCAAAATATCAGGATTATAAATTGCTCTTCCTTTATGTCCTCCATAGTTAAATGTTCTTGCAATCCCTATTGCCCCCATCGCATCTAGTCTATCTGCGTCTTGAACAATATCGAGTTCTATAGATTTAAAATTTTGAACATGTTTTCCGCCTTTAAACGAAATATTTGTTATTATATTTTCAACATGATCAAGCACATATTCTGAAACACCAACAGAACTCAAATATTCTTTCGCAATTTTTGGCCCAACAGTTTCATCACCATCATGAAATTTTGAGTCAGCAATGTCGTGAAGTAATGCACCTAATTCTACAACAATTAAATCTAATTTAAAATACTCATTAACCGAATTATTTTCTATTTCTTTTTGCGCAATTTCTTTTGATACATTCCAAACTCTCTGAATATGCCACCAATCATGTCCGCCTTCTGCACCAGACAATGTTTGTTTTACAAAATCAACTGTATTAATTATTATTTGATTATAATCCATCTACAAAACCCCCCAACAATATATTTTAACAACAATAATATTAAAATCGGCATAATATAAATATTTATATCATTCAGAAAACAAATAAATTACACAACCATACTTTGCAAATACTTAAAACTTATACTATAATCAGGTGCCGAGTCCATCACTTCATGTAATTCATTAATTACACTATCAACTTTTGCTTGATTGCAGTTTGTCTTACTAACAACAATAAGATTCATTTTCCCATTATATTCAAATAGTTGTATTTCTGATAACCCATATCTTTTTTTTACATTTTCCAAAAGATTTAGATATTGTCTTATTGTCATTTTACCCCTCCTAAAGCCAATGCTAAATGCCATAAAGCTATTCAAAAAAGTAATTAATAATAAAAATAAAAATAATAAAAATATTAATTTCAAATTACAAAAATTTGAGAGCTTTGCACAATAAGTATAAAGACTTGTACACTTATTATATGTTTCTGACAAGTTTATGTCTTACTAGTTGTATTTTTCGCAATATTTAAATAAAACAGACCCAAAACACCAGATATGGTATTAGACACTAAAACTAAAAAGAAAATTATCGAATTTGTTGTTAAAAAACCTAGAACAATTGATGAAATATCCAAGTTCTTACAAAATAATTGGCGTACTGCAGATCGATACATAGCTCAAATATCAAAAGAAGATGGTTCAATTTCAACAAGAGTTTTTAGAGAAGGTACTAGAGGAGCATTAAAAATAGTATACTGTTCTGCATTAACTCCAATTCACACATCAAGAATCCAAGAAGCATTATTTGAAAAGATCCGATTAGGAAAAAAGAAGTATGACTTCAATCCATTAGATATTTATCAACACCTCGACCAAAAAAAGAGAAGTGCGATTATTGAAGATCTCGACGGTGAAAAACAAACTAATCAAAAATTAATTCAGTTTTTAAACAAGACTGATGATCAACTCTTAATACTATCAGGAAATTTATCTTGGATTAATCTTCACGAAAATAAAAACGCAGTTTTTGAAACATTTAAAAAAATTGTAGATAGAGGAGTTTCAGTTAAAATATTAACTAGGGTTGATATCGCATCATTAAATAATATTCGCAAGATTTTGAGACTTAGCGAACAAACAGGCAAACAAATAGGAATAAGACATTGCGATCATCCACTCAGAGGTTTTATTATTGATTCGAAAGTTGCAAGGCTTAAGGAGGTTAAGAATCCTGAAAAGTACAAAAAAGGAGAGCTTAGCAAAGAAACAACTATTTATTATGATTTTCTAGATTCTGACTGGGTTGAGTGGTTAGAAAAAGTATTTTGGAATCTTTATTCCAGCTCTATTGACGCAGATAAGAGAATTAAGACCTTAGAAAGCATTTCTCAGATATTATAATAGGAGAGGATTTTACCACACCAGTATAGGCTAATATGAAATCCTTGTAATTCTGATGAATATCAGAATTACTGTTTTTCCCAGTCTTATTAATCGATCTATGTTATATGCTATGATTCGTAAGAATATTTCTGTTTTTTGTTGTTTGTATTTGTGGCTTTTGACATTTGAGTTAAATCTTTTCTTGATCATGGAATTGCAGGTTTCTATTTTGTTTCTTTGCAAGTATTCTCCATAATCAAAAACGTCAAATGTTAGTTTTCTATAAGTTCCTTTGCGCTTATATTTAGGAATGTCTAATCTTCTTTGTAAAATCAAAGGATATGCTTTAAGTTTTTCAAAACACAATTCAAATATGTTATTATCATCATAACCACGATCAGCATAGAAAACATTCGGTTTGTAATGTTTAGCTAATTTTTTGATCATTGGTTTTGCATCTATCGTATCATGCCTTGATTTTTTTCTTAACTTACAAAACAATATTAAATAAGTATCAATGTCGACGAGAAAAGTAGCTTTCATGAACGGTCTTTTTTTAACTGTTTTCCCAATTCGTTTACAATAATGCAAACTAGCATTATCCAAACTAAAACCCGTAGCATCAATAGCAACACGCTTTGGTTTTGGCACTAAATTTTTAAAAGCCAAAACCAATTTGTCCAAAACTTCAAAAGGCAATCTTTTAACAAATTTAATCAACGTAGTATAATGAGGAAGTTTATTCAAACCCAAATAAACCCTCAATTCTTTATTTCCTGCAATATCTGTAAGCAATTCTTCATAAGTAAACTTACGAAATTGCTTGTAAACAAGCAAAAATAAGTGTTGAAATTGACTAAATGTCTTTTTGGAGAATTTATGCGAATAAAGCTTTAATTCCGCAATTTTAAATAATTCATAGCAAAAATCCGCAACCTTTTTAAACTTGTTTTGAATTATCTTCATTAGTATCTCCTCGTCGATTTTTTGGTTTGAACTACTATTCTTTCGACGAGAGATACTATTTAAATAAGTCTATTTAGAAAGAGGATTTCATATTAGCCCTTGAATACATCTAAAAACAAACTTTATATAAATAAAAGCAGGTTCTGGTGAATTATGACAATACAAATATGCACTGTGGGCGGATATGAAGAAGTAGGAAAAAACATGACTGCAATCAAAGTAGATGACGAAGTTGTGATAATAGATATGGGATTATATTTAGATGCTTATGTGAAATATACCGAAGATGAAGATGTAGTAGACATGAGCTCGTCAGCACTTATGAAAATAGGCGCAATACCTGATACTGCTCCAATTAAAGATTGGAAAAAAAAAGTACTTGCAATTATTCCAACACACGCACACCTAGACCACGTAGGTGCAATACCTTATCTTGGCAAAAATTTTAATGCTCCAGTATTTTGCACGCCATTCACAGGAGAAATACTTTCGAGAATATGTAAAGATGAAAAAATAACTTTAAAAAATGAAATAAAAATTTTAAATGTTAACAGCACATACAAAGTTTCTGAAAAAATTAAAATTGAATTTGTAAATATGACACACAGCACACCACAAACAGTGATGGCAGTAATACACACGCCATATGGAAAAATAGTATATGGGAATGATTTTAAGTTTGACGATCGACCAGTTCTTGGGAAAAAACCAGCATATGATCGACTAAAAAGACTAAATGAAGATGGAGAAGTAATTTGCTTGATTGTTGATTGTACACGAGCTGCAGATGAGCGAAAAACACCATCAGAACAAGTTGCACGCGACATGTTGCGAGATGTAATGCTAGGCTGTGACAGCGAGGGAAAAGCAATAATTGTTACAACATTTTCAAGCCATATTGCAAGGCTCAAGTCTATTGTTGACTTTGGAAAAAAATTAAAACGAAAAATAGTATTTTTAGGACGAAGTTTAAGTAAGTATGTTGGAGCTGCAGAAGCAATAGGAATTGTTAATTTTTCAAATGATGTAAAAATAGTTGGTTTTAAGAAAAAAATAAAAAAACAACTAAAAGAAATACAAAAAGATCCTTCTAAATATTTAATTGTGTGCACAGGACATCAAGGCGAAGCAAAATCAGTATTATCAAGAATTGCAACAGGAGAATTTGATTTTAAACTAGGAAAAGAAGATCATGTAATTTTTAGTTGTACAATTATACCGACTCCACTCAATTATGCAAATAGGAAAATTCTTGAGGATAACATAAAGAAAAAAGGAGTTCGTTTGTTTAAAGAGATACATGTTAGTGGACACGCAGCAAGAGAAGACTTGCGTGATTTGATTAATATGGTTAAACCAAAACATATCATACCTGCACATGGAGATCTAACTATGAAAACTGCACTTGTAGAACTTGCAGAAGACATAGGATATAATGTAGGTGAGACAATTCATATGATGCGAGATGGGCAAATGAGAAAGTTTGAGTGAGTTGAGTTATTTTAATTCTCCAAGTAAACAATAATGATCACCTGAGTCAATGTAGATATCATAAATTTTGAAGTTTTTGAAGAATTGTCTTAATAATGATTTATTGTAAATATAATGAGGAACTCCTTTTTCAAAACCATCAAGCATAACATAAGTTCTTGGTTCAATCTGTTTTATTTTAGTTCCTCTCTCTCCAGTTTTGTTTTTGGTAACAGTTATGAATGTGGTTCCACCTTGCTTTAAAACACGCTCAATCTCTTTAATGCAGCGTCTAATTTGATTTGCTTTTGCATGATGAATAACTTGAATTGAGATTACAGCGTCAAAAAAATCATCTTTGTAAGGAAACTTTTTGTAACATGACGAGTTTTTTAGATTTGCTTTGAGTCCTTTTTCTTTTAACCAAGCTCTAGTTTGTTTTAAACCTTCAGGCGCATTATCCAGGGCATAAACTTCAAACCCTGCTTTTGCGAGGAAGACTGTGTGTCTACCAGAACCACACCCAAGATCCAATACTCTTTTTGCTTTATTTTTTTTAAGAATTTGAACTAATGCGTTCATGTCTTCGTGAGGTGTGTTGAAAACTTTACCTTTGTTTTTAAAAATTGAATTCCAATTAGCCATTTTATTTCCATTATTTAACACAAGGTTCTAGAATAGTTATTGATTTATTTTTGGCGTTGAGTTCTACTTTGCATCCTAGGGGAAGGAAAGCATTATTGCAACGATGACCAAAATTATTAACTTTAAGTATTGGAAAATCGTATTCTTTTGAAATTTCTAAAACCACATCTTCAAATTGAAACTCTTTATCATCTTGAGAAAAAGGGCCTTTAGTTATAAATTCATGAATGTGTCCAACAACAATGCCTGAAATTTGATCAAAAACACCTATATTTTTTAACTGGGCTAATTGTCCTAATAAGCTTTTCACGTCAGTTCTGTAAGCTTCAAGAAATAATATTTTATTTTTAAAATTAGGAAAATACTTTGTTCCTGCAAGTCGAAGTATTGATGAAATATTACCTCCAATTAAATCTCCTTGTGAACTTCCTTCACGCAAACATTTTCTTTTGTCAACAGGTTCAATAACTCCTATTTTACCCTCTATGATACGTTCTGAAAAACATTTTTTTGTATATGGAAAATCTAAATCCAAATCTCTTCCGAGTTTAGGATCAGAAGAATTAAAAGTTACTAAACCAGTCATTGTATTTATTGCAAGATGAAGTACATCAATATCACTCATGCCTAAGAATAGTTTAGGGTTTTTTTTAATTGCATTGTAATCAATTAAATTAAGAAGTTGATTTACAGTATCACCACCATGTGCACACCAAATCATATTAATGTTTGGATCTTTGAATGCGTTGTTAATATCTTCTGCTCTTTGCTCGGGAGAACCACCAGATACGCCAAATTTATCTAATCCAAAAGCATTATCTCCAAAGACAACATTAAAACCTTGCGCTTTTAGAAATTCAACTGCATTATCTGTTAAATATTTTCTATCTTGAGTAATAGGATTAGACGGAGCAATAATGCAAATAGTATCTCCTTTTTTAAGTTTGTTAGGTATCATTTTGATTCAATAAATTCTAGAGTATTTGTGCCCCGCTCATTAGTTACTACCGTAAATCATCGGCTTTCGCCTCAGCTGGTGTTCACGCATTCATTGCAGGTTTACACTTAATATTAATATTAACAAGATATACTAATATAATAATTTATAATTAGGTAATTGTATAAAAAGGTTGTGGGAATGAGGGATTATTTTGAAAATAGGGGTCTATCCTATTTTTTCTAGTACTGCGGTAAATTGTAAAATTCTATGAATTTTATTTTTCGAAAACAACCTTGCATGAATCAGGTTGTTTTCTGATGTAAATAAGTAACTCACTACGTTCATTACTTACAATATCTCGCTAAGCTCGAAAGAATTAAACACTTTGTGTTTAACTAATATACCAAGGCAGTACTAGTGTAGAATGTCCATTTCTTTTTGTTGAATATTATAGAACTTCAAAGTCTACACAGATTCTATACACTCTAGGTGCATGCTGACCACACTTAACAGTTCTTATGATTTTATGATCTAATTTATTTTTTTTGCAAGCTTTAGCTATTGCATCATGTGCTTCATGGAAGTTATCTTCGTGAAGAAATGCATAAAAATGAATAATAGAATGTTTTTTTGCTGCAATAAGTGCTGCATCTAAAAAATCTTCTGCGGATTTGGGAAGAGGCATAAGAATTCTATCAAACTTTTGATTTGTCTGTTTGATTAAATCAGGAATGATTTCTTTTACATCACCGTTGATTAAAGTTATGTTTGTTAATTTATTTAATTCAATATTTTTAATACCATAATCATGACCTTTAGGATTAATTTCAATTCCTACTATTTGATCAGCCTCTGTGTTTTTTGAAAAAACACAAGGATACGGCGCACAACCACTAAACATAACTAGAATTTTCTCTTTTGGTTTAATGATTTGTGAAATCCTCTTTCGTTCTGTAGAAAGTCTCGTCGAAAAATAAACTTCTTGCACATTTAAAAAAAGTTGTATGTTGTTTTCTTTATGAATTGTTTCTAAAGTTTTCTCTCCTGCAATAAACTCCATTTTTTGAGTTCGAAAAGTACCGTCATGCTTATCTGCTTTTCTCACAACAGTTTTAATTCCTTTATGAATTTTAAGAATAGTTTCTGCAATTAATTTTTGCTTTTTGTCAAGTGGTGGATCGATTTCTAAAATTGCAATAGTGCCAACAACATCAAAAGACGTTTTTAATAAATCGAGTTCTTCTTCTGAAAGCTTTTCTTGAAGTGCTTCTTTAAGATTGGAAGGAGAATCTCTTGATTCTAATTCAATTTCTTCAAATATTGTTTTTGGAAACTTATCTATAATAATTTGTCTTGACTCTTCATTTTTAATAGGAAAGAAAATATTCTTTTTGTCTTTTTTGAAAACAAAATTCTTATCATATAGACTATTAGCTAACAAAAACTTCTTAATATCCTCTGCATCTTTAAATGTAACTTTTACTGCGAGCATAGAAATAGTGAATTTGTTCTTATTTATGAAGCTTTTGATTCAGATACTAGAATATGCCATAGTATACTAAAATAACAACAGATATGCGCCTACAAGCATTATAATGCAGGCTACAATTTTTCTACCCAATCCTTTCTCATGGAAAATTTCTCCTCCAATAATTGTAGATAAAAGAGTGGATATTCTTTTCACACCAATCACTAATGCTACGGCAGGTGCAAGTGAAACTGCATAAACATGAGTACCTCTTGTTACAATAGTCACAACTCCTGATAAAATTAACCAAAAACCAGAACGCTTAAAACTCTCTTTCATAGCACCGATGTGCTGATGGAAAATAATATTTGTTAATAAAAAGAAATTAATAAAAATGAAAAAATGTAAAATAATAAGAAATGTGAAAGGAGTTACCCCATCTAAAAATAAAAATCTTTCAATTGTTGCAGTCAAAGCATAAAAAGTTAGTGCGATAATTATAAATAAGAAATATTTTGAATTTAATCGTTTGAAAGGTTCTAAAAAATGACCATGAATGTTCTCGGAATTAAGAACATAAGCACCAACAACCATCAAAGAAATACCTCCAATTTGTAGCTTAGTTATTGTTTCCCCTAGTAAGAAAAATGCAATTATAGCCACAAGAGCTGGTGAAAGATTGGTAAAAGGTGAAACTGCAGAAAGTTCTTTATGACGAAGAGACTTGGCTAAAAAGTAAAATGCAACTGTTGAAAGTAAGGATGCAAGATAAATAATTAATACATGAGACAATTCAATATTTGAAAAATTAGCAAAAGGAATTAAAAAAACAGATAAAATAAGAATGATTGTTGCAAGATTCATAGAAAAAACAATAGCATGTTCTTTGAATAATGCTTTTTTCTTAATTATCTGATGACCTGCTGCTAAAACTGCAGTAAGTATTGTAAAAACAATCCATAGCATTAGTGATTACCTCTTTTTAGAATAGTGATTGTAAGTTTTTATAAAAGTTTTTTGGTTGAACTTAAAAAAATAACAATTTAGAAAAAATCACCCAAACCTTTCTGAGCAGACTTTAATAATTCTTTTTCTAAACGTTTTAATGAAGAATCGATTCTAGGTTTACTAAAATCATGACGATCGCAAAGAATTTCAAAAACTTTATCTCGATCAAAAGGTTTCCAAGTTAGATTGTAATCCTGGGTTGTTGGCATTTTTTTGAACAAATAAAATACTTCTGTCCACGGAAAATCAAAATGATCATCCCATTTTGTTTCTTTGAAAAGAGTATCTAAATCAGATCCGTGCTGCTTGACAAGTTTAATGGCATTTTTTGGACCAATACCCTTGATTCCGCCAATATTAAAATCGGTACCGACGAGCATTCCAAGAGCAATTAGTTGATCACGATCTATCCCTAATGCATTAAGATTTTCACTTAGGTTAATTGTTTCAGGTTTAATAGTCTCATAAGACACGCGCCCCATTAATTTTTTTCTCTCAGAAATTGTTAAATTTCGCACCATATTTGGAACTCCAAATAACAATGAATCAAAATCCTGAGAAATTGCATAATCAATGTCTCCAGACTCTACCATTTTTGCAGCTTGAGCTTCTCCTTCAGACGGAGCTTGAATAATAGGAACACCCAATGCTGAGAGGAGCTCTTTTGCTTCTCCAACCATTTCTCTGCTAAGTTTAGAAGTTCTTGAAGCAAACTTTTTCATTCCTTCAATATCTCCTTTAGATTTTGCATCTTCATATTTTTTTTGCGCATTCTCTTTTAATTGATGTCTTCTTTGACGCTCTTTCTTTTTTAACTCAGGAGCTTCACCATCAAAAACAAAACTAAGTTTTAAATTATGAGACATAAGCTTAGTTGTTCTGTAGAATAATCCACTTAGATGAGATGTGATATTTCCTTGCGAATCAGTAAGAAGTGAACCATCACGCTGTCTTATCGTCGAGACAAATTGATATAAAACATTAAAAGAATCTACTGCAAATGTTTTTTTGCTAAGTTGATCGAATGACACTTCTTTTTTTGCAATAATATCTTTAAAATTAACTCCCATTTTTTGACCCTACTTACCCCTACAACTGTTTAAAACTTATAAATTTTTAAAAACCATTCCTTTAAATTCATTTGAAAGCATTGCCTCTGCTTTTTTTGTGATAGAACCTGACGATAAGAATAGTACAGGAAGTTTTTTGAACTGACCCTGAACAAAAGCAGAACTAAGATCTCCATCACTAATAGATTTCTTTGACTTTGCCTTACAATAAAAAACAACGCTTCCGACAGGACTAGGAACATTAATTATAAGATCTAACTCTGAATTTTTTCTAACAAGATCAAAATCAAGAATCTCAATCTGATTTTTTTCTGTAAACGATTTTATTTGATTTGAAAAATCACAACTAGGAAATTCTTTTTTAGGAGGTTCTGGTTTTGTTTCTTCCAACTCTTCTTTTCTAGATTTTCCTGATTTATTTTTTTCAGAAGAATTGTTTGAATTAAAACCTTGCTTAATCTCTTTTCTAATATCCAATAATTCTTTTCTTAAACTCTCCAGCTGATCTTTTTCAATACTTAAAGACTGACTCTGCTTTTCAAAATTAGATTGTTCTGATTCTAAAAACTTTCTCTGAGAATTAATACGCTCCTCTACTTCCTCTAATTCTTTTTTCTTTGACTCTATTGAAAGCTCTTCTATTTTTTTAGCTTCAGGATTTTTATCCTTTAACGAATCATCTAATTTTTGTTGAGTTTGATGTTGAAATTTATTTTGAACAGAATCTTCTTTTTTTGAAACCTCTACTGCTTTGTCTTCTGATTTTTCCAATTTTTTTGATTCTTCTTTTGACTTAGATTCAATAGGTTTTGGAGAAACAGAATTTGAAGTTGGCATTACATCTTCTGCTTTTTCAACCTCTACGCTCTTTTCCTCGTTTTCATCTTTAATACCTAAAACTGATTTTATTTTAGAACTCGCCTCAGAATTAGGTAAAAGATACCATTTCCAAAATAAATCAGTAGCATTATTATGAGAAACCTCAAGAGGAACTGCAAAATCTTTTATTCCTCGTAAACTTACTCTAACTAAAGGAGTTTGGTCTTTGTCTCGTAAAACTTGAGATTGTTTTAAAAGATCAAATGTTTTTTTATCTTTTTCATTTAATTTATGAGCAAAATTTTGAAGCATGTGCTCTTGACCCGGTTTAAAATAAATTGGAGAACCACCAAACTTAAGATTGGATAATCTTAAAACTTTATTATCTACTAACTCAGATAAAAATGCAGAGGCAAAAATCACATTTACTTCAAGCTCACGATTTATCTGAGAAGGAATTACAGGTCCTTTTATGCTTATCAATTGCAAAACTTTAGATTTATAATCAACAGCAGGCATACAATAAAAGAAGATAAAGAAGGTATATAAGTATTATGGTTGAGAAATATTATAATAAGGAGATAATAATATGCTAATACTAATATCCTAATTTAATAATAATATAATCCTGCTACAACAAAACTAGAATTTGTTTGAATAATTAAGGTCTCATCCAACGAATTTCCCAATAAGTAACATCATTTTCTTCGTCGACAACACCAATTAATAAACGTTTTTTTGTCGAATTTGCAACACGATTTTTTGCAGAAAACTCATACCAAGAAAATGAAGAAGATTCCTTAACAGGATATACGAGCCACTTTGCATGATCTTCTCCTGGCTTTACGCCCCTGTCATAAACACGAAAATCAGCACCGAACTTAAGAGCTGTTTTAACAATATAGCCTCTATTTCTTAAATCTTTAAACACACAGAATCTAGTCCAAAAATTATGTTCTTTTCTTAATGCTTTTTTCAAAAAAGCAGTTTCATCCATTGGTTGATTTCTAAGATTAGTAAGTTTTAATCTTCCCTTTTGCATTAAATAATATGCTTCAATTAAAGAAAGCTCTACTTTATCTTCAACAATAACTCCAAAACGACTTTGATTGTAAAGCTCTTTAGCAGCATCACTAGATTCAGTAAGTACACGCTCCTTTGCAAAAAAAGCAGTAACAATTGGTTTAACCATAATAGTACTGAGATTAAGGGGTTCATTTATAAATGTTTTGGGGAAGTGACATATAAAAGGCTAATCTTTATAAATAAAATAGAATAATCAGAATAATAATCTTAATTTAGAATTAGTGTTGCGGTAGATCATCAAATTCTATGAATTTGAGATTTCGAAAACAAACCTGCATGAATCGGATTGTTTTCTGTAATAATTCAGCAATTCGCTTTGCTCAGTGCTGACATTTTCGAGCTATGCTCGACAAAATTGAACTCTATGAGTTCAAATAATATACCAAGGCAACACTAATTTATCAATAGGAGTAAACAAAATGAAACTGACATTTTTAGGAACAAGTGCCATGGTCCCAACTAAAGACCGCAATGTAAGCGGGATTTTTCTAGAATGTAAAGGCGAAGGAATATTACTAGACTGCGGAGAAGGAACTCAAAGACAAATGAACATAACAGGAATTAAGCGCACCAGAGTTACTCGCATTCTTATTAGCCATTGGCATGGAGATCATGTATCAGGAATTATCGGACTAATACAAACAATAGGATCAGAAAACAATGACGCGAAAATAAAAATATACGGTCCTGTTGAAACAAAAAAAAGAATGGAGCACATGATGCAAAGTTGTATATTTGATCAAAGAATGGATGTTGAAGTTTTTGAACTCGAACCAAAAGAAGGAGAAGTGATGCAATTTTTTGAAAACTCAGACTTTATTATGGAATGTGCAAAACTAGACCATTCAATACCTTGTATAGGCTATAACTTCATAGTTAAAGATCAACTTAATGTAGATCCTGCAAAACTTAAGAAACAAGGTGTTGATGACGGACCTCATCTTCGCGATATAAAAAACGGGAAGAATATTGTGTGGAAAGGAGAAGAAATTAATTATGAAGATGTTACTTATGTAAAAGAAGGGAAAAAAATAAGTTATGTTGCAGATACATGTGCTTGTGAAGGTGCACTAAAACTTGCAATAGATGCGGATTTGTTAATTAGTGAATGCGTTTATAATTCAGAACATCAAGACAAAGCAGAAGGATACAAACACATGAGTGCAAAAGATGCAGCACTACTTGCAAGCAACTCAGGCGCTAGAAAACTAGTTCTTACTCATTTTTCTCAGCGATACAAAAACACTCAAGAGATAGAAGAAGAAGCAAGCACGTATTTTGATAATGTAATATGTGCAGAAGACTTTATGAAAATAAAACTATAAATTTATTTAGCTTTCTTTTTATTTATATGCATTAAACTAAAAATGAAATGCTTATAAAAATGATTAATTATGCAATAGTAAACAAACTTTAAATAAAACCTTTTTTGACAAATACACTGAATGGCATGGGAAGAACAAAATAAAAAATCAGAAGAAACAATTTTAGATGAAAAAGTAAGAGAATTAATGTTTAAACGTCGTATAACCTATCAAGAAGCAGAACAACTAATAAAAGCAGGACAAAAATCAATTTGGGAATTCTAAAAAAAAAATATTTGTTCATAAAAAAAAAAAAAAAAAAATGCTT
>Ga0209045_1000374_pt1 | contig 55237 bp, 56 predicted proteins | sample SaaInlLV_10m_DNA_4_FD_184664 | JGI IMG/M metagenome (GOLD analysis project Ga0209045, IMG submission 184664) | Marine microbial communities from expanding oxygen minimum zones in the Saanich Inlet - Saanich Inlet SI072_LV_200m_DNA (SPAdes) (version 2) | ecosystem: Environmental > Aquatic >...
CCTTGTTTATATTCTGGAATGTCAGAAAAAGAATCATTAAAAAAAGCATTAACATTATTAGAATCTGTAGAATTATCTAATCGTTATAAACATTATCCTTACCAACTTTCTGGCGGGCAACAACAAAGAGTTGCTATCGCACGCTCACTTGCAAATGAACCAAGCATTTTACTTGCCGACGAACCAACTGGAAATCTTGATTCAAAAACAGGTGAAGCTATTATAGAAATTATTCAAAAACTTAACGAAGAAAAAAACGCAACAATAATCATGGTAACGCACGAACAATACATTGCAAAAAAAGCAAAACGTATTATTGAATTAATTGATGGTTTAATTGTTTCTGACGAGAAAGTAATATGAGTCCAAAATTTATAATTAAATCTGCATTCCGCGCGCTAAGAAAACATAAAATGCGCAGCCTTTTAACAACTCTTGGAATTATTGTTGGAATTATTTCAATTATAACAGTTATGTCTATTGGGCAAGGGGCAAAGCAAAAAGTAAAAGAACAAATAGAAGATTTGGGAACAAATTTTATTATTGTTTTTTCCGGAACATCAAAGGGTTTTCATCCATTTGGAGCAAAAAAATTTAAACGTTCTGATTATAAAGCAATCGTTGAAGAATGCGATCAGATTAAACACATTTCCCCTATCGCAATTAAAAGATCAATTCGCGTTGTTTACAATAATGTTAATTGGTCAACAAATATTACTGGAATAAAATCAAATTTTACAAAAATTAGAAATTGGCCACTTGAAAAAGGTGATTTTTTTTCAGAAGAAGATAATCAATCAGGAGCAAAAGTTGCCGTCATAGGAAAAACCGTTGAAGACAATCTTTTTTGTGGTGAAAATCCAATAGGAAAAAAGATAAGAATTAAAAATGTTCCATTCAAAGTAATTGGTGTTTTAACAGAAAAAGGAAAACATCCAAGCGGAGAAGATCAAAATGATTCTATAATGATACCGCTAAAAACTGTTCAAAGAAAAATAGTTGGATCATATAATTTTCCTGCAATGATTATTTGTGGAAAACAAAAAGATCAATTGCATGTTCTTGCTAATGAAATTAGAGGCGTTTTACGCCAAGAACATAATCTATCTCCAAAAGATGAAGATGATTTTATATTAATATCACAAAATGATATTTCTCAAGCTGTAGGCGCCGCTCAAATGGTTTTAAATCTTTTATTAATTGCCGTTGCATCAATTTCACTCCTTGTTGGCGGAATAGGAATAATGAATATCATGCTTGTAACAGTTACAGAAAGAACCAGAGAAATTGGAATGCGTATGGCGCTCGGCGCACCAAGTCACACTATTTTGCGCCAATTTATTATGGAATCAATAATACTCTGTTTTACTGGTGGAAGTATCGGGGTATTTATAGGAATTAATTTATCAAAATTATTATCAATGTTATTTGGCTGGACTGTTTTTATTTCGTATCCATCAATTGTAGTTTCTCTTCTTTCTGCTGTTCTTGTTGGTTTGTTTTTTGGTTTTTATCCTGCGTACAAAGCATCAAAACTTAATCCAATTGAAGCGTTAGAGGAACATTAAAAGGAAGTGTGTAATGAGAAAATTATTTTTAAAAATATTTTTTGTCTTTGTTTGTTGTTTGGTTAACTTTAATTTCGTTCAAAGTTTTGAATCTGAAAAAGCTTTTAGCGAAGATTGGAAGCTTCCAGCTGAATCCGTTCGAAGAAACCCTTCGACAAGCTCAGGGCGAACGGGAGAAATAGATAACAAACTGGTTCCTAATAAAAATTCTGTATTTCACAAGTCCGTTCGCCCTAAAAATTCCTTAGACCCTATCATCCCGAGTGATTTGGAGCATAAGCGAGAAATTGTATCGAGGGACGAACGGCAAAAACAAGAATCTTACAAAAATAACACTTCCACAAAAACATTAACACTCGAACAATCGATAGAACTTGCATACAAACACAAACCTAGCATCCAAGCACTCAATCAAGCAAAAGAAACAGCAAAAATAACCCGCAGAAATACTTTATCTTCTTATATGCCGCAAGTATCTGGCACAGCAAAAAAATATGTTTCAAGTAATTACATTTCCGGTGATTACAAAAGTTCGATTGGTATCAGCGCATCACAACTTGTTTACAACTTTGCAGGGCCACAAGATAGATATAAAATTGCGGGAAAGGATATCAACAAAGCAGAATACTCTGTAAAACAACACAAAAATTATATTCGATTAGAAGTTGAAAAAGCTTTTTTAAATGCATGGCTATTACAAAAAAAAGAAGACTATATAACAAAATTATATATTGCATCAAAGGAAACTTTTGCTAAAAATCAACATCAAAAATCTTTAGACATACTTGCCCAAAATGAATGGTTGCAGGCAACCGTAGATTTTTCAAACAATATGACAATCGTTCAATCATATCAAGATGAACTCAACGTTGCTGAACAAACATTGTCTTATTTAACGGGGCAAAAACAAAGAATAAGCACAATAACGAATACAAATACAATTGTAAGCAACGTTACTTACCCAGAAACAATAACTGTTCTTTACTGGGATAAAAACCATCCAACACAAATCAAACCAATAGAACATTACTATCAACTCGCATTAAAAAGCAGATCTGATTTAAAAATAAAAGATGAAGAAATATCAAAACAAAAACTTGAAGGCAATTATTATTTAAAAAAATATTTGCCGGGCGTTAGTCTTTTTGGACGTTATGATCGTTATGAAACAACTTCTTCCGGCAATTACGACAGCAAAGAAGCCGGAATTAAACTAAGTTGGAATATTTTTGATGGATTAACAAATTACTTCAATAAAAGTATAGCTGATGGCAATAAAGTAAAAACCGAACTTGAAAAACAAGATTTACAACAAAGCATCAAACTTGAAATTCAAACCGCACATTCCGGATTATGCAAGATATTAAAAGAATTTAATACTGCTAATATTACATATAAAAAAGAACACAATGATTTCGAACTAAAAAAACAACAATTCTCAATTGGACAACTTTCTAAAACTGATTACTTTATTGCAGAACAAACATGGCAACAGTCAGAATTAGCGCATTTGACCGCAAAAGTTAATGTTACGCTTCAAGCAAGTTTATTAGAACATGCATGTGGCTATTCAGAAAATATGTAACTCTTACTCAAATTTAAAATTACAAATTTAAAATTCACAAAAACCGTTTAAACAACGGTAAATTGTTGCTGTAAATTTTTTTCACATTTTCCTTTCCAAAATTATTTTTTTGATCTAAAATGCGGTGCTCGCATCTCGAGTACCCGCAATACACATTGTAAATTCAAGGTTGTTTTATGCCCGGAAAGAAAGGGTTATCATGAACACCATAAATGCAAAAACTTTAGCAAAAAGATCATTAATTTTTGTTATTCTTTTATGTTCTGCATTGCAAATCCTACACACAGAACCGATATGTTGTATTTGCTTGGGAGAAATGGATCCAGATGTAGAGCTAGTAGGCAAACGTCCTCATACTACTCCGTGCGGTCATACATATCATTATGCTTGTCTCAAAAGTTGGCTCGAAGTTCGTGCAATCTGTCCAGAAATAGATTGTGTGAAACCAGTTTCTATGGAATCTGTTGATGATGCATTATCAAAAGAACCTGTAAGATATCCACGGTGTTCCATTTGCCTTACAAAAATTGATCCAAAAATTAAACGTGGAGAAAATCGAGCACATGTTACTGAATGCAACCATGCGTTTCACATTGGTTGCATTGGAAACTGGCTCAGCCAAAGAGAAGTATGTCCTCTTTGCCAAACAAAGGTTTTGCAAACATCTGTTCCTCCAATAATTCCAGGAATAATTAATTCTACGACGAGAACATTAAGATCCGGGCGATTGAAATATCCAGATGCAAAATTGGTATATACTGATGCAAATTTGGAATTATTTAGGCGAAGAATATTGGATCAAATTCGCTGCGATCCAGACAGAGGCATTGATATATCAATGCTACGTAGAAAAGATTTAGTAATTCCATCGGATTTTTTTAATGGAATGGAAGATAACATTGTTAGTATTGGGATTCTCGGGTGTAAGCTTAAAACGTTTCCTATTGCTATCTGCAATCTACATAACCTAGGATGTCTCTGTTTATCATACAACAAAATACTAACCATTCCTGCTGAAATAGTCCTCTTGCAAAAATTACATCGACTTGATATTAACCACAATTTCTTAATTGGAATACCAGAAGAACTTGGATACATGCCTGAATTGAAAACCATCAGTCTAAGAGCAAATCCTAAACTTAAAAAACTCCCAGAATCATTAATTCCACAAATTTCATTACAAAGAAAACAAGGCTACATTTATTGCATTGGTTGCGACCATTTGTTCCCTTCTGTTTCTGTTTGATTTCATTATTTACGTTAAAAGCCTCCTTGTTCATTGATGTTTTAAATATAAACACAGTAGAATGTGTATGTTTAAAATATCAAAAATAAGGTGTTATAAATGTATAATCTAACACCCAAAAAGCTCTTTTTCCTTGTTACTATATTATGTTTTTGGAATACTAGTAACACAACTCCAGACAACATATCCCTGTTTGAAGCTCTAGAAAAGCAAGTACATTTAATGAGTCAATTAAACACAAAAGAACAAGCCCGAAGAACACTAAGAATCGCCCTCGAACAATCACAAGCAACAATTTCAGGACAGGAGCAGGAAATCAATCGGCTAGAACAAGAACTAGAATATTCAGAAACAGCCCGGGGAACCAACGGCGAAGAATCGCAGGCCTCAATTGCAGAAAAGCAAACCGAAATCGAACAATTTCAAAAAAAGATTAAAACTAAAAATCGCATAATTGCAACAACAGTAATCGGCGGAATAATTATAGTAGCCATAATTGGTGTTATTTATTACAAAAATAGAAACAGCGAACCAACAACAATAGTACCTAATGAAGAAGAAGAAGAAGAACAAGAAGAAGTACTTGATGAACCGAGAGTCCAAGAATTAATTGATACATCAATAACAAGTGCTATGGACAATGCATATAACGATATCAACACAATCGCAACTCTCGCAACTGAAAACTCTCGGAAACCTGATTTGCCAACAGTAGAAACTTTAATTAATACCGCACTTGAAGGTATTGAAACGGAAACCGAAAGTATTGCTGTTCAAAAATTATTAAGTGAAAATGTTAATCAAAATGTAACGCTAGACCAACATGTTTTTGTTCATTCACAAAAAAATATTCATGTAACAAATGACGTGGTAATTGACGGCAACGGCGCAACGGTAATGTTTGCCAACAATGTTTCCGGAGATCCGCAATTTATTATCAACGAAAACACAAAAGCCACAATTAAAAATATTCGATTGCATAATTTACAAAATACAACTTTTCAAATGCACGAAAACTCAAAGTTGTATATCGGTGAAAATGTAATTTTCGAATTAGGTGAAGATGTTACTTTAAATGATGGCGCTGTAAAAGTAATTTCCGGACCTTCTGGAATTAGCACATTTATTGTAAGAGGAATTGGTGGTAAAAAAATATTTAAATTAGAACCATCAAATCCACGACAAAAAGATCGCGGAACCCGCGATGAACCATACAATAGATTTTTAAATATTGGAGATAATAATATTGAATTTCAAAACATAGACTTTAATGGCGTTTCAGATGTTACACATGCGCTGGGAAAAATACAACTTTCAGGAGATTGTTCCGCTTTAATTGATGAAGATACGGATGCAAATTTTGAAATTAAAGGAACTTCAAATGAATTCCGTTTTATTGAAAATAATTTAACAATTAAAGGAAATGTTACTTTTGGGGATGTATCAAATAATACCTTGCATATCAATTGCGTTATCCCGGAATATTTAATAACTGCGCCAACAATTAATTTTGATGAAAATTGTATCAATCTAACATCAAATCAAGGCAAGGCCGGAATTATTTTTGATAACGAAATAATTGTTGTTAACAATAAATCAAGCGACTCTTTTGTACTCGGCGCACATTCTTTTTTAAAAGGAAAACACGTTGAAATAACAGGAGAACCAATCAAACAAACATCTAGTGACTTTGTCCTTGGTTCGGATCTTATTTTAGAATGTGCTACCGGAAATGCTATCGAACCTGAATTTCACTAGTTTTTATTGCATTTATTGGTAATTGAAATAAGATATTCGTGTTCGAAAAATTAAATAGAATCATAAAATAATTTCAGAAAGCGATAAAATCATGAAAAAAACAATACCTAAAAAGCTTTTATTATTTGTTGCCATGTTGTGTTTTGTTGGTACAAGTAATGTAATGGGATGGCCATTTCCAAAGCTGAAATTCTGGAAAAAAACACCTACGACTACAGCAACAGTTGGTCCTCAAGTCCCCCGTGAAATTAGTAATGCATTAAAAAGCCAAGACGAACAACACCAAGAAGACCTCAGAGACGAACGTGAAAAATTTGATACCGCAGCAGAACAACACCAAGCAGAAAAAGAACAACTCGGAACTCAAAACGAGAAACTCGAAACATCAAAAGAAAAACTCAAAAAAAAAATACTAAGAATTAAAGTAGCATTTGGTATAACTAGTACACTTGCAACTACAGTAGTAATTATTTATTACTGTAGAAAAAAGACACAAGAATTAGAGCGCGATATTGCGCTAATCAATCAACTTGATATTAGCGACGAAGAAAAAGAAGAACTGATTGAGCAGCGTTCTACAAAACAACAATTCCTTTATCCAGCATGGCTCAAACACAAACTGGACATGCGCACAGATTGGTCAACTACCGAATCTTAACGCGCCCCAGGATTCTGGCCAAAGTTTATTTAAAATTTCGCCAATACATTTTGCGTATTGTCTAATTTCCCACTGCGCGTTTTCTGCAATGCGTAAATTATAAAAATGAATCCAATTTCTTAAATTTGCCGTTGCATAAAATTCTGTGTAATTTCCGACAGGAACAACAGAACGGGCTTGTTCGCGGCATACACCCTTTTCTAAAAGTTTTTTATATGAATTAACAGCAAACTCGTACGATTCTTTTAAAATCTTTGTACACCCTTCTTGATCTTCAACCTCCCCAACACTCGATTGTTTATTTGTTTCTGCTTGTTTGCGCCAAATTTGCGGTATATAAAACTTTCCAACAGGATCGGCGCTGTATCGCATAGAAACTTCGTTGTACGATTGAGTTCGATGTCTCATCCATTCTCGAGCAACAAAAAGTGGTAGCACAACTTTAAATGTTGCTGACTGGTGCTCAAACGGCGACATATGTTTATGTTCTGCCAAATAATGCATTAATTTTTTATCTCGTTCAGGATTTTCGCCTGTTTTTCCACTCGCGGCATGAGAAACGCGCGCAGCAAGCGCCGGCATTTGATCAACATCGTATTTTTCGCCGTGAATTTTTGTACTCGCAACTAATTCAACTTTTGCATATGGATCATTTTCTCCATACGGATGTAATATTTTATTCATGGAACACTTTCTATATTTAATGACCGTTCGCAGAACCCTTCGAGACATCCACCTACGCATAAAGCTTCGGCGGACCCTCAGGGCGAACGGGACTAATTACAAACCCAAAAAAACCAATTTTAAATTCCGTTTTTTAATTGTATATTCACATTCTTTTTTTATAAACGGAACAGTTCTTTCATCTGGTTCCCACTGCATCGATGCCCAATAAACCAATTGTGATTTCTTGTAACTACAACCTGGTTTAAACATTCGAATTAATTCATCGTCAGGAAGCGATGCGCGTGCAAGAAATAAATCTATGTCACCTTCGGTTGTTCGCAAAAATGTCCGCCAATCAATTCCACATACTTCAACACCTTCTAATTCTAAAACTTTTATTAATTCCTTTAGAAAAAGCTGTTTCTTTTTATTAACTTCAAGTAATATCACACCTAAATGTGGAAACATAATTTTTAACGGTATCGATGGAAAACCCGCCCCCGCACCAACATCGGTAATCGATTTAATTTTACCTAAATCCTCACAATTTCTTAATGCAAGCGAATCTCTAAAATGTCGTTGAACCATTTCAGAAAGGTTATGAATTGCTGTTAAATTTATATTTTTGTTCCATTCGGTCAACAGCGCCTCGTATTTCTGAAATTTTATTAATTGTTCATCAGTAAGTTTTTCTTGTTCTTTGAACTCTTTCCAAACTTTTTCTGCAGGTTTTTGTCTTACGTTCATATTATTAATCCTTTGTTATAAATTTACTTAAAATGACCGTTCGTAGAACCCTTCGAGACGATTTTTAAGAAAAAATCCCTCAGGGCGAACGGGAACTTATTAGTTATTTTATTCTTTTTTGCGTTTTCTTGTAAATATCTCCCGTTCGCCCTGAGGAGCTCTTCGAAGCTTTAGCGAAGTAGAGCGTCTCGAAGGGTTCTACGAACGGTCTTTATTTCTTTTTGCTAACTCAGAAAGTAATTTCCAATTACCCGCGATGTATGACTCTTTCTTTTTTCTTGTCCATTTTTTAATTTTACGTTCGGCAACAAGTGCTTCATAACGAGTCACAAAATCTTGTACATGAACAACTTTAACAGGCAAGCGCTTCTTTGTATAACAATGTAATTTTCCGGCCACATGCTCAGATATTCTTTTTTCAATATCGTCCGTATGTCCAACATAATATGAATCATCGTTACATTTAAGAATGTATAAATAAAATTTCTTCATATCTTTTAAGTACCGTTCGTAGAACCCTTCGAGACAATTTTTCGCTATCGCTCAAAATCCCTCAGGGCGAACGGGATTAATGCAAAGCATTTCAATTTAATCAAACACAAAACCAAATCTTTATCTTTTTCAATGGCTCTACGAACAGGTTCCATTAATTCCTATCTTTCAAATAGTAATTTTTGCTATATTTTATATGTAAGAAAAAGATTTTTTGTATGTTCTTTCATTTTGGAGGGGGACCATGAAAGAAAAATTTAAAAAAATAACACTTATCATTGTATCATTCACGGCAGGATTAACAACTTTCATACATTCTCAAACAATTACCACTTATTTAAAACACCCGTCGCAAGAAGTAATTCAATCTGTTCAAAAAGAATTACTAAAAGATAAAGAACGACAAAATATTGGCGAACAAGATCCGGCCGAAGTCATAAAAAATAGCATTGCAAGAAAATTAGAAGATATATCTTTGCCTCTTAGCGGTTTTGTTGTTTTATACGGAGGATATGTAGATTACTCAAATTCCGATGGCAGAATTGCATTTCCACTAAAACACGCTGAATCCAAAGTTTATGTAGTAGTTACACCAAATATTAAACCTAAACGTGTTTATAGCCATACAGTTGCACATCTTGAATACAAACTCCCAGATAAAAAAACCCCAGTAAAAATTTATCTTTTCGAACGAAAAAAAGATGCTAAATTAGAAAACACATTTTATTGGCATGTAGAAGAACAATCTAAACCAGAAAACAAAATGATAAATTCCATTTCTGTTATTTTACTAACAAATCTAGAAAACATATATATTCCAGAAGGCGATTTTATGACATCAGATAATACAAATTTAGTTTTACCAAACATCTATGTTGTCGGAAATATAAAAACAGAACATAGTATTTTTAATTTTATGGACATCGAACATTACTTTGAACCAATTGAAGTTAATGAAAAAAAAGAAAATAAAAAGAAAATTAAACAACAAATTATTACTAATGAATAAATAAGTTTTTATAGCCGATTATCAACAGAAGAAAACCTTCTGCCCTGTGCACTAGTTTGTCGTTCTAAATATTCTCCGTATGTTCCGTCAATTTTAACCTCAACCAGCCTAGATAGCCCTACGTTATCTAATGGAATTCCTAGAGATTCAACACTTTCTTTTGGGTCTTCTTCGATTATGCTACTATCTAACTTCTGAATAATTTGACTTCCAACTTCTTCTATTTTTTTTGTCAATTCAGAATAATACCACAAAAACTTATCCCTTTCTCTTTCTTCTAGGATTTCTTCCCCTCGCTCACAAAGTTTATTTGATACAACATTCGCAAGTCTACGCAAAAACGTCATAATTGATAATTCTCTTTGTACAAATGCTTCATTACTACCAATTATACGATTCACCCTTTGAAATATTATTTTAATTCTAAGTCTTTCACATACTCCATCAAGCTTCCCTGCGTTCAACGGAACCACTACCGATAAAACAACCGCTATTAATAAAATTTTAATTTTTCTCATATGTTTTGTTCTCGCCCCATAGCTTTAATTAAATTTGTAGTAGAGTACCCATTTTTATAATCAATTATCACAACTTCCCCGCCATTTGCCTGCACAATATCCGCGCCGGCGATTTCTTCTTTTTGATAATCGCCGCCTTTTACCAAAACATCTGGTTTTAAAAATTTAATTAATTCATACGGCGTATCTTGATCAAAAATTGTTACAAAATCAACAATCTCCAGCGCAGCCATCAACGCAATACGTTCTTCGAGTTTTTTTATTGGGCGAGAATCACCCTTAAATCTTTTTACAGAAGCATCCGTATTTAATGCAACCACAAGAATATCGCCATGCTTTTTTGCTTCTTTTAAAACATGAAGATGCCCAGTATGCAATAAATCAAAACAACCATTTGTAAAAACTACTTTAGACTTATATTGTTGATGTAATACTTTAAGTTTATTGCCTAATTTTTCCCAATCCGAAATAATTTTAACTTCAAAATTTTCATGCGAATCAATTAACTCATCTAGAACTACTGAATAAGTTTTTACATGTGAAATCGCAACAGCAGCTGCTCTGTTTGCAACATTCAAACAATCTTTCCAAGACAATTTATTTACAATTCCCAATGCAATATATGCAAGAACAGTATCACCAGCACCAGTTACATCAAAAACATCATGTTTGTGTACGGGTGATAAAAAACAACTTTCGCGAGAAATAAATTGTATTCCCTTTTCGCCCATTGTAACAATCAAACCTTTTAAAGAAAGCATGTCACAAATAATTCGTCCATTTTCAATCATCGAATCATTTGTAGACAAACCAAAAAAACAAACCATCTGATCAAATTCTTTTGCATTTGGTTTTATGTAATCAACGCCGTAATATTTATTAAAATTAGGCCCTTTTGGATCAACCAGAATCAAACAATTACGCTCTTTTGCTACTTTTAAAATTTCAGAAATAACTTCGGAATTAATAACCCCTTTTGCATAATCAGAAATTAAAACAAGCATATTTGGTTCTAGTAAAAGATTAATTCTCGAAATAAGCAACGTATATTCTTCAACAGATAACGTTTTTTTATTTTCTCTGTCGATGCGCAATAATTGTTGTTGTTGTGCCATAAGACGTTCTTTGCTGGTCGTTTGGCGATAATTACTCAAGACCATCCCATCAGTTTTGATGCCCTCATTTTTAAGCATCGAAACAAGCCGACGACCGTCCTCATCTTTTTTTCCAACAATACCAATTAACTGAACATCAAAATTAATTTTTTTACAATTAACTGCAACATTTGATGCACCACCACAACACCACTCACAACGCTCTTCATTTAAAACTGGAACTGGGGCTTCTGGAGAAATTCTTTCCACGTTTCCAAAAACATATGTATCAAGCATAACATCGCCAACAACTAATATTTTTTTTCCATCAGACATTTTTAATTTTTCAAGAAGATCATTCATTTTTGTTCTCGAATTTAATTTTTAAAATTTATAAAAAGATTAATAAAATATTGCTCAATACTAACAAAACTTTATACGGTGTGCATCATAAAGTTTTTAAATTTTTTAAAACTTTATGTATTTAGTTTTTCTTACTATTCCCCCCGTTCGCCCTGAGGAGCTCTTCGAAGCTTTAGCGAAGTAGAGCGTCTCGAAGGGTTTCAACGAACGGGTAAAAAAGGAACAATTATGAAACTACAAATTTCCTACGACTTTACAGATCTTTCAACTGCGTTAGAAGTAGCAAAAAAAACTGCTCCCTTCGCCAACATTTTAGAAATCGGAACGCCACTTTTATATGCACATGGTTTAGATGCAATAAAAGAATTTAAAAAAGAATTTCCAAACAAAAAAATCTTTGCCGACACAAAACTTGTCGATCGCGTTGGCGAAATAATACCTCTCGTTTCTAGTGCTGGCGCAGATTATATTTCTGTCCTTGCGGGAACTAGTAATAAAGTAATACAAAAAGTAACTTCTATTGCTCATCATCACAACTTAAAAACAGTCCTCGATTTAATCGATACGATAACACCAAATCAATCTGCACGAAATGCAAAGGATCTTGATATTGATGTTTTGTTTTTTCATCCTCCTTATGACGACGGAGACAAAACTGTAGAAACATTAGATGAATGGGAAAACATTCGTGGAAATACAACTTTACCGATTTTTGTATCTGGAAAAATAAATAAAGAAACAATCGAAAAAGTGCTCATATTAAAACCTGATGGGATTATTATTGGCGAAGCGATTACAAAGGCGAGTGATCCTGCGGAAGCTGCAAAATTTTTTAGAGAAAAGTTTTAAGGTATTTTAATTATTCAAACGATAGCCTTGCAAGCTTTGTTTCTAGATATTGTATTGAACTCTTAATAGCAGCAATCTGTTTATCAAAATCTTCATCTTCAGCCGTTTCTTGATATCTTGGGAACCCCTCCATACAAGCATTTAGTTGGTCTATTGAGCTTTGAATAAAACTAGCCCTATCTTGTTCTGGCACATAATCCAAAATAAGATTAAAACTTCTATCAAGATTATTCCCTTCCGAAACATAGAATCCCCTCACAAAAAAACCTAACAAACATGGTTTGGAGTCGTTTTGATAATCAAGTACTTCCATCCTGCGACCTTCAGGTATCAAATCCATTATCCAAGAAAACATCTCTAGTCTTTTAAAAAGAACAAATATCAACAAAGAACAACCGCCACAACGACACCCAACGCTAAATGTATTTATAGTTCTAATTAGTTCATTTGGATCACCTGCTTTACTCGCAATATGATCATAAAAAGCCCCTTCACTTTGGCTTTTACTTTCCAATATACGAGTCATTCTTGCTCGTTTTTTTCGTATTAAACCGTTTCTTCTAGGTCCTGCACAAAGCCCCACAGCAGAAAAAAATGTCAAAACAAAAAATGATAAAATTATTTTTTTAAAAAGTTTTTTAAAAACCTGTTTTTCTAAAACGAGTTTTTCCATTGAAGCTCCAATTTATTTTTTTGAAAATTTAGAATTTATTTTGGTTTATTATAGATAACTTTGAAATTACGTAAAGTTATTTATAATTAGAGAATTAATGGATTACATCTGCTAAAAATTTCTTGCAGAAATAATATCACAGAATTAATTTCATCAATTTGATCTGATTTTGTACATCTAATACTTTTTTTGTAAGAAGATAATTCCGATACTGCTCTACTTACGCATCGGTATATAAATAATTCTTTTGGTAAAAACGACAAAACAAATTCAATTCCTCTTGAATCTTTATTAATTGCTGCCAGAAATAAAATACTATATTTAAAATTATTTTTAGCACTCAGAACTTCAATTCTTCGTTCTTGGGGTATAAATTCAATTATCGTTTTAAACATTTTGTATTTCCTCTCAGACAATAATTTACAAAGTATAGAAAGTTCCCTTTCTCCTGTTGAATTATTAATAAAACAAACTAGTTCATCTGGGAAAAATGTACCTAATAAATTTTTTATACATACAACACGTTCCATTTTAATTTCTAATAAAAAATTCTCCATCATAAGAAGCCAAAAACCTTGTTTAACAATGCTTCTTGTTGTATCAGAATCAAAAGGAACTATCCTTGATTCTGGATCAAATGTTTCTAAAACTTTAATAGCTTCCTCTGCAATACCTGTAAGATTACGCGTTGGAATAAGTGTGAAAAATATTCTTAACAAATATTTGTGATTAGAAATTGCAGCTAAACAAAGAATATTTACTATTGAATTATTTCCCGCAGGAAAAAGCCGCAATCTTTGTATATCACTTACTGATTCTAAGATTGCTTTAATCACTGATTCTATTATATCTTGCAAATAATTTGCATACATACTTTTTAACAATAACATATGAAATATCGATCTTCCTTCAGCATAATCTTTTGCCGAATTTATAAGTACAATTCGGGCATCGTCGCTAGTCATCCTGCTTAAAATTGATTTTACTCTATACTCATCTAATCCTGACACCGCAGATATAAATTCGCGTATTTCCATCTCAGGTGTAAATACACGTAAACGAGAACTATATTTTTGCTCAACTAAACCCAACTCCATCCCACAAAGCCCCGCAGCAGAAAAAAATGTCAGAATAAAAAATGATAAAATTAATTTTTTGATAAGTTTTTTAAAAACTTGTTTTTTCATTGAAACCCCAATTTATTTTTTTGAAATTTAGAATTTGTTAGAAGTTAATTATAGATAATTGCAAAATATTGTAAATTAGTTATTTTAAAATAGTTTTTATTTATAAACATTTTTTCAGTAAAATAAATGGCTTTTCAAGTACAACAAGACATATTGTTGTTTACGTAACGTCCCTCGATACTATTTTTTTCAACACTTTGTGTTTTCAAAAATCACTCGGGATGAAAACACCTCTTTTGCATGCCTCTCATAAACAGAAACATTTTACTTGTTAACCAACTAGCAACAGCAAGTCATTGCAAATTCAAAAGAAAAAATTATTTATCAAACAAACTTTGTTGCCCAGCAACAACCGTTTGTTTCCCCTTCTTTTTACTCTTCTTTGCCTTTGTAAATTGTAAATCAAACAACTGCTCTACTTCTTTTACAGTCGTTGCGTCTTTTGCTTTTTTATCATCTCGATAGCCCATAATTCTTGGAAAACGAAGCGCAAAGCCGTTATTTTCCTTTGTTCTGCCCGCGCTGTGCAACGGCGAAAGTGTAATTTCGTCGGCACGGATTAAACACACAATCTCTGGTGCAACCCAAACATCTGGGAAAAGTGATTTTTCACATTCAACATTTTTTGGTTTTTCATTCACTTTAATTTTGTCGCACATCTTTTTTTGTTCACGCCATTCAACATCGGTTAAACCTGTTCCCATTTTTGCAATTGTCTGGAAGCAATCTTTTTTGTCGTTAAAAACACCAACAAGTAGCGCGCCGATTCCAAACGATGCACGCTTTCCGTGTCCCGCGTAATATCCTAAAACAACACAGTCTATTGTGTCGGCAAGCGAGCCCGATTCTTGTCGTTTGAGTTTTATCCAATTAAAATTTCTTTTTCCGGGTTGGTACAATGCGTCGGGCCGTTTTACCACTAACCCTTCTAAACCGTGCGCAATATTTTCTTCAAAATAATCGCTGAGCATTTCTCCAGATTCAATTACAACTTCTTCTAACGGAAGAACAATATCTTTTTCTTTGTCCGATTTTTTTGTAATTTTTTCTAACGCTTTTCTGCGGACCGCGTGTGTTTGTTCTAAAAGTGACTTTCCGTCTAAAAATAAAATATCAAAAAAATAAAGCTTTAAAGGAACGTCTTGCGAAACTTGTTTGATGTCATATTTTCTTCTACGCTTAACCGTTTCTTGGAACGACAAAAACGTACCTGATTCAACTTCGTACGCAATCGCCTCGCCTTCTGCAACCAAACTTTTTACCGGTAATTTTTCTACCGCTTGTTTTAAATCAGGGAACATTTCCGACATGTCTTGCAAGTTGCGCGAAAAAAATCGTACTACTTTTTTCCCATCTTCTGTAAAAATATGAACCTGCAATCTAAAGCCGTCTAACTTTGGTTGCGCGACACACCCTTTCCCGAGTTTTTTTACAATCGCTTTGGCATCAGAAAGACGCTCCGCTGCGGCGGGACGAATTGGAACGCCGGGATGAATGTCCATTTTTTTTATAGTTTCTACGCCGTCTTCTTTTAATGTTTTTATAATCAATCCGATGTCGGCAGAAATGTTATATGAACTTTCTAACGGTTTGCGTAAAGATTTGTCGCCTTCTTGCATCCAAGAAAATGCATCGAGCAATGTCATGTCAGAAAAACCTAAACGAAGTTTTCCTAAAATTATGCGGACCGCGTATTTTGCGGAAAGAAAGTCAAGCTGCAACAATAAATCTAATAAACTTTTTTCTTTAGCTTGTTGCGAGCCAGTTCCAGAAATTTTTAAAAAATCTTGCAGCGCTTTTTCAACTTGCAGAACAGTTAATTCTTTTTCTTGCCCGCTTTGTTCCTGCTCGTATTGTTCTATTACAGAACCGATATCGCCAACCGCGCGCGCCTCTTTTTTTATTATGTCTGCACTTTTATTCAGTAATTTTGCAACAACGGCAAACATACTTTTTTCTGCAAAGTGAAACTTTGTTCCGATGTATGTGGGATTTAAATTTCCTAAAGATAAGTAGGCGATAATTGCAGATTCGGAAGCATCTGCTTTTTTAAAAAGATCGGCAAGCAAATACGTCATTTTTAAACGAGATGGTTCTTTTTCTATTTCATTAAATGTGCGGGCAACTTCTATAAATTTCATTACTGCTCCTTGTAACGTTAGTTGAATAGTTGAATCAGAAAATTGTTATTCTTTAAATTTATCTTTTCTAAGAATATTTTCAGCAAGCCGCTCGTCCTGAGTGATTTTTTCTTAAAAATAGTATCGAAGGATGTGCGCCAAAAGCGTGCACGGCGTTATTTATAATGACCGTCACCTGCTTCGCAGGCGATCCTTCGATACTATTTGCTATTGCAAATCACTCAGGACGAGCGGTCAAAAAGACACCCTTAGATAAAAACAATTTCCTAATCCGACTAATGTTAATTTCAAACTTATAAAAGTATACCACGTTCCATTTTTCACACACAAAAAAAGAAATGGGCGGGTTTTTTCCCGCCCATTTCTTTAAAATTAATTTATCTGATATTTGTTTTATTCTTATTCTGCAAAATCTCACAAATCATCGAAAGCTTGGTCCTTAGCACTTTTTGGAGAAAAAGAATCAGAAAGCAACTCCGCCAGCAATGCTTCTGCTCTTCTATCGCAATCCAAATAACGATACCATTCTGCTTTTAATTCTTCGAGAGAACACTGCATATATAATGTTCTTTGTTCTTCCGTCATCCCACCTGGAAAACTTAAGTAACAAATTTCACCAACAAACAAATCTTTTAAAATGTTTTCTAATTGTTCTGTTAATTCTTCTGTTGATTCGAAGTCTGGAAGAAATTCTGCAGAAATACCAGTAAATTTTTCTGCTAAAATACTCTCCGAACTATATCCTCTTCGCATAGCTACGAAACTAGCAACTCCCATAATCTCACCAACCAGGAAATCAACTTTTATTTGTTTATCTTCGATCAAAGTTGGCCAAATCGCTTCGTCCATCCCACATATAACTCCCTCGCTTGTTGCGAATAAAAGCACTGAACTTAAAATAAGCCTACGCCAAGGCTTCGGCTCACAGGTTATTTTCTTTAACATATTTTTATCCCCTAAAACATAATTTTAAAAAATTATTCCACAGTAAGCATTTCTTCAAATACTGAACGATCATCTTCTGTTTCTTGCAACAATCCCCATAGCTCTTCTACTGAATAATCACAATAATCTCTTGCTAAAAGTCCTGTATCATCTCTAGTTATTTCTGCAATTTGGGCAAAAATATAATGCCGCGAAATTGATTCATCAGAAACTTCTGAAATTTCTAAATAATTAGAATCAGATTCCGTTCTCACAGACTCTCCTATTGCAAGTAAAAAGACTAAACTTAAAATTATTTTCTTTAACATATTTTCTTTCATAAAAATTTTAAAATTGTTTATTGGTCAGCTGTAATCATAATATGTTGTCTTCTTGGGTCTACTTGCCATTGAACAAAATCACTTGCAAGTGGTCGAGGGAAAGGGATACCAAATTTTTCTGTAAGATCAACCAACTCATCTATTGATTTTTTTCCCAACTCTTTACTCAAAACACCTTCTAAATCCCCAACTGGTAATTCTCCATGGAAAAAACTTTCTTCCATTTCTGCAATACAAAAGCTAAGCCTTCTTACAATCGTTCTTTTAGTACCATCTTCCGTTCTTTGTCGGGCATACAAGTCACTGTAATCACGATTGTCACACAACACAAAACCTGTGCTTGTTGCCAATAAAATTACTACTCCTAAAATCACTTTTCTTAAAAAATTACGATTCATAAACAATTCCTAAAAATAGTTTTTTTTAGCGAAAACGATTACGATGTCCTCTTCGAACTAATTCCACTGAATAAGTTTCAAGATCTTCTTGTAAATATAAACGCACATTACGTAAATCAACATCTGATAACAGCCCTAAATCATCCGAAGAAACTCTTCCTCCAACAGACGTTTCATCTCGCATTAAATGAGAAATTAGATGATTTAAATTATCATGCGATTCACAAAATATTTCCCAATCAAAATTTGGAAATAAATAAATAGCATTCAAAGTTTGACGAATCAAGCTTATTCTATCGGCGGCAACAGGTAATCCTTCGCGACTTGCTACATCAACAAGTCGAACCGGCATTGGTCGTCTATCAGAATCAAAACGCCGTTCGCGCCTGTCCCTTATACTGTCACAGAACACAATGTTCGCGCCAATCGCAAATAAAAGTACAAAACTAAAAATTATTTTTTTAAACATGCCCCACCATTTTATGTACTCTATATTTAAAATTCTTTACCAACTAGATCCTAAATCAACATGTACCGCTCTAGCTACATTTAAAGGTGGATGGTCAGGATCCAAAGCCATAACTACTTCCTCGAACCAATTACTCTCAGCTACTGCTAAAGGGGTCCGCCCGTCTGCCGTAGCTAAATTTCGATTTGCTCCACTGGCTAATAACGATTCCACAACGTGAAGACGATTTCTTGAAGCCGCAAAAAATAAAGACGTTCGGCCTTTTGAATCTTGTGCGTCAATATCTGCGTCCCAAGATAACAATTCGTTCACCGTTTCCACTTTTCCTTCTTTCGCAGCATAGTGCAACGGAGTTAATCCTTCATCATCACAAACATTAACATGGTGTTGTTGCAATTCAATTCTAAGAACCGTGATATCTCCCGCAGCCGCCGCCAAATGTAACATAGTCGTTCCACCAGTAAGATCTGCTTCGTCATAACTTAATTCAAATCCATCCCCATATAATCTTATCGTTGCCCCATCTTCATCAGAATCATCTGTGATTCTTACCATATCTTCTTCTGCCGGATAACCCGGATGAGAAGGATCATCCGCTAAACTTACTAAACTTCGTGGTAAATCTAATATTGAAATTACCCTAGTGACTGAAGTTATATCTGCGACTTCAGCATCAGCACCATCTTCCATCCCACAAACAAAATTCGCGCTCGTTATAAACAAAATCAAAACACTAAGTAAGCCTTTTTTAATCATAATAAAAATCCCTTAATAAAAATTTCTTAATCACAATACCTCTAATCCAAACCACCAAATTCCAAATGTAAATCCAATTCGAATCTTCTTAATTTTTCTAATGTCCATTCTCTTAATTCTTTATTTTCTCGTTGTTCTTCTGCAAGAACTCTTTCTACCACTTGCTCAGAACTATCTTTTATTGCTGTTATTTTTCCTATTAATTCCTGTCTTTTTTGTTCTTCTGATAGAACAAAACGCGCATCATTGCATCCATCTATCCTCTCACAATCTTCACAAAACAAAAGATTCATGTTTGATACAAAAAGCAAAAATGTAAAACTTAGAATAAGCCTACGCCAAGGCTTCGGCCCACAAGTTATTTTGTTAATCATATTATTGCCTTATCCCATTAAAAACAAACTGAAACCATCCAAAACACTTCTTAATTGGATTACAGTTAGATCCTCTAATACAGAATCCTTGGAAACACCACAACCGGCAACACTTAAAACAGGAACCAAATCGCCATTAAAAAACAAACCCGCTTGCGTCCCAATTTGGCCTATTAGCCTTTGTTTTTCTTCAGCATATTTTATAGCAAAAATTGATTTTTTTACTAATCTTTCAACCTTATCATCACGATGTTCTTCATCGTATGATTGAGTCTCCCCACGAATTCTCTCTTTAATTACATAACGTGTATAATCGATACCTCCGCAAACAAAACCTATGCTAACTGCAAATAAAATCACAGAATTAAAAACTATTTTTTCAAACATAATAAAAAATCCCTTTGGGCTTAAAAACAATCATAAACTTAAAGTAATAGATAAAGTTTGCAAGTATTAACAAAATCTATCAACTCGTAATAAAAAACACACTTTCTGAATAATTTTTATAAAAATTCCTCTGTAAAATTAAAGATAGGTTTGCTTATTATCAAAACAAACCTATCTTTAATTTTGGTAGCGGCGCAGGGATTCGAACCCCGGACCTACGGATTATGATTCCGCCGCTCTAACCAACTGAGCTACGCCGCCATACTAACTAAAATTTCAATTTCTTAATGTCAGTTGCATCAAGCACAACTTCAAACAATGATCGCAAGAAAAACACACCCGATAGCAATGTTGCGATTATACCAAGCATCAATGTAACAGCGAAACCTCGAATTGCAGGTCCACCAAATTTAAATAAAACTAAACCTGTTAAAAATGTTGTAATATTTGAATCCATAATCACAACCATCGCATCACTAAACCCATCCTTTATGGCTTTTCGTAAAGTCGCACCATCAGAAAGCTCTTCTCTTATTTTTTCATAAATTAAAATCGAAGCATCGATAGCCATACCGATTGTTAAAACCATACCTGCAATACCAGGAAGAGTTAACGTTGCACTAAATGCTGATAAAAATAATAGAACCAAAAACAAATTAAAAAACAAAGCAATCATCGCAAATATGCCAGGAATTTTGTAATAAAAAATGCTGAAAATAAGTAATAAAGCTAATCCAACAAGACAAGAAATCATTCCCTTTCTAATCGAATCTTGACCCAAAGATGCTCCAACATGATTTTCTGATTCAAAAACAAGTGGCGCTTGCAATGAACCTGAATTCAAAACAATTTCCAAAGATTTTGCTTGTTCCCCTGTAAAACTACCTGAAATAGTAACACGACCATGCGTAATAGGTTCTTTAATTCGAGCAACGGAATAAACAACGTTATCAATTATAATTCCAAGATTTCCGCCAACATTTCTGGACGTTAATTCACCAAACTCTTTTCCGCCAACACTATCTAAACCAAAGCTAACCCCAGGTTTCCCGTACTCATCAAAATCCATTCGAGCATGAACAATACGATTCCCGGTAATATCTGCAAATGCTGAAACTAAATAATAACGATCAATTCCATCTTGCCTGCCAGGAACAATCATTTTATCTGCAGGAAGCTCACCATCATATTCGTCTAATAAAATATCTTGGTCTGGAGCTTCTTTTTCTACCATCTTAAATTCTAAATGTGCTGTTTGCGAAATCAAAGCTTTCTTGCTTTCAACATCAACTTCACCCGGAAGCTGAACAACAATTTGTCTATTGCCATGTTTCTGAATAGTTAATCCTTGTACCCCCGCACTATCTAAACGTCTTTTCAAAACATTAATCGCTTGTTCAACAACTTCAGTACGAATACGATATTCTTCTTCCCTAGAAAGCATTACTGCTACCAACGATCCACTGCGACTAACTTTAATAAAGTTACCAACTTCAGATTTGATTATCCCATAAGCAGAACTTGCAATGTTTTCATTTTCAAATTCCATCAAAATAGATTTATCTTTAATTTCTTTCTTTAATGATTCTGCTTTAAAATCTTTTTTATCAAAGGCCTGTTCAATAGTTTTTCTTTCTAATGCAAGACGCATCCTAATTGCTTCTTCAATATCAACACCTATTGTTAAATGTGCGCCACCCTGTAAATCAATACCTAATCGAATACGAGGAAGTCGTATTGATTTAAATATTTTTTGCGCAACATTGTATTTACCTTGACCATCTAATTCTTTAAACGTCTCGGAATCAAATGAAAATAAAAAGAATGAGCCTACCACCAAAAGAAGCATCCACCCTGAAAACTGAACAAGAGAAGATCGCGAAAACCGTTTTTTCATAGTTTCTCCAAAAAAAATTGGTGCCGAGGAGGGGACTCGAACCCCTATGGGATTTCTCCCGCTGCCCCCTTAAGGCAGTGCGTCTACCAATTTCGCCACCTCGGCACTCAAAACTTAATACTTACTTGTAATAGCCAAAAAGAACTATGCGAAATCGTACCATATCTCTCAAAAATTCGCAACTTTAATATACAGAGTTTGGCTTATTTTTATTTATCGCGTTATTCTTCTTCTTCCTCTTCTGCAGGTTCTTCCGAAACTTCTTCATCTTCTGTTTCTTCTTCTTCCAGTTCTTCTATTTCTGCAGGAGTTTCTTCTATCTCTTTTTCCTGAACTTTAGATTCTTCAGGAACTTCAACATTTTCTGGTTCGTTTTTTTCTACTTCTTCAATCGCTTCATTATTTTTTTCTTCATTTTCTAACACAGGCTTTTCCTCTCTCTTCATTTTTAAAAAAGACCAAATATCTTGCATGAATTTTTTTGCATGACCACCAGCACTTTTTGTTTTCTCAACAATTCGTGGCCATAAAGGCTCTCTCTTCACCTTTTCTTCCATATTTTCTCCCACCTTATCTCCCTTTGTAACATCTAAATCTTTTCGGATTTTTTCTGTTACTAAACGTTCGTCCTCGCGAACTATTTCCGCTTCTTTGTCACCAAGTTCTTTTACCTTCTTTTCAAGTTCTCCCGCTTTTTCTTTTAATTTTATATTTTCACTTTCAATCTCATTTATCTGATCGCCAACTTCATCCCCCAATGAATTAATTTTTTGTGATATATCAGTTTCTAATACACCTTTTATTTCTGATATATGTTTTTCAATGACTTTTATTTTTGATACTTCAGCTTTACCATCCATACCAGATTTTAAAATATTGCGTTTTGCAATCCCGGCCTCGACAGTTTTTTTCCGGGCATCATTCCGTTTTTCATTTGCATTTTGAAGTAAATTAATAATATCCGCTTCTTTTGTTGCAACCAATTCCATTTTAGATCGCAATTTTTCAACATCTTTTTCGTATAATTCAACAGCAACTTTCAACTCTTCTAGTAATGCATTGAGCATTTTAACTTGATCATCTTTTTTAGAAATTGGTCTAACAGAAAAAACACCTTCTTTTTTATTAAGATATAATTTTAGGCGATCTGCAATATTCTGTAACGCACCAATTGAATCACTTACTTGAATATGAAATGCATCCAACTTCTCATCTAGCTTTTGATGTATACCATCAAAAGTTTCAATATGCTTATCCATCTCATCTAAAGCCGTTTCTATTTTAGTCTCAAATTCGCGAGCACTATTATACAGTTCTGTCCTTTCTTCAACATTGACAGGACTTTCAAATGCTTTTTCGTCTTCTTTTAAAGTAGCTTTTATTGGAGATGCTTCTACTTCTTCTTCCTCTTCAACTTGTTCCCCTGACTCTTCGCCTTCCTCATCATCCTCTATATCTTCTACAGCTTCTTCTGGTTCTTCTTCCTCTTCTGCTAATTCTTCTTCATTATCTTCTTCTGGTTCCACTACTTCTTCTTCAACCTCTTCTTCAATTTCCTCTTCAGAATATTCTTCTTCTGTATCTTCTTCTTCGATATATTCTTCTTCCTCATCTTCAATTTCTTCTTCATCTTGCGCAAAAACAGGTTGTTCTAAAACAAATGCAGCACAAGTACATATTGAAAACGACAATAATATAAATCTTAAAAACCTCATGCCTTATCTCCCTCATTTAATTTCGGTCTAGCCTTTTTCGAAAAATAACCTTTAACATTTTGTAAAGAATCAGAAACTGATTCTGTTATCGAATAATAGACTTTATAAAGCCACCCTTCTTTTGCTAATTCCTCTTTTAATGCTTTTCTGTTAGCTTTTTTTTCTTCTATTATTCGTTTTTCTTCATCCTCTTCTTCTTTCCTTTGGGCTTTAAGTCTTATTAATTGTTCCAAACGTTCTGTGCGATTTTCAATTATTATTCCCTTTTTTTCCAAATCTTGAATAGAATTTTTTGTTTTTGCAATCTGATCTTTAATTTTTTGAATTATAGAATCAAAATCGCTTATAAAATCAGTGGTAACAAATTTTTTTAACGCGCTAATCTTTTCACAGATGCCACGTAATTCGTAGAACTTTTCTTCTGCTTTTCTATCATCAATAATATGCCATATTTCATCGACAACTTTGCGCGCCTTATCTGAATCGTCAGAAACCATCCTTATTTGTTCTTGTAATTTTTCACGCCTTTTGCCAACAGAATTGTCTAATTCCTCGATCGATTTTATATCAAGTTTTAATTGTTCCAATAATCCTTTAAATTTTTTAAATTCTTCTTCAATTGCATATATATCAACTTTTTTTGTTTTGCCTTGTAAAACAACTCGATATCCATCAGCAAGAGCTTTCAAATCACCTTTTTTATTTTTTTCTAAATATTTTTCTATGTCCTTAAATAGAGGTTCAATCCCCCCTCGATTCAAACCACTTTCTTTATAAAAATCGTCTTGCAATGCATCTATGGTTTTAAATTTTTCATAAAAATCGCCAACCGCTTTATGAACTTCTAGAGCTACTTCTTGAATTTCATCATTTTTTGCATGTGCTTCTTTTAACCATTTTTTCTTTTTAACCCAATTCCCCTGTATCCCAATAACTTCTTCTGAAAATTCTTCTGTATCTGCTCCAAAAACCTCTGGTTCATCTTCAAATTCTTCTGCTACTTCCTCATCTATTTCTTCTGCATCTTCTTCACTATCTTCGGAGACAACTTCCTCTTCAGATTCTTCTACTACATCCTCTTCGCCTTCGGCTTCTTCTTCATCATTTTCCAATTCTTCAACTTCTTCGGTTTCATCTTCAGCCGTTTCTAAATCCAAAACTTCTTCTGTTTCTAATTCTTCATCTTCTACATCTTGAGCTTGTAATGTAAAAAAAAGAAACCCCATGCTTACGATAGCGCATAGGGTAATATTTTTTCTTAACAAATCCATTTTCATGGTAATGCCTCTTATAAAAAAATCAGCACAAACTAAAACTTACTTCTTAACACAGTAATACAAATTATAGTGTTTGTGCCAACCCTTTTAATTCTCCAAAGAGAGCATTTACCAATTCTTCAGCTTCAGCAGAGGTATAACTCCATGTTACTCCCTGATCTACACGAACCAAAATTGAACGATCACATTTAATATCTATAATATCTATTCGAACAACATTCATTAATGGATGAACAGAAGAAGGAGCGCGAACAACACCAGCTCTTCCTAAAATACTATATGCCGTATTATCTTCACCCAAAAAACATAACATAACTTTTTTTTGCCACACCATGTTATGGTAACCAGCATGTTCTTTGTGTATTGAAATTAAAAGACTTTCTTCCCCTTTTGGATAAACACACTGTATTGGTGTTGTATGAGGAAGTCCTTTTTCTGAAAAAGTCGCCAAAACAGAAACTAACTTTTCCTTTTTCAAAAGATCTATTAATTCTTCAGGTAACTTAACGCCAACGTGTTTTGCCATAACGCTCCTATTATTTAAAAGTAACTTACAAAAAATTCTTTTTATTAACCCAAAATACCAATCCTCAAAAAACAGTAGCTCGTCATTCACGCAAGCAGTTTTAAAGCTATCTCACTTTCTAAGGTAATCCCCCGAGTTGTCAAAAAAATTTTACCTTTGATTTCTTTAACCATAGACCAGGATTTCAAAGTAGAAACATTTTGAAGGAATTTTTCCCTTTTGTCTCTACTTAATAAGTATATCATACGGTGCAAATCCACCCCTTTATTCATCCGCAGCCCCAGCATTAATTGTTCTAAAACCATTTGTTCATCAGTTAATTCTTCAACTAAATCATGTTTCTTATCACAACTTTTATGTTTTAGCCAGCAATCTACGTAATTTTTTAGATTTTTTGTATTTACAAACCTTTTTTTGCCGTCAAATGATGCCGCCGCCAACCCGAAACCTATATATGGTTTATAGGTCCAATATGCCTGATTATGAATCGATTCGTAACCCTTTTTTGCAAAATTAGAAATCTCATACTGTTTAAATTTATTTAAACTTAAAAAAGAAACTGTTTTTTCATATTGATCAACTAATTGATCATCACTTAATAATTTAACATCACCATTTTTCACCAACTTGCAAAGTGGTGTTTTTTCATACAACGTTAAAAAATAAACTGAAACATGTTTAATTGGAAATTTTACAATTTGGTCTAATGTTTCTTGCCATTTTTTTTCCGACACACCAGGCAAACCTAAAATTAAATCTACAGAAATATTATCAAAATATTTGGGTGCAACATTCATTGCAAAAAAAACATCTTTAGATGTTTGTCTACGATTTAATTTTTCAAGAATTTTAGAATCAAGAATTTGAATACCAATACTTAACCTATTAATTCCTAATCTTTTCCAAAGAATTAATTTTTCTTCTGTGATATCGAAGGGATTGGCTTCTATTGTTATTTCTTGTTTATTTGAATCCGTTCGATGAAACCCTCCCTTCGAGACGCCCGTCATCGTTCTTTGAACTATGCCGTGCTCCTCAGGGTGATCGGGTCCTAAATTATCACCGTTCGCCATGAGCCTGTCGACGTGTCCGTCGAAGCCTTGGCGAAGTCGGAATGGTTTCTTCGAACGATCCAACACCTCTATAATTTTTTCTAAATAATCAGGAGGACATAAACTTGGAGAACCCCCGCCCAAAAAAATGGTTTCAATTTCGCAAACATTATTTTGATAATAATTTTTTATTTCATTACACAATGCATCACAATAATCTTTTTGATATTCTTCAGAATTTGCAAACGAAGTAAAATCGCAATAAGAACATTTATTTTTGCAAAATGGCCAATGGATATATATGTGCTTTGTGTTACTCATTTGTTTGTTCCGTTTTTAAATAACCATTTTTTTATATTACTAATTTTAAGATGTGTTTTATTAAGCCGCTCGTCCTGCCGTGCCCGCCATAGCATCTTGGCGACGGCTGGGAGTGATTTGCGCAGCCTTGGCAACTGGAAGTACCCACCAACATAAGAAAACGCTTTTCATCCCGAGTGTTCTTCGTAGCATGAAATGCAAAGAAGAATGTATCGAGGGACGATACGTATACAATCACCTTATTTTGTTCTACTAAAACTTTTTATAAAAACAACACAACCTTTTTATTGCAAACGAAACGTCCCTCGATACTATTTTTCGTTACACTCAAAATCACTCGGGATGAAAAACGTTGTTCATCAGCATTTCTTCGAACGGAAATTAAAACATCTTACTCAATCAAAAATAACCATAATTTTTTATTCCGAACGGTCCTTCCCAACAAGAAAAAACGCAACATCTAATGCCTGCTTTGCATTATTTTTTAAAGCTTCCCCTCCTGCAAATTTTACCAACAAGGAATCTTTCAAAACTTTATCAAGTTTCATAACACATTCTGAATCAAATTGAACTCCCCATAAGAATAATATTAATTCTTCATCTGTTTTATCTTGAACATGCCAATCATATTGCTTATAAAAATATTCTTTAATTATCTCTGTCAAACGAAAATAAAACTTTTTGTAATCATTTTTATTTTCACACTTTTCAACTGACAGTTTATTAAGTTCTTCTGTTGCCCATTCCAATGGAGTCAATATATTTTCTTGTTCTTGTTTTTTTGCACGATATAACAAAAACAAATGCACACACCATGCAATACCTGCAACAAAAACAAGCGTAATCAATACAACAAACCATGGCTGTTTCCAGAATGAACAAAAATGAAAATCATAAATTTCATGTAATCCAAAAAAAGATTTCATGTCAAACTTGCCTTCTTATTCTTTTATGAAAAAACGAAACAAGTTCATTAATAAACGGATGCCCAACTGCTAGATCCAACAAATCGACCTTATAAGAATTACACAACCGTTCTTGTTCGATTAATCTGCTTTGCAAAATAGTATTGATATTATTTTCTTTATCCCGCGTGTTAATTGTGTAGCACTCTCCGCTTTCAATATCTTCTACATCTAAATATCCAATATTAGGTAATTTTTTTTCGCAGAAATCCAAAAATCTAATTCCAACAAAATCGTATTTTACACTTGCAACTTTTAATAAATTAGAAAAAGAATCAATTTCATCTATCCAATCAGAAAGCATAAATACAACAGAGTTACGTTTTTTGAGACCAATTAAAAAACTTATAGCTTCTTTTATATTTGTTTTTCTACCTTTTGGTTCCAATGAAAAAAGCGTCTCTATAATTTTTCCAAAATGAACCATCCCTCTTTCTGGAGCAATCCATCTTTCTATTCGATCAGAAAAAAACAATGCCCCAATTTTATCTTTATTATGCGCAGCAGCATACGCCAAAACAGATGCAACTTGCGCAATTGTCTCTTTTTTTAATTCTTTTTTCGAAGAAAATAAACTAGATGCCGATACATCAATTGCCAAAATAACAGTTCTATCTCGTTCCTCAATAAACTGTTTAACCATTATTTTGTTCATTTTTGCAGAACTGTTCCAATCGATACGGCGAATATCATCACCCATTTGATATTCCCGTATCTGATCAAATTCTAAACCGGAACCTTTGAACGCAGAAAGATAATCTCCAGCAAGGGTCCCCTGCATGCATCGTTTTGTATAAATAATTAGTTTTTTTATTTTTTTTCTAATTTCATCATTCATTATGTTCTTTTATATACCATAAATTTTCATTTGAATCGAGTTATGGAGTATGGGGAAAAAGCGATGCGTCTAAGATTCGCGCAACAGAACCTGTTTCCTGAATACTACGCTGTTTGGCAATATCAAGCAATGTACTGCCTAGTGCATTTTTCTTATTCGCCAAAATGTCCAAATCATCGTAAATTGCCAAAAATGCCAAGCAAATTAAAATTGCTGTCCTATCCTCCTTCATAATCGCATTAAAAAGTATACCCTCACGAAAATTACGCCTACCTATTATGAAATCCTGTATTTCTTGACGCTGGCACATGCTCAGATTAGATTGCAACTCGTTATATTTTCCTTCTTCGAGTATTTGTAGAAAAAAAACTTTTCTCACATCATAAATACTTCGCTCCAAGTCTTGCTGATAATTCGCCCGAACCATAGAAAAAACAAAGAAAAATAATGTTATGAAAATTATTTTTTGAGCTTTCACAGTCACTCCCCCTAAACTAAAACCCCTAAAACTAAAAACTATTGGTAAGATTATACTCGAATTGCATATTTAGATTGGAACAATTACGAGTAGAAAATATTTCGCTCGAAACAATTTAAAACCACCTATTTGTATCCAAAATTTTAATAAAAATTAAATTGCAGATATACTTTATAAATCGTTAAACAATTTCATTTTTATTATTTATTGGGAAAAAACATGAAAAAGATATTACTTTTATCCGCAATTTTGTTCGCATCGACGTGCAGTGTATTTTGTGGACATAGAGAAAAAGAATCTAAAGAATCTTCAGAATCACCTATTATAATTTCAAAAGAAAAACAAACTGAATTCATGATAAGAATATCCCAAATTATATTTACAGACAACACAAGACAATACCCTTTAGCTTCTAATGCAATTGCTGAATTACAAAAAAGAGAAAAGTCTCGCATAAATTCTGATGTTGAAGATTTTGAATTTACAAATCCAGCGTTCTGCTCTTTTTTAGAACAACAAGGAATAATAGATCAATCAGGAGAAATGATAGATCCTGAATTTCAAGCTCTAATAATATTATTAAATATTAATATCCATCATACAAATGATTAACTAAAGAAAAAAATTATGAAAAAGATATTACTTTTATCCGCAATTTTGTTTGCATCGACGTGCAGTTTGTTTTGCATGGAGGGAGAAGAATGTGGCTATTCAATCGAGCTTGAAGATGGATATTGTGTCAATTATTTAATACAAACACAGTTTCAAGAGCGTATCCAAAATATGTGCTTCTACGACTTTAAAGCCGCTCAACACTTGGGACAACTCGCAAGGCAAGAAATAAAAACGTTAAATACACAAAGCCACAGAATATTATTCATATATGGGTTCGTAGATAAAAACGGAAAAATTGCAGGCGATGATATTTTACATCTAGCAAAACAGCTAAGAATTATCTTTCCTTAATTAGCGTTAGCAACCTACCACTTGATATTGCTCCATAATTGCAACCATCAAACGCAATAGCGCGAAGTTTAAACCGTTTAAATCAAAATAATTTAATTTAGGAAAAATTATGAAAAAGATATTACTTTTATCCGCAATTTTATTCGCATCGACGTACAGTGTGTTTTGTGGGCCAAGTGAAAAACAGATAGAAATTACAGAAGACATGATACAAACTTGCTTGAAAAAACTAACATCTATTCAAAAACTCACAACCACAGATGGAACACCCATTGGTCACCGTTTAATTGAAGAACTACACAGCAAGGCCCTGGATCAAAATCATTCTTACGCAACTATACTTTTGCCAGGATGGATCCAACAAACGCTACACCAATATGGCCTAATCGATAAGTATGGGAACATTACTAATCAAGCAGTTAGATATACAATATTAAATCGTTGGAAATCATAGTTTCTTGCAAATATTAGGCAGTTTAACATCACATCATTAATAGAAATAAATATGAAAAAGATATTACTTTTATCCGCAATTTTATTTGCATCGACGGGCGGTTTGTTTTGTGGGCCTGAATTAGAAAGCCAATCGTATGAACAGGCTACGACAAAAATACTGGAAATAAAACATGGCGGAATAATATTTTTTGTTGATCTACAAAAACTCCCAATTTCGTTTGAGCCCAATGAAATTATCATACAAATAAAGTCAGCCATTTATAAAATAGCAACATCGTTGCCTAACGGTAACTACGAAGTGCTAACAAAAATAACACGCGCTCTTCATAGAACATCAGAAGCTTCGACTAATAATGAAGACATAGATCATAACTATCCAACCTTTACATTTATTCAAACTCAATCCCACACATAAGATTCCATAGGAAAAACATGAAAAAGATATTACTTTTATCCGCAATTTTGTTCGCATCGACGTGCAGTTTGTTTTGCTGGTCTAGGAGACAACAGCCAGAAGCTACAAAAGCTGAAATCGAAACTTGCTTGAATAATTTAAGATCCGTTCACAAAATAACAACCATAAAAGGATCCCATATCGGCCGCCGTTTAATTGAGGAATTATGCAAAAAAGCCACCGATCCAAATCATTCTTACACAACTATACTTTTGCCAGGATGGACACAACGAACGCTACACCAATACAACCTAACCGACAGAGATGGAAACATTACTGATACAGCAGTTAGATATACAATATTAAACCGTTGGGAATCTAAACAACAACAAAAAATGGTAGTACTCATGAGTGGGGATATGGTTTCGCAAGAAAACTTGGGGAATTACCTTGCTACAATAAGAAAATGTATAATCGCACATCTTTTACAAGAAAAAAATGGTTACTACTCTGAAAGTTTTCCAATAGGCCTACTAGCAATTTACGCTTTATGCCAAAAATGCTTCGATCAATCGTTTGATCTTTCTTCATTAGACAAAGAAAAAAGCTCAATTATTTTACGCCTTTTGAAAAAGCATGGCTTCACCAACAGCAGAGGAAGAATTATTTGTGATGAAACAACTAAACAATTAATTTTAAACACTGAAGTGGAACTTGATACTGAAAATCTTTGTGTAAAAATCCTTCTTAGAAACAGCACTGCTATTGAAATAAATTGTTCTAATTCAAATCTTTTTGGCACTTATATTAGGGCCCAATAACACAAAAGTAATTTACTGTTCCATTAACACAACCCTCAAACACAGTAGCGCAAAGAGAAACCAGATAAACCAAAATAACTTATTAGGAAAAAATTATGAAAAAGATATTACTTTTATCCGCAATTTTATTTGCATCGACGTGCAGTGTGTTTTGTGGGCCAGGGCCAAGCACTCCGCTTACCAGGCAAGAAGATAGGAGTAGCCAAGGACAGGATGTAGGATTAAGAACATTTTCAGATAAAGAAATAGAAGTAGTAACTACATGCTTAAACAAAGTACGCGCATCCGGACAAAATGATCGTATATTCATTACTGTTTCGCAAAATTTATTGGATAAATTTAATGATACAACTAACAAATACACAGCTGCGGAAACCCCTCTCCTTTTAAATTTAAGCCAATTAACCGATGCAAATGGAAACATTACTTATGAAACAGTTAGAAATTTCATGTCAAAATGCACTGCCATTATTATTTTTCAATCGGAACAAGACAGGATCTATTTTTTATTGAATCTTAATCAACATTAACTTACTACCAAACGTTCTTCATCGCATCCTGCAAAACCTTAGGAAATTCAACTTCACCATTTTCCGTTTGATACTGTTCCATTAACGCAACTATCAAACGCGGTAGCGCAAGCGAAGACGCATTTAGCGTATGAGCAAGTTCTGGTTTTGCATCAGCTTTTTTGCGGTAACGAATTTTTGCACGGCGAGATTGAAAGTCTGTGCAATTACTGCAAGAAGAAACTTCATAAAACTTTTGTTGTCCCGGCAACCAAACTTCAATATCAAATGTTTTTGCAGAAGCAAACGAACAATCTTGCGCAGCTAATAAACTAACTTGATAATGCAAGCCAAGTTGTTTTAATAAATCTTGCGCGCACACTAACATTTTGTCTAACTCTTCATTTGATTTTTCTGGTTCGCAAATAGAATACGTTTCTACTTTTTCGAATTGATGAATCCTTATCAAGCCGCGGTCACTCGCTCCGTAACCACCAGCTTCGCGTCTAAAACAACTTGTCCACGCAGCGTGACGGATTGGTAATTCTTCTGCGGTAAAAATTTTATCTGCATATAAATTTGTTAAATTAACTTCCGCCGTCGGAATCAAACATAAATCGTCGTCGCTCATTTTATAAAAATCGCCTTCAAACTTTGGAAGATTCCCTGAATTTACAAGAGATTTTTCATTAACCAAATACGGGGGGAGAATTGGTTCGAAACCATATTTAACATTATTTTTGAGCATCAAACTTGTTAACGCATACATTAATTTAACAGAATCTTTTTTGTATAAAACAAAATTGTTTCCAGCCATTCTAGTAGCAGCATCAAAATCAAACCAATTTAATTTTTCGTTTAATTCAATATGATTTTTGGGAGTAAAAGAAAATTCAGGTTTTTTGCCAATTATTTCTATAACTTTATTTAATTCTTTTCCGCCTTCTGGAACATCATCTTGCGGAACATTTGGACAAGAAAGCGCAAGTCGCTTAAACTTTCTTTCTGTTTCTTCTAATTGTTTTTCTTCTGCTTTAATTTCTTTTCCAAGCACAATCGACTGTTCGCGAACTTCGTCAGTTATTCCCTTTGCGCCTTTTTTTGCAAGTTCATTTCTTGTTTTGCGTAAATCTTCTATTTTTAACCGCACACTACGAAGCTGTTTGTCTAATTTAATAAGTTCATCAACTTTAAAGGTTGGTTCTTTTTTTAAGATAAGTTTTTTTATCTGCTCTGGATTTTCACGCAACAATGTAAGATCTATCATAATCCGCCCTAACTTAAATATAATTTCTCAAGGTATTCCTTTGTTAATAATACACCAGAGTTGAAAATTAGGCCAAAAAAGTTTATTTCTTTGGGTTTTTTAATTCACAAAACCTCTTTTTATTTTTAAACTAATATGAGTTATAAAAAACTTGTCTACACATGGGGAAAAAATGAAATCAGATGTTTTCAGAGAATATGACATCCGCGGAATAGTTGGCACAGAAATTAAAATTGAAGAAACATACGAATTAACACAGGCAATTTTAAGTTATTTTTTAAAATTAAATCCAAACACAAAAAAGATTGTGTTTGGCATGGACGGCCGCACACACGGACCAACCATAAAAAAAGAAATGTTGCGCGCAACAACAGAGATGGGAATAGATGTTTTAGACATCGGCGTCTGCCCTACTCCTGTTTTGTATTTTGCAACGTTTACCACCGGTATTCCACACGGCTTGATACTGACAGCTTCTCACAATCCAAAAGAATATAACGGCGTTAAAATTTGTTTTAATAAAAAATCTGTTTGGGGTAAACAAGTTCAAGAAATAAGAAAAATATTTGAGGAAAAAAGTTTTGCGAAAAACAAAACAAAAAAAATTGGCACGGTAGAAACATTTGATGCAAATGACGCATATACCACATGGCTTACCGAACATTTTTCTCATTTAAAAAACAAAGAAATTAATGCCGTTATTGATTGCGGAAATGGTACCGCGGGAACAGTTTTGCCGCAATTAATAAAAAAGATGAATTTACAAAATATTGAACTTCTGTACGAAGAAGTTGACGGAACATTCCCTAATCACGAAGCAGATCCAACAACTTTAAAAAATATGCTTGATGTAAAAAGTATTTTAAAAACCAAAAAAAATATAAACGTTGGTTTAGGTTTTGATGGTGACTGCGACCGCATGAATCCAATGACAAAAAATGGAGAATTGGTTCCCGGCGATAAAATGGTTGCACTCTACAGCAAAAACATAATTCAAAAAAATCCTGGCGCGCCAATTATTTTTGATATAAAAAGTTCGTCCAGTCTTTTGGGCGTTGTAAAAAAATGGGGCGCAACTCCGCTTTTTTCTCCTTCTGGGCATTCTATAATTAAAAATAATCTATATAAAAACAATGCGTTACTTGCAGGCGAATTAAGTTGTCATTTCTTTTTTAACGATCGCTACTTTGGATACGACGATGGTATTTATGCAGCATTACGATTATTTGAAATTCTTCATAAAACAAATATCTCGCTAGAAGAAATGTTAGATGAATTTCCAAAACAATGTAGCTCCCGTGAATACAGAATCACATGTGCCGAAAAGGATAAGACTGCAATTGTGGAACATGTTAAAAAAGTTTTTAACAATCAAAAAAGCGCAACGCTTTTAACTATTGACGGTGTACGCGCACATACTCCGGAAGGTTGGGGATTAATCCGAGCATCAAATACGCAACCGGTTGTTTGTTTAAGATTTGAATCAAACACTCCTGAAGGATTGCAGAAAATAAAAAATAATTTTTGCACAGCACTAAAACCATATTATTCACAAAAAGAGTTAGATGAACAATTTGAAAAATAAACGTGAAATAGGACTCCATTTAAGAATAGAAAACAGTTATTCAGAACTGGCTGAAATAGGCATTCAACTTGGCGCGTCTAGTCTTCAATTTTTCTTAATGCCTAAAAATCTAAACAAATATTTGAAAGTAAAAAATGAAGATCAAAAAAAGTTTTTAGATTTAAGTGATAAGTTTTTTTCAAATTCGTATATCCATAGTTCATATTGGATTGCACCTGCAAACGGAAAAAAAACAAGCGCACGTGTTTCTGAACGATATTTAAAAAAAGAAATCGCAATTGCAAAAAAATTAAACCTCAACACAATTGTGTTACACGCTGGGGCTGCTTCAGGATTCCCATTCAACAAAGAGGAACCTAACAACAGAACTGCCGGAATAAATTCTGTTGCAAATATTATTAATTCAGTTTTGAAAAAAGAAAATAACATAACCATTTTGATCGAAAATACAGCGCATGGAAACAAAATCGTATGTAGCGATCTACAAGATTTTACAAAATTAAAACCTTTATTAAATTTTCCAAAACAAGTTGGGTTTTGTTTAGATCTCGCACATGCTTATGCATATGGTTATGAAATGCAAGACACTGATAAATTTATAAATTTATTAGACCAAACAATGGGAACAGAAAATATAAAGCTAATACATTTAAATGACTCTGCCAAAAAGCTAAATAGTAAATTAGATAAACATGCTTTGATTGGAGATGGATTTATTGGCAAACAAAATTTAAAAAATATTGTAAATCATAAAACGCTAAAACATATCCCATTGATTTTGGAACCGCCAGAAATGGATAGCGATAAAATTAAAAAGATGATCTCAGAGGTTCAGAGTTGGTAGCCCACGATAAAAAACTTTCTAGATGATCACAAATTTTTCGCATTTTTCGTTGTTTCTTAATCTCTTCGTCCCCTATTAATTCCAGGTCACTTTGTATTTTCTGAAAATTATATAATGCTATCCAATATAAATAAGCAATATTCCTTCTTCTTATTCTGTTTTTTGCCCGACTAACAAATCCTGCAACTTGTCTTACGTTCAAACTTGCTACAGCGTTATCTAAATCCGTTTTTAACCTTCCATCTGATGCGGAAACTTTTCCAAATAATGTATCAAAAAGTTCTACTATTTGTTTATCTCGCTGCTCACATGCTATGGAAGCTGGAGATTGCCCAATTAAATTTTGAGAACAAATTAATTGTCTCCATCTTTGCTCTGAAGAAATATTGTCATGTATAAATTGAACAACTTGTGCTTTTTTCTCTATAACCGAATTAAGTAAAACGGTATCCCCGACTTCAGTCTGAGCAAATAACAAAGCATCTTTATCTTCATCTTTAACGTATTTAAATAATATTTGTGCAACTTTGCTAAATCTTTCATATGCCGCTGCTTTAAATTCTTCTACTGATGGCTCTCTTCTCAAATTTGCTTCTAGCCCAAATATAAAAGACAACCCATGAAAATAGGAATACGCTTCATGCAATAAAGTAAAGCCAGCTCTGCATGTATCATGTTCTCTTTTGTTTCGTGCAAAGACTACTCTTGGATCTTCTTTAATAATACGTTCTAGCAACGCAAAGTTTTCTTGGACAATAAAAGCAAATGCACAATGTAAAGAACTTTGAATCCTTGTTTCATCTTCAGTTTGAATTCTTGCTTCCTCTCTAACAGAAAAAGGCGTTTCTTCTTCAAGAAGTAATGGCTCTTCGATGTCAGATCTTATACAACCACAACCAGCACCTATTAGCAGACAAGAATAAAAACAAAAAACAAACAATATAAAAAATAATCTTTTATAAATCTTCATATGATTCAACTTCTTAAAAATTGCGTGGCTATCAATTGTAAAAAAGTTAGTAACAGATCACAAATATTTATCAATATTTGTTTTTCATCCGTTTCTTCTCCCGCTCTCTGCCCCAACGCAACTTGTACTCTTTTAAAATTACAATCCACAACCCAATATAAATAAGTAAGGTTCCGCTTTCTTCTTTTTGCCAGACTAATAAATTCTGAAACTTGTATTACATCCAAATTTGCTACAGCAGCATCCAAAACTGTTTTTAACTCTTCATCTTCCGCAGAAACTTCTCCAAAAAATAATCCGAAAAAATCTTCCGCATAATCACATACAATAGAAGCAGGGGATTGTTGTATATAATTTTTTAAACAAATTAACTCTACCCATTTTATTTCTGAAGAAATATTGTCATGTATAAGTTGAACAACTTTCTTATTTTTATCCAGAACCGCCCAATGCAAAACCGTAAAACCTGTTTTTGTTTGAGCTAACAACAAAGCATCTCTGTTCGCACTACCACCCAATAAACATCGTAAGACATCAAACATCCCCAAAACATATGCTTTATGAAAAAGCGTAATGCCATTATCAATATCTGCTTCCGTAAGTTCTAATATTTGCGGTTGTTCGATAGGTGATATAGATTGATCACTTGGTCCTATAGAACTAGCCCCGCAGCCAGCATTTACTGATAAATAAAAACTCAAACTAAAAATAAAAAATATTAAATATAAATTTTTAAAAAACTTCATGCGCCCCAACCTTGTTTCACTTTAGAAAAAATAATTTTAATGTATGGTAATGTACACACCCCAAAGGAAACATTAGTTTACACGATAAATTTTAAAAGGAAAAACGCCGTGAATACATTTAGTAATTTCAGTAACATAAAACTTAACGCTCCACAAAAAAGGGCCGTAACACATAAAGTTGGCTCTATCATTGTTATCGCCGGGGCAGGCTCTGGGAAAACACGCGTAATAACGGCTCGCATAGCACATTTAATTATCAAGGAACACGTCAATCCCCTTTCTATTGTTGCACTTACTTTTACAAATAAAGCTGCAACAGAAATGAAAAATCGATTAATAAGTTTTTTAGGAGTTAATTCTCTTCTTCCTTTTGTTGGAACTTTCCATTCTTATTGCTTGTTACTGCTACGAAGAAACGCCAGATTGTTACCATTTGAAAATTTTACCATCATGGATGATAGCGATCAGAAATCGCTAATTAAAAAAATTCTGAAAAAAAACTTTTTAGAAAAACAATTTACACCGTCAGTTGTTTCTCATTACATTTCAATGTCAAAAAACAAAATGGAAAATTCTTCGGAAGTCTTCGAAAATCCATTACTCAAAGAAATCTTCTTAACATACGAATCAGAAAAAACCGCCGCACACTGCTTAGACTTTGACGATCTTTTAATCGTCACATTAAAACTTTTTCAAACGAATGAAATATTCAAAAAAAACTTTCAGTCACGCATAAGACATCTTCTTGTCGATGAATATCAAGACACAAATGTTGTGCAACATGAATTTTTAAAAGCAATGGCTATGCGCTCGCTACCAGATGAACCTGATACATTTGAATGTGTAATGGATTCAATTTGCGCAGTTGGCGATGAAGACCAATCAATTTATTCGTGGCGCGGCGCGGTTGCAACAAACATGATTAATTTCCAAAATGACTTTCATCCTGTTACCACAATAAAAATTGAACAAAATTACCGTTCGGTTCAACCAATTTTAAAAGCCGCAAACGCAGTTATAGAAAACAACACAAAAAGAAATCCAAAAGAATTATGGTCAGAGAAAAAAGCAAAAAATAGAATTTTGCATTTAACATGTAAATCTGGTTATCAAGAAGCAGACGTTATTGCGGAATATCTGCAATCGCTTGATACCCATTCGGTACGCCCTACTTCGCCTACGGCTTCGAAGGGCACTCAGGGTAGGCACATCTTGAATTCTAAATCAAATGAACAATTAGAAGCTTTTTCTTCACAAACAACCCTGAGTGACGTGGCGATTTTGTATCGCACGCATTTTCAATCGCGCGTGATTGAAGAAATGTTAATTAGAAACTCAATTCCATATTATATTGTTGGCGGGGTTCGTTTTTACGAACGCAAAGAAATTAAAGACATGCTCGCATATATGCGATTGATTATTAATCCGTTTGATCGTACAAGTTTATTTAGAATTGTTAATGTCCCGCTACGCGGACTCGGTAGCACTTTTGAAACACAACTTTACAATGAATGGAGTAAAAACCCTCTTTTAGATTTTAAACAAATTATTAATTATGTAATTGAAACGGCAGCATTTAAAATCACGCCCGCAAAAAAAGCTTCGCTTCAAAACTTTTTATCGATTTTTGAAAAAGTTAAACCCGAAGATAAGCCAAGCGAAGTACTTGAATTAATTATTCAACATTCTGATTATTTAAATTATTTAAAAAAGGCCTACGAAAAAACTGACGCGGAAACAAAAATTGAAAACTTACAAGAATTTGCAAATTCGATTCAACAGTTTGAGCGAGATGCAAACCATAGCAATCCTTCGATACATTTTGCTCCGCAAAACACTCAGGATGAACGGCCTACCAATAGCAAAAAACCGTCGCTCATCCCGAGTGATTTCGAGCAAAAGCGAGAAATTGTATCGAGGGACTGCGATCTCGAAACGTTCCTACACGAAGTTGCGCTTCTGCAAGAAAAATTAGAAGAAACAAAAGATTCTAAAAATTGCGTTCAAATGATGACATTGCACGCCGCAAAAGGTTTGGAATTTGACACCATAATTATTGCGGGGCTCGAAGAAGGTTTGTTGCCAAGTTCACGTTCTTTAGAAACAACTACCGAACTTGAAGAAGAAAGAAGACTTTTTTATGTTGGCGTAACGCGTGCAAAAGAACGTTTATTATTGCTGCGCGCATTTGCAAGAAACACATATGGACAAATATCAGATCAAGTTATTTCGCGTTTTTTAACAGAGATTCCAAGATCTTTAGTGCAAACTACCGATATTTCTGAAATGCGCATGTTCGAAATTCGTTCACTTTTATCCCAGTGGCTAACAGGTAAAACAACACAATCATCAATTAAAACGTTTGGAAATAAACAAATTTCCAATAAAACAAAAACTTTTACTCCATCATCAACGGGAACAGCTTGGAAAAAATATCAACCTGTTATGCACAAAAAATTTGGAATTGGCACAGTAAAAAAACTTGAAAAAAAAGATGCTACTGAATACTATTTAACAATCATGTTTAAATGTGGTGAGAAAAGAATTTCGTCTAGTTTTATAAAATCTTTGTAAACCCTAAACTCCCGGCAGGCGCCGGGAACATACAAAAAATCTTTGTAGGAGACAATTATGAAAAGAAAAATTGCCGCGATAATATTTTCAGCAATGTTTTGGGGGCCACTGGCACTGCACGCAGAACCTTGGGGCCGGAAATCGGCATACGCAGACTTTTATAAACACAGCGTTCCTCCTGAATACCCAGCACAGGGCACCCCAGAAACAAAACAGATCACATTAAAAACTAGCCTTGGTGATATTCGATGTGTTGGAACCGCTATAAAACTAGCAGATTTAGAACATGGACTTACGTATCTCAGTCATGGCACACCCACAAAATTCGCGCCTAAACGCTATATTCCACGTCATATTCCAAGTCAGGCTTCAAATCTTCCCAGATTGACACAAAGAACTGAAACCTTTTACCGACAATTTAAAATTTATGAAGTAAAAGTAACAAACCAACAAGATAAACCACTGACACTCCCAGAAATTTTAAAAGTAATTACGCGTGACGGTGAAATTCATCCACACACAATTGTAAATGCATATCCAGATATTTTCACAACAACATTGAAACATATGTGGAAAAGAAAAATCCCACAAACAAGTTTTTATGCAATCATCTACGGAGGAATAATATTTTTATTAACGTATTACGGCATATTAATTTGTGGAAAATTATCCGGCATAAATTGGAACCAAACGATGCGCGATCTTTGTGCTTGTTTTTTCGATTGTTGCTCAGATGGAACACAACCTTTTGCGGAATGTGCAAACACATGCGAAGAGTCTGTTTTAGAAGAAACAGCCATTACTTGTTTGGAACGTTGTTGCGGTGATGCAGAAGTAAGTAATACATGTATAGAGAGATGTTATGGTGAAGATCTTTCTTGCAGTGGAATAACGCTTTCTAGCTGGCCATACTTAATTCCCACAATACTTTCTTCTTTACTTGTAGCATTTTTTGTATGTTGTTGCCCTTGTCTCTGGGAAGGTGAAAAACACAAACTTGAACGAAAACAGTTCGAACATCCAACCAAACAAGTAAGAAACTACAATCGTTTTATACACAAACTACATGAAGCAACAAGAAGAACAATAACTTTAGGGCATAATAAACAAGACGTATTTTTTGTTTTGGTTGCACCAGAAAAAATGAGTGATCCAGAACAAGGCAACCAATTGGTTATTGATGTAACTTAGTTTAAAAACCCCGGCAAATTAATTCGCCGAGGTTTTTGAAAATGCTAATCTATTGCAACCTCTTCTCCATTAATAAAACAATGCCGTGTTACTTTTTGTTGAAGGTTATCTCTAACTTTTCTAGCAAAACTATCCCTTACAAATTGTGGCGTAAACACTGGAAGAGTTTTAATGTCTTCAGAAAATCGAACCAATCCGCCTGCACAATTTTGAAGTAAATCCGAATCCTTTTCTCGTTCCGCTTCGATAAGACCAGGAATAGAAAGAATATTTCTTGCAACTTGTTTGGTATACATTTGTGCATGTGTCGGCTGATTCAATAAGTCAGCAAAAAAGGATAGGAACTTATTTAATAATCTAAATCTACCGATATTTTCAACCTCAAAACGCAAATTAAATGCCCTGCCTGTATCAGTTGCTTCGGGAGGAAGCAATTGGTCTCCAACCGCACCTTGAAGAAAATCCCCAGTTGAATAACAATTGTATACATTTCCAACTACGTCTAGATCATATTCAAACATATTAAACGGGCCAACTTCACCATCATACCAAAGAGGAGAACCTAGAACATATGCCGCCTTTATAAACGCTTCTTGATTATTATTAGAAACTATATTTTTAAAATCATTTTTATATTTATCCCACAAATCATTGCAAAAAATATCAAAAGACAAAGAGTAATATGCCAAAAGTTTTTTTAATTCTTCATATTGCTCAGAAAGCTCATTATAAAAATAAACAAATAAACCCTTCGTGCGAGTTGTTGGTTCTCGAGACAATTCATTACGAGCTCTTTCAAAAAGAACTCCCAACATTTGACTTGAAATTGCAACTACATGTCCACCATAACTATGCGAAACATCAATAAAATTTGTAACGCAATCATCTCTTATTGCTTTCATTTTTTCTTCTACAAAATCTGCTGCTGCTATTATTTTTTCCAGTTTTGTTAAGCCCATAACTGGTTGTTCCCATGTAAAACGTTGCATAGGAAGATATTCTAATTGTCGTTCTTCTACGCTTTTATTAAAATGTTTACAAAATTTTCTCATCCATCCTAAGCGAACGTTTAAAATACCAAATGCACCATGCGCAACAGATGGTTTTACAACTTCTTGAGCATGCAAGAAACCTGTATCGAGACAAGCAATAATGGTTGCCAACAATAATATTTTTTTCATAACTTCTCCAACCCTTAAAATCCATTTCTACCGCACAAATTAAATAGAAAGATGCGCATATTGCAATGCGCATCTTTCTATTTAATTTGTAAACAAATATTTAACTCCACAATTCATGTTCTTTATTAAAAGCAAACGGCATTGCTTCATTAAATTCTTTTAATATTTTGCTTATTTCTTTAAGCCGCTTATCACTTTCTTCTTTTGGCCGAGGATAATCACCTATTGTAAATCCTAATTTTGCACCTAATGCTTTTCCTTTGAAATTAAGATTACCACCTTTTTTTAACATTTTTTCAATATTAATTGTTTTATCAAATTTAATCTCTTTACCAATTACTAGGTCATTTGGAAGTTTTATTCCTTTGCCAGGAACAACAAATAATGCATCTTTAATCTTAATAACCTCATAAAATTTTTCTTGTATTATTGGATTGTTCTTTAAATATGGGCCCTTCCAATTCTGTGGATATGCGAGATTTATTGAACCAACTCTAGAACCAGAAAATGATTTCACATTTAAAAAATCAACAAAATTGTGTTCATGTTCAAAACTCAAAATACTGCAATCTTTATCAATTTTTTCTAGCGCAAGTACAATAATTGAAACATCTTCATTAATAGCAACAGAAACAAACTTAGGTTTTGTATAAATAATTCGTAACATAAACAACACAATCAACAGTATAAAAAGTGTTGAACTAATAACAGGAAAAAAACGCTTAATAAAACTTATAAATGGTTTTAATAAATTTTCTTTGATTCTATCCATGATTACCCCCCAATAAAAACTGGTTACGAGTTGTCCTTTACCCCTTCTCCAACCCACCATCATACGTATAATACTTCAAATACACATATAAAAAGAAGAATTTAGATGAATTAGCTTATAACAAGCTAGGAATATTAATTGAAAAATATTTTGAGACTAAATTAATTAAAAGGTATGCCCCAAATAAAATAAATCCTATTCCTGTGATACCTGAAATCATTTTTAGCTTTTTAGAACTGATGCTTCCACCAATAAGACTTGCAACTAAGCTAACCGTAGATAGCACTAAAAGCGAACCCCAAAAAACGCCACTCGCATATAAAATAATTTCATTTAACGGCAAACGCCTTACTCCCGCTGGTAAAATTTGAACACTGACAGCAATAAAAAAGAAAATAATAAGTGGATTCAGTACAGTTAAAGCCAAAGCCTTACCTGTAGAAATTAAACAATTTTCAGAACATCCAACAGTAACGTTAGCTACATCTCGAACTTTATTTATCGAATGAACGCCTAATATAATTAAAACTATTCCACCAACTACATTAAGCCATGTCATTACATTACTAAATTCACTTATTATTGTAAGCGTTCCAATTAATCCCAAGAAAAAATAAGTTGAATCCCCGATCGCCGCCCCAATTGCCGTCGCAAACCCTTTAAAAAAACCACAAATTGCCGCTTTATTAAAAGTTAAAATAAAAACAGGACCACATCCTGAAGCTGCAATAACCCCAATCAAAATACATTTAAAAAAAAGAATTATATTCATAATTTCCCTCGGATAATTTTCATAATCCCTATTTTTATTTATGAACCCAACAAATTTGACGAATAAGCTCACAAAACGTACTATTAATTGTGATCATTAAATCGGGATTATTAATAAAACTTCAAAATCCCCCTCATCACACAAAGCATACCGGATTATAGGTAAAGAGGAAAATATAATGCAAAAAATTTATTTTGGAACTGATGGAATTAGAGGAAACGCAGACAAATTTCCTTTTACAGATGAAACCATTTTTAAACTTGGAAAAGCTATAGCAAAATGGAGCATACAAAAATACAAAACCAGTTCCCCTCGTCTACTTATCGGCCACGATACTCGAATTTCTTGTTCTCGAATAAAACAATTTCTTGAAGATGGACTCCACTCACAAGGCGCAAAAATTACAGATGCCGGAGTTATTCCCACCCCAGCAGTTTTACAACTTATTCAATCCTTCGATCAACCTTTGTCTAAAGACTTCAACTTCGGAATCGTAATCTCTGCATCACACAACCCATATACCGATAACGGAATAAAAATTCTTGATGCAAAAACTGGCAAACTCTCACATAACGACGAAGAAATAATAGTTAAATATTTCAATGAACTTTCCAGCGAAAAAGAACAAACAAAACATTATTCGCTAACCACTTGGCAAAATGCCATTCAAACATATGAACAAAATATTCTTGAACATTTTAAACCAAATTTTTTAAAAGGATTAACAATTGTTCTCGACTGCGCACACGGAGCAACTTACAAAATTGCACCCGAAATTTTTAAAAAATTAGGAGCAAATGTAATAACATTTAGCAATAACCCCGATGGGAAAAACATAAACTATAAATGTGGTGCTCTACATCCAGAACTAATTCAACAAGAAATAGTAAATAACAATGCTGATATCGGATTCGCATTTGACGGGGACGGAGATCGCGTAATTGCTGCCAACAAAAATAGTATACTTAAAGATGGAGATGATCTTCTTGCAATACTTTTATCCCACCCTAGCTATCAAAATGAAACTCATATCGTTGGAACTGTCATGACAAATCACGGAATCAACAAATATCTTGAAACGAAAAATGTAAAACTCGAACGAACAAAAGTGGGTGATAAATACGTATGTTCAGCACTTAAAAAAAACAACTGGGTTTTAGGAGGGGAAACATCGGGCCACATAATTATCAGAACATATCTTAATACAGGGGATGGAATTTTTATTGCACTAAAAACAATTGAAGCCATGGTTTTAACAAATAATATAAAAATGGAAACATTTGAAAAATATCCGCAAATTCTCCTAAACATTCCAGTTACACAAAAACATCCACTTGATCAAGAACCATATAAATCAATTATTAAAAATCAAGAAAAAAAGTTAGAAAATGGTCGAATTGTCACTCGTTACTCTGGAACTGAAAATCTCTTGCGCATTATGGTAGAAGACTGTCAAAATCATTCAGCTAATAATATTGCACAAGAACTCGCACAAAGTTTACAAAATGCCTTATGTAACGCCTAACGAAAAGGAACTTATAGCATGAATATTTTCAAAAAAATATTATCTAAAATTAAATCGCTTTTTCTTAGCGGACTTTTTACAATACTTCCAATTATTCTTACAGTATTTATCGTAACATTTACATACGATCTTCTTTCTCGTTGGCTTAAACCACTTCGCGGAATATTACCAACACAGTTTAGAAACATTCCTGGTTTCGAATTTCTTATCGTAACAATCTCTATTCTAATTATCGGAATATTTATTAAATCATTATTTATATCACCAATTGTAAGTTGGTTCGAAAAGCTGATTGGTAAAATTCCAATGGTTAGAACAATTTATTCCTCATCTAAAATATTAGTAGATTTTTTTAACGTTCCAAATCCAACCGAAGTAAAAAGAAAAGTTGTTCTCATAGAATTTCCAAGAAAAAATTGCTTCAACATAGCCTTTTTGCTTGAAGACGCTTGTAATAGTTTTGAAAAACTAATTCCACAAGAAAAGAAAAAAGATAACTTAAAATATTACAAGATTTTTATGCCAAATTCACCAAACCCAACCAGTGGTTATTTTTTAATTCTACCTGAAGATGAAATAATCCATACCAACTTAACTTTTGAAGAAGCAATTAAAACGGTTGTCTCGTGTGGTTTAATAACACCCGAGTCGTTAAAAAATATTGAATAGGCAAAATTAAATAAACAAAAAATGACACTTGCAAAATATTTTTACAAACGTTTTTTTAAACATTTTTTCTCTATCGCAATAGGGCTAACATTGCTATTCAGCTTTGTTGAATTTTTTGAAAAAATGGTACGCGTTTCCAATTCAACAATAATTACTGTATTAAAATTCACAGCTTTAAATTTTTTACCAACTTTTTTTGACTCGTTCGTATTAAGTACATGGCTTGCAACATGCATGTTGATAAAAGAACTTCATCAACAACAAGAATGGGAAACGCTATCTATTCTCAATATTAATAATAAAAAATTATTTACATTATTTTTCTGGGCTGGAACTATTTTATCATTGATCAGCTTCACAGGAAAAGAATTATTCATTCATAATATCACCAACAAAGCAGAAACTTTTAGAATGGAAGAATTCAAACAACGATCAAATAAAAAACTTTTTAATAAATGGTTTATGCTTTCAGAAAATTTGTTTTGTCATTTTGATTATCTCAATAGACAAACAAATACCGGAAACAAGCTAACTCTTTTATATATGTCTAAAGACACAGCACCTAAAAAAATAATTATGTGTGATACATTTCATATTAATGAACAAACAAAAAAAATAATGTTAACTACAGGGCATATATTTAACGTTGCAACAAATGAATACAAAAACATCTTTAATAAACAAATTGAACTTCCAAATTTTTACAAACAACTAGAACTTGAATCACAAAATTTAAATATAATTCACGTTTCATATCATCTTTGGAATAGCTCAGCGACATTACCACACAGCGTAAAACAATCTTTATTTCACATACTTCTTAAAAAACTTTTCAACCACCTACAACTTATTTTTTACACACTTTTAACATTCGTACTATTTTTTATAATTGCACGCACTTCAACTTATAAATGGATACTTATTTTATTACCGTATCCACTTATAACAATTATCAACACTGCAACAAATGTTATTGCTGAATCGACACAAAACCCATTGCTGATGATTCCGCCTTATATATTATTACTTTTAGTCATACTTTTAATGCGCAACAAAATTGCAAAATGACAATCTTTTGCTTATTGAACATCGCTATTAAAAGTCAAAATCGTTTCTTCCATATTTTTTAAAAAAATCTTGATAAATGTTTTTTCAGAACCTATACTTAGGCGTTGTTTTTTTGGGGGAAAATCCCTTCTTCTAATTATTTTTTAATCCTTAATGCAAAGGAACGCTTATGTTGTCGAAGTACAAAAAACGTTTGGTTTCTACCGTAGCTTGTTGCGTTGTATCATTTGGAATTTCTTTGGCACAAGATGTTGCCATAAACGCTAAGTCCTATACATCTCTTTATTCACAATTAACACAAGAAACAAAAAATAAAGCTATCGCACATGGACATCTATGCTTCATTAGTACAAATAAAAATGCCGTTTCATATTTTATCCATACAGTTGACTACAATGGATTCATGACAACAAAACTAGAATGTTACAAAGAAAAAGACCTTTCCAATCCAAAACCAATTCGATTCGAACTGGTTGACGGTTTACATCGTGTAAAAGTATTAGAAAAATATCGCGGAGCAAGATATTCTTCACACATCGGAACAGGACTTGAAATCGCATTAGGAGAAGGTCAAAATAAAGCCACAAGGACTCTACTAAATGCTATTGACAAAAAAGAAGAACTTACAGTAGACAAAGATGTTATTTCTGATGCAGTAGATGAACTTTTAACTGATGATGAGATTGCTAATACAGTTGGCGAGCTTTTAGACCAAGCAGAAAAAACACCTGGCATGTTTAAAAAAGCAACTCAAGGTATGGTAAAGTGGCTACACAAACATTTTCATTACATGAAAGAATACAAAGGTACTCCGTTTGTTGACGAATATAAAAAGTATCCAATTATACAATTAAAGTTAAATACCGTAGAAGAATTACGAGGACTTCTTTCTCTTTTATCATTAAAAATAGATAAAATACCTTCAGAAAAACCCCTCTTGGTATTGACTATAGAAGATGATATAAATTTAGAAACATTAACAGAAAATGATAATGCTCTTCTTAAAAAACTTTTTACTCCTGTTTCTCCTTTTGACAAAGATATGCGTTCATACTTCGAAAAAAATTCTAAACATATGAATTATCTGGTTAAATCTAGCGACAAATGGCCACACATAAAAACAAGCGCTGCACAAAAATTCTGGTTCACAATCGAAGAAAAATGCGAAGATTTTGATTTTGAACGAATGTTACCTAAAATTTTCATTGGCACAGTTATCGTTTTGGCAGTAGTATATGGAAAACCTTTTGTAGAAGCTGTACAACAACACGCTCCAGGAGTAGAGGCATTAAGAGAAAAGCTTGGACTTAAAGCAAAAAATTAAAGCGAATACACAACAAATAAATTACTGTTAGTTAAAGAAAAAATCCCCGCGAATTTCGTGGGGATTTTTTAGAAAAAAATCTTGATAAATGTTTTTTCAAAACCTATACTTGGGTGTTGTTTTTTGGGGAAATCACTTTCTTCAAACTGTTTTTAATTCTTAATGAAAGGAAAAGTATATGTTGTCAAAGTGCAAAAGATATTTGGTTTCAACAGTAACTTGTTGTGTTATATCGTTTGGAATTTCTTCGCCACAAGATGTTGCCGCTAACTCTGAAACCTATAAATCTCTTTATTCACAATTAACACAAGAAGCTAAAAATGATGCCATCGCTCAGGGACAGGTTTGCTATATCTGCACAAACAAAAACGCTGCTTCTCATTTTATCTACACCATTGATTACAATGGTCATCTAGCAAGAAAACTAGAATGCTTTAAAAAAAATGATCTTTCTAATCCTCAACCAATTCGACTTAAAGAGTTCGACGGGCTACATCAATTAAGAGTTGATGAGAAATATCGCGGCGCAAGATATTTCTCACACATAGGAACCGGACTTGAAATCGCATTGGGGGAAGGACAAAATAAAGCCACAAGAGCTATCCTTGGTGCTCTTGATAAAAATGAAAAGCTCGCAGATGATAATGCTGTGCGTGTAGATAAAGATACTATTTCAGAAACTGTAGACGAACTTTTGACTGACGAAAATGTTGTTGAAGCAGTTGATGAGTTTTTAGATCAAGCAGAAAAAGCACCTGGCATGTTTAAAAAAGCAACACAAAGCATGGTAAAATGGCTACATAACAATTTTCATTACATGAAGGAATATGAAGGAACTCCTTTTATTGATGAATATAAAAAATATTCAACAATAGTATGCAAGTTAAATACAATCGAAGAACTAAGAGGTCTTCTTTCTTTATTAACATTAAAAATAGATACAATACCAGAAAAAAAACCTCTCTTAATACTAAGTATTGAAGAAGATAGAACTTTAGAAAAGCTAACAGAAGAAGACAATACTCTTTTGAAGAAACTTTTCACTCCGACTTCACCTTCAGATAAAGAAGTCCGTACATACTTAGATAAAAGCGCTAAATTGATGAACCAGTTAATTAGACTTGGAGTAAAATGGCCACACATAAAAACAAGTGCATCACAGAAATTCTGGTTCACAGTCGAAGAAAAATGTGAAGATTTTGATTTTGAACGAATATTACCTAAAATATTTATTGGTAGTGTTATAATTTTGGCATTGGTATACGGAGATACATTTAAAGATATATGTAAATCTCATGCCAAAGGTTCAGGTTGGTTAAAACACAAACTTGGTAAAGGATTCGACGAGAACGGAAAAAAAACAGCGGCTTAAACCAGCTAGTTTTTATAAAAAGAGTCCCCCGCGAAATTCGCGGGGGACTCTTTTTATAAAATACAAAATTTAAAACTATTCTTTTTCAAACATCGCAAGAAACTCTTTGTTCCCGCTTGCTGCGCCCAGAATTGGAGATTCTATTATTTCTCCCGCTTTAAAACCAAATTCCTTCATGCCAGTTTCTATTTTTTCAAAAACTTTTTCATAAACCGCTTCATCTCTTATCAATCCGCCGCGGCAAACATCTTCGCGCTCGGCTTCGAACTGCGGTTTAATTAATGTGATAATTTTTGCATCTGGTTTTATTACTTTTATGATTGCAGGCATAACTTTTAAAATTGATATAAAAGAAAGGTCGAGCGTTACCAAATCAATTTTATCTGGCAACGTTTCTACTTTTCGTAAATTTGTTCGTTCCATTAAAATAAGTCTGTCATCAGAAAGAAGTTTTTCGTGAACTTGTCCATACCCAACATCGATGCCGTATACTCTTTTTACACCGCGCTGCAACAAACAATCTGTAAAACCCCCTGTAGAAATTCCCGCATCAAGCACAATTAAATCTTTTACATTAACATTAAAATGATCTAACGCTTTTTCTAATTTAAACCCCGCACGGCTGACATACTTCGGTTCTTTTGCATCAACCGTTATTTCTAATTCAACATCAATCTTTGTTCCAGGTTTATCGATTATTTTTCCATCAACAGAAACCTTGCGCTGCATAATTATACTTTGGACATAATTTCTGCTGAATTGCGGAAAACGTTCCCAAGTTAAAATGTCTAATCTTTTTTTCTCTTTTGCCATGTTAGTCCCTTTTTTTGTAACTTATTTTTTCTGTTTTTGTGTTTTAAAAAGCTTCTTTTAAACCGCTCGTCCTGAGTGATTTTTTGAAAACACAACGTGTTGAAAAAAATTGTATCGAAGGATCGCCTGCAAAGCAGGTGACGGTTAAGACAATATCACCAGGCACGGCTCTTTTTATTTGGAAGACCGTACCTCCTACGGAGGCATCCTTCGATACAATTTTTAAGAAAAAATCACTCAGGACGAGCGGTCCAAAATATACTTATTAAAAGCATAAATTTCAATTTTCTAATTAAACAAAACTACTTAATATCATCAATCAATTTAGATTTATTAAAAAAGTACATCGAGGCAAGCCTGTCTTCATCTTTTAAAATATTCTCTACCGACGCAACCGCAAAACGATGATCATTTGTTTTCACAGTTAAAAATTTTGTTTGCTTACTTTTTCTTACAGCATTTCTAAAATCTTTTAATGTTTTTACTTTTTTGCCATTAACTTCATCTAACGGCATTCCCCTTCCAATAAGTCTTGCTTTATGGAAAATAGAAGTTGGTTGCACATGTGTTATTAACAATGCAGGTTCGTACTGTTTCTCTGCACTCGTAAATTCAATTAAATTTGGAGCATGTTTTGCAAGAATAGAAATGTGATTTATAGTTAATTCCATAACAACTAGACCTGCAATAACTTCGTAATCTATTTCTTCATAGTCTGAATACATTGAACGAATTGGCAAAAGAAAACGAGGTTCAAGTTTAAAATTAAATTCTTTTTTTTCACCTTTCCTATAAATAATTAAATCAACTTTATCCCCCTCATTGTACCTACTTAACAGATCACTAACAGAAACTTTATCTTCGCTCCATTCAACAGAAACATCTCCGTGTCTGTCAACTCTATGGTCGTTGACTTCGTAAATCATATCACCACTTTCAACACCAACTTTTTCCAAAATCGAATTTTCATAAACATAAGCTATAAAATATCCACCCTCACCAGGATTATCCAAATAATTAATTAAATCTTTTGTTGCCCCTTCCAGCAAACAACCTAAAATTGGACGCCGTAATAACTTAACTTTTCGCAAATCACGCAACGCATTTCTTACATCGTTTATCGGAATAATGTATCCAACATTTTGCGCTTCAATCACCCCAGCAAAATTAATACCTATGACCTCTCCTTCTGAATTTAAAGACGGCCCACCAGAATTTCCTGGATTTAATGGAGCCGTTGTTTGAATACATGATTGATTAATTGAATGAACCCGCTCGTGACCACTTACAATTCCTTGTGTACTTTTTAACGCTTGCACTCCAAGTGGGTACCCAAGAGCTAGCACCTCTTGTCCGCGCGCAATAATATCTGAATTACCAAGCATTAAATAAGGGATCTCTTTTAATTCTTTTTTTATTTTTGCTTTTGATTCATCAGTTAATTTTAAAAGCGCAATATCACGCTCCGGACTAACTCCAATAACTTCTACGTCTAATTTATCTTGCCCAAGTGCGGGAACTTGAATTTGAATGGTTGCGGCCTGGCTAATCATGTGATAATTAGTAACACATGTTCCTTCATTATCTATAAAAAAGCCACTTCCATAACCTTCACCCTGCCCCGGAGTTTTGTATGGTTCTAACCAATTAAATTCAGAAATATTACTAATAACACGAACCACAGTATTTACAACATCTCGCTGAACTTGTACCCACGATGTTGAACCATCTTTTTGTACAACTTCTTTTTGAGAAACATTCTTTATTTTTTTATTTACAAGAGATATGAATTTACTTTGATCGTTTGTTAATAAATCAACCAATTTTTTAAATATTATTTGATTCTTATTAAGACGATAAAAACCATAACCACAAAAACCAACTGTCACTAGCAAAACAAGATAAAGAAACCAACTACGTTTACATTTTTCTCTGTACACAACTTCTCCTTTTTTTACCTGGTTTTATTTATTTCCCGTTCGCCCTTCCTTAACCCGCTCACCCTGAGTGATTTTTTCTTAAAAATCGTATCGAAGGGTCGAAGGGTTTCTTCGAACAGTCATTTTTTTACAAAACATTTTTCCCAACTCTGCTTTTCGCAAAAAAACGAATAAATGAATATAAAAAATATAAAACAAATATAGAAAATAATGTCACATGAAATTGCATTACCGCAACAAAAGCAAACAGAATGATGAATGCAAACAATAAATAACGATTTTTAAATTTGAAAGAACTTTTTTTAAATGTTGGAAATTGTACAGAACTTACCATTAGCCAAGACAAAATTAAAATTAACAACGCCAAAAAGAATGTAAGCCAAAAATCATATGTCATTTCAGTAGCATATAATACTAAAGAAACTAAAAAACATCCTGCAACCGTTGTTGGAACACCCAAAAAATAAATCGTTTGTTGTTCATGAATAATATTAAAACGAGCAAGCCGCATAAGACCTGCAAGTGCAAAAACAGAACAGATAACTATGCCCAAAAAACCAAAGCTTTTTAATTGCCATACATAAATCAAAAAAGCGGGAGCAACACAAAATGAAATTAAATCGCTCAAAGAATCTAGCTCAACACCAAGATCACTAGCAACTCCCATTAAACGTGCAATACGACCGTCTAACATATCCATTAATGCGCCAAGTAAAATAAAACGGCCAGACATTCCGATTTCACCATGCGCAGCAAAAACAATAGAACAAAATCCAAAGAAAGCGTTTCCTAACGTAAAAAGATGCGGCAAAAATGATAATCGCTTTTTTACTGCATCAATTTTATTTTTATTTTTTTTAAAACGAGAAATTCGTCTTCGTATTTTTTTCATAAATATTTTAGATAAGGTTAACAGACGTCTTACTACGTCTTCATTTAATTAATAACCCGTTCGCCCTGAGGGATTTTTGAAAAATTCGTAGAATTTAAAAAAATTGTCTCGAAGGATTTCATCAAACGGTTCCTAAATTTTTTTTCTAAATATTTTTTTATTTTTTAATGTCCGTTCGGTAAGACCCTTCGAGACAATTTTTCGCTATTGCTCAAAATCCCTCAGGGCGAACGGGTTATATAAAAATAAACACTCGCAGCCTAAAATAGTCAAAAACAAATTTCAAAGTATGTAATTTACTTCGCAACGCTCACTTTGGCGTGGCGCAAAATACTTTCTTTAAATTTGTATCCTTTATTCAACACACTAACAACGTCACCTTCTTTGTGCTTATCACTTTCTACTTGAACCAAGGCTTCGTGAAGTTCTGGATCAAATTCTCCGCTACAATCTACTTCTTCTACGCCCAACTCTTTTAATGTTTTTTGCGCATTTTTTTGAATAATTTTAAAACCATCGAGCCATACTTGTTCTGCTTCGTCTTCTGCTTTTTCTTCACCAGTTTTAATTGCACGGTCCAAATCATCAAAAATTGGCAACAGTGCATTTAAAATAGAACCTTGCGCTGTTTGCATCCAAATTAAACGCTCTTTTTCTACACGGCGCTTATAATTTTGAAAATCAGCATTAGCACGCAAAAACTTTTCTTTGAAATCAACATTTGTTTCTTTTATTTGCGGTTCGGTTTGCTCTTTTTTAATTTTATTCTCTTTTGCGCTTTTTTTCTTAAGCATAATAATCCCCAATACGCATCAAATTTCACATGATTATTCGTTACAAATTATGATTTATTTTAGCATAAAAACTAACTTTGGGAAAATTACATCACATGAACCTCCGCCTGAACAATTCATATTCACTTGAAAAAAGAACCTTACACAAGCTACCTTGAATTTCATATAAATTAGGTCTAAAAAGGATTTGGGAGAAAGTATGAAACAAAAATTATTGTTATATTTCACAGTCCTATTCTTTTCAATAAGCACTATTTTTTCAATTGACAATGCGCATTTCTATAAAGCACCTCTTTTCCATGGAATACAAAATTATGAAGAAGAAAAAGATTGGTTAACACAAGTTAATTTAATTTATGCAAATGGAAGTACACATCGCGGGCTAAATAGCAGGGACGAAAAAACTCAAGCATTCGATATTTATGGACACCATAATCTACTTTCGATTTTTTCAGGAGTAGCAAATCCAACAAACATGCCACTTGATGTGCTAGCGATTCATGATAACACGGAAACAAAA
>Ga0209045_1000375_pt1 | contig 55174 bp, 50 predicted proteins | sample SaaInlLV_10m_DNA_4_FD_184664 | JGI IMG/M metagenome (GOLD analysis project Ga0209045, IMG submission 184664) | Marine microbial communities from expanding oxygen minimum zones in the Saanich Inlet - Saanich Inlet SI072_LV_200m_DNA (SPAdes) (version 2) | ecosystem: Environmental > Aquatic >...
ACAATTGCTTCGTATGCTTTAACTCGACCATTTACATCATCAGATTTAATAGTCCACATTTCTTTCAAATTATAAGCTGCACCATATGCATACAAAGCCCACACTTCCATTTCTCCCAACCGCTGTCCACCAAATTGGGCTTTACCACCTAGAGGTTGTTGCGTAATCAAGGAATAAGGCCCAACTGATCGAGCATGAATCTTATCATCAACCAAGTGGTTTAATTTCATCATATATATATAACCAATAGTAACCGGTTGATCGAATGGCTCGCCAGTTAATCCATCATATGCTGTATATGTACCACATTCAGGCAAACCTACATCCTTAAGTAATGGACGTATTTCTGAGTCAAAATCTGCACCATCAAAAATCGGTGTCTTCATCGCTAATCCGTCTTTCGCTACACGATGAGCCAAATCAAAAATACCGTCCTCACCAAAACTATCCTCAATGTTTTTTACAATTTCTTGCCCATAATACTTTTGAAGATATTTTTTAACTTCGTTATATCTCATTTCTTCAAGCTTAGAACCTAGTTGTTTTCCTATTTCTCTTCCAGCCATACCTAAAATCGTTTCTAAAATTTGACCAACATTCATACGGCCAGGAACACCCAGAGGATTCAATACTAAGTCAACAGGGGTTCCATCTTCCATGTATGGCATATCTTCAACATTTACAAGTCTCGATACAACACCTTTGTTTCCATGGCGTCCTGCCATTTTATCTCCAACGGAAAGGTGTCGCTTCATTGCAACATATACTCTAACCATCTTAATAACGCCAGATGGCAAGTCGTCACCTTTTCTAAGTCTGCCAACCTTCTCTTCTTTCAACGCATTCAAAACCTGTACTTGGCTATCAAGAGATTCTGAAAGTTCTTTTAATCGAACATTAATTGATTCATTGGCAACTGAAAATTTTGCAATATCATCGATTGATAACTCACTTAATTTATTTTTATCGAAAACATTTTTTTTAAGATATTTAGCAAATTTCTTTAATGCAACTGGTTTTTGTCCAGCAATTAAATTGATGAAACGTTCTTTTGCAATTTCATTTAAAATAGAAACATGATGATTGAGATCATCCTCCATTTTCAATGTTTTTTCAGCAACTATTTGTTTATATCGCTTATCTCGTCTAATCCCACTTCTAGAAAAAACTTTTACATCTGTAACTGTTCCAGAAACTCCTGGCGGAACTCTTAATGATGTATCACGAACTTCTCGCGATTTTTCACCAAAGATAGCTCTTAGCAACTTTTCTTCAGGAGATACTTGAACATCCCCCTTAAGGGTTACCTTTCCAACCAAAATATCACCCGAACTTAAACGCGAACCGATACTTACAATGCCATCCTCATCAAGAGCATCCAACTCTTTTTCACTTACATTTGGAATATCTCGTGTAATTTCTTCTGCTCCCAATTTTGTATCACGTGCTTCAACAACAAATTCCTCGACATGAACAGAAGTTAATACATCATCTGCAACTAAACGTTTACTTGCAACAATAGCATCTTCAAAATTGTACCCTCGCCAAGGCATGAAAGCAACGAGAATGTTACTACCAAGAGCCAACTCTCCATCCTTAATTGCAGCCCCATCGGAAATAACATCATTACGATCAACGTGTTGTCCAACTTGTACTACAGGGGAATGATGAATCCATGTATTGTGACTTGAGCGTGCATATTTTTTAAATGGATAAATATCAACGGCCCTAGAAATCAGATTTTTTTCACCGACACCTTCACGATCAATTCGAATCACTACCTTTTCAGAAGAAACATATTCAACAACACCAGGACTTTTTGCAACAATAACTCCACCTTCTGCAGATCCAACTTCTCTCTCCATCCCTGTACCAACAATAGGAGGCTGGCATTTAACCAATGGAACTGCTTGCCGTTGCATGTTAGAACCCATTAAAGCACGGTTCGCATCATCATGCTCAAGAAATGGAATTAATGATGTTGCAACAGAAACCAGTTGCCGTGGAGATGCGTCAACATAAGAAACATTTTTAAAATTAGATAAAATAATATTACCATCTTTACGAACCAAAACTTCTTCATCTTTTATGCTATTATTTTTATCAACAGGAATCGTAGCTTGAGATATACAAGCTCCCACTTCTTCAAAAGCATCTAAATGTACTACTTCATCTTTAACAACACCATCAACAACAGGCCGATAAGTTGTTTCAATAAATCCTAATTCATTAACGTGTGCATAGGTAGACAAAGAAGAAATCAAACCAATATTTTGTCCCTCAGGAGTTTCAATCGGACAAATTCTACCATAGTGGGATGCATGAACATCTCGAACTTCGAATGTAGCTCTTTCTCGAGTAATTCCACCAGGCCCCAAAGCAGACAATCTACGCTTATGCGCCATTTCTGCCAACGGATTTGTTTGATCCATAAATTGGGAAAGCTGTCCTGTACCAAAAAATTCTTTCAAAATAGCAGACAATGGTTTTACATTTAAAAAATCATACGGCATCATCGACGCATAATTTTCCTGCAACCTAAATCTTTCTTTTACAATTCTTTCTATGCGAGAAAGTCCAACATAAAATTGGCTTTGTAATAATTCCCCAACTAAGCGAACACAGCGATTACCAAGATGATCGATATCATCTAATTCACCTTCGCCTCGCTCTTTTAACCCAACTAAATATTTCAAAGTTGCAACAATATCATCAACTGTAAGATGCGTAATAGATTCATCAACCGATAAACCCAATTTGCGATTAGTACGAATTCTTCCAACAACAGTTAAATCATAAAACCGTGTATTAAAGAAAAGATTATTAAAAAATTCTTCCATTATCGCAACCGAAGGCACATCCCCAGCTCTAAGTTTACTATAAATTTCTTTCAATGCTTCTTCACGAGAAGAAATACTATCTTGCGCAAGAGTTAGCGCTATAGACGGCTGAAATAAATAACCTGAAGAATGAATGACTTTAAAAGAAAATTTTTTAAATCCAGAAACTCTCTCGATAAATTCTTCTGTCAGGGCTTCTCCTTGACGAGCAATTAATTCTCCTGTTTCAGGATCAACAAGATCCTCACCCAAAACACGATTAACTAAACCCGCCACACGCACCAAAAGAAAATCGACTTTCTTTTTTAAAAGCTCAGCCAATACTTTATCTGTAACACGTTGCCCTGCAGTAAATTTATCCTCTACACCTTTTGGCAATGAACCAAGCTCTAAGCGTTGGCCTATTAAATTTTTATTAACTTTTTTATAAAAATTTCCGCCTTTAACAATAATGTCTTCAAAATGATAGTACATCGACAAAATTTCATCACGATTAATACCAAGAGCTTGTAAAAAAGTTGTTGCTAAAACTTTTTTCTTTTTATCAACTCGAACATAAAGAATATCATTATGATCAAATTCAAAATCTAACCATGAACCACGTGCCGGAATAAGTCGTGCCATATGACAAGGTTGCCCTCGAAAATCTTTTAATTTCTTGCTTAACGTAAAAACCACCCCAGCAGCTCTATGAACCTGACTAACAACAACCCTATCAACACCATTGATTAAAAATGTTCCCGCATTTCCAAGCTTAAACAAGCAATTCTCGTCTTCATATAAATCAACCATTATTGGCAAATCACAGAAAAAAACTTCTTGTTCTTTAATATCCCGAACTATTTTTTTCGATTCATCAGAACCACTGTCCCAAGTAACTAACTGCATTTTAACTTTTAATGGCATAGTGTGTGTTTTCCCTGCATAACGACATTCATTAACACTTGCAGGAGATTTCACAATTACTCTGGAAGAACATTTTTTGCAACGAATATAAGAAGCATTTTTTTTCTTACAATGCGAACAAGTTCCAGAACCATCCAAACGAGAACGTCCTGTTTTTTTACACGCTGAACAACGCCATCGATAACGATTTTCCAATCCCTTAAGAGCGCCACATACACACTCCCAATCACCAAGTTCATAACCAACAAATTCTAAAGAAATCTGATCATTATATTCTATTGGGAAAATATCTTGAAAAACTTTTTGTAGACCAATATTTTTACGCTCATTATGCAAAAAGTCTAACTGAGCAAAATCGTTAAACGACTTTGACTGCACTTCTATTAAATTAGGAAGAGAAACTACTTCCTTAATCTTCCCAAAAGACTTCCGCACCATTCCTTTAACTTTTTGCAAACAAAACATGCAACAGCTCCCAATCCATGAATATGAATTACAAATACCACCTCAAACAACAACTTTGCTATGTCATAAAGAAGACGTGCTAAAATTTTTTAAAATAAACTATCAAGCAACAATCTAATCTCTGTGATACAAAAGCAACAACTTAAAAAGTATCTGTAAAAAAATTTTAATTTTTTTTACAGATACTTTTTAAAGAAAAACAAAATTATCACGTTACGACAACTCTACTGTTGCACCAGCAGCTTCTAAAGCTTCTTTCATTTTTTTTGCGTCATCTTTTGCAACAGCTTCTGCGATAACACATGGAGCCGATTCTGCTTGTTCTTTAGCATCTTTTAAAGATAAAGTAGTAATAACACTTCTCAAGGCTTTGATAACCTTAATCTTCTCTGAACCAATATCTTTCAATGTAACTTTAAATTCAGATTTTTCTTCTTCTGCAGCTGCACTATCAGCAACAGCAGCCGGAGCCGCTGCAACAGGTGCTGCCGATGAAACCCCAAAAGTTTCTTCGATTTCCTTAACTAATTCTGCAAGATCCATAACAGACATCTTACTTATTTCTTCTACAAATTTTGATGACATGCAACCTCCTACAAGGAGTAAAAATTAATAAAAATAACTACAATACAAACCACCCAATTACACCAGTTGATAAAAAACTAAAACTCATAACAACTTATTGCTTTACCAGCAAAATATAAAACGCCAAAAAACATGTTATTATGCGCTCCCACTACTCTCTTTTTTTTCAACAATTTGTTTCAACGCATACAGCAATTTAGCAATAACCATCTGCAAAGATCTCGCCAAACCTGCTACAGGAGCCTGGAGGGTTCCGGCAAGTATAGCCAATAATTCTTCTCGCGATGGAAGTGATGACAAAAAATTAATTTGCTGCTCAGTAATTACATTAGATTCAAAAAAGCCTGAAACAACTGACATTGCTTCATGTTCTTTGGAAAACGCAACTAATTGTTTCGCAACACTTGGAACCTCTTTTTTCGCAAAAACAAGTCCAACTTGCTCACAAAAATTATCTTTAAAAGCATCAACACCACCGACGTCTTTTACTGCAATTTTCATAAGACGAGCTTTTGCAATTCTTAAAATACCATCGGAATCACGCAATTGTTTTCGCAATTCCTGCATTTGCAAAACACTCAAACCTCTGTAGTTAACCAAAAATGCAGCCTCGGACTCGCTGAATAAATTTCTAATACTGGAAACGACTTCTTCTTTTTGTTGACGATTCATTTACACAACCTCTTGTCTATCAGCCTATAATATCTCATCTGCGTTTATCGCCACACCAACACCCATGGTCGAAGATACAGTTATTTTTTTCATGAACCGTCCCTTCGCTACCGCAGGCTTACTCGCTTTAACAGCACTAACTAATGCTGTTAAATTTTCTATCAATTTATCTGCTCCAAAAGACACTTTTCCAAACGGAGCATGTAAAACACCGCCTTTATCGTTTCTAAATGAAACGCGTCCTTTTTTTAGATCAGAAATAATAGAAGCTACATTAAAAGTTACTGTTCCAACTTTTTTATTTGGCAAAAGTCCACGTGGGCCTAAAATACGAGCCACTTTACCAACAGCTCCCATCATATCAGGTGTTGCAACAGCTGCATCAAACCCTGTCCAACCACCCTTAATTTTCTCAATAAGATCTTCCGCTCCAACAAAATCGGCGCCAGCCTTTCTTGCTTCTTCGTCATGCTCACCCTTCACAAATGCTACAACCCTAACTACCTTTCCAGTCCCATGGGGTAACAATACTGAACCGCGAACTGTTTGTTCACCTTTGGAAGGATCTATTCCTAATACAATATCAACATCAACCGATTCATCAAATTTTACATGTGCAGTACTAATAACAGCATCTAAAGCCTCTCTACTAGTAGAAAGATTTAATGATGTCAATTTCTCACTTGCTTGTCGAAATTTCTTACCTGCTTTACTCATAAAAACAAACCTTACCTTCAAATTGACTTATCACGTCAGAAAACCATCTAAATCTAATCAACAACCTTAAGCCCCATACTTCTTGCACTTCCAGCAATAATCTGCTTTGCTGCTTCTAAATTAAAAGCATTAAGGTCTACCATTTTAACTTTCGCAATTTCTTCAATATCACTCCATCTAATATTTCCAGCAATCTCTGTTCCAGGATTACTTGCACCCTTAGTAATATTCGCTTTTTTACGAATCATTTCAGAAGCTGGTGATGTCTTTGTTATAAAGCTGAATGACCTGTCAAAATAAACCGATATAACTACGGGGACTGTTTCGCCTTTTCGTTTGGAAGTTTCTGCATTAAATTTTTTACAAAAATCCATAATGTTAACACCATGTTGACCTAATGCAGAACCAACAGGAGGAGCAGGCGTCGCGCCTCCAGCAGGAATTTGTAATTTAATTTTATTCTTAACTTCTTTTGCCATAATGATACCCAACTAAAATTATGTTTTAACCTGATCAAAACCTAGTTCAACAGGAGTCAATCGTCCAAAAATGCTTACCATAACAGTAAGTCTGTCACGTTCCTCGTCAACATTATCAATAATACCAACAAAACCCGCAAACGGCCCACTTGCAATATGAACCTCACTTCCAACAGAAAAAGCTGTTTCTTCCGAAGCAACAGACAATTCCCCACTCATTTGAGCAAAAATTCTTTCAACTTCTTTATTAGAAAGAGCTGCTGGTCTTTCGCCGCCTAAAAACCTAGTTACTCGCGATAATTTCAAAACTAAACGATAAGACTCTCCTGTCATTTCCATTTGCACAAGCAAATAGCCAGGAAATATCTTTTCTTTTTTGTTTTCTTCCCCAGAAAAAAAACTTACAATCTCTCCGGTAGGAACAAGAACATCACCAAATAATTCCTGCATTCCTTCTTCTTGTATTCTTTTTTCTAAATCAGCTTTGACTACGTCTTCAAAACCTGTATAAACCTGTACTACATACCAACGTTTCATAACAATTAACCTGCGGGCTTTTTACTTACCTTATCAATAAAAAGCATTTACCGTTAACGAATAAACCATCTAATCAATGAACTAAAAACTGAATCCATTGCACCCAAAATACCTGCGAAACAAAGCGAGAGAAAGCATACTATAATGACAGACCCCACCAAGTCGTCTCGCTTAGGCCACGTAACCTTGCTAAGTTCGACTTTTACTTCTCGCAAAAAAGAAAGAACTTTACTCATATTCTTTCCCACAATTCCTTTAAATCGCCTAACTACAATACAATACAATAATCAATCAATATGGCAGGCCAGGAGGGATTCGAACCCCCATCACGCGGATTTGGAGTCCGCTGCTCTACCAATTAGAGCTACTGGCCTACACCCCTTTATTTACTTACTTTGTTTCCTTGTGCGACTGATGTTTTCGGCACTTTGAACAATACTTATTCAGTTCTAGTTTACCGAAATCTCTTTTTTTAGAAACCTTTTTACTATAATTTCGAGATTTACACTCAGAACACACAAGATGTATAATCGTTCTATTTTTTGCCATCTTTATTTATTTCCTGCTAAAAACTTTTTGTTTAATACATGGAGCCCGCGACCGGGGTTGAACCGGTGACCTCTCCCTTACCAAGGAAGTGCTCTACCGACTGAGCTACGTGGGCAACCATTTTCTATACGTTTTGGCTAAACCATTACTCGATCGCTAAAACTACACTACTTCTATGTATAATCATACTAATACTTTCAACATTACCATAGAGCTCACCACATGGAAACACCCTGCTTCCCCTCCTTGAAATTTTTAATGGAGCTGGCAACTGGACTCGAACCAGCGACCTGCTGATTACAAATCAGCTGCTCTACCAACTGAGCTACGCCAGCATTCCAAATATGGAGCGGGAAACGGGACTCGAACCCGCAACCTACAGCTTGGAAGGCTGTCGCTCTAGCCAATTGAGCTACTCCCGCACCTTTAACTTAATTTTCACATCTATTTCAAAGTCTCGTACCAGCAATTCACTGAACAAACACAACCTGCTTTTTACTTAAAAGCATCCCTTAATGGTGGGGAGAGCAGGATTCGAACCTGCGAAGGCTGCGCCAACGGATTTACAGTCCGTCCCCTTTGACCGCTCAGGAATCTCCCCTTTTGCTCAAACAAAAACTTTAAAAAAATCTTGATATAGCAGGCACGTGCATTTAATCATAAATATTTTACTAAAGATTGCAACTATTTTTATAAAAAAAAGCAAAACCCCTTTTCTTTCAAATCCCCCTTTTTGTCGTTTAAATCACAAAGCATCAGATTAAGAAAATGGACTTAAAAGCAATCGCCGTTTGTTAATATCACCATAAACATGCTCCAGTGCACAAATATAAACATGCTTTTTAGTATTTATCTCTTTAAGTAATGTATTAATAACTTCGGGCCATTCAATTAAACACCAAGAATTTTCTTGATAAAAATATTCATCGAAACCCAATTCCATAAACTGGTCCTGAGAATTAATACGATATAAATCAAAATGATGAAACATCTGATCTTTATTGTTTGCATAGCTATTCACATATGAAAATGTAGGACTAGTAATAACCTCTTTTATTCCGCATAATTTTAATAATTCTTTAATTACTGTAGTTTTCCCCGCACCAAGCTGTCCCTTAAAAACGATTATCGCATAATCATTCAACAATGGTTTTATTTTTTCTTCTACAATAATAGCTAACTCTTCCAAATGAAATGTGATATCCATATTAGTTATCCAAATCTATAATTTTTTTAATTTTTTATATATTCGTTTTTCTTTTTTAGGCAATGTATATTTTTTACCTTTTTTACTGTTTTTTTCTTCATAATCATCATCTTTGTTATCATATGCACCAATATTAATAGATGCTTCTTCCATTAACACGTCTAATAAAGCATCGTCACCATCAATATTAAAATTAATTGTATCAACATCATCTCTTTTAAATTTTGTAAGGGATGAATCAATGGTATTGATAACATTCTCACTTTCTTTTCGACACTCAACTAAAACATTTTGTAAAAAATTATGAAATTCATCAACTAAAATTGTATCTACCCATGTTTTTTCGCATCTCGAAATAAGTCCTCGGTCACACGAAACAAGTAATATTTCTTTTCCTTTGTTTCGCTCCACATATTCTACAATCCAATCATCCGCACAGCTATCTTGTCCAGAAAACACAACTACAACCCCCTGATGAACTTCTCGTGTAGCATGACCAAGCGGTCCAGCATCAAATACAACGACTACTTCTTTTACCGAAGATTTTTTTCGATGCTTATAAAACGACAACTGCTTAATAAAAAGTTCACGCTGTTCTTCCGCATTATTCTTTGTATGCGAAAAAATATTTTTAATAAAATTATACCCATCTATAACTATAATCATATAACACAGCTTCTTGTTTTTATAAATAAACATCACATCACAACATAAATCATACAACTGAATGTAATAGTTAGTATATTTTAGATTGTTCCAATGTACAAATACCGCCAAATTACTTGTATTTGCCACATTTGTTAACTAAACTAATCGACGAACTAGCAATGATTTTTTATCGAAAGAAAACATGTCACAACTTATACAAATAAAACGTCGTATAACATCAATTAAATCAACAAAAAAAATTACTCATGCAATGCGACTTATTGCAATGTCGTTATATTCTCGATTAGATGAACAACAAATATATCTAAAAAATCATTTACAAAATACTCAAAAATTATTTGACCAACTTTTGAGATATTTTGCAAATTGGAACAATACAAAACTATATCCCATTGATATTTTAGATGAAACTCCTCTTTTTATATTAGTATCACCAACAAAAGGGTTGTGCGGTGGGCTTAATTCCAATATTAAAAGGTACATAAATAAATCTCTTTTTATAGAAGAACACCAAAATCCTTCATTTATCACCATTGGTCAAAATGTAACTGATCATGCGGCCAAACAAGATCTAGGGCCAATCTTATATCAATGTAACAATCTCAGCCCAAACAATTACACAGCAATTGCAGAAAAAATAATACAACATATTTTTATGCATAAAGAACCTTATTCTTCTGTAACATGTTATAGTGCTCACCTAAAAAACTTTTTTTTACAAACTCCAGAAAAGATAAAACTAATTCCTTTAAACACATCTAACACCGCTGAATCAGAAAAAGAATTATTTTTTTCTGATTCAGAACCTATTTGGGAACAACAACCAGAAAAAGTTGCCGAATATCTTGCACATAAATATTTAAAAAGCTCTATCTGTAATTTGCTTTTTCAATCACTTTTAGCAGAAAACGCAGCTCGCTTTGTAGCAATGGACGGCTCGACTACAAATGCCGATAATTATTTAGAAAGACTTGTCTTGCAATTTAACAAAACTAGACAAGGATTAATCACTAGAGAAGTTGCCGAATTGTCTTCAAATTTATAAAAAAAAATTAATCAACGAAACAATTTGTTAAATAAAAACAGCCACGGCAGATCTGCCGTGGCTGTTTTTTGTTCAGTGTAAAATCAATGTTAGAAAGTCAAACCAACTTTGCCCCAGAATGCATAATTTTGTAATGCAGAATTAATTCCTGAGACAAATTCATATGAACTACCCAAGCCTACAAAAACAGGATATTTCCAATCAAATGTATAACCAGTACTTGCATATATTTTGTGTGTTACTTGCGCTGGAGTTGTTGCAGGACTAACCAAAAGATGCGTCGCGTTGATTGCCCCGTAAGAAGCATGCGAATGACTTGATGCGCTAAATACGGCACTTTGATCCCATGAATATACAGCAACCGCATACTTGTCATCTGGCCAATATTTAACTGTTACACTTTCACCTTCTTTTGCAAACAAATTGTAACCTAAATCAAATATAAATTCATTCCAATGGAATGCTGTATTTACGATTAAATCTACTTGCGAACCAGGGGTAACACAAACATCACGTGTTAACACATTTGCAAATGGGAATGTTGTCGATCCTCCTACCTCTGCAGCAAGCCAATAATGACCAAAAGGAACTGCCGTTAATACAGTAGGCCATCTGAAACCAAGTGTTCTTTTTTCTGTTGCACTCCAAATATATTTATAGTCAACAACAAAACCAAGATCTAATGATTTATTTTCTTGCTTCCATGCTTCAAATGATAAGTCAATTCCACCACCTGTAGCAAAATGTTTGCCATTACCAATTACAGGTTCAAAAAGATATTCTCCACTTGGTGTATTGCCTAAAGGAACAGTTAAACTTGCATAAGCACTAATGTGTTTTTTATCTCTATATAAAAAATGATATCCTAGTTTAATATCTAAATCTGCAAGATTTGTTTCACTTTGTGAGCCATCAATTTTTGCGCATGTCAATTTTTCTTGTTTGTAACCAGCAACAGTATTTTCAACATTTCCTGCAAGATAATCTAGTATGCTAACTTCTGTTCCAGCTGCGGTTCCACCAGAAACAACTAATGGTTGCGTTGTAATTGCACTTGTTGCCGTTGCATTTATTGAATTTTTTACATATACAATTGGAAGTTCTAATTGCATATACAAACCTTCAATAAGCTTGTCTAATTTTTGGTGATAATCTAAGTGAACACCTAAGGATTCTTGATCAGGTCTAAAACGAATGCCATTTGCTAACGTTGTTTCTCCGGCAGCATATGCAACATTTCTATCATGAATAACATTTAATGAGTTTAAAGGAACAGTAGCCGAAGCTCCACCGCCTGTTGTCCATTCAACACCAAGATAATCTTGATGGTGTATTCCATATTTCACACCAAAGTAATAACCTAATGCTCTAGTATTTGAAGACATTTGGTAAAAAGGAACTGATTGAAATGTCCCACCGAAAAAATCTTCTTTAATACCTTTTTTATAAATTTGATCGTGCCATGCTGTATATTCCATTGCAAGATTATCGTTATGCGAACGTGGCATCAAAAATGTTCTGTCATGATATGTCCCCGCCTGAACACATCCCACCAAAAGCATCGATGCTACAAAACCTTTTAAAAATCTTTTCATACTTCTCCTTCCTTTAAGAAATCGCACGGAACCTACATAGGCTCCGTGCTACCTTTTATATTTTTTAGAAAGTTAATCCTGCTTTTGCCCAGAATGCATAACCTTCTAAACCAACGTTGCGACCACGTATGAATTCATATGAACCACCAAGTCCAAGCATAATTGGATAGTTCCAACCATCAAATTCATAACCCAAAGCGGTAAATATTTTGTGTGAGGATTGTGCTGGTGATTCTACAGGTGATACAGCAAGACGTTCTTTTGTAATCCAACTGTCTCTACTGTCTATGTCACTAGATACAAAAACAGAACTTGGATCATAAGTTGATTTTGTTACAGCATACAATCCTTCTGTCCAAACAGAAACCTCAACTTCTTCTTTTTCTTTCGCAAAGAAATTGTAACCAAGGTCAATTGTAAAGTTACCCCAGTTAAATACCAATCCTGCAATGCCATCAAATTGTCCGCCAGGAACAACATAAACATCTCTAGTTAATACGTTTGCAAGGGGAAAAACTTTAGTTTGATTAATTTGGCCACCAAGTAGGTAATGTCCAAAATTAATTAAATTACCACTTCTTAACAAACCAAGAGTACGTTTTTCTGTTGCTTTAAATAGATACTTATATTGTGCAGCAAAGAGAATATCAAGAGACATATCATCATCTTTCCAAATCTCAAATCTGCCGTCTAATCCACCGCCAAGCGCCCAGTGTCTAGCATTACCATAAATAGGTTCAAATAAATATTCACCCATTGGTTTGTTGCTAGTAGGAATTGTTGCTTGTACAAATCCCGTTAAACATTTATCTACTTCATTAAATAACGTATAACCAACGGCAACTTGAATATCTGCAACACCTATCTCACTTTGTGAGCCATCAATTTTTGCATGAGTTAGTGGATCTTGCATCGTAGTAGTTATATTACCAGACAGATAATCCAACACACTTTTTACTGCGCCAGTTCCTGCTCCATCAGGAATTTGTTGCGTCAAAGCATTTCCTGTGTAAGAAAGACCCATGTCATTCTTCACGTATACAACAGGAAGATTAACTTTGAAATACAATCCCTTTACAAGTTTGTCCAATTTTTGATGATAGTCTAAACGAATTCCGTAAGATTCTTGCGTAGGTTCCATTTTAACTTTTGCATTAATTGAATCCGCAACCGCAACTTCCAAACCTGGATTATGTATAATTTGAGCAGGCGTTAAAAGAAGTTCATTTGAACTGTAACCAACACCAATAAAATCTTGTACAACATTATAATTAAGATTTTGATTAAACGCTCCAAAATAATTTCCGAGATCTTTTTTATTTACAGATTTTTGATAAAAAGGAACAGCTTGAAATGTTCCACCGAATTTTTCTTTTTCCTCTTTTTTTACAACTGAATTTTTCTTCTTTACTACTTCAACTTCTTTGAACGAATTAAATTGCTTATGCCACGTTGAATACTCCATCGCCAAGTTGTCACTTATTGTGCGAGATTTCAAAAACGTTTTATCTGTAAACGTTTCACCATGTGCTCCACTTACGCACAACAACGCAACAAGCAGCCCCTTCGTTACCTTCCTCATCTACCTTCTCCTCTATTAAACACACCCACATGCATGAATTCTCACTCTGTGGAAAGACAAAACCACCGCCGAACATTACCCGTTTTTCTCTCTGATGCTTTATTATATAAATAAAATACACAAGATAGTGTAATCACCAAATTGACAAAAAAGCAAGAGTCAATAGCGCACATACAAAAACTCTTTCTCTTTATGAATCATCTTTTTTCGTATAAAAACTAGGTTGAAAGATTTTCTTTTCCATACCTTTCTTAATCCTCCTTGATTTTTTTATATCTTTTCTTTCCTTTATTTTACAACAAAACTAATTAATTTATCTTTAACAAAAACAACTTTAATTATATTCTTTTCTGCTAGCCATTTAGTAATAATTTTTTCTGCTTCGGGTTGAATTTCTTCTTGTGATATACCCTTTAATGTTTTCAAACGAGCTCTTACTTTGCCATTAACTTGCACAACTAATTCTATTTCATTAGTAGCCGCAAGATTTTTATCGAACTTGGGCCACTCACAATTTTCTAATTTTTCACCTAAAAGTTTTTCAAGTAATTCACTAGAAAAATGCGGCACCATCACAGAAATAGAAACCAAAAAATCTTCTAATAATTTTTTATTCAATAATAATTTCTTATGAACCAAATCATTAAAAAATTCCATAACAGATGCCACTGCAGTATTGACTTTAAAATGTTCTATTCGTTCTTGATAATCTTTCAAAAAACGATGAAATCTCTTTGTTGTAACATCATCAACAGCAATAGCATCTTGCAAAATATTTTCTGAGTTATTTAAATAATTCCACAAACGATTTAAAAAACTTTTCACACCTTTTATAGAATCCATTTGCCATTCCGTATCAAGTTCTGGCGATCCCATAAACAACATGTACATTCTCAAAGTATCCGAACCCATTTCTTTTACAATGTCATCTGGATTTACAACATTGCCTTTTGATTTCGACATTTTTTCAACACGACCGGTTTTTTCTGATTTCATACAAACCATGCCTTGGTTGAATAATTTTTTGAATGGCTCATCGAAAGAAATATGTCCCAAATCATGCAACACTTTTACATAAAAACGCGCGTACAATAAATGTAAGATTGCATGTTCAATGCCACCAACATATAAATCAACAGGCATCCAATACTGCATATCTTCTTTTAAAAAAGGATGATCTTCTATTGTTGGATTTGGATACCTCAAAAAATACCAACTTGACCCTGCCCACTGAGGCATAGTATTTGTTTCTCTTTTAGCAGGACCGTTACATGTAGGACAAGTTGTATTCACCCACGAGCCAATTGAAGCAAGTGGTGATTCCCCTGTTCCTGTTGGATGATATGATTCAACATCAGGAAGTTCAATAGGTAATTCACTTTCTGGAACAGAAACCGTTCCACATTTTTGACAATGAACTAAAGGAATTGGTTCGCCCCAATATCTTTGCCTAGAAAAAATCCAGTCACGCAAACGATAACACACTTCTGTTTTTGCAACATTTTTTTTCTCAAGAAATTCAACAATTTTTTTCGCGCCATCTGTTTTTGCATCTAACCCATCAAACTCATTTGAATTTATTAAAACGCCATCGCCCTCAAACGCACCTTCGGCTTCCTCTTGAGACTTTATAACTTGTCTAATTTCTATATTAAATTTTTTTGCGAAATCAAAATCACGTTGGTCGTGTGCAGGAACTGCCATTATTACTCCGGTTCCATAAGAACGTAATACATAGCTAGAAATATAAATTGGAATTTGTTCGTCATTCACAGGATTTGATGCATACGCTCCAATAAAAATACCCGTTTTCCCTTTTGTTTCTGATGTGCGTTCAAGATCACTCATGTGCAAAACTTCGCGTTGATAACTTTTAACTTCTTCTTTTTTTTCTTGTGTAACAAGTTGAGAAAGAAATTCGTGATCCGGCGCCATAACCATAAAAGTTGCACCAAACAAAGTATCTGGTCTTGTCGTAAAAACTGGTAATTCTACATCGCCAGATTTAAAAATAACGCGCGCGCCAGAACTTTTTCCGATCCAGTTTTGTTGCATTAATTTTACTTTCTCCGGCCAATCAAGATCTTTTAATCCATCAAGAAGTTTTTCCGCATACTCTGTAATTCGCAAAACCCATTGACGAATTTTTCTTTGTTCAACTTTGCTTCCACATCTTTCACATCCACCATTTACAACTTCTTCATTTGCTAAACCAGTTAAACATTTTGTGCACCAATTAATAGGCATATCTTCTTCGTACGCAAGACCCGCTTCGTACATTTTTAAAAAAATCCATTGTGTCCATTTATAATACGAAGAATCGGTTGTATTAATTTCTTTATCCCAATCATACATTGCACCAATTTCTGCCAATTGTTCTTTAAACACAGCAATATTTTTTGCTGTACCTTCTTTAGGATGAATTCCTTTTTTTATCGAATCATTTTCTGCTGGCAAACCAAATGCGTCCCATCCCATCGGATGTAAAACATTATATCCTTCATGCCATTTTATTCGCGAGTAAACATCAGAAATTACATATCCTTTCCAATGCCCAACATGCAAACCAGAACCGGAAGGATATGGAAACATATCTAAACAATAAAATTTTTTCTCTTTTCGATCGTTTTTAGTTTTAAAATACGAATTGGCTTTCCAATACTCACGCCACTTTTTTTCGATGACTGCGAAATCATACAACTTATAATCCATAAAACACTCCTAATATAAATTTTTTTATAAAAACAAAAGTTCAGATTTCAAACTCTAAAATACTTGCTCTTTTGGCACAGTTTACCATAAACGCCTTAAATATTCGACAACTTGCGTACGTATCTATCTTTCACCTTTTTTTGATAAAAAATTTATAATTGAAATTATTGCATTGCCATAAGCAAATAGCTTATTATTAAGATGCTAACAGGCAACAACTATCGATAAGTCTTACCTGGGGGGGCAAAGACTATGAAACATCCAAAAATTTTTATGTGTCTAATTTTTTCAGCAACCATAACAACACATCTTGCGAGTATTGCCAATTGGACAATAATGACCTATATACAATCAAACAACAACCTGAATAATTTTGCTATAAACAATATAAAAGAAATGGCGTCTGTTGGCTCAAGCGACAACTTAAATATACTTGTGCAATGGAGAAAACATGGATCCAACGACCTTTGGAGATATAAAATTGACAAAAACAAAGCTTCCCTTGAACAACAAATAAAACAAAACTCATATTTTTATGACAATGACGTAATAGATTTTGTAAGATGGTCTGCTAAAAATTATGCCGCTAAACATTATGCATTAATATTTTGGAACCACGGCTCTGGTGTCCTTGATCCAAGCTGGGAATCATTAAACCAACTTTTTCTTTCTTACAAACATAATCCACTTTCATATAGATACAATCCAAGAACAAGCATGCTACCCGCTCTTACAAAAGGATCTTGTATGCATAGAGGAATTATGTTTGATGAAAAAAACAAAATGTATATCAGCAATAAAAAACTATCCGATATTCTTGGATCAATAACAACCGATGTTTTGAAAAAGAAACTTGATGTTTTTGGAATGGATGCTTGCTTCATGCAAATGATGGGCGTCATATATCCAATCAGACATTATGCCAAATATTGTGTTGCATCAGAAGAGGTTGAACTTGCTCATGGATGGAATTACAAACAATTTCTTGCAACTTTGGCAGAAGACGAAATTACTCCACTACAACTTGCAAAAAATATCGTTTCAACTTATGAACAATTTTACAAAAATAAAACACATCTTTATACACAGTCCGCTGTGAAATTAGACGAACTTGATTATTTAAAAGAAAACATAAATCTTTTTGTCGATGCAATTACAAAATGTTGCGAAATAGATAAAACAAATACAAAACATGCTATTTTTGTTGCACGCAAAAGATGTGTTCAATTCAGTTCGCCTCAATATATTGACCTTCATTCTTTTTACAAAGAATTGATTTTACAGTTAGATAAATTAAACAACAAAACAACCGCCAAACAACTACGCACATCAAACGATTTCGAAAATTTAAAAACCCAACTTATAAATGGAACAAAAATAATTGAAGCCATCGTTGTATCTCAAACAGCAAGCAAACGATTTCAAAAAACAAATGGTATCTCCATTTATTTCCCTCGCGGTCAAATCAATAATTCATATGTAATTACAGACTTTGCAAGAGATAGCCGTTGGTTAGAATTTCTAAAACATATTTTAGAAAAAAAAGTTGTATAAACCTCTCTTCATGATATTATTTATATAAACAATAATTGTTATGGAGATTTGCAAATGCAGAATCAAAAAGATGAATCCTCGCAAGCGATTTTCAATAAAAAAAATGATGAGAAAATATTAGTAGTTTCGAAACATAAATTATTTTCGCACGAAGCATTTAATGGAATTAAAAGTATAGATTTTGATCGCTATCAAAAAGTTATTGAAATGCACAAAAAATTTATGTGGCGCTCAGAAATTGAAACAAATGAAAATTATAAGCAAATTATTCCCTATCTTATTTTTACCTCCAATAACAAATATTTTTTAATGCAAAGAAAAAATGAAGCCAGCGAAGTACGACTCAGAAATAAATGCTCACTAGGTATTGGTGGACACATTAAAGAAGAAGACTTATCAAAAACAAATATTAGTGGATGGTCTGAAAGAGAATTTCATGAAGAAGTCTCGTACAAGGGAAAACTAAAAATAGAACCCGTTGGAATTTTAAACGATGAAAACGATGAAGTTGGACGAGTTCACACTGGTTTTGTTTTTTTATTGCACGGCAATTCTGAAAAAATAGAAATTCGCGATGAACACAAATCTGGCGTGCTCCTAACTTTACAAGAATGCAAAAATTTTTATAATCGCATGGAACGCTGGAGTCAGATTGTCTTTAATTATCTAAAGACTCGTCATTAATACTATCCCAAATTTTCAGAAATTCATTAAAAGAAAGTTGTTGTGCACGCAACCTCAATAGGTCATCTGTTAATTTTGAAATATCATAATTAGTTAACTTCAAATTGTTTCGCAACATTTGACGCGGAAATTTAAAACACATACGAACAAACTTCCAAAACTTTTCTTCTTTATCAATTTTTTGTTTAGAATTTTTTGGCTTAAAATAAACCAACCTAGAAAAAATTTTTGGTGGCGGATTAAATGCAGCAGGTTCAACTTTTTCTAATAATTCAAAATCAAAGTGATATCGCAAAAGCAAAGATATTGCGCTATATTTTTTTCCACGAGTTGCAACAAGTTTTTGTGCTACTTCTTCCTGAATCATAAACACCCCTTCCTCAAAAAGATGTTTATTTTTTTGCAACACAAAAAGAATTGGAAATGTAACGCAATAAGGTAAATTAGCAAGGAAAACCCACGGCTTGCGCACCTCTAATTCTTGAAGAGCAACATCTAAAAAGTTTTCATTTTTTATAGTGAGCCGATCATCTTTTATAGATCTCCCTAAAAAATCAACCCACTCTTTATCAATTTCATAAACTAATAATTTTTTACATTTTGTTTGTTCAAGAATTGAACGAGTTAAAAAGCCATCACCGCAACCAACTTCCATAACAGATGTTTGCGGGGTAACATTCACTTTTGAAATCATGTTATCTACAACCGACTGTTTGCGAAGAAAATGCTGTCCTAAAAATTTCTTTTTTCGTGGTTTTTGATAATCAAGGTAATGTGTTTTTATTTCTTTATTATTTCTTTTCATAGTTGTATTGTACTAAAAATCTGTCTTTTAGCATAGATTTGCTCTATCTTACTACTTAACTTATACTAATAATATCTTTGAAATTTATGGGGGCGTAATGGCTTCGACGTGGCTATTTACGCACTAAGTGCATGCCAAGTTTTGTATGGGAACTTGTAAAAAAACATTCAAAACAATGAGTGCAGACTCAATACACATGCCAGCAATGGCTACTGCTTAAGTATAGAACTTAAGTAGTCTTGTTAGTTCGACGTGACTATCAGCTGAGCTAACCCGTATTAAACAGATAGGACTGCCTGACAAGAATTCGTAATTGTGTAATCAGGCAGTATACTCAATTGCCTTTTGCATCAATCTGTGCCTTTGCAGAGATGTAAGAGTATAATCAAAGGATGAGCATGGAGTACTTAATGTTTGAAGAGTTGCGGACATGGGTTCGACTCCCATCGCCTCCACCAGTTTTCGCTCTTACGAGCTTCGTCTGTCTTGCACCAATAAATCAGCAAAGACTGTCCGACGTAGCCACAGACGTAGATGGACCAATCAAAAATTCACCTTTTATTTTTCTTTTTCACTAATTTTCCCTACTATACTTTTAATGTGTTTTAAAATATAGAAGGGAAATATTGTGATTTATAATGTCATTATTATCGGTTCCGGTCCTGCAGGATTAACAGCAGGAATTTATACTGGAAGATCGAAATTAAAACCGTTACTTATTGAAGGAATGAATCCTGGCGGACAACTTATGACCACCGGGAAAGTTGAAAACTGGCCTGGAAACATTTCAATTAATGGTTTTGAACTAATGCAAAACATACGCGAACATACAAAAAAATGTGACTGTGAACTTTTATCAGATAAAGTAACTAATGTTGATATCACACAAAAACCATTCGCAATTACCACACAAGCAGGAAAAAAACTTCAAACAAAATCTATTATTATCGCAACCGGCGCGACACATAGAAAATTAAATATTCCAGGGGAAAAAGAATATTGGGGAAATGGTGTAAGTGTGTGCGCAGTATGCGATGCACCATTTTATCAGGACAAAGAAGTTGTTATTGTCGGTGGAGGAAACAGCGCAGTTGCAGAAGCATATGAACTTGCTCGCTTTGCAAAAAAAGTTACAATTTTAAACACAAAAGATGAACTCACCGCAACAGACCCTATTAAATATAAAATACTTAAAAACAAAAAAATTTCAATTTTAAGCAACACCACGATAACTGAAATCAAAGGGGATAAAAATTCTGTCACGAGCGTTACGATAAAAAAATTAAACGAAAATAACACAACAAAAATTTCCGCAAATGGAGTTTTTATCGCAATCGGACTTTCTCCAAACAACACTCTTTTTACAAATAAAGTCGAAATTAACGAACATGGCTTTATTGTAAAAAAACAAAATTCTCAAACAAGCGTTGAAGGTGTTTTTGTTGCAGGAGATGTTTCCGATAGTCGCTACCAACAAGCAATTACCGCAGCAGCAGAAGGTTGTATGGCAGCACTTGACTGTGAAAAATATCTTAAGTCTTAAAAACAATACCTTTAAAGTTTTTCTAAATACTCGATTCGAAATACTAATGTTTGCTATCATGTAATTAATCGGGGGGCTAAAAAAAGAAGCTCTATCCACACATGAATAAAATAGGATAGGGCTTCTTTAAAAACTTAATCATATCAATTTCCTGTGGGGGGAAATGTCATGAAAACTCCATTTCAAAAGATTTTTATTATTATAACTGCGTCAATATTTGGTGTTTTAAGTTTCGCAACACAACTAAAACCAGAATCCGAAAATAATTTCCCTCAAAAAATGCTTGTAACCGTTCCTATCGCAGATGTACGAGATAAGCCCAAAATCAATAAAAATGCTTCGTATGAAACACTTGATTGGGAACAAGTAACACAAGTAATTTATGGAGAAAAAATTGTCGCCTACGAAAAAAGAAATGGGTGGCTTAGGATTAAAACTCCAGAACAAAAAATTTGTGTCAAAGAAAAATGGTATGAATGTGCAGGCTGGATAAATGAATCACACGTCACCCCTGTAAAAGAATTTCCAAAATATAATCTAATTGTTAAAGAACCATCGTGTACTATTTTTGAACAAAAGAAAAAAAATAAACAAACGGTTATTGCTGTATCTATTGGAACGCAGTTACAAGGGACAAAATATCACAATAAATTTTGGGAAATAAAATTACCCAACGGAAAAATAGGATCCGTCGAAGACAACAATGTATATGATATTTATTCATGGAAAAAAAGAAACTCAAAATTATTGCGAAAAAGCATTTTACATACAGCCCATCTTTTTTTAAATAGTCCTTATTTGTGGGGAGGAAGAAGTTTTTATAATAAAAATCTAAAAAATCAACTCTCAAGTTCTGATTGTTCTGGATTGGTTGACCTTTGCCATAAGATTCATGGAATTGAACTACCCAGAAACTCACGCTCACAGTATATAAAAAGTAAAAAAATATACAGACGACCTAATCCTGGAGATCTAATATTTTTATCACGTTCAAATAAATTAAAAGATATTTATCATGTAATGATTTACATTGGACATGATAAAATTATCGAAGCAAAAGGAAACAACGTTAGAAAAATAAGAATGACAACGGGTAAAAAAGAACTAGGAAAACAAATTAAAAAAATTACAAGCGGAGAAAAAATACAGAATGACTTTGTATATTTTGGAACATATCTTTAAACATATCAATGGAAAAGATGTTTTATAAATTTATTATTCGTTCGCGCAAACCACGAATCTTTATCAACAGAAAGAGAAAACCAACGACCACAACATCCAACTAAAATAAAAAAAACCACTGGCATCACAATAAAGACACCTACAAATAATAATACTGATTTGAGTATCATCTCATACATAAAAACCAACTCCTTCTTATCATAAAATTGTCCGCTTAGAATTTATATTCTTTTCACTAAAATCATCCACGACAACATCTGTCTTTTTTATAAACACATAAACATATGTCTTATAAAAAACTTTCTTTTTTAATAAATTTTCTGATCTAATGGAAACAGAACAACTTCTGTTCACGTTTGTGCACCACAATAAACCTTCATATTCATTAGATAAATTTTGTATTTCCCAACCATCACGCTCAAATGATTTTTGATAGAAATCAATAACTTGTTTTAACGACAAATCCCCACCAAAACAAAGTAATTCTGAATATTTTAAATTATGTAAATCTTTTCGATTTTGTATCTCAAGAGGAGTAAAACTAATGGGAACAGGAATGTCGACATATTTTGCTTGTTTTAAACAAGCTTCTTCTGTTGAACAACATCCAGCATCATTAAAATCAAATGATAAAAAACTTCTCGTTTGATTTTTTTTGCCACAAGAAGAAAAAGAAACAACTGTTACCAAAACTAATAATAGCAATCGCAAGGAAGGCAAATCAGAAAAATCCATATGCTTTCTTTTCAAAAATAAAAGGCCGGAAAATCTTTATCAAACTTTCCGGTCTCACTATTTATTATTTTTCGCTAGCTACCTTATTTTTGACAGCTTTTTCTAGCATCTTTGCCTTTTGCTCTTTTGTTAATATTTTTTCTTTAAGACGCGCAGCTTTACCAAAAAGCTTACGTACATAAAATAATTTTGCCCTACGAACTTTTCCTCTTTTAAGTACTTTAATTCCATTAATTACTGGAGAAAAATATGGAAAAATTCTTTCAACGCCTATTCCGTTTGCACCAATTCTGCGAATGGTAAACGTTGTTGCTCCACCTTTTCTATGAAAAGCAATAACATCTCCCGCAAACATCTGTATACGTTCTTTACTGCCTTCCTGTACTATTTGAGCAACTTCAATAGCGTCACCAACTTTAAAATCGGGGAATTTTCTATCTACAACCCCCAAATCTAATATCGTCTCTTTTGTAAGAACTTGAGCTTTCATCATTATTTCCTTGTAAATCATAAACTGATCATGAATCTAAGACAACGAATAATATACCCCTATTTAAACTATTTTTCAACTAACCCCCTATTAATACCATTTATTACTTATCCATAAAGTCTAAACGGGAATTCAATCCAAACCACCTATCTAAAATTACGGCAACTGCAGACCGGACAGACAAATGATTATAATTAGGAAATCCATATATCGGTCCTAACAAATAATCACTCTGCTTTAAAATTTTTTCGTTCAATCCCTGTCCTGTCCCAAATACAAATAAAATAGGCCTATTACATTCCCAAACCTTTCCCTGAGAAAAATAATCAATTGCCTTTGCATACCCATATTGTTTTGCTGATGTTGTAATTATTATCGGCTCAGCCCCATCTTTTTCTTTGATAAACAATTTTACTTTTTCAAACGATTTAATAGGAATAACTTTTTTCACAGCTTCAAATCGGCTTGAATTATATTCAATACCCTTTTTCGACAACCAAAAATTTAAAAATTCTTGCATAATAGAACGCTGATCTTCTAACTCAGTAACCATAAAAACATTTTCTACACCATACGTAGCAGAAGAACGAGCAATATCATGTAAATCAAGTGATGTAACAGAAGTATGCCCTCCATTATTACCCCTTACAACAACATCAGAATGCATTAACGCAACATAATGATTAGGAATATTTGATTTACATGTTTTTTTTTCATCTTGGGATAAAAACGACTGGCGAACCCAATCAAAACGATATCGCAAAGTCTTTTTACATGCTGTAGCTATTCTCCATTGTTCTATAGATTCATGATTTCCAGATTGAACAATTTGAGGAATCTTAATGCCATTCCATTCAACCGGTAAACCATATTGTGGATAATCAAAAAATGGCCCCGAAAAAGAATCCTTTTCTACTGATTCTTTTTTACCTACAACCCTGGGAATATACCTTAAAAATCCTTCCAAAAATACCTGCGCCGGCAGATCCCCGCCCATCAAAACATAATCGCCAATAGAAAAAATAGAATCCGCATAATACTGCTCAACCCGCTCATCGATTCCTTCGTAACGAGCACAAACCAAAATAATATGAATATCTTCATCCGAAAACTTCATATTCTCATTAGTTTTTACTGTCAACTCTTTTTGTAATACAGAATCTGCAAATTTTCTCAGCTGCTTTTGATTTAAATTTTCCCCTTGAGGAGAAAAAAATATTTTATATCCAGGACCATATTGCTCCTCACAATGACCAATTGCTTTTGCAATAACTTTAGGTTTTAATACCATACCAGAACCCGGCCCACACGTAGGAGTATCAATACGATCTTTTGGCTCACACATATCAGAAAATCTGACCAGATTTAATTCAATTAGCTTATTTTCAATCGCTCTAGCAATAAGACTGGTTTTTATGAAAGCCCTATATAACTCAGGAAAAACTGTAATTACCGATATTTTCATATTTTTTTACTCATTATGAGTACTTTGAATAAAACATTTTCCTTGTTCTTCCAAAGCACAAAACAATAGAAGCGTTTGTTTTTTTATTAAAACAAACGCTTCATAATCAAAAAACAAATGTATTCAAAGAATCATTCTAATATTTCTAAAACCGCCCTTTTATGTTCTTTTGTTGCAGCAGCGTGCACTAAAGTACGAATCGAACGAGCAGTTCTTCCATCCTTACCAATAACTTTTCCCAAATCTTCTGGAGCAACACGCAATTCAATAATCGTGGCTTGTTCACCGCAAATTTCGGTAACAACAACATCTTCTGGTTTATCGACAAGTTTTTTTACAATATGCTCAACTAATTCCTTTAACATAAGTCTATCTCCTAGCCAAATCTAGCGTTAACCACTTCATTCGTTTAGCAACTACAAATCAAGCACCAGTTAAAAATCAAAAATAATATCAAATAACAAAATCTAATTTACAATTTTACCAGTAGCAATAAGTTTTTTAACCGTCAAACTACATTGAGCACCTTTAGAAACCCAAAGATCAATTTTATCTTTATGTAATTGAACAATTTCATGCCGAATAGGATCATAGGTCCCTAAATTTTCAAGACACTCCCCATCACGTTTATCACGCGAATCAACAGCAACTATTCTCCAGTAAGGTCTATTTTTCTTACCAATACGACTCAAGCGAATTTTTACAGCCATCTACAAAATCCTTTCAATACATCAACAAATACCAACTCGAATAATCATTTACAAAACCTTTTGTTCCACCACTACCAACCTGAACATTTTACCAAATTACCCATTTTGTTCAAATTTTTTTATCAATTGATAAACAAAAGAAACAAATACTACAACAAAATATTGATGGTGCCGGGAGACGGAGTTGAACCGACGACACGAAGATTTTCAGTCTTCTGCTCTACCACCTGAGCTATCCCGGCACTTAAAAAGATTTTTCAATAGAATCCATGTTGTGAAATAGTACTAACTCTCATTAGCATTGTCAACAACAAAACCTTATATTCGGTCTATTCGCTGAAGTAGAATTTTCAAACGACGATAATCATTTCCAGTTAGTAAGGAAAATGTTTTACAAAAAATATCCATCTTAAATTTATTTAATATTTCACTCTTTTTTAACATAGTTATTATAGCAATAATCAGTTCATCTACATTTGTAACATTGTGAGAACCAGAAAACAACACATGCAAAAAATTTGAATCTATTAAAAATCGCTCCTGAACATCAATTATAGCTGTTTGTACAAAAGCGTGTATTTTGCTTGGTTTTGGCGGCAAAGAATAAAATATTTTTTCTTCTTCGAAGTTACTTTCTACATTCATATATCCCAAGTTTACAACCGTAAATACTGTTTTTAAAAACTCAAAAATATGCGGCTGTTCTGCTTTCAATTCTTCTTCGGTTTTTTGGTATGGAAATGGATATCGCATCGGATCCATAGATCCTGTTTGAATACTACCAACACAGCCTAACAATATAAAATCATCACAAAAAACTTGTACCAAAGAACCAAAACGGGGAAAACAATTCCACTGCCAAGATTGTGCTATAAAATATCCCAAAGAACTTTCAACAATTTCTGCAAAAGGTCGCGATAGATTGTTGTCGGCTAACACTTTTATCCTTTTTTATAAAATTCTTAACAAATGTGACTCTATGAATTAATGACAAACCAAACATTTGCAATACATCTATATGTTTCTTAGTTGCATATCCTTTATTTTGCCCAACATAAAATTGCGGGAAATAATTATCAATTTTTTTCATCAAACGATCCCGTGTTACTTTTGCGATAATAGATGCCGCAGCAATAGACGATGATTTTGATTCTCCTTTATTAAAATAATAAATTTTCAAATCATCATTAGCACAAACATTTCGCAAATGTAAGGGCATTGCATCAACTAATATATAGCAACACTTACGCCTTAATGAATTAGCTAATTCAAAGACTTGAATACATGATTGCTTCATCATTCTGAGTGTTGCTCGATAAATATTATAATTATCTATTTCTTCTGCACTTGCAAAAGTAACCGTATAAATACAATTTGATACAATCCATTCATAAGCTTGTTCTCGTTCATATTCGGTAAGAACTTTAGAATCCATTAACAATGGATTGTATGTATTTTGCGGCAAAACAACTGCTGACACAACCAATGGGCCACACAAACTTCCTCTTCCAACCTCATCAATTCCACATGCATAACCAAATTTTTTCCATACATCTTTTTCAAAAAAATCTTTTTTTAAATCACCGGAAATTTTTTTCGCAACACCTAACATTTTTTACATCCTTGGGTAAAAAACATTGATAATCCAATTAAGAATCACTTTGTAGATAATAACACTAGTTTAAAATTTTTATTTTTTAAACACATTTCTATTTGACACAATCAATATTAATGGCATTCTTATTTTATACAGAAAGTCATTACTAGTACGACTTTACCAAAGGAGCGGTTTATGTCTTCTACAGAATTAAGAGTAAAAGAACTATTACGAGAACATGGGTGGACAACAAAGGTTCTCGCTGAAAAAACAGGCATGTCTGAAAGCTATCTCACACATATTAAAAATGGTACACGTCGATGGAACGAAGATGCTTTAAAAAAATTATCTCATGCTTTCAGCATACATCCTGTTGATCTTTTCGCACAAAGAAAAAATAGAACTGACGATGTAGATAATAATGTAGAAATGCCAGAATCAGCAGATGTAGATTTACAACTAAAGATTGTCCCCGTAGTCGGCGATATTCCATCTAATCCATCCCCATATAATAATCAAATTATGCAAGTAACAACAGGTTACAAGGATATTTTTATTCCGGTATTTAATAATAAAGATGATTCGATGTTTTGCTTTTGCGTCGAAAACAATTTGATGTCACCAAAATTTACCAAAGGGGATTATCTTATCGTATCTCCTGAAGCATGGACTCGTTCTGGTGATATTGCCGCTGTTGAATACGGAAACAATAACCCAACAAAATCAATAATGCAGATAACATATATGGACGATTTTATTGTTTTAGAATCACCAAACCATAAACAATCACCTGTCGCACTTATTCGAGGAAAAGACAATTTCAGAGTTATAGGAAAAATCATTTTACGACATCAAAAACTTTAATTCAAAATACAAATAGATACATTTTATTGAAATTTTATAAACAATAGGCTTGTAGGTTTTTGTACCTACAAGCCTATTGTTTATTGCTGCCAATCGGCTTCAATCAAGTTCTTATCCAACCTTTTTTTAATATCAATTCTTCAATTACAGCTAACAGAAGGCGTTTGACTAGTTGTCATGATTATGTCACGATGTGTATATATTAAATGCAATTTGTATTATGCGATGTGCGCTTAAAAATTGTAAAATATATAAAATGTAACAATTATATGGATAATTTCATTGTAACAAAATAGTAACAATGTGGGAGGTTATTATGGTATCAACAAAATTGCGGGTTAAAGATCTTTTAAAAGAGCGCCGATGGACAACCAAAGTACTAGCTGAAAAAACAGGCCTTTCTGAAAGTTATTTGACACATATTAAAAATGGCACACGAAGATGGAACGAAGATTCACTCAAAAAAATCGCCGTAGCGTTTGATCTAGCTCCGATCGATATTTTTGAAGATCGCAAAACCAAATCTTTCGATAGCAATACGAGCGGAATGATTTCTCAAGATATTCTTGCCGATATGAATGTTAAAATCGTTCCTGTTGTTGGAGAAATTCCATCAATTCCGTCAGAATATAATAATAAACTAATGCAACTTACAACAGGCTTCAAAGATGTTTTTGTTCCTGTTTCAAATAATGATGACAATTCTATGTTCTGTTTATATACAAACAATGATTTATTGGCTCCACAATTCGAAAAAGGTGACTTACTAGTTGTTTCTCCTGAAGCATGGACTCGTACTGGAGATACTGTTGCTGTAGAATATGAACATGATGAAAAAGTAATAAAAACAATAGCACAAATAAATTACAGAGATGATTTAATTATGCTTAAATCCGTAAATCATCAAACAACACCAATAACATTTCCAAAAAATAACAATTCGTTAAGAATTATCGGAAAAGTAATTTCTAGATATCAAAAATACGTGTAATAAAAACATATATACTTAATTTTTATTGCGTCAATTCTCATTTATGTTAGAATGAAACTCGTTTTGTGAAATGCACAAAGGGTACCATTAGCTGCTTTTAAGCAAAAGCAGCTATCTCCTTTTGTAAACTTATTGTGTCATAACACTAAGGGGAACCTGATATATGATGTACTATGAAACATTTATGCTTGCAAGTACACAAGCAACAAATGATGAGATTTTAGCCTTAGAAAAGCATCTAGATAAAGTTATAAACAATGCTAAGGGCAAACTTGTTTTATTTGATAAATGGGGAAAATATAAACTTGCCTATCCTGTCAAAAAAAACGTTTACGGTCTTTATATTCTCTGTCGCTATGAACTTCCCGAAGAAGTAATAAAAGATTTTTCCAAAGAACTTTCTTTGCTTTTCAAGATTAAATACAACGATATCATAATGCGACATGTTACAATAAATCTTCCTGAAGCTCCTTCCACTATTTATCTAAAACCTGAACCAATTGTTTCAAGAAAAGCTGGTTCATTAGATTCATTTCTAAAAGAGAATAAAATTGAAGGTTTTATCGATAAAGAAAAACCTAAAAATAATATCTCTGAGCAAGAAACAGCAAAAAAAGATTCAGATAAAAAAGATTCAGATATTGAAAAAGAAGAAAAGACAGAAGAAATAGTAGAAGAAAAAGCAGAAAAAACAGTAGAAGAAAAAAATTGAGTATCCGGAGACCTTAAATGTCAAAATTTAAATTAAAAATTAGTTCACGCTTATTAAAGAAAAAAGTTCGTAAACAGTCGTATTCCGCGCCTAAACACTGTCGTTTTTGCAGCAGCAAAGAACAGTTAGAAACTCTTGATTATAAAAATATCGATCTCCTAAAAGGTTTTATGACCGAACGAGGAAAAATCCTTCCATCTAGAGTATCCGGAAATTGTTATAGACACCAACGACTTCTTTCAACTCAAATTAAAATTGCTAGATCTATGGCTTTATTGCCGTATTGTTCACTTCACTTTTAATGCTCAAATTATAACAAATCAACTATCCAGAACAAAATAGCTGTTGTTTTTGCAGTTTTCATGCTGTTTCTGTATTCAATTTGAAAATATTCATCTATCTGGTATGATTTTTTATAGCATAGTTTAAATTCCAAATAAAAATTTGATGTATTTGGGGAGGCCATAATGAATAAAAAACGAAAAGATATTCGCAATATAGCTATTATTGCACACGTAGACCACGGGAAAACCACACTTGTCGATGAAATGCTTAAGCAATCTGGTACAATCACATCTAAAAGCGGAGAGTTCGTCGATAGAGTTATGGATTCCGGGGATATCGAAAAAGAACGTGGTATTACTATTTTAGCTAAAAATGCCTCTATAAGACTTCCCGGAACAAAAATTAATATTGTCGACACACCTGGTCACATGGATTTTGGCGGAGAAGTAGAACGAACATTACAAATGGTTGAAGGTTTCTTGCTTCTCGTCGACGCTGCTGAAGGACCACTTCCCGGAACCAGATTTGTCTTACAAAAAGCATTAGAACTGAATTTAAAACCAATTGTTGTAATAAATAAAATTGATCGAAAAGATGCCAATATTGAACGAACAGAATCTATGATTTATGATCTTTTCCTCGATTTAGCAACAAAAGAAGAACAGTTAGACTTCCCAACACTGTATGGTTCCGCAAAAAATTGTTTCATGTCGACAAATCCAAATTCAACAGAAGGAATAATGCAACCTCTATTCGACGTAATTTGCCAGCATATTCCTGCACCTCAGCAAACAGATAATAATCTTCGTTTACTTATCACTAACTTAGACCATTCTGATTATCTAGGAAGAATAGGAATAGGAAAAGTTATAAGTGGAACTATTAAACTGGGCCAGCAAGTTATTTGTTGTAAAAATGACAAAATTAGCAACCCAATAAAAATTACAAAAATTTATCAGTTTGAAGGATTAAATCGCACTGAATCTCAAAGCGCACAATTTGGCGATATTATTGCACTAACAGGATTAGAAGATGAAATCACAATAGGAACAACAATTTGCGACGTTGATAAACCACTCCCTGTTCCATATGTTGATATTGATGAACCAACAATTTCGATTTACGTATCAGTCAATACATCTCCTTTCTCAGGAAAAGAAGGCAAACTACTTACATCTCGCCAAATTCGCGACAGACTTTACAAAGAATTAAGAACAAATGTAGCACTTCGTGTCGAAGAAACTAATTCGACTGAAGCATTTAAAGTTTCTGGCCGTGGTCAACTTCACTTAGGAATTCTTATTGAAAATATGCGCAGAGAAGGTTTTGAATTAGCTATTTCAGCTCCTCATGTAATTTTTAAAAACATCGATGGAGTAAAACATGAACCCATGGAATTGTTATTCCTTGATATTGAAGAACAATACCAAGGAGTCGCCATGGAAAAGCTTGGTCAAAGAAAAGCCCAATTACAAAATTTAATTCCCGGCGAAAATGGAAAACTTCGTTTGGAATTTAAAATTCCGGCAAGAGGTATAATTGGCTTTAGAAGTCAATTCATTACAGATACTCGTGGCACAGGATTAATGAATCAGCAATTCCACGGATATGAACCTTATTGCGGAGAAATTCCTCGTAGAACTAAAGGCTCCCTTGTTTCAATGGAATCTGGTTCAGCAACAGGATATGCTTTGGATATGTTACAATCTCGAGGAACACTCTTCGTAAAACCAACAGACAGTGTGTACACAGGAATGATAATTGGTGAGCATAGTCGTAATAATGATCTTGATGTAAATCCAACTAAAAAAAAGAAATTAACAAATATGAGAGCTTCCGGTTCTGACGATTCTGTAAAACTTGCACCACCTAAAGTTATTTTGCTTGAAGAATCAATGGAATGGATCAATGATGATGAACTTATTGAGGTAACACCAAAATCAATTCGTCTCCGTAAAAAATATTTGTCACATATAGAAAGAAAACGAAACAAAAAATAGTTAGTACTTTATTTATTTTTACTTCTTAATTCTCTAAGTAGCAGTTCTAATTCTGAATTTTCACCTCTGCTATCATCAAGAGAAATCTTTGGCTGCCCTAATTGTTGTTCTAAAACTTCCGCCCTTAGTAATTGCTTTTGGGCATGTTCGTAATCATTTTTTGTTTGCTCTAACGAAACTGTAAGGTCAAGAATCCTTTGACTGCGTTTTTCTTCATTCAAGCGCAATTTTGTATTTGAAGAATCAGATAGCTGGGCAATTTTTAATTCATCCCTTGCCATAGCAAGAGAATCTTCCAATTTCGCAACTTTATTTTTATGTTGTTTAAAACTATGTCGCAGGGCTTCCATATTTTCTTTAAATTCAACTAAATCTCTTGCTGTTAGTTGCACCTTTTGCAATACATCCCTACTCTTTTCCTGTTTCAATTCATCATCTTCTTCTTGTTTCTTCACTCTGCTTTTTAATTGTTCAAGTTCACTTTCAAAATCTTCCGTCTCAGAAGATTCAACAGTCTTTTCCTCTTCATCAACAAAATTACTTTGCTCGACTCGTTCTTTTGCTTTATCGATAGCCATTACAACAATTTGATTTATTTCTGAATTTGATAATTCTTTAACTTCTTTATTATTTTTATGAACCATAGAATTTAATTCAAATAAAACAGACAGCCGGGCCTTCTTTTGTTTCGCATCAGATAATTGCATTTTTTCAAATGCTTGTTTCAGCATATCATCGGCCCGAGATTGCGCATCTTTAACCATTTCTATCCGTTTTTTCTCGATAAGAGTTGTTTTATATGACTCATCTCCAACAACTTCTGTACCGCTTGCCAACATATCAAATGCAACTTTCTTTTCATCAAGCATCGCAAGCAACTCTTCGTCAGTAGAAACAATTTCTTTTAAGTAATTAATACTCTCTTCAAATTGTCTTTTTACATTCTCTCTCCATGTTTTTGAAATAGTTTGGCCAGGAACCACGTCAACAGCACGCACGTGTTTTTGAGTAACTACACCAGATACTATTGTTTGTTGTGGAGCTTTAGCTAAATATGATTGCAACGTTTGCGATTCTGCGTCTGCAATTACCCGCAATGCCATCGCCCTTGCTTCTTGCTGAATTTGTTCAATTTGTTGTTTCGTTGTTGTTGAAAGCAGTTCGATTCTTTCATTAACACTTTTCTCTATTTGACTTCGCAACTGATCTTGCATAACAGAAAGTTTTTTTTCAGCTTCTTTACTAACATCTTCACTAGTTTTTTCCAATTCCGCTTTTAATTCTTCTATTTTCCTATCTGCTCCTTCATAAACACTTTCTGCTTTTACTTCAGCATTATGTAAAACATCTTCTGCTTTATCCCGTTCTTTTTGAAAGTATTCCAACAAAGCAGAATGCTCTTCTTTTACGCCAGACTCTTTTTTCTCTGTTGCTTCCCACCTAGATCTTTTTTCTTCTTCTGTTTTTCCTAACAACCGTCGAGACAAAACTTTTTTACCCCAACGATTTTTTCCATTATCCACATCCCGCTTAAATAATGTTCTATATGATTTCTTGCTCCCCCACCGTGATCTTTTACTAGCACAACAGTTTTCAAAACCTAAACCACCAAAAATTAACATCGACAACAAAATTTTACCTACACACCAAAACACAATACTACTTCTCATAAATACCTCTTTCCAGTAAAGATCAATCTACAAATAAAAGGCTATGATCAATTGATTTTAAAATAAAACACCGCTTTTTTACAAGATAACCATCAGCCACCTTTTCTCATAGAAACATTCAATACAAATATAAAAGATCTTAAATAGCATTTTACGATAAAACACAAATATTATATAATAATTAACGGGTTGAATATATATCGCAACTAACCGCTAATGGAATAAGAATAAAAAATATGATAAAAATAAAGAAATATTTGCTCAGAATACTGTCAATTGCAACGATTGGCTCTCTCGTATTCTATGTACCAATCAAATACAAACAGGAAAAGCTAAAAAGCCCGTGGGTAACAATTTTTATACACGGATCTTTTGGTTCGCCTTTCGCAATATTTGATGCAACAAAAGTACTACAAGACAAAATTGATAAAACCAAATACAAAAAAATTGTAAAAAAAATGCGTCAGGATCCTTTTTTCTATCAATTACAACCAATGCTAAAAAAAGGACTCGTACAAGTAACCCCAACATTTGATTTAAAAGAAACTGAAGGTAAAAAATTTTCCGCATATCCAATTGCGAAAGCATATGAAATTATTTCTCAATACGTAAACAACAATAATAACCAAAATTTATTTTATACTTTCGGTTGGAGTGGACTTCTAAGTCAAAAACAACGTCGTATTGAAGCAATAAAATTGTATAATGCATTAAATAAAGAACTACAACAACTAAAAGCAAAGGGGGTAAAACCTAAACTGCGAATTATCGCACACAGTCATGGTGGAAATCTAGTTGCCAATATTGCATCAATCAACGAAACCCTAGAACAATTAAAAAAAACAAAATTTGTTTCAACATCGTCACTTAAAACAAGCGAACAATTTAAAACAATTAAAAATATGCACGACGTTTTAAAAGTTTTGCCAACACAAAAAAATGCTATTAAACAGTTTGGCCCTGAAGCGACAACTTACATTCCAACAAAAAGTCCAATAATTATAGATGAACTAGTTTTATATGGAACACCAATTCAAAAAGAAACCGCCCATTTATTTCTCTCTCAAACATTTAAGAAAACATATAATTTTTACTCTAACAATGACAATGTTCAAGTAATCGACGCTTTTTCAACAAAAAATTTTTACAGCAGTCGTCGTTTTGATAACACACAAAAAAAATCTAATATCACTCAAGCAAGAATAATCTTTGACACAAAGACCAAAAACAAATCCAATTGGTGGGGGAAATTACTCTCAAAAGCAAACAACGGGCCAACTCATAAAGAATTGTGGTTGTGCACATGGGAGAAAAAAGAAAAAGAAAATTCTCTAAATCCTCTACCGATCTCAATACTAACTCCATTATTTACAAAAATTATAGATAAAAAATTACAAACAAAAGACGTAGATCTTAATATTCAACTTAATTCACAAAATGTATCCATCACTTTAACAAAGCATAATGAATCAATTCCAAAAAAAGAAATTCTACTTCCAATAAAAATAATCTCCGATTTAAAAAAACAAATTAAATTATGGAAGCCTGATAATTTTTCTCTATCTGTCGAATTAAACGCAATAAGTAAACATTGTAAGAAATATTAATTAGTAATTCCAATCAAAAAAACATAGCTTTTTTCGCTCAAAATTGTATTCTATTTTCTTATATAAGCACTTTGATTTGTTTTTAAAAAAGCCAGGAGAAAGTTTTAATGATAAATGCTATACACCAGAAAATTTTTAGCAAAAAACTAATATTTCTTACTTTCCTCGTAATTAACACACCATTTTTTGTTTCAGCAGAAAAAAAATTCGAAACTAATTCCCAACCAGTAATCCAAAAAAAGATTCCCTCAACAGAAAAATTCCCGCTAATTAAAAGAATATTTATTGAAGGCAACAATCACATTAAAAAAGAAGCCATTTTAAATAAAATACCATTCAAAGAAGAACGTCAATTTGATTCTGACAAAACAGCTGAAGCTATCCAGTTGCTTTATTCTCTAGGATTTTTCAGCCAAATTAAAATTGAAAAAGAACACGTAAAAGATAATGTCATAAATTTATACATTGTTGTTCAAGAAAAAAAGTTGCTCGAGCAAATCGTCTTTAAAGGCAATAAAAAAATTAAAACTAAAACTTTTGAAGAAAAACTTAACATAGAAAAAATCGAAGCCATCGACAACGAACAATTAAAACAACTTGTTCACGCTATCATTAAATTATACAAAGAAGAAAATCATCATATTACAAAAGTTAGTTCTGAAATAGTAGAAAACAAAAAGCAGCCCGACAAGGCAAAAGTTATAATCACTATTAACGAGGGTCCTAAAACAAAAATAAAACGTGTAAATTTTGTTGGCAATAAACATTTACCATATAGAAAACTTTGCACATTTATTTTCACACGAGAAGACTGGATTTTTGGATTTATGAATGATGCAGGAAAATATAGTGAAGATATGCTTGAAATGGACAAACGTAGAATTGAATATCTTTATCGCGATCATGGTTATCTAGCCGCAAAAGTAACTCGTGCAGACGTAGAATTCTCTAAAGATCAAAAAGAAATAAACGTAACGTTCGAAATTAAAGAAGGTGACCAATATACAATTCGAACAATTAACACCCCTGGAGACGAAATATTTGATGAATCAGATTTACTCCCTTATGTAACCATTGAAGAAGGAAGACCTTTTTCACAAAGCAAATTAATTGATACTATCAATAATCTTAAAACGAGGTGGGGAACAATCGGATATATTTACGCAGATGTTTATCCACAAATTATCCCTGATGAAAAAACTAAAGACGTCGACATTACATTCTTTGCTGAAAAAGGCGACAAAGTACTTGTAAATCGAATCAATATAACAGGAAATAAATCGACAAAAGATAAAGTCATTCGTCGCGAAATATTATTAGAAGAAGGCGATCTTATAACATCTCCGATACTTAACTTTTCAAAAGAAAATGTTGAATATTTAGGTTTTTTTGATCGAGGTGGTGTTAACTGGAAAATGCATAAAATAAGTGACGAAAAAGTCGACTTAGAAATGAACGTAAAGGAAGCACGAACCGGTCACCTCAATTTTGAAATGTCTATGGGCGGAGACAAAAATCCTTCAAATTCTCTTAAAGGAAAAATCGATTTCGGTAAAAATAATTTTTGGGGTTATGGATGGGATGTTGGTTTAAGCGTACAAGCAGACCGGCATAAGGCACGAGAAGCAAATTTTTATTTTTTTGATCCGTACATATTAGACTCAAATGTTTCTGGTAATTTACGTATTTATGCGAAACAAGCAGAATACGAACAATGGAAAACTTCTTCTAGATTACCATTGGAAAGAACAATTGGTAGCGCTGCTAAATTTGGAATCGCAATGCCTTGGCTTTCACGAAGAACAACTTTGGCTTTAGAAATTGGTGCAGAATCTATTCATTTTAAAGGCATCGCCGAAACACAAATGTTAGGTGCAAATAAGGCCCAATCAGAAAAACTTTTTAGACGCAGATTTGCTGACGGTGATTTATATTGGTTATCTGCAGACCTTATAAAAGACACCCGCAATCACAGAATATATCCAAGTCATGGTTATAAAATTATATTAAGTGCCAAGACCGCACCTCCATTTATTAATCGAGAATTTAGTTTTATTAAAACGGAACTTGATTGGAGCTGGTATACCCCAATAATTGGAGACGATTTATTAGTACTTGGTCTTCATTCAAGTGCAGGAATTATTGATCACATATCCCAAAATAAAGTTATTCCATATAAAGAATTATTCCACATGGGTGGACAAGGAACAGTTCGTGGTTTTACCTGGGGCGGAATAGAACCTGCATGGCAAATTAGCAATGACCCAATTGGTGCTAGAAAGGCCGTTCAATTTAATGCAGAACTCATTTTCCCTCTCATTCAAGATTATTCCATGAAAGGACATGTATTCTATGATGCTGGTGCCGGTTGGGATACACCAAAAGACGGTATTGATAATATGTCATTAGTAAAAAGAAATACATTTAATCTAAGACATGCTGTCGGGTTTGGCATAAATTTATTAAAACCTACCAACGTAAAAATTGACTGGGGTTATAAGCTTGATAGAAATAAAAAAGAAGGCGAGTCCCCTCACGAGTTCCATTTGAGTATGAATGCTGCATGGTAAATAGCAAAAAATATTTCGGTTTTTTTCTAATAGTTTTTGTCACATTTTTTTTAAATGCAGAAAAAACGACTTCTGTTGTCGATCCATTTGAAAAAATAATCATCACGAGTAATAACGCAAAATGTGCAAAACGTTCTGATGGGAAAAAAATGTTAACATTATCCTATTACGACAACGTCTTGGTTACATTTGCTGATCAAAGTAATATTTCAGCACAAGAGTTAAATATTTATGCTGAAACAACACAAACAAATACACAACAAATCCCACCCATTAAAGAAATTAAATTTAAAAAAAATGTAATCCTACAGAAAGATAATAAAATAATAAAAGCAGAAAACGCTGTGATAAATCTCTCCTCATCACTTTGTACACTTACCGATAAAGTCTCTGTTGAGCAAAAAAAAACCGCCGTCAAAGATATTCCGTTTAACACAAAAAGCAACTTTGCAACATTTAATTGGAAAACAAATGAAATTAGTTTAACAGGAAATACAAAAACTCCTGTTTGCACAACAATTGAACTAGGAAGCAATCCTAAGTTTATTAAAAAAAAGAAATAATGAATAAAATCAAAATACTTCCGCAACATGAAGCTCTAAAAATAGCCGCCGGAGAGGTTGTAGAACGACCGGCAAGTGTTGTTAAAGAACTTATTGAAAATTCAATTGATGCAAAATCAACAAAAATTTCTCTATATATAGAAAAAGCTGGAAAACAACTAATTCGCGTCACTGATAATGGTTGCGGAATGAATTCAGCTGATGCAAAAATTTGCTTTCAAAATCATGCAACAAGTAAAATCCGTTCAATTAATGATTTAAACACAATCACATCTTTCGGTTTTCGAGGAGAAGCACTCGCTAGTATTTCATCTATAAGCCAAGTAACGCTTATCACAAAACAAAAAGAGGCGGATCTAGGCATACACATAGAATATGAAAATCAAACGCTTAAAACAGAAAATGAATGCTCTTGCTCAGAAGGAACAGACATACAAATTAAAAACATTTTTTATAATACACCAGTTAGAAAAAAATTTTTAAAACAAGACGAAACAGAATGGAATCAAATTCAGTCTTTGTTTTATTCTTTTTGCTTAAGCAGCGCCAATATTCATTTCAAACTATATCGCAATAACAAATTAATTTTGAATGCCCCGCCAACTAAAACAATAAAAGATAGAACAAGTCAAATATGGGGACACAATTTTGCACAAAATATTATTCCGACGGATTCAGATCTAAATCCAATTCATGTTGCCGGTTTTATTTCGAATCATCATTTTTGGCGTTATGGCCGACAACAAATCTTTTTTTTCGTAAACAATCGCTGGGTTAAAAACACAGAACTCAGTAAAGCAGTAATGAAAGGGTATAAAAATGTTCTGCCCCCAGCACGTTTCCCTGCTGTTTTTTTGTTCATTTCATTAGATAGTGAGTTAGTAGATATCAATATACACCCACGAAAAGAAGAAGTACGTTTTGTTAACCCGGTAAGAATACAAACACTTTTGCAAAAAATTGTCACTCAAACATTGGAGCAAAATATTACAAGACAATTGGAACCTGTTGATAAAATTCAGTCTTACCCTTCGATCCAGTGCACGCAAAACTCGGATATATCTTCTAACGAAAATTTAAATACAAGCAAACAACAGCCACAAATAAACTTCCCATCACCGTGGGAAGATGTCATCACAAAACAAAAACCTGTTGAACAAATTCAAAAAAGCAAACCCTTTCAACAAGCAAACATTGAACCAAAAAAAGAACCTATCAGAATAATCGGACAAATATTGAAAACTTATATTTTGATAGAAAGCAACAATGGCCTTTTAATTATCGATCAACACGCAGCCCACGAACGCATTTTGTATGAAAAATATTTAAAAAATTTCGAACAAAAAGACGGCACACGATTATTATTTCCTGAAATTGTAAAACTTAATGATCATCAAATTAATATCATTTTAAAAGAAAAAGATTTCTTTAAAAAACAAGGAATCGAACTGGAACAAATCGGCAAAAGTGAAATAGCATTAAAAACATCTCCGCCGAAAATTCAAAGCAATTCTTTGAAAGATTTAATTTTTGAAGCAATTGAATTCATAGAAGAAAATGAAAATCTAGAAGAAGAAACATTTAGAAAAAAACTAAATGAACACATACATAGTCATATGGCATGTAAAATGGCAATTAAAGCTGGCGACGAACTTAATCATACCATGATGCAAAACGTTGTTGACGAATTAATGGAAGTTAACAATCGTTTTATTTGTGTCCACGGCCGCCCAACGATGTGGACAATTAGCCAACATGAATTAGAAAAAAAGTTTCGACGAAGTTAAATTTTTACTTTCCTCAAAATATTTTCGCCCATGCCTAAATATCACCACACAAACAAAGCCGTCGCCGCAGTTAAAATCGCCAAAATAAATCCAAGCAAATTACAAACAAAAATCGGCCAATCTGTTTTTTCTTTTACCACAGAATACAAAATCCACGAGCTACTGTTAAACATAGTCGCGATCGGTAAAATAACAGACCCTGGATTGCCAGACAAATTGAGCCTTATCTGATCGATATACGATGAAAACATAATAATCGTCATTATAGAAGCAACCCAACCAATTTTGTTTATTGTTTTTTCATTCATATTTTTTCTGTGCTAACCTCGCGCCTAAAAAACTTTATTCTTTTATTACCACATAAAAACTGTCTAATACTATATCAAAAGAAATTTTCTGTAAGAAAATTTCTTTTGACAGCAAAAAATAATACAAAATAAATATTGCATTCTTTCATAAATTCAATATTTTGAACATATCTTCTTTTTATTACCTATTCTTGACGCAAAGGTTGTTAATCATGAAAACTTTAAAAGCAATTGTTTGCTTCTCAATTTTTTTTATATCAATTAATGCCAACACGACCGATATTTCAAAATGGAATTATGTTTACAGCCGATTAATAAAAAGGCAACAACATTTAATTACTCGAAAAAAGCTAAACCGTCTTCATTCAATACTAGTTCCATTAATATTAGCTGGTGGATCTTGTTTTGCCGGAAATTATTATAAAAAAGAAGGGCGTGGATTAGGCGATATAATTCCAAAGCCCTTAAAAAACACTTTGCGCAGAACATCAAAAAAAATAGTTACTGGATATAGAAAAATGATAGACGAAACTTACACTCCCCCCAAAAAACCAATTGAAATTAATATTCTGTATGCGTGCTATGCCACTGCAGGGGTACTTATCTGTATAGCCCTTTGGAATTACCTTAACAACCCAGATAAAACTTCCGCTATAAATGAAAAGGTATTGCGGAAGTTTGTTAAAAACTGGAAAAAACACAAAGAACATACCCCAGAGGAATTACATGAAATATTCGATAATCTCACACAAGCAGAAGATAGATATAGCAGAAAAAACTTTTACGGAACAGCTGATATGATTTTGGAGCACATTAAAGATGAATGCAAAAAGCATATAACAATGGCTACCTCAAAGTAGATTGTTATTGAGAATCAAATTCGCAATTTGGACAAAAACTTGATAGACAAATTAACAAACAAAAAATAACTTTCCTAAATCCGCGTCTGAAAAACTTTATTCTTTTGCGCCGCGAGAAGCATCGCGTTATTTTGTTTTTGTTCCCATTCCCACGCGCTCATTAAAATTGTATCTAAATCAGAATATTCAGTTTTCCATCCAAGAATCTTTTTTATTTTCGTAGAATCAGCTAATAAAATCGCAGGATCACCCTCTCTGCGTCCAACAATTTCTGTATTTAATGATAACCCGGCAATGCGCTCTGCAGCATTTATCATTTGTTTAACAGAATAACCGGCCTCGGAACCCAAATTAAAAACATCCGAATTATTAGTTTCATTTAAATGTTTTAATCCCAAAACATGCGCCTTTGCAATATCGCGAACATGAATATAATCGCGAATACACGTTCCATCTGGCGTATTATAATCGTTTCCAAATATTTTAAATGTTTTTCCATTTTGAATCGCTCGCAACATAAGAGGAATAATATGTGTTTCAGGATCATGTTGTTCGCCTAAACCAATTTCTGGCATTGCCCCAGCAGCATTAAAATATCGCAGAGACACATACTTCAAACCATATGCTCGTGAATAATCTTGTAACGCATACTCTATAGTCAATTTATTTTTTCCATACGGACTTATTGGATTATATGGATTTTGTTCATTCATGGGAACTTTGACAGGTTCTCCATATACAGCACAACTTGAAGAAAAAATAAATTTTTTAACACCATGAGTAAGCATCGCATCAAGAAGCTGTAATGTTTTAACTACATTATTTTCATAAAACCTACGTGGATGTTTTACTGATTCACCAACTTCTATTAATGCTGCAAAATGCATAACCGCATCAATTTTGTATTCTTTAAAAATATGGTGCAATAATCCTTCACTCGAAAAATCATGTTGGATTAACGTCGCCCATTTATGATTAAATTTTTGTTTATGAGAAAGATCATCAAGAATTATAACGCGATAGCCTAATTGTGAAAGCTGATAAGCTGTATGTGAACCAATATACCCCGCACCCCCTGGAATCAAAACAGTCTGCGACATTTCTGCTCCTTTTGGTTGTTATGCATTTTGGAAAAAAGCCACGCACACAGTTTATCGCATTTTCTGATTTAGTTGAACTGCAATTTCCACAAATACAATTAGCCAACTTTTTCTGAATTATGGCACACACAATAACAATATAATAAAAAAATTGTCATTCCTTATAAAAGCTTTATTATACAGCATTAAGGGGAAGTTGATTTTATTTACAAGCAATGTTTAGTAAAAAATAAATATTATAAATGGTTAGCTATGAAAACTATAAAAACATTTATACTCGCAGTATCATTTTTCACATTACTTAGTGCCAGCGACAAAAACAATTCTATACAAGAACAAAAATGGAAATTCGTAGAAAAACAATTAATAAAACAAGTTTCTAAACAAAGAATAAAAATTTTCTTTTCGATAAAACAATTGTTGCCAACAATTGCTGCCCCATTGTTACTCGGCTATTTGGGATATCAAGGCAGTCAAAAAGGATGGGATGCTTTGTCAGAAACTAGGTTAATTCAAAACCAAACCGATAAACTTTTTGCAGAATTATCTAAGAAAACAGCAAGAAGTGGGTTCTGGGGTAAAATTGAAAAGAGACTTGGGAAAAAAAAGGTTAAGATAACAAAAAAACTTATTAACAAAAAAATAGAATATGGTATTTGCATTACAGGAACAACAATAGCAATTGCCGTTGGTCTTTATCTCGGGTATAAAATTCCTAAGAATCACATTATAAAACACGCCGAATATCTTACTATAAAAAACTTTGTTGATGACTGGGAATTAACAAACAAACAAGATACGCCAGAAGAATTACATTCTTTATTTGAAAACATTAATCAAAATTATCAACAACATGGTTCTAGATATTTAAAAAAGAAAGCACATACTGTCATTGAATACGTAAAAACAACTTTCAATATTCATACTCGAGAAATTACCGTTTAAAAATTATCTATCACAAAACAGGAACTACAAAGAAAATTTAGGTTGATATATGAATTTCACAAAACTTAAATCTAAAGTTTTAGAAAACGAAACTTTTAAATCTATCGATTTTTCTGCAACATCTTTACTCAATTATTCTTTTACAAACTGCACCTTTGATCGATGCAATTTTATGGAAAGCATTTGGCGCGACGCCGTTTTTTGCTCCTGCACGTTCAGCAACTGCAACATCGGCCTTGTTAACGTAGAAGGCTGCAAGTTGCTAGATATAAAGTTTATTGAAAGCAAAATTATTGGAATAGAATTTTTTAAATGTAATCATAAACTGCTTTTTTCTATCGAAGCCAAAGATTGTTTTTTACAATATTGTAATTTCTCCGATATAAACATGAACAAAACAATTTTTAAAAACAGCAAAGTTCATAAATGCTTTTTCAATAAGACTTCTTTGATTGAAGCAGATTTCAGCAACTGCGATTTATTAGAAACAACTTTTCATAATTGCAATCTTTCTAAATCAAATTTTTGTAATGCTATAAACTATGATATTAATCCCCTTGTAAACAATATTAAAAAAGCAAAGTTTTCACTTCCTGAGGCCGTTGGGTTGTTGAGAGGTTTTGATATTATTATTAAATAAACACAAGAAACTTATTGGAGATTTTCATGAAACAAATTATTGAAACCAAAAATCTTATTTTACGTGAATTTGTTATGGAAGATGCACCGGCATTACAAAAAATATTATCTGACAAAGATGTAATGCGTTTTTCCATATGGGGACCATTAGATCTTGAAGCAACCAAGGTATTTTTAGAAAAAACAGCAATAGGAAGTTACAAGACAGATGGTTTTGGAAAATGGGCAGTTATTCATAAAGATACCAATACATTAATTGGAAGTTGCGGCTTGCTCAATGAGGATATTGGAAATAACGAGATCAAGACAGAATTGGGTTATCGCTTAGCAAAAGAATATTGGGGAAAAGGATTTGAGACCGAGGCTGCCCGTGCAGTTCGTGATTATGCATTCACAACGCTACAGCTTGATGAAATTGTTTCGTGTATCGACAAAGAAAATATACCTTCAATTCGTGTTGCAGAAAAAGTTGGAATGGAGTTTTGGAAAAATGGTTCGATATTTGGGAAACCATGTCTGATTTATCGAATTACAAAATAATAGTTATGATTGAAACAAAAAATTTAAGGCCCACGAAAATATCGGGGGCCTTTTTTACAACAATCAGCTTAATCTAATTAGCCTTTTTTCAACATAGGAAGACCGGTTCTTTCATTTTCAATAACAATATAACCTTTAGGCAATTCATCAAGCGCATTCTCTTTAGCTTCGCCTCCAAAGTAATAAATGGTTTGAATGCGATCGCCTTTAAGTTTTACGTCCTTTGAATGCAGATAGTATGTTTTTCCGCTTTTTTTTGATTCAACGCTAAATGCCATAATATTCCCTTTCCCTCTCTGATTTAGACTCACAACAGCTCAAACTTTAAAATAGTATTAAAAAAACCCTATAAAAAGATCAAGACTACTGTTGGTCTGATCTGAAAAGACAATATGAAAAATCACTCTTAAAGAACTCTCAGAAAAAATCATGGAAAACTACAACCTTAGTCACAAGATGGTTGCTCATTACTAACACAATTCATTCCTCCACCTCCTGCATTAACCGGCTCTGGATTGATTTGAATTATTTTATGATTAGGAAAAAACTTTTGCATAATATCAAACGCTTCTTGATCTGTTTTTTCAAAAGAACTGCTTCTTCCTGGTTTATAATACTTAGGCAAAAGAATAACGTTATTACTGATAAGGTAATTACAATAGCTCGCTGGCAATATATATTTAGCACGTTCCTTAATAATGATTGGGCTTTTGATTTTAGTCTGAGTGTTTTGTATCTGAATAAATTTTGGATCTCTTTTATCAATTTCATAAATGATATCATCGGGAAAAGGAAATCTTATTATTTCTAGAGGTTGTCCATCCTGATCTGTCTGTTCTTTTAAAAATTTATAATTTTCTTCCATGTTCTCATAAGAAATCTTCGCGATTGGAGATTTGGCTGCTTGCTCTTCAGTAACTTGAACTAATAAAATTGTTCGTGCATTTACAAAACGACAACATTCATCTACATGGCCACCAGCGCCCGTAGAATATACTTCACCTGGAAGTAGCGAACTAAACGTCTGCATATCATTGGCTAATCCTTTTTTAATCCAAATAATATGTTTAAAGTTATAAGTTTCTTTTAAAATATTTTCTATTTCTTTTAAAGAAAGATTAGGATTGCGCTGCCGCTCCACCTCTTCACATACAATCACGGAACCCTTGCCGTTAAATGATTTACCTCCTCCTTCGCCAGTATAAAAAGTTTTTTCGACAGGAATATTAAGAAGGTTTCCTAACGTCTGCGGTAAAGGATTAGAAAGGTGCTCTCCGCCCCATTCATTAAAGCAAGACTGAACTATTTTTAATTCATTCCCAGATTTAAGCCAAATTGGGCCGATGTCTCGAAGCCAAATATAATGATGTTTTATAATTAAAACTTCTATATCTTCAGGAGACATTTGATTTTTTTCCAATAATTGCCTAAAGCTATCAACCTGTTGCTCATCATTAGCAAAGACTCTTATTTTTACGAACGGCAACAAACTTTTGATCATTTCAATTTGAACATCTTCAATTGTTTTTGGTCCATAGGAAAATTGAGCGGGATCAAAGAATTGTTCTGGTGACAACGCTAGATCAATATAAGATTGTGATTCCCACCTTGCTGGAACATGCCAATTTTTCATAAATTTCCTAAAAGAAGTTTCGTATAATCCGTTTTTAATATCTTCAGAAACGTTATAACTTGAATATCATATATTAAATGAAAAAAACTATTTCTCCAACACAACAAAAAATGTAGTTTTTTGCCAATAATTCTATAGAATGTACAATCAGCGTTATAAAATTAAATAACAATTTTTTTTGGAGAAATTTCATGAGTATAAAACAAGTGACTAGAAAACTTTTTTATTCGTTGTTTATATTTGCAGCGCTCGCTGTTTTTTTTATCCAACCAGCTGCTGCTATGGAAGCGGGGATGGCAGAAGCACAACTGCGAGAATGCCTTACCCCTTTACATGCACCAGAAGAAGCGTTATTTGGAAACAAAGTAATCACACAAGTATTCAGAAACATTTTTTATATAATATGTAAAAACGTTGTAGATTCTCCCAATCTAGCTGAAATCAAAGAATGCTTAGAAAGTCCCGAAACAATATCTCTAATAGATCGCGCCGTCGAACAAGTAAAAACACAGTTCTGCAGAAGATATGAAAGAGACTTCCCTGTTTTGTTGCAAGAACGCAACTTGCGACGAACATTAACCCAATACTCCTGCATTGGTTTTAGTGAAAGACATCTGGGAAACTCTCGTGATCTTAAAACATTTAAAACCAGCGCTTTTGCAACTTTAAAAAAAGAAACGAGGCTGCTTCATGAAAAAATATTGCGTCTTATTTCTATCATTGACCAAGAAATTGACTCGGGCGAAGCGTATTCTCTGTTGAATAATGCAGAGTCGTTATGTTCCGCCGTTGAACAACCAATTTTTAAAAGGCATACGTGTATCGGATGTGCCAATTTGGCGGGACTTTTGGTAGTTACCGCAGTCATAGCAACTTCCATAATTCACAATGAATAATAATAATTAGGAATCTTATGAACATATATCATCGGTTTAATATAGTTTGTCTAATATCATTGTTGGGTTCTCAGCTTTTTGGTGGAATTGAAGAAATATCGAAAAAAGATTTTAACAAAATAACTAATGGTGATTTCAATTCCATAGAAGATGTCACCCTCTTGTTTGCAAAAAGTGCCACCGATATTGAAACAAGAAAAAAGCTTGCTTTTGAGCAAGCAAAAAAAGATCTTGCTGAAATTAAAAAAACTAAACCTGAATTGCGAACGTTTAATAATACCGCTCGTGCACATGATCTCGCAAATGATCGATTCGGAACGGCCCTTCGTTTAATACATATGATGGAACTACTGCATCCAGAAGAGAGCATAAGAACTGCTGCACACGCGGCAGTTATCGAAATGAAAGCATTTGTAGTTGATAGTTTTTTGAACAAAGATTTATATAACGCATATAAAGAGTACGAAGAACATGCTTATAAAACAGAAAAAATAAGTGAAGAAGAACAATATTATTTTCAATTTACTATGGAGTCGTTTAAGCGACACGGTCTTAATCTTCATGATGACGCATTTGAAGAAGTAAAAACATTACAAAAACAAATATCACAATTAACTTCAGAATTCGCAAAGAATATAAATGATGATAAAAGTTTTATGATAGTTTCCCCCGCAGAGATCTCAGGTTGCGATGAACATTTTATTGAACAACTTAAAAAAAACGATTCTGGTAACTATATACTCAAATGTGATTGTCCAACGGAGTCCGAAGTGATGAAACATTGTTCGGTAGAATCTACCAGAAAAGCTTTTAATATACATTTTGATAATCGTGCCTATCCCGCGAACAAAGAATTGTTTGAAAAATTGATTACAAAACGTGATGCTCTTGCAAAAGCTCTTGGATTTGCAAGTTATGCTCATCTTGGTCTTGATGTCCAAATGGCAAAAAACCCTGATAACGCGTGGACTTTTCTTGAAAATCTTTATAAATCGGTTTCTATCAAGGAAAAGAAAAAGTTTGATCTCTTGAAAACAGATCTTCCTGAAGGTGTTACAATTACGGATAATAAACTCAATCCGTGGGACGTTGCCTATACAGTAGAACAGTATAAGCAAAAACATTTCAACTTTGATGAGCGTAAGATTGCTGAATATTTTCCAATGGAAAAAACGCTTGAAGGAATTTTTAATATCTATCAAAAGTTTTTGAATCTTGAATTCAAAAAAGTAAAACCTACAGGGTTATGGCATGAAGATGCATTTGCAATAGAGGTGTATAAGAAAAACAACGGGAAACCATTAGCGTATATCTTGTTAGATTTATATCCCCGCGAAAATAAATATTCACATGCAGGAATGGCAGTTAATATCGTTTTGCGAGTAAAAGAACAAAATGATGAACAATCTCGTCCAGGAGTTTTCTTCTTAATTGCAAATTTCCCTCGTTCAACCATATCTCGCCCATCACTATTGAAACGCGGCAATGTAGCAGACTTTTTTCATGAATTTGGGCACATAATGCACAGCGCTCTTAGTCGAACTGAAATGGGCCGATTCTCAGGAACAAGAGTGAAACGTGATTTTTGTGAAGTTCCATCTCAATTGTTTGAGGAATGGATGTGGGATAAAGAAATGCTTCAATTAGTCAGTTCGCATTTTAAAACAGAAAAACCTCTTCCTGGAAATTTAATTGATACCATGATTGAACTAAAAAACTTTGATTGTGGTTCCTGGGTGCAAAATCACTGTTATTTATCATTCTTATCTCTTGCGTACTTTAAAGAAGGGGCACAAAAAGATGTTAACAATCTGATGCAAGAATTCAGCGAACAATATATTCCGCATGTTCACTTTGAGCCAACAACACATATGTATGCTTCATGGACACATTTAACCGTATATGGCCCAAGTTATTACAGCTATCTGTGGTCAAAAGTATTTGCCTTAGATCTGTTTGATACGATTAAGAAAAATGGTTTGCTTAATCCTGAAATCGGTAAAAAATTAGTCGATACGATATTGAGCAAGGGCGGCAGTAAAGATCCAAACGTTTTGCTAAAAGATTTTTTGGAACGCGAACCAAACAACGAAGCCTTTTTAAAGGATATTGGAGTTGGTTAGGTCTCAAAAATTCTATTGCCTCTATGTTTATCTCAACCAACTTAAAATTGCCTTTCCCCAAGCTAAGCCGGCTGGCATGAATATCGCGCCAAAAGTATTGGTGAAAGAATGAATAATAATGGCAGGAATAACAGATCGTCTTTTGTAAGTAATGTAACCCATAACCAATCCCATTAATCCAACAATAATACTTTGATACCATAAACCTAAGTGAAAGTATCTTCCATGCGCTAAATAAAAGAAAATTGCTTGAATAAAAATTGCAAAATGTACCTTCTTTGTAATTTTTATTAGCACACCCATCGTAATGGATCTAAATAATAATTCTTCATACAATGCAGATTTCCATCCTGCAACAATAAGCAATGCCGGAAATAATAACAGCGAGTTTAGTTTAGGAATTTGCAGAGGCTCTCCCCCAAGAAAATATAATATATATTCAATTACACACCACAATACAGCCGCTACAATTCCAAAGGAAACTTCAGTAAATATGTTTTTTTTTCGAATAAAAAAATTACTTAACTGTTGGCGCTCCAAATATAAAAACGTTAGTAAAAGGATTAATTCTATTGGAATAAAAAGAAAGTTGGGAATTTTTATTACTCGTCCTATCAACATACGAAGAGAAAAAGCACTGATATATAAATATATTGAACAAGAGGAAAAGAATATTTTCTTCAGTTGTAATTTCATTTAAAAACCTCCTAAAATAATTCTTCAAATAGGCACCGTTGCATAATAACTCCCATTGATTTAAAATAGTAAGAGAAAAAAACACTCCATAAAAAATATTTTTTTAAACAGGAACCCAAAAATGAAAATTTTAGAAAAAAGATTTAACAAACTACTCGCCAAATTTGAAAACAAAAAAGAACATTTCGCAAAGACAATTGCAAATTGGAACACCAAGGGAAAAGCTGATTGGGCAAAAAGAGGAAAATATTATCTGGATCTTGCAGAACAAAATATTCAAGAACTCAAAACAATATTTGCAAATCAAGAAGCCCCAGTCGATAAATCTTCAGTAAAAACAACCCTTAGAAATTTCAAAAAATCATATAAACAACTTAATGAAACAACAAAGCATCCCGTTCGACAATGGACTGAAGCAATTATTGTCGCAGGATTAGCTGCGTTTATTCTTCGCAGCACACTTTTTAGTTTATATAAAGTTCCAACCGGCTCTGCCGAACCAAACATTTTAATTGGTGATTACGTGTGGTCAAATAAACTCCCATATCTTTTTAGTAAAAAAATGAAACATGGCGAAGGTGTAATCTACGATGACATGAATTTTACATTCGATAAATCAAACAAATTAAAATATTGGTGGCAAAAATATGTTGGCTTGCCTGTTCCTTTTTTAGGAATTAGCAAAGGTCCTATAAATGTCGTAAAGCGTGTAATTGCAGTTCCGGGGGATGTGATTGAAGGCAAAATAGAAGATGGAAAACCTGTTATATATCTCAATGACAAAAAATTAAACGAACCGTATATTAACCCATATCCTCTCATTTTATTAAAAAAAGAAACTGGTTTTATTAATGCTGATTATATCGGGCCAATTCCAATTCCAAATTTTCTTAAAAAGAAAAATACCAATAGCTATTATATATACGATCCAAGTAAAAGTTATGAAAATCAACCATGGCATTACATAAAAAAATCAGAAGTCGTTAAAATCCCTTGGGCCCCAAATGCAACATTCAGATATCCTTACACTCCCACATACAAAGATGTGGAACAAACTATATGTGCTGACGTCTTTGGTCCAATGAAAGTCCCTAAAGGAAAATATTGGATCATGGGGGATAATAGAAAAAATAGCACCGACAGTAGATGGTTTGGTTTTCTTGATGAAGAAAGAATTCACGGAAGACTAAGTTTTATTATTGCTTCTTTTGGAGGCAATGAAGCTTCTTGGGTTCTCACACTATTAAAACATCCAATTGATTTTTGGACTAAACATGTTAGATGGAACAGGTTTTTTTCAAAACCAAAGAATGTTGTAATAAGAAAATAAAATGAAAAAAATTCTTGAAACCAAAAATTTAATTTTGCGCGAATTCGTTATGAAAGATGTCACCGAATTACAAAAAATATTATCTGATAAAGATGTAATGCATTTTTCCATATGGGGACCATTAGATCTTGAAGCAACCAAAGTATTTTTAGAAAAAACAGCAATAGAAAGTTACAAGACAGATGGTTTTGGAAAATGGGCGGTTATTCATAAAGATACAAATACATTAATTGGAAGTTGCGGCTTGCTCAATGAGGATATTGGAAATAACGAGATCAAGACAGAATTGGGTTATCGCTTAGCAAAAGAATTTTGGGGCAAAGGTTTAGGAACCGAGGCCGCCAGTGCTGTTCGAGATTATGCATTCACAACACTACAACTTGATGAAATTGTTTCGTGTATTGATAAAGAAAATGCTCCTTCAATTCGTGTTGCAGAAAAAGTTGGTATGAAATTTTGGCAAAATGGTTCGATATTTGGAAAACCATGTATGATTTATCGAATTACAAAAAAGTTAAAATGATAAAAATGAAAAAACTATCTTTCAAAAATCTTTTTATTTCAACTTTTATCGCGGGTATCATTCTGGCAACACCCGCGTGTTGGCAGCGTTACAATATTCATAAAGTTAAAGATCTCCATTTACTTGAACAAGAAATTCCAGCCCTTGATGAACATTCGTTAGTGATCTTTGATATCGATGAAACATTAATAGAAGCAGAAAATCTTTTTTGCAGCAATGTTAATAAAAAAGCAAAATCAATTTGGTATCCATTGTATGAAAAAGCAAGAAAAGAAATATCATCTCGAGATAAACAACGAATACTATGGCGTCGCGCAGCGATGGCTTTGGAATCAACGCTGATAGATGTAAAAGTTCTACAACTCATTGAGCAGATTAAAAAACAAAAAACAAAAGTGTGTGCTTTGACTAAATGTTCTACAGGAAAACGGGAAGAACAAAAATCTCTTGAAGAAAGTCGCTTTGATGATTTAAAAAAACTTGGCATTGATTTTAGGACATCATTTCCAGAGCATGAATTGTTTACTTTATCTGAATTGGTAACAGAAGATTCTGTTCCCATGTTTTATAAAGGGATCTTGTTAACCGCTCACAGTACAAAAGGCAAAACGCTTACCGCATTTTTAAATACTATTCATTGGTGGCCCAAAAGGATAATTTTTGTCGATGATAAAATTGAAAACCTGGAAGATGTTGCGCTCGTTGCAAAAGAAAAAAATATTCCATTCTTGGGATTACATTACCTTGCCGCAGAAGACATGCCGTGTGATGTTGACCCAAAAGTAGCTGCTTTTCAAATTGATTATTTAATGGAACATGAACAGTGGATTAATGAAGATGAAGCAAAAGAGGAGATGATCAAATGATAAAACTACACATAGTTTTATCGTTCTTATTCGGCGTCTTAGTTTGTACCATCGGACATTATTTTTTGTATAAGGGATATCGCCCATTTCCACATTTTGCAAACAAATATAAATACAAAGCTATTTTAACCCCGGCAAAACACATAGCACGCATAAAAGCTAAGGGGAATTATCCAACAATGACTCCACCAAAAACACTTATAGTTTGTTATGATGAAAAATTCTTTAATAATGCTTTAAAAAAACACAAAAATAAACAATGTGATGGCCAATTTGGTGGTCTTTATTTTTTAACAGACCACCCATCAGTTGCTTTTATAAAATTACCAATATTTGGTCCAGGAAGCGCAATGAGACTTGAACAGTTAATCGCTTGGGGCGTTAGGCAAGTTATTGCGATAGGAACTTCATGTGGATTTCAAAAAGATATAAAACCTGGAGACATCCTTGTTTGTGAACGATCGATTAGAGACGAAGGCTTCTCTCACCACTATCTTCCATATTCCAAATATGCATATCCATCCGCAAAACTACAAAAAAAACTTTTACTAACATTAAAAGATTTAAAAGTTCCTTACAAAATAGGTACCAGCTGGGCAACGGATGCTTTTTACAGAACAACAAAAGAAGAAGTCGAACATTATCAAAAGGAAGGTGTTCTTTGTATTGACGCCGAAGGAGCATCATTACTCAGTGTTGCAAAATTTCGTAATATCGACATGGTGGTTCTGTTTACCATCACAGATTCATATGCAAATTTAGAATGGGAAAAAGCTCTTTATCATCAAGATAAAAAAATAGAAACTTTAAACAAAATGTTAGAAATAGCGTTAATGGTAATTAATTCGTGAAAAAAATTATTTTAATATTTACGGCAATCGCAGTAATTATTTTTGCATATCTTATTTATAAACAAAAACCTGGTCGAGTAATTGTTTTAGATGGAACATCAACGTCAGGCAAAACAAGTATTGTAAAACATTTGATGCCAATGCTCGGCACATCATATAAAAAAGTTGCCATAGATGATTTTGTTACAGAAGTGTTTTTAGAACAAGAAAAGTTGCAACGCTCAGAAAAAGAATTTTTGAAACGAATTCATGAACGTTCGGAAGACATGTACGACACAATTAGAAAGTTGGTAAACAGCGGGGAAAACGTTTTGGTCGATACGGTAATTAGTGGTCTTGAGGGAGAAAAAGACAGAGAACATTTTTTTAAAGAGTTAAAAGGGTTAAATGTTTTATTAGTTCTTGTTTATTGTCCACTTAACGTTCTTGCGGAAAGAATAAATAAGCGAAACGAAAAAGCGCTGAAAGAAAACAACTCGAAAGATACGCGTTCGCGATCTGTCGCCTTGGTATTTGATGATATGTATAAAACACAAGAATCAGATAATGAAGTTATTCTTGGACAACTTTCACGCAAAGACATTGAATTGGCATACAGTAATCCAAAAAATGAATTGGGGGAAACGGCAAAAGCTTTTAAACAAATTAAACAAAATTTGATATCGCATTTTAAATTAGAAAATAAAAAAGTTGTTAATATAACGTCACAACTTGTTTATGATTGCGTAGTTGATACAAGTAAAAATAATCCTGAAGAATGTGCCCAACAAATTAAGAATTGTCTTAAAACATATAATACTGAGGCATTTATAAAAAATATTTAATCAAGGAGAATTTCATGAAAAAACCAAAACAATTTATAATAATGTTGTCCGGAATACTATTAATAAGCCCAATTTTCTGCACAAATAATCATCTAGCAATGCAACAAAGAATTGATTCATATCTTCAAACATGCAACAGAAATGGAATGTTTAGCGGATCAGTTTTAATTGCAAAAGACAGCCAAGTTTTATTTAAAAAAGCATATGGAATGGCCGACTACAAAAACAGCATCCCAAACACTCCGCAAACAAAATTCTGGTTAGAATCCGTTTCTAAAAGCATTACTGCTGTAGCAATTTTGCAACTTCACGAAAGAGGCATTCTTAACATTAACGATCCACTTGTAAAATATGTCAAAGCTATTCCGGAAAGCAGCAAAAGAAATATTGAAAAAATCACAATCAAACATTTATTAACACACCGTTCTGGTATTGCTGAAGACATAGCAAACGAAATGGACAAGGAAGGTGCAGAAATATGTCCTTCAATCGAAGATTTTGTACGACGAACAACAGAATTGCCATTGGCATTCGAACCTGGCACAAAATACGAATACAGCAATGCTGGTTATGATACATTAAGTTATGTTGTAAGCGTAGCTTCCGGTAAACCATTTGATCGTTATCTAAAAGAAGAAATATTTGAACCAATAGGCATGAAAAATT
>Ga0209045_1000376_pt1 | contig 55100 bp, 30 predicted proteins | sample SaaInlLV_10m_DNA_4_FD_184664 | JGI IMG/M metagenome (GOLD analysis project Ga0209045, IMG submission 184664) | Marine microbial communities from expanding oxygen minimum zones in the Saanich Inlet - Saanich Inlet SI072_LV_200m_DNA (SPAdes) (version 2) | ecosystem: Environmental > Aquatic >...
ACGGGGAGTGGTGTCTTGATTTCCAGCAGCTGTGCCAGGTCCCGGGGCCTCACCGTCATGGACGTGAAGGGGCCGTAATAGACGCGGATGCCGTGAGGCGTGAGGAAGACCATGTCATTGTGCCCGTCGTGATTCAGATCAGCAATCAGGGCGCCACGGTTGTCGTTTGCGGTTGGGCCATAGCAATAGCCTACGTCAAAGGTGTCTCCGCCCTTCCACTTTCGCCAAGCTGGTCCGCAGAGCAGATCGATCGCTCCGCCAGGGCTGAGACGACCGGCCATCACCATTCGGTCGCTGTCATTGGTGGTGACCGATGTATGGAGCCTGGAGAGGCCTTCCGAACCGAGCAAGACGTGCACAGCCCGCCGGCTCTGCTTCACCGCCAGATCCGTCTTCCCATCGCGGTCGAAGTCGCCGGCCCACAGGCCCCAGGGCGATCGTACGTTGAGTTCGTGGTCGGCCGGCCCCCGGAAGGTGCCGTCAGGGCGCGCGAAGAAGAACTGCAGCTTGTCTTTCGCGTGGTCGTAGGTCTCCTTGGATCCCGGCAAACGATGCCAGGAAGTGACGGCAAGGTCCGTTCTCCCGTCCTGGTTGAAGTCTTCGAGTTCCAGTCGGTACGGGCAGCTGAGCCCGGTCAGTGTGTGAGTTGGCGTGTCCGGCAGACCGGCGCGGAGGACGGCGGAACCGACCAGGACCAAGACTGCAATCCTGCCGGAAAGGCGACCATGGGGCTTAAGGGCCATGCCGGGTTGGGCCCAAATCGTGTCAGTGTACTGTCTTCTCATGATGCGCAGCCATCTCTGTGTGGGCGTTCTGTAAGGCGTTGCGGGTTTCCCCCCGGTCAGCGACCGGTAAGGATGGCGGTCTGCCTCCCGGTGGTTCGCCTCAATATGGCTGGTCTCGGGCCCCGGTCCAACTCAGGACCCGGGAACTGCCGTGCGGCGGGTGGGTCGTAGTAACTCAGCTCAGGCTGTGCCGCCCTCGAGCAGAGATTGCGTTTGCGGTGCCGTGACTTAGAGTTGAGGCCGATGTCAGGGGCAGGTGCGGGACTGCTGAGAGATTGGAGATCCGAGCATGGATTATACGTGGAATCAGATCGGTTTTGCGTTTGGGCTTACGGTGTTCGCCGGGCTTGCGACTGGTGTCGGCAGTATCCTTGCGTTCATGGCCAAGCGCACGAATACGCGCTTCCTGTCGGGAGCACTGGGCTTCTCTGCCGGGGTCATGATCTATGTCTCTATGGTGGAGATTTTTGTCAAGGCTCGTGATTCTCTGGAGGCAGCCCTGGGGTCGCCCAAAGGTTACTGGATGACCACCCTCGGTTTCTTCGGCGGAATGCTGTTGATCGCCGTCATCGATAAGTTTGTGCCGTCGTTCGAGAATCCGCATGAGGCCCGCAGTGTCGAGGATATCGATCCCGCGGAGCTGGAGGAGAAGCGTCGGGCAGGCGAGCTCAAGCGAATGGGGATGTTCTCGGCGTTGGCCATCGCGATCCACAATTTCCCGGAAGGGCTGGCGACGTTCGCCGGAGCCCTCAAGGACCCGACGCTAGGCGTGAGCATCGCCGTTGCGATCGCGATCCACAACGTGCCTGAAGGTATCGCCGTGTCGGTCCCTCTGTACTACGCCACCGGAAGCCGCAAGAAGGCCTTCATCTACTCCTTCCTGTCGGGGCTGGCCGAACCGGTCGGTGCTGTAGTCGGCTTCTTTCTACTGCGGACGATTTTCAATGACGCGGTGTTCGGCGTCGTCTTTGCCGGCGTGGCGGGCATCATGGTGTTCATCTCTCTCGATGAACTTCTTCCCACTGCTGAGAAGTACGGGGAACACCACATCGCGATGTATGGTGTGGCCGCAGGCATGGCCGTGATGGCGATCAGCCTGCTGCTCTTTGCCTGATCAGAGGGGAGGCATTGGCCCGTAATGGACGGTTGACATGCCAACCGGCGCCTCGAATGCGCCGATGTCCGGTGCTTTCCCGTGGAATCGATCATTGAAACCGGGAAGGACGGCTCCGCGGTTGATGCAGGGACTGTCTTTGCTGAGCCCATAGTCGTTCTTCCCCGGCGCTACGAATGATGGGGGTGTTGACATGCCGTTCCTTTCCTGCCCGGTGGCCTGGGAGAACGCCTGCCGGGAGGCATACGGTGTCCGGGCCCAGCGGATTGCCTGGTTGCCGCTGGTGGTGAACACGTTGTCAAAATCGAAGTCAACGGGGTTTGTTTCACTCCAGCTGTCCAGAGCGTAGGTCGTGCCGACATAGATGTTGTTCCGTGAGATGATGTCCGACCACTTGCTGTATCCCTTGAAGAGGAAGCCGTGTTGCCCCGGTACGCGCGTCACGCAGGTATTGTGGTAGAGGAACACCCAACGGGTCGACAGGGGAGATCTGACGTTGAACTTGAACGGGTACCCGGAGAACTCGCCTACGCTTCGCCAGTCAACCAGGAGATTGCGGAAGATGTAGGTCGGGCCCAGGGCACAGGGGGCCACGGAGATGCCGGTCAGGAACCCCCGGATCAGGTTGCTGTAGATCCGGTTGTTTATCCCCGCGCCGTCCGTCTCAATGCCGTCATCACTGCATTTGTCGATCAGGTTGGAGTGGAAGTCGAGGTTGGTTGTGGGGCCGTCGGTGGATCGCGTGTAGAGGCCCGCTGCATCGAACATGTCCCTGAATGCGTTGTGACGAATCACGTTCCCGGTGTTGGGGATGTCGCTCGAGTAGATCCCGACTCCCCCCGACTCGTAACCGATTCCCCCCATCTTCACTGCGTGCCAGGACCATGTGGTGATGGGGGATTCGGTGAATGAGCAGTTCTGGATGGTGTTGAAATCCGCATCTCGTTTCAGGGTCACGCCGACCCCTGTGTGGTGGAACGAACAGCGGTCGATGAGGACATGGTCGGATCGCTCAAGGTGGATGCCGCGGTGGTAAGTCCCGGCCCCATAGTAACAGAATTCCAGGCCGATGATGTGGACATGAGCACGACGGGTCAGGGTCAGTCCGGTGGTGAAGCGCGGGATGGTCACGCGGTGCTTCTCCGGAGACGTTCCACGGGGGAAGCGGACGTACAGGAAGCCGTCCTTCAGTGCATAACCGACCTCCTGCTTCCAACGGCCGGCGGCCAGGTCCTTAAGAGCTCGGAAGTGGAAGAGCTGCCCGCCGTTCAGGTACGCGTTTGTGGGGCTTGTTTCGCAGGGCGTTCGGTAGAGGTCGGCGGTGCCGGAAACGGGTGTCCATGTCGTAGAAAATGCCGGATCTGTACCATCCAGAATGGCTGCTTGTCCCGGAGCACTGCGCACCACGACCGGGGCGTGTTCGGTCCCGGAGATCGGGACGTCGAGATCGCCTTCGTAGTAGCGTCCGCCGGCGAGGATGATCGTGTCTCCGGGTCTGGCAAGGCCCAGCGCCTTCCTCAACGTTGCCAACGGCCGAGTCGGCGCGAGACCGTCGTGTGTGTCGCTTCCCGCGGGGGAGACGTGCACGATCCGGGCGTCGGGTTTCGGGAATGCGTCGTTCCGGGTCGTGACCCGCGTGGTGGTCTCCCCTGCGGGGATGGTGGACGAGGAAAGGCGGATGTCGTACGCGGCGCCGGCGTCAAGTCCGATGATGCTGCCGGCGAAGCGCCCGGGGCTGATCTCTACGAGGGGGTGTGCCGGTCTGAAAGGGCCGGTCTGATCAACTCTCCTGATGGAGACTCTGATCGTCGCCTCGGCAGCGGGTGGGGAGGGGAACTGCACATCCAGACCGACGTTGTTGAAGGTAGCGACGGTACTCACTGTCTGGCCGAGCAGCGCCGGTGCAAGAATGGCGGCAGTCAGCACACACCTACAGGCGACACGCAACGCGGAGGATTTCTGTTCAGTCACTGCTGATGCTCCTCTACTCTCCCGCCAGGTCGATCTTGAAGATCCCTTCGGTTCCCGCCAGGATCCAGCGACCGGCCCGGCTCTCGGTCAGTAACCCGCAGTTTCCCGCGTCTGCCACCGGTGTGATCACGTTCGCCTCCAGATCCCAGCGCTGCAGTCGTTTGTTTCGAATGTAGTAGAACAGGCCGTCGCTGCCTTGGTGCAGGGATGTAGGAGGGGCTCCGGCCATCTTTCCTTTGTACAGGACCTCGCGCGTTGCGGTGTCCACGAGTGCGACCTCCGCACCGTCTGTGGCCACAAGTACGCCGGCTGCGCTGATGCCGCTGACGTAAGTATTCTCGGAACCCGACCACAGCACCTCTTCATGCACGGTCTTGCCGGTGGTCAGGTCGAACGCGTACAGCAATGAACTGGGCTGGGTCGGTGGGCAACTGCGCGACGTTCCCCAGCGCCAGGTTCCCCCCCACAGCAACGTGGTCACCGGATCAAGGGCAACGGCGGGCATGTTCTGGTCTTTGACCGGATGCTTGTAGACTTGGATGTCGTCTGTCTCGGTATCAATCACCGTGAGGGCGCCCCCGAGCACACCATACTCACCGTCGGTGCAGATGATGACCCGCCGTCCGTCCGTGATGGCCTGTCGGGGGCGCGTCTGTTCATGTTCCTCGTGCAGAGCGATGAGTTCGCGAGGGTTCGTGGCCCACTCGTATGGCATACCCGGGTCATACCGCATCAGGACGGCCCCGCCATAGAGCCCCATATAGAGCTTGCCGCCCACGGCGACTGCGCATTGCCCCTGGACCCCTTTACTGTGGAACATGTTGTAGACTTGACTGAAGTTCCCTGTTTCCGGGTCGAGTCTGACGAAGCCTTTGTTGATGCCTGGCGACAGCACCACGCAGCGAGGGGAGACCGTCTCGAGGTACATCACGTGGCTGGGTGTCTCGGTGTAGTTCGGCAAATGACCGACCTTGAAGTCTCCCGTGTTCAGGTCAAAACGCAGCAAGCACCCGTAGTCGCTTACCCCGATCACGGCATCGCCGGGGTCCGCCAGTTTCCACTTTTCCACCGGCCAGTTCGTCGCTCCGCGGAGGATTGCGCGAGGCGAGTTGTTGCCCTCTGCGTCCTTTTCCAGAACGATTTCCCAGAAGCGCCCCGTTGGGAACGACATCGCAAAGAAGCGCCCGTGTGTCCTGAGATGGCGCGCAAACGTGCTGTCGCCCTCTGGCGGCTTTGGCAGGCCGAAAGGAGGACCACACATTTTGGCCGGTGTGCCGACGCGTTTGCCGTGCTCGAACGCGCGCGTTACGGGGTCAAACTGCATCCATTGCTGTTTCGGATGACACCCCAGGAAGTGGATGCGCCCCTCGCTGTCCTCGCTGACATAGGTGGCGTAACGGGCATCGGGAACGGTGTGCTGCCAGAATTCGCAGGTCCCGGTTGCGGGGTCGAATTCACCGAAGCTGGCTGTTGGGTATGACCCGAAGTAGATCCGCCCATTTCTTGCTGCTACCGATCCCCAGGTCATCTCGTCCCTGGGGTAGTCTACGCTGAAGCGAGTCAGGGTGTGGGTGGTGACATTGTGTTTGTAGACGCACCCGTCTTTGTGTGGGGGCAGGTAGAGGTGTCCGTCCGGACCGACGACAGCGTTGCTCGCTGAGCCGTGGTTCTTCGGGACTGAGACGCGTTGGGTCGTCAGGTCGTCCGAGTTAACGAAATAGAGGTATGCTCCATCGTGTTCACCAGGTGAAGACACGACCAGCGTACGGCTGTCGTTGAGCTGCAGGATCTGTCGGGTCCAGCCGATGAACAGGGCGAACTTCGGTCGGCAGACCAACTCAGGTCTGGGCAGATCCCCGGACGGGTTGCGCATCTGAGGCGCTCTGCGCAACGAGTTGGGGGCAGCGCTCAACGCGGCGCCCGCAACGCTGAGCACGAGCAGACCGGTCCTGACGAGAGGTGGTGAGCATCTCACTGTGGGTGTCTCCGATTGGTCCACGGGCACGACTGGGGTATGTTAGCGGGAGACGATCAGACTTTCCACAAGTGGCCGGCCGTGCCACATGCCATTCCAGGATACCACGTGACGATTACCACAAACTGGCATACGCACACATTCCGCTGCAAACACGCCAGCGGCGATGTCGAGGACTACTGCCGGGCGGCCCTGACCCAGGGCCTGACCACGCTCGGCTTTTCTGATCACACGCCCCTGCCTGACCGGCGCTGGAACAGCGTGCGAATGGAGATGGAACAGCTTCGTGACTATACAGACGCGATCGATGAGGCCCGTGAGGCATTTCCCGACTTGAGGGTCGTCAAAGGACTGGAGTGCGAATACGTCCCTGAGTTCACCGGTGTGTATCGGGACATCTTCCGTGGCGAATATGAGATGGATTATCTGGCGGGGGGAGCCCACTGGTACCCATACGATGGCGAGTGGGTGGGGCTTTACGGACCGGATATGACCCCGGCGATGCTTGCGGCCTATGCCGACTACATCGTCGAGTGCATTGCCAGTGGCCTCTTCGCCTACATTGCCCATCCCGACTTGTTTGGCAACGCTTACTACGTGTGGGATGGTGAAGCCCGGGCGTGTTCACGCGCCATTCTGTCTGCTGCGGCTGCGGCAGGCGTCCCGCTTGAGTTCAATGCCTATGGCCTGCGCAAGCCGTTGACCGACACGCCCACCGGCCCTCGGCACGGCTACCCGTGGCTGCCGTTTTGGGAGCTTGCCGCGGACTACGATGTCCGGGTCCTCGTCAACTCGGATGCCCACCGGCCGCAGGATGTCGCGGGGAAGGTTGAGGAGGCGGCGGACATCGTGAGGGAGTTCGGACTGAACATCATCCTGGATCCGTTGGTTGCTGCAGACGACGCTTGACGCATGGCGCCTCCTTTCCTGGAGGCCGGTTATCCCTAACCGGTGCCTTCCTTCCTGGAGGCCGGTTATCCCTAACCGGTGCCTTCCTTCCTGGAGGCCGGTTATCTCTAACCGGTGTCTTCCTTCCTCGAGCCGGTTATCCGTAACCGGTGCCTTCCTTCCTGGAGGCCGGTTATCCCTAACCCGTGTCTTCCAGGCGTCGGGGTGGCAGTACAAACCGGTCGGGACGGCCGGAGCTCCAGGAACGGTTTTTCGGGGTGGCCGCCTGGCTTCAGATTCCCGGTTGGTCGACGGTCACGACGTTGTTCGTGCGGGCTGATTCGAAAGCGGCATCGATCACCGCAATTTCTCGTCGGAGTTCCGCGTACGTGACAGCCGGGGGCGCGCCGTCGTTGAGGACGGCCGAGATGTTCTCGTAGTAGTCGCGCCAGCGTCCGGGCAGCGTGGGAATGGTGTATTCCTCCTTGCCGTCGCTGAGCGTGCCGTAGATCTCCGTCGGCTCGACCGCGGCATCGATGTCTCCGGTGGACATGGCCGCTTCCTGGGGATCCAGTCCGAACTTACGGAAGGTTCCCTTTGTGCCGCGAACATAGAAGCGCGGCTTGCTGAGCGCGGCCATGCTGGAGAAGTCGCAGACAGCGGTCTGTCCGCCTGCAAAGGTGATCACGACTAACGCTTCGCTCTCGACATCGGTGTTGTCGTAATCGTGGTGCATACGGCAGTAGACGCTCTCGATCGCGTCCGGGAAGATCAGGCACGCCTGATCGATGAGATGAGCCCCCAGGTCGTAGAGCTTGCCTCCGCCCATTGCGGCCACGCCTCGCCAGCCACCCCAGGCGCGGAACGTCTGCCACGACATCTCGAGCCAGCGGACCTCCCCGAGAAGGCCATCGACCATCAGTTTGCGGATGGTCAGGTAATCGCCGTCGAACCGTCTGTTCTGGAACACGCTGAGCATGACATCGTTTGCTTGGGCCGCACTGATCATTCGCTCGCAGTCGTCGAGAGTCAGACACATGACCTTGTCCGTGACCACGTGTTTGCCAGCCTGCATGGCCTTGACGGCCAGATCGGCGTGCGTGTTGTTCGGTGTGGCCAGAATGATGAGTTGCACATCCGGGTCAGCCAGGGCGTCGTCGAGATCGGGGAACGCTCTGCAGCCATGGGTCTGCGTGATGTTCTGACGCTTCTCTTCGCTACCCGACACCACACCATAGAGGTGGATTCCCGGGGTAAGCCCGACCAGGTAACAGTGGAAATCCCGTCCTGACCGTCCGTAACCGACAACGACAGCGTTAACCATAGCAGCTCCTTCTTGGGGGATGGACAGCAGGTAAGATTGCACCGAACGCCGGCTTCTCAAACGACGTATAGGTGAGTGACTCGCTCCTTATTCCGACTCCCTTGGGGAACGACAGCCGTTGCGCGCAAGCTCCGGCGGTGTTAGAATGGCTAACAGAGGGTGATTTCGGGGACGGTTCGGAGGCCATGAGAATGGAGCCTGTGGAGCAATGCGAGACAAGACCTTCACTCTGATTGAGTTGCTTGTGGTAATCGCGATCATCGCGATCCTTGCAGCAATGCTGATGCCGGCACTGAGCCAGGCCCGTGAGAAAGGGCGGGCAACGAGCTGCAAGGCGAACATTTCTCAGGTGGGGCTGGCCTACCGGTTGTATGCAGATGACAGCGATGGGTGGCCGGTGCCGTGCAACTATGGCTCCCGCTACGGAGTTACCAGTTGGTACTTGCACTACGGCGCGGTGTCCCTGGGGAATCGTGGACATGGTTACCTGGACTTCGCCACACGGGACGGGTACCGGCCGGCTTACGGGTCGAGCCTCAACTGCCCTTCGCAGAAGTGGGAGACCAACGTGACTAGCCGCTATACGAACTACGCGTTCGGGCGCTGGATGTCTTCTGCGGGGGATCAGCGCTGGTACTACGGCTGGATCAACACCAAGATGTCGAAGTACCCAGCTGACCACGGGATCGTGGTGGAGAATCACACAGCCAGCATGATCGAGGTCAACCCTTACGCGCACGCCTACCCGAATCTGCACCACTTGCTTGACATTAACCCTGCCTTCTATCGTCACAGCAAGTCGATGAATGTCGCCCACATGGATGGGCATGTGCAGCAATGGAAGATGCCCATTCCCTGTTACACCTACGGTCGGCCAAACCGCTACAGCCAGGCCCAGTATACGCGGTTCTGGCGTGGCTTCTGGAAGTACCCCGGTGGCGGCCTGTACGACTAGAATGCCGCTAAGATAGGCAGAAAGAACGGCACACCGTTGCTCTACGTGTCTCACTACAAACACCGCTATGCTGGTGGCGTAATCTGTTCGTAGTTAGCGACGTAGGCCTTGACAGAGTCGCGTTCTTCCTGCAATCCCCCCCCCCGCACTCAACCCCTCAAAGCTGGCCTTCCTTTTGGCAACCGTACGTTCGCGCTGCGTTGAAATAGGCTCGTACGTTCTCAATGGGGGTTCCATCGCGGATGCCGTCTGACGTACCCAGAATGAACCCGGTTGGGCCTGCGGCTTCGATGGCGTTGCGGACGGTCTGTTCCACCAGAACCGGTGTTCCGAGTTTGAGCACGTAGATGAGGTCAGTGTGGCCTTTGAGGCATACCCGGTCCCCGATGCGGCGCTTGGCCTCGGCCAGGTCAACGTCGCCAACCGGTGGCGGGGTGAGCGTCTCCAACACGTCGATGCCGGCGTCGGCAACGAGGTTGATGATTGCCATGCACTTGCCGTCGTCGTAGAGATTGGCTGTGCCGTCGGCAGCGTGGATCACCTCGCAGGTCTCACGCAGTTGAGGCTGGAAATACTCTGTCCAGAACGACGGTGACCACCCGGCTGACATGCTGTTGTAGTACCAGTTCAGAAAGAAGTGGCGGACACCGGCGTCAAGTGCGGCTCGGATCTCAGCGAGTTGCTGCTGGTGCCCAATGTCCATAAGTTCCGCAAAGAACGGCGCGTCGTCGTAGTAGAGCATCATCAGGTCCTCAGTGCCCATCATCTCGCCGGCGCGGTGGTTCAGGGCCGAGTGGACGTTGAGTTGCACTAGACCGTTCTCTCCGACCTGTTCAGCCTGTTGGAAGTAGGGATCGAGATTGGTACGTGCGGGGTCCGGCAGCAGATAGCGGAGCGGGCCAAGGTCGTCTCGCGTCTTGACCAGATGCTCGGTGCGAAACGGGTTCGGCGCCATGCCGAAGCTCCGGTCACCCCGCGGCGGGATGTTGAGCCGATCGGTCAGCGTGCCAGCCGGCGTTCGGAACGTGCGCATCGCGACGTCAAAGGCGCCGTCCTTCCCCCAGCTGAGAGAATACTCGACACCGGGCAGGTCGTAGCTGTCTCGGGCGCCCAGTTCGAAGGGTGACCAATACACGCCGGCGTTGTGGTGCAGGTCGAACCCGAACTCCTCCGCGGCCCGGAGATGCGTTCCGAGAGACGCGTCACCGTAGTGATCAATGAGCCAATAGGTGATCCGAGGCGAGCAGGGGACCCGGTCAACCGGCTGATGCCGGTAGGCGGCGAGGAGGCGTTCACGGCTGGTCATCTGGTGCATGTTGACCTCGTTCAGCTGACTGTTGCCTCAGAGAGAATAGCGGCGCTGTGTGTTCTTGCCAGTGGGATATCTGTCAACCACCCGTATAATTGTGCGGCGGGCCGATCCCGGTCAACAGTGTTGGACGCAAAGGAGTGTAAATGATGCAGCGCCATGGCATGGTTGTTGGGGTCAAGGATGAGGAACTCGAGCGCTACAAGGAACTGCACGCTGCCGTTTGGCCCGAGGTCCTTGACCTCATCCGGGAGTCCAACATTCGGAACTACTCGATCTACCTCCGCAAACTGCCTGACGGCAAGCACTACCTGTTCAGCTACTTCGAGTACACGGGGAACGACTTCGAAACGGATATGGCCACCATGGCTGCCGATCCTGTGACCAAGAGATGGTGGGCTGAGTGCATGCCGTGTCACGAGCCGTTGCCTGACCGCGCGGACGGGGAATGGTGGGCAGAGATGGAGGAAGTCTTCCATACGGACTGAGGGCAGGGAATGAACCGCCAAGGCGCCAAGAACGCCAAGGGAAGAAAAGGAACGGGAAGGGATGAGGATGGAACCAGATGAGCGTACGGATGAGGCAGCGCGAGATGTCATCGGTGCCGCAATCGAGGTGCACCGGACGCTGGGACCAGGCTACCTCGAAAGCGTGTACGAAGAGGCCTTGGCGGTCGAGCTCGGCCTGCGCGGGATTTCGTTTGAGAGGCAGAGGGCTGTGGCAGTGGACTACAAAGGGCACAGAGTGGGCGACGGACGCCTGGACCTGCTGGTGGACAGCCGCCTCGTGGTTGAACTCAAGGCAGTCGAAGCGTTTGCACCAATACACATGGCACAGGTCATGTCCTACCTGAAGGCGATGCAGTTGCCCCTCGGCTTGCTCCTGAACTTCAACGTTCCGGTGCTCAAGAGAGGGATCAAACGCGTTATTCTCCCCACGCCTCTTGGCGATCTTGGCGCCTTGGCGGTTCAATCAGGAGTTGATCAATGAGCGCTCAGCCCGTCACCGCTTTCAGGAGCAGGTCGATGACCCGAAACTGTTTTGTCCTCCCCTTGGTGTGTCTGTGTCTGGGCGTCCACGCGCAGCCTGTTGGTGTGGACGAGGGATTGGCCGCCTGGTGGTCGTTCGACGAGGTGCAGGATGAGCTCGTCACAGATCGTTCCGGCAACGGCAACGACGGCAGATTGGTGGGAGGGGCAGAGCTCGTTCCAGGTATCCGGGGCCAGGGGCTGAACTGCAATGGCGAGGATGCGCACGTTGTATGCACATGGGACAGCATGCTGAACTCGCCGACCGCCCTCACTGTCGAAGCTTGGATCTATCCGCAGGGCGCACACCAGAATGGCTACGGCGGCATCATCAACAACCTGAACGGGGCAGGCAACTGCCGGTTACTGATCAACAATGCGGGGGTACTCCTGGCGCAGTTGCACGGCAGTAAGTCCGGTGTTTCAGGGGCCACCATCGTCGCCGACCTCTGGAACCATGTAGCCTACACGTTCGACGGGAGAGAGGAAGTCTGGTACCTGAACGGGGAGCGGACACACTCCGCTGCGTACACTGACCCTCTCCCGAGTGGCAGTGCGAAGCCGACTATCGGCTGGGGGTACGGGGACAGCGGTTTCTACCATTTTCGCGGGTTGATCGACGAAGTGCGGATCCATGCTCGTGCCCTGACTGCGCAGAATGTGGCCGCGAGTTACGAGGCATTGGCTGGACCTGTCAAAGCGGAAGTGGCCCGCCGTGAGGCAGAACGGCAGCGCGAGATCAAGGCCATGGACTTCGTCAATCATGGCGTTCCAGCACGCCTCGGGACGCGACGCGGCCTGGTCGCTACCTGTGACAGGAACGGGCGGCCACTTGTCCTGATCTGTTCCATGGACCACGTCAAGCGCAGCTTGCGCAGCTCGCTCCTGGTTGTGGATGTGCTGAGCGGAACCACCGAACAGTACTGGTACCCGAAGAAGGACCAGCCCGTCGGGGAAGACTACGCTCTGCTACTCGCCAAAACGGGGTTGTTCTACACCATGTTCGGGGCCAATCTCCTGGAGTTTGACCCTACGGCTCGGGAATGGACCTTTGCCCATCGCACACCCGGGATGGCCATGTCGTTCACCGAGGCCCCCGACGGCACCATCTACTCCGCCACATTCCCGGGCAGCCACCTCGTATCTTTCGACCCGCGGACCCGTTCGTACAAAGAGCATGGGAAGCTGGACGCGACGGAGAAATACCCGCGTTCGCTGGCTGTCGATGACGCGGGTTGGGTCTACTGCGGCATCGGTGTGGCCAAGGCGACACTGGTTGCTTTTGATCCGCGCACAGGGGAGAAACACCGCCTGCCGGATGATGGGCCGCGCAAGCCGGGCACGGCGTCCGTCTTCCGGGCCGTGAACGGGAAAGCCTATGCGTACGTCGCCAGCGGCGGTCAGTGCTATGAGTTGTTTGAGGGAAAGGCCACACCGGTACCCAAACCCGGAGCTGCGAAGGACCCCATCAAGACAGCCAGCCAAAGCAGTTTCTTTACCGATTTCCCGGATGGCCGTCGCGTTGCGGGGATTAGCCTGGCGGAGAAGTGGCTCGATGTCACCGAACCGAACAAGGGCCCCACCCGGCGGATCACGTTGACGTACGAGTCGGAAGGCCCGGGCATACTCTCCCTGATCTCCGGGCCGGATGGGCGGGTCTACGGTTCCACCGGGTTGCCCCTTCACTTCTTTGCCTACGACGTGGACAACGATTATCTGGAGGATTTCGGCGGCGTTCGGCATGGAGCGCACTACAATGGGCTGGCTGTGCAAGGGCAACGGATTGTCGGCGCAGCCTATTGTGGAGGGTACCTGGCCTACTACGACACCATGCGGCCGTGGACAAACGAGATCGGTCCAACACCCAACCCGGTCTACCTGGGGAATTGGCACCGGGACCTGACCCGCCCGCATGCCCTCCTGGCCCATCCCGATGGCAACCACGTCATCATGGGGGGCACACCGGCCTACGGACACTGCGGCGGCGGGCTGGTGGTGTACAACCTGGCCGACGATACCCACCAGCTCCTGACGCACGAACAGTTGATTCCGGACCACAGCACCACGGCTTTGGCCGCGTTGCCGGATGGGAACCTGGTGGGCGGGACAACCACTTCCCCAGGCACCGGCGGCCATGCCGTTGCCAAGGAGGGCGCCCTCTATCTGTTCGATTGGGCCACGAAGAAGGTTGTGTTCCAGACCCACGTGGATCATGCCACTCGGGTCAGTGAGGTCGTGGTTGGCAGGAATGGTTTGGTCTACGGTTTCGCGGGAGGCACGCATTTCTTTGTGTTCGACCCCAAACGGCGTGAGATGGTGCATGGGGAGGACCTGGGGCAGTACGGGAGCACAGCCGGCGGGCAGGCACCGAGAATGCTCCTGACTGGACCGGATGGCCAGTTCTACGCGTTGTTCACCCGCAGTGTGGTGCGGATTGATCCTGACACGTTCAAGCACGAGTGTGTGCTGAAGCCGCCCATCTCGATAGGGGCAGGAATCGCGATCGAGAAAGGACGCGTGTTCTTCAGCAGTGGCGCCCACCTGTGCAGTTGCCGACTTCCGCTGATCACATCGGCCAAGCCGACGACTCGGACGCCGACCTGGACCATGTTGCGTTCCGGCCCGGAGCGCGATCGCACGATCGTGTCTCTGCACTGCGGCGGCGCGACCGCACCGAGGGCGCCGGGCGTTGCACAGAATGCTCTGTCGATCGACGTGGCAGGGAAGTGGCTGGTTTCGGGGGAAGGGACGCCGCATGCTCCCCTCATCGTCAACGGACAGGGGCAGACGCCGGATGGCACCGGGCGGGTTCTCGATACCCTCCTATCCGCCGGGTACCGCTATGTCTGCGGGGAAGCTGCCGATACCTACGCTCCCGGTCTGCTATCCCGGTTTCGCCGACACCTGTTCTCTCTTGCCCCCGACTTGTTCGTGGTGCTGGATGATGTGTCCTGCCCCCGACCAAGCGCATTGGAGTGGCGTCTTCCGGCTGGGAACGGGACTGAGATGACGCGCGAGGAGAGTGGGGTTGTGGTGTCCCATGGGACGGCCCGGCTCAGCGTCGTTCCAGTGGGACATGCCGACACCGCCGTCCGCATTCGTCCAGCCACCGAGGGCGCAGGCTCCCTCTTGGCCGTCTCGGGATCTGGGACTGCGACAAAGGCGTTTTTCCGGTGTGTTTTGCGGCCACAGGTGGTTCTGAAGGTCGCGAAGGACGCCATGGAGATGGGGCGGCTTCCCATCGTCGAGTCTTCGAACCGCGAACAACGACCGATACGGGGAGGACGAAGGAACGGCATTTTCTTCCGGGCCCAGGAGCCCGGGGACTTCATCACGTTTGAGGTGACCGTTCCGGAAGCTGGTCACTACGAACTGGTTGGCTGTCACTACCAGAGCCCGCTCTACGGGATGCTACGCCTTCTGGTGGATGGCGAGCCCCAGGGCGACGTCTACGACGGCTACGCCAGAGGGGTGGAGTTGGCAGAATCGGTTTCGTTCGGGACTCGGGAGTTGAGTTCAGGAAAGCACCTGTTTCGCTACGAGGTCGTAGGGAAGAATGTCGCATCCGAAGGGCACCTCGCCGGCATCATCTCGATGAGACTGATGACGGAAGCAGACCGTCAAGACACGCCCGGGACAGCACCGGCCCCCGAACTCCGGACGCGCCCTGTGGATACACCAACGGCTGTCGGCGTGTCGGTGATTGACGAGGATGGACAGAGCGTGGTGGTGCTTTCACGGGCGGAGGAGGGGGCCAGCGCTGAAGGTGGAGGCTGCCGGTTCTTCGGGCGGCACGCAGCGGTCACAGCTGCCCCGAACGGCGAAGGAACGCTCTATGCCCTCCATCGAGGCACGCAGCTGGAATTCGGCGGCGAACGGCTTGTGACGGCCGAGAAGGCGTGTTCGGCGACTGTCGCGATTCGGGGACGGACGTTGACCGGACTGGTGAAAGCCCCGGAGGGCGGAAAGGTCTGTCTGCGGGTTCCATCGTTGCGGGCCTTGCGGCTGCGGGGGCGGTCCCTGTCCCTCGTGGACGTCTACAACACCGCTACGTCGCTGCTGACGCTCAACCTGCAGCCCGGCGTCTACGCCATCGAGGGCGAGTTGACGGCCGCTCGGTGAGCGGGAGGGCTACCGGCTGTCCCTTCCTGGAGGGCGTGCCTGGCCTCCGTAGCCCCTTGGCGAAGGAGGGTCGTCCCTTCTGTTCAGCAGGGCAAGCCTCGACCGCCGTTTCCGTGTTCCCGGCCGTGGCTCGCGGTCGCTGTGGACATCGACCCTCCAACGGGGCTGTGCTTTCCACAGCTCAGCATCGTGAGCTCGCGGGGCTCTCAAATTGGACGCGCGTCCGTACGGAACAGCAGTACGCCGCGCGGCCCCCGAGCGGCAACCTGGGAATGGCGGTCGGGGGCCGCCCGCCGTACAAGCCAGAGAGATCTGGGTGGGCGTCTCGCTCTGCAATCCTACTGAGCTCTGGTTTTCTGGAGGGCGTATCGCCCCTCTTTTTCAACTCACTCCGGCAGGCGAAACAGGCGCATATCGTCGATGTAGATCTTCTTCTCGGAGGGGAATTTCCGCGCCCAGACGCCGGCTCGGATGCGGACGCTCCCTTTTGGGGGCTTGCGCACGTCCATCACCGTTGCGGCGGTGATCCAGTCCCCGGGGTTGAGCGTCATGCTCGTCGTGCTGCCGTTGGGCAGGTTGTGGCTCTTCTCGTTGAGCGCTCGAAGCGTTAGATCGACGAAACCACCATCGGGTTGGGCTTCAGGCACGTAGAGGGAGACCTTGAGGCAGTATCGACCGGGGGCAAACTCGATCGACTGGTGCGGGCCTCCATACTGAATGCCTTCCCCGAGCATGCTGTACTTGCCGGTGTTCTTCTCCTGCTCTGACCGTGTGAGTTTGCCGACGTTATCCTGTAGCCAGAGGCTCCAGCCCTCGGCCGAGACACCGTCTCCCTGTTCGAACGAGTCGTTCTTGATCAGGCACTGCCCTGCTGGCTCCAGGCACTGGATCATGGACAGAGCATGCGTCTGCAGGCTCTCTGGTTGACCATTTGCGGCCAGCTCACGGAGCTGATCCCGAAAGGTCCCGGAGCGGGATGCCCAACTGAACAGCGCCCACAGCTCGCCGGCACCCCAGTCCTTCCCGGCAACGGCGGCGTACCGATCGATGTCCATGCAGTGGTGCAGAAAGGGATCGTTACGGAAACTCTCCTTGGCCAACTGGTGTCGCGTGGCAGCGCTCTGAATCCGTCGGATGACGTGTGCCATCCAGCCTTGCGCTGCTTCCTCGGAATTGAGTGTGGGGATGCGGGTCTGACGTGGATACGCGACGGCTGACGACTCGTAGTATTCGAAGGCGCGAAGCAGGAGCTTGGCTCGGGCCTTTTGCTGTGGAGTCGCGGCGGCGGCCACGGCGGACTCCAGCCACTTGCGGGACTGTGCGATTTCCGCAAGTGTGACGTCTTCCAGGTACGTGGGCATGTTGAAGGGCAGGTACTGTCGCCCTTTGGGCAGCCAGCGGGAGTCGCGGATACGCTTGGTCCAGAAATCTTCCCAGTGGTCGTAGTACTTCTTCACGTACGGCGCTGCTTCCCGGCCCACGGCCAGGTTGTACCACTCGTCAAGCAGCGTATCCACGTCCTGGGCTGGATCCCATTGCAGCTTGAGAGAGACGTAGAGCTTCGGTCCCTCGCCGAAGTTCGGGTAGGCTTCCGCCGTGAGCCCCCGCACGCCGTTCTCATAGGCGAACCGGTAATACTCGGCCATCACATGTGGGTAGACTCTGGGGACGAGATAGGCAGCTCCATAGATGTAGTCATACCAGCCGACCACCGGAGACGCCTGGGCCCAGCGTTGGGTCAGTTCTTCCGCGGCAGCACGCGCGTCCGGAACGATCCACTGCATGCGATCGTAGGTCATGTACGGGATCATGCGCGGGTGCACCTTGACGCGGTCCGGCGGTTCGAAAATCTCACTGTAAGCAAGGCAGCCAAACCACTTGTCAGGGTGATGTTTGAGCACGCCCTCGATTACGGCGTTGACCCAGGTGAAATAGCGGTCGGAGAGGTGATCACGGTTGACCATGTTCTTCCGGCCCGGATCCTGAGCTGTACATGCGTCACACTGGCAGTGTCCGCCGCTGTCGGTCACCCCAAACGAGTAGGATTCGGCGTCCGGGTGTTCGTCGAAATGAGCGACGATGCGTCGGGTTGCTTCCTCGACGATCCCCGGGGCGCTGAAGCACGGTTGCCAACACTTGAAGTGGGTGTCCGCGGGCGGGAAGTGGCGCTTGCCGTCACGAATGGGGAAGAAATCGGGATGCTCTTCCACGTCGCTGCGGGGGAAAAGCCTGTGAAGTTGGTGATGGAACTCGATTCGGGAGTGCAGGCGGTTCCGACGGGCCCAGCGTTGTTGCGATTTCAGGCGCAGCCCGAAGAACTTGCGTGAATAGAATGCTGGCTGGTTGCGCACGGGTTCAGTGGGGACGGCGATCGTCTTCATCTCGGGAATGTAGACGCCATCCGGGCCGGGCATCAGCCAGCGAACGCCCATGTAGCGTTCCAGAAACTCGTACACGCCAAACTCTGTTCCCCAGTCAGTGGCCCCGAGTATGACGACGGTGTGTTTGTCGGGGAACCGGATGACGAATCCGTCCCCATCCAGGTCACCCAGATCCAGCTCCAGGGAGATCACTGTCGGTGTTCGGCCGATGTGGATTGCGGTGCGCTTAGGCTGGGCTCGTTCGACGATCTCCAGAGTCGCCCCGCTGGCCTCTTGAACGACCCGCTGCATCTCCGCGACTGCACCGGCGAGTTGCTCAGACGCATCGGGCTGCAGCACGATCACCGCCTGCGCCGTCCCGTCCTGCACGATCACGGTTGAGCCTGGAGCTGCCGTCGCTGTAGCGGCGGTCATTGCTGCTGCGAACAGCATGCAGCGCCAGATTGAGGTCTTCATCGGCCTTCTTCCTCCGATTGCACGCTCTCAGCAAGCGTGATGGTGATCAGTTCCCAGCTTGTTTGCGGTGCAAGGCGGTCGATACGCCCCCCGCGGCTTCGGGAGCGCGCTTCGACCATGTAACTGTACGTCGTCTGCCGGTGCGGTGCCCCCTTCTCCTCGCCTGGCCTGATCAACAGTTGACTGAGCAGCAGAGCCCCGGGCTTGCCGCGTCCCGGTGTGCATCCGTCCGCCCCGGTGACGGCGTGGTTCAGGTCATGAGTCGGGGCGGCAGGGACCGTGCTGGGTGCCGTTCGGACCATGGCGCCCTTGACCGGCCGGCCGTCAGCATCCTGGACACGCACGATCACGTGACGCTTTGAGACCGCAAACGTGGCTCGTTCGGCGGAGTAGGCTCCCTTGTCCCAATCGTCGACCACGCAGTCGATCAGGACCATGTGCTTGTAGGGCAGTTGCCAGTTCCGCCGGTTCCCCGTAAAGACACAGTTGTGGAGCACCAGATCGAATCGCGTGCTGCCATCGATCGCCACCCCACAGTCTCTGAACGTGCAGCCGCGAACGACTTTCTGATACGTCCCGTGCAGGGCTTTGCCGCAGCGCTCGAATCGGACGCCCTCGAAATGCCCCTCTGAGAGGTGTCGCCCGAATGCTTCACCCATCACGTCACGCACGGCCGCGTTGACCAGCTCGACGCGCCGCTGTCCTCCCATCACCATGGACTTGGTCCTGCCCTTGGAAGCGCCGATCGGCACATTCCCGAACGGAGCAATCATGCCGTGGTAGACACAGATCTCCCCCCCACCGTTCTTCGCCCCGTAGCCAGACGGTCCGCCGACCATTAAGGCATGGCCGAGTCGTCCGTCGTTGTCAATGAGCAACCGCGACTGAATAGCGGGGTTCTCTCGCACACCCAGGGTCAGGCGATTCACAAGGTTGCGCGTGGAATGGGACGTGCCTGTGTTTTCGTCAATGAGCCAGGTCGAATGCACACGGACGTTTCCCCGAACGACGAGTGTTTCGGTCGGTCGTTGCGCGCTACCTACCTGGAACCACGTCTGACTGCCGTCATTGCGGCCTATCCACAGATTGCAGGCTACCGTGCACGTCTGCGTTGCGTCATCGTAGGTGACCTTGTCCCAGCCGAACGCGTCATCGATACGAGCCAGGAGCTTTGGTGTGCAAGGGAAATCCGCGGGGTAGTCTGTGACCCAGAGCAGGTTGCGGTCCGGGAGGTAGTCTACGCCTGCCCCGGCTTCGGACAGCAGAGCCAGAAAGAGGACGGCTGTGATGGCAACGGTGGCGCGCGTCACGGCTGGAACTCCGTGGGCTCCCTGCCTTTCTCGAACTGCAGCGCATCCAGGTCGACTTGGCCAGTGGCGCGGATGAGCAGCCACGAGTGGCTGTCGGCGTGGGCGGGCACGTCGAGCGGCACGGAGAAGCGCGTCCACTCCGAACCCTTGACGACGACATCGGGCCGGTTCCGCCCGTATGTCTTGGTATGGATGGTTACCGGCTCGGTTGCGTGGGTTCGTGCGTAGAAGGAGAACACGTAGGGTTGTGGCGCACTGTGTTGGGGGGCGACGCTACGGAGGAAGATGCCTACGGACACATCCGGCTCGCGTGGATGCAGACGCAGGAAGCGTTCCCCGTGGTAAGGGGTGTCGGTTCCCAGGATCAGGCACGCATCCGGCGTTCCCACCCGGTGCCGCCACCCTGTGCGTCCGTCCCTGGAATGGTAGGGCCAGCAGTAATCGGGGAAACCTGCGACCGCGGCTTGCTCGAAGCTTGGGTTGGGAGTGATGTTCTTCATGCCGGCTCGGCCTTCGTGGCGATAGCCATCCTCGATCGGTCCCTCTTCGCCGAGAGCGGCGATGTTCATGGCGATCTGGACTGGGCCGTCGGTCTTGATGTGGTCAAAGACATACGCTCTTACCCCGCGTGCATCGAGGGTGTCGCCAAAGGCGCCTCCGGCGATCGGCCCCAGTGGTCCCGTGAACAGACCGCGAGCCTGCTTATCGCGCAGGCCTTTGACGTGAACAGACAAGCCAACTCCGGAGCGCCGTACATTGGCGGCCAGCAGCACCCATGGGCCATTGGGGAAGCGTATCAGACGCGCCTGTACATCCGGCAGGTCGCCTTCCAGGGGATTCCATTTGCCGGGTTTGTAGCTGATTTGCTGTGGCGGCTCGGGGGCCGTCAGAGCGGGGGTGAGCCGGTTGACGTGGGTTGCCACTGTCTTCAACGCCTCCCATTGCTTCTGTGTCGCGACCCACCCGTGGGTGAACCAGAGCAGTGATTTGGTGCCGTGGATCAGGGCCAGATAGCTCTGGCAGATTTGCTCGTCGCCAGTGAGCATGCGTTTGATCACATCGCTCCACAGCGAGGCCTGGGGCACCGTCCACGGGTGCTGGCCTACCTCACGGGCACGGGCGACGGTGCGTGCTGTCGTCTGCGACATCCAGTTGACCGAGCCACGTGGCAGCGAGCGACCCGGAGTCCAGTAGGGGTCAGTTCCCAGGCAATCCCCGAACGAGGTGGCCTTAGGCCCAGCGGGAATACGCGATGAGTACAGTGCATACATTGGTCGGTACGGGTCTGTTTCCTTGATCTTCAGGTACATGCGTCGTAAGTCAACATCCTGGTCTGCCGTGTCGAACACCGGCTCATCGAGCGTGTCGTAACCGATCAGGTTCGGCATGTCTTGAATCGAGCGCACGTTGTCGCAGATGGCGGGCAGGTGCAGATCAAAGAACTCACGGGAGATCTCGTTGCGTTGGGCGCGCGTCAGCCGTCCGGCCAGTCTCCCAAGCAAGAACGCCTTGAGCCTCAGCATCGCTCGGCACCCATACAGAGCCTGCTTGTACTCCTGTTCATCCTGGAAATGGCGTTTGAGCGTTTCCATTTCGGCCGCACGGCTCGGTATCTTCTGCGGGCGTACGATGATCCTCAGGTCGTATTTCGCAGCGAGCGCGATTACCTCAGCCATTGGGACGCTGTCCGGCCCCATCCACCAGACGACCGTGTTGAAACCGGCCTCGGCAATCTCGCGGTACTGACTGTCGTCGTATCCGGCCAGGAACCCAATTGGGAAGAATGGGTTGCCGTTCTCCAGCAATGCTCCCGTTTGACGGTCGACTTTCCATTCACAGCCCGGCTTGGGGGAGAGTTTCACCAGCTCGAAATCAACCTGAGATATCTTGCGCCCGTCGAGTCCTTCGAGGGTTAGTACAAGCGTGTGTTGTCCTCGCTTCATAGCTCCGAGGGGCAGGGATAGCTCACCCCGCGGCGCAGGTGCATCGCGACGGGCGAGTTCCGTGCCATCGGCAGCACGTATGACGAGGCGCAGCTTCGCAAGGGCCTCGACCGGCATTCCGACGGTGACCGTGACCTCTGCTGCCGGCTCGTTGGTGTAGTAGTTGCGTCCAGTCAGCGCGGTTAGCATACGGAAGGCGGAGGTATCCTTGAGCTGCACGGTTTGGAAGGGACATTCGGTCGCCACATCACGCACCACGACGTTGACCGTCCGCTGGCCCAACGCCTCAACGGGCACGGTTACGGTGGCTTGAGTGACCTGCTTCGGCTCCAGCGCAAACGTCTGGCGAACGCGTCGCGGTTCCCCGTCCAACGGTGTCTCGAGCACGTCGATCGCGGCTGTTCCGGGTTTGTCTGTCATGGCCATGAGGGTCATGTTCACATCGTAGCAGACGCCACCCGCTTGCTCGTAGAGGGCACCGAGAGACACATCGCCGATGTTGGCGACGAACGGTGCTGTGACACGAGGATTTCCGAGTCCCTCCAGCCTCCCCATCTCGCTCACGTTCAGCCACTCATCTGTGGGCGCCCACGTGCTGATGAACTCGTGGAAACCTACTTCCACATGGTGTTCGTCATATTCTTTCAGGACCTTCTTGCGGAAGACGTGGAGCCGGAATTTACTCAACTCTCCGTAGCCGGCCAGGTGGAAGAGAGGAACCGCGATCTCCGCAACCCAGCCGTCATCGGTCACACGTGTTGCGGAGGGCCAGGCCACGTTGGGGACGGACGACGCTTCGTTGAAGGAACGGCGGAGCGTGAAGACGTTGCGGCAGTTGAGCACGTAGCGAACATGCTGCGTCCCCTCAAGCCCGGGGCTGATGAAGAACTTGACGCATTCGTCACCAAAGACCCGGCCCCCGTAGTTTTCCGTGATTGTCGCCTTCATGTCGCTCGGCTTCGGATGTCGACACTCCAAGCCGACATAGAGCCAGCTGCTGTCGGCGACCAGACGCAGTGTTGTGTCGGCGTTTGGACGATAGGCCGTATCCTTCAGAGCAAAGTCGTGGAATGTCGGGCTGACATATGCCATGCTCCAGCAGGCATCATCGAGCATCCCATCCACGCGTGGTGGGAGTTCGCAGGTCGGCACACGCACGACCGGGGGCACGGGGGCAGCCCACGCCGTGGCCAGTGCCAGGAATCCTGTGAGGGCCGGTAGGAGCCTTCGGTGATTGGCGTGCATCGTGTCTCTCCACCATCCATGTGATCCGTTCGTGTTCTGTCGGCGTATGACATTAAGGCAAGCGGCGGGAAATGCATCCAGAAGGAGGTCGCCGGGTGGCACCGCCTCCCACATTGAGGTCAGGTGCAGCCAACGCGGGAGGGGCGGCCATGCCCCGATTGCCACCACTAGCGCCATTCCTCCTTCAGGGAAGCCGGCGGCGAATGCCTATTCGGAGCCCTTCTTCAGGCCGGAGTCCCAGCGTCCGAGTCTGCGGGTGAGGTCCGCCTTCACAGCTTTGTGCCCATCAGAGTTCCACAGATTCACGACTTCTTCCGGGTCGCTCTTCAGATCGTAGAGCTCTCCCCAGTCCTGGTCCAGATAGTGTACCAGTTTCCACTCTTTCGTCCGTACCATGGTGACATGATTCACGCCTCTGAGCAAGTTGTCGGCCGTGTGTTCAGCGAACACGGTTTCACGCCCGGGATGCTCTCCGTTGACGACGTCCAGAGCCGATATTGCGGAGTTTGAGGAAAGTGGTTTGAGGCCGGCCAACTCAAAGAGCATCGGGGCCAGGTCCATCTGCTGGAGCATCGCGTCAATTCGTCGCCCCTCCGGCAGTCGTCCGGGAGCCCAGACGATTGCCGGGACGCGCGTGATGCAGTCGTACATGGTCCACTTCTGCATGTGTCCGTGGTCCCCGAGGCAGTCTCCGTGATCAGAGGTGAAGATGACAATCGCGTCCTCCAGGAGCCCCTGCTTGCGGAGCAGGTTCAGGATGTCGCCAATCTGCTCGTCAATGAGGGTGACATTGGCCGCGTAGTGCCTGCGCAGCCGTCGGAGGTGTTCCGGGGCGGGGTGTTCGTGCCAGCGGACGGCGTCGTGGTTGCCCTCGATCATCTGGCGGCGGAAGGGGGCGTGCGGCTGCGGTTGGCTGGCGATCTCATCATCGGTGACCTTCGGGACAGGTACGTCTGCATCGGCGACCATGTCGAGGACACGCTTGGGTGGATCATAGGGCGGGTGGGGGCCGGGGAAGCCGACTTGCAGGAAGAGGGGACTGTCTGCCTTGCGCTCGTGGAGGAACCACTTGGCCATATTGCCAACGAACACGTCCGGGTGGTAGAGCTCCTCAAGCGGCCATTCATAGGCTCCAAGGGCGGTTTCATAGTCCGGATGTTCATCGCGGTAGGTGTCGCGCGAGGGTTTGCGCTGGCCGGAGTTGCTCAGGAACTTGTCCCATTCGTCGTGGAAGAAGCCATGTGGTGCAGCCTTGGGTAGGGGCCGGTCTTTGTTCTCGACGACGAAGCGTTGGTCAAAGCCGCACGGCGCGTCCAACGGGACGGTATGCATCTTGCCCACGTTAACCGTGTGGTACCCCGCTTGTCTGAGGTCCTCCACCCACGAGGTATCCCACTGGCAGCCGTTGTGATAGACACCCGTTTCTCGCGGGAAACGCAGGTTGAAAAAACTGGCCCGAGAGGGAACGCACGATGGTGCCGTGCAGTAGCACTGGTTGAAGCTGGTGCCCTCGGCCGTCAGGCGATCCAGAGTGGGGGTCAGGGCCCAGTCGGCCCCGAGTCCCCCGATCGTGTCAAAACGCTGCTGGTCGGTCATGAACAGGATGATGTTCGGCCGTTTGTCAGGCATTCCCTGTACTCCGTCACGGTTTTGGGCCCGAGTGTTTCTATCTGGCCATCGCGAGATGGGCGGCCGCGTACCGCCGGCCCAGCTCAAGCAGACCCGCCGTGGTGAAATGCAGGTTGTCGGACTGCGGGAGGTCGTCGGTGCGCACCAGAGCCACACTCTTTTCGGATTGGGCAACCGCAGCCTGTGCGGCCTGGACGGTCTCTCGCCAGGGGTGCTGGTAACGCAGATCAGGCAGGTTGAGGATGCATGGGTTAATCTGCCCCATGAGGAAGGGCATGTGTGGGCTGTCCAGGTCTGAACGGACTCGGGCAATGAAGGCTCTTAGGTTCGCCTCGTAGGCGTTGGCCATGATCTCGATGACCGAGTCGCGTTCCCCCTGCATCCAGAGCATTCCCGCGATGGCTGGCGCCGGCTCCTGAACCGAAAGGTCCCTGGACACGGCGGACAGGGCATCGAGAAGGGCTGGATACACCGGGCCGCGATACACATCTTCATCGCCCTGCGACACACCGTCCGGGTTCCAGTCATAGTACAGGTTTGCGCCGCTGCGGGCCACCTTGCAGAGCGCGACTGGTGTGTCCGGCAGCGCTTCCGCAAGGGCAACTCCGAACCCGATCTCAGGGCCGAAGCGCTCGCCCGCGAGCCAGGGACTCGGCTGACCGTCGATGAACAGACGGAGGCCGTTCGGCGCTGTCCGCCAACGTTCCGGGATCTCAGCCGTCACTCCCGAACCAACCATGTTGGACTGGCCTGCCAGAATGAAGATTTGCGTTGGTGGCATGTGTGGGCCTCTCCGTCCGTCCGAGCCGGGCTTCTTATCGGTGTTGATTGGCGGACCGCTTACGTTGTGCGCGGCTCTGTTCGGGCAGCGGTCTCACTGTTCCAGATCACAGCGGACAGGATCGCGTTTGAGCAAATCGGCAGGCGTCAGGAGATGCACCTGCACATCGTCGAACCAAACGGCATCTTCGGGGCTTTCCTGACTGCCCATCCCCAGGAGGACCACGAGTTTGCCTGCTCCTTCGGGAACGGTGGGGGCGGCCAGCAACTGCGCCCAGGAGTCGGTGCCCGGCGTCTCTGGACCGACCACCACATCAAGGCTCTGCTGGGTCCAGCGCCCTTCTGCCGTCTGCCACCGGACCCGCAGCCACGTACGGGTTCGTCCAGACGTCTTTACTCGGGCCCGGATCGCGTAGCACTCCCCTTCGGCAACGTCGTACGTCTGGATGAAACAACCGCTTTCGGAGATGGCTGAGGCCTTGGCGGCGCCCAGATCCTTGTCCCAGGTGAACGTCCCCTCGTCTGCTTTGAGCTGCCAGCAGCTCCAGCCGGCTGGGGCACCGCCTTCACGCCAATCTGCCTGTTGGCCTGAGTTGTTCGGGGCAGCGGCTGACTGGAAGTCTCCATTTCGGGCGAGGTTCGGCAAGCTCTCGCTTCCCTCTGCCTCAGCCAGCATGCGCCGGGCGTATCCGGTAGGATTGCACGCCAGTTGCAGGGCGACATCACATCCGGGCAGTGCCTCCGGCCAGTACTGCTTGAATACGCGTTGGTTCGGCGTTGGCCACCAGCGGAACTTCTCGCCGTAGAGCCAGACGTACTGATCACAGCACTGGATCGCGTTGCGTACATTCACCATCAGCTGCTCGACCGGTTTGCGGTCTCCGCAGTCAATCATCCAGGTCGCCCACTTGGTGTCCGGAGGATTCCAGTGGGCATCGAGGTAAATCCCGTAGCTCACCTGTACCTGCGCCCGGTATTTTGCTCGGTTCTCCGGCGCGACCAGGCGTTGGCACGCGCCCTTGATCGTGAGGGCAGAGCGCAGGAATTGCAGTTCGCTGTTGTAACGGTAGGCGCTTTCACAGCCGTCCACGAAGGTGGCGGAAGGGGAGGCGGCGTCCAGCCAACCGTCAATGAAGGATGGGAAGAGCCCATAGCCGCCCGACTCCAGAACGTGTTTTGGCTGGGCCGCTGTTGCGGCGTGGGCGTTCACCGAGTTCATGAAGTAGCAGTAGACGGTGATCTCCGGGAACTCTCTGACCACGGCGGCCATGACCTGGCTCCCGCGCTCCCGCGCCTTGACCACATACTCGTCGAACGAGTGTTCGTTCCTTCCGTCCTGGGCGCCGTAGCGGAACTGCGCGTACGGTTTTCGATAGGGCTCGGGGTCGAACAGAAAACCTCTGAAGCCGGCTTCGCGGGCCAGCCATGCCGCGATCGCCCAGTGCTCAGTGATGTTGGCCCAGCCTTCGTCGTCAAACCAATCGACATTGCCGGGGTTCGCTCCGATGGAAACGAAATTGTCGGTGAGGCGCCGAAACTCGACGGACTGCAGGTCTTCGAGGGCGGCTGCAAACCAGGCGCGTTTCCAGGGCTTTGCGGTGTGCGCGCTGCGCAGATGACATGCCTTTCCGTCATCTGTTTGGCCCACAACGCTCATCATCACCCCGCTAAAGGGGCATGTTTCCATCTCGCCGATGTGCTGCTTCAGACGGGTTTGGTCGACCTTGTCCCAGCCGGTGGCGATGAGCTTCTTGGCGCCCGTTCGTGCCGCTTCGTCGGCACGGAGGATCCAGGCGGAACACATCAGGGACACGAAACAGAAGCCACTCAAGGCACAGCGTCTCATCGGTATCCTCCATGGGCGTGTGTGGGCGCAGGGCTCCGTCATTCGGCTGTACTATGTGTTGTGGCTCGTGGGTGGGCAACCTGGTGTTCAGCGAGTCCGGCGTTCCCTGGGGGATCGCTCTGGAGCTCCGGTCGTCTCGACCGGCTTTTCCCGGTTTGGAAAACCGGCCTCCAGGAAAGGGGAAGGCAGTGCCGAGCACTGGACCAGCCTTGGCCTCGCGTTCTCGCGGCAATCTGTCTCGCACTGGGTCGCAATGGGCGTTATCCTAGCCTGAGCCGCCGCGAAACGGGTTTCGCTGCGGGGTTCGCAAGCCTGTCTGAGATGAGGATTCAAGCGCTATGCATCACCGTCGGGTCGCCGTGCGTCTGTTCGCCGTTAGTCTTGCCTGCAGTGCAGCCCTCTGGGCTCAGGAGGTACTGGTACTTGACCAATGGGAGGGGCTGGTCCCGAACCCCGAACTCGAAATCGACGGGAAGCCGGCTTTGGCGTGGCCGGATCTCGAGGGGACTTCGACCGTCCCGCTCCTGGGGGCCCCGACCGACCTCACGCCTTACGAGACGATTTCGTTCAGCGTCCATGTGCAGGACCCGACCGACTCGGTGCTGACGTTGATTTTCGATTCTGACAATCCTGAAACGCCCAAGGGAGACTACTACGCGGTGACCGTCCGAACGGACTTCACCGGCTGGCGCCAGTATCGTGTATCTCGCCATGAGCTTGGCGGGGCCCGCGCCCCGTTGGGGTGGGATCAGATCAAACGTGTATTTCTGAACTCGAAATGGGCTCACAAGCTGGACCCGACGACGGTTGTCCATTTGAGCCCCATTGCTTTCGATCCGGCCCCGATTCCGGGGATGGAGAACGCACCGAGTGAGTTGTTGCTCAATCGCAGCTTTGAGGCGGCAACCCATGGCAACGCGATGCCCAGTGCGTGGAGCGGGGGAACGTTTGGCACGAAGACCACACTGGGCCTCGATCGCGAGCACGTGAGGAGCGGCCTATTTTCTGCCCGGATCACAGGGGCTCCCGGCAGCAATCGAGGCGGGTTCAGCAGGTCGGTGGGGCCTGCTGATACAGATCCCCGGGCGCTCTACCTCATGTCGGCGTGGGTGAAGGTCGATGGCGAGACGACATCATCTCTGGGGACATCCGTCCGTTTCACCAGCGTGGGTGCGGATGGGGTAGTGCTCAAGAGCGACTACCGGAAGTGTGCCCCCGGGCCGTTCGATTGGCGCTTTCACACCTGGCTGGTTGCCCTGCCGGAAAAGACGAACCGGTTCAATATCGTGTTGTTTCATCACGGGGATGGGACGGCTTGGTGGGACGATGTGTCCCTTCGACGGACGTATCCGGTCCCGGCTCTTGCCCCTGAACTCAACGCGGCGACCGGCGATCCACGGCCTGAATTCCGATGGGAAGCCCCCGCCGCCGCCACCGGGACGCTGGTCATCAACTCCACTGTTGGGGATGGCTTCCACGCTGAGTTCCCGGTCGTGGGAAACCGATGTCGACTTGAGGAGCCGTTGCCCCGGGGGAATGGGTACCAGTGGTACGTGCTGCTGGAGAATGGTGAGACGTCTCAGCTGACTGCGTTCACAACGGAGGATGGTCCTGTGATGGGGGAGTTCTTTGCGGGCAGTTGGCAAGAGCGCGTCCGTGCCAAGCTTGGCGACTTGGCTCCTTACCGGGAGCTCCATGCCCAACTGCAGCCGTTGGCCGAACGGAACGGGATGTGGGATCGCTTCAGCCTCCTGGGGGATCTGTTGGTCGCCGTGGACGCACTTGGGACGGGCGGGGAGCTCCCGGAGGGCACCACGATCGATGGGCTGCTGGCCAGTCTGGATGAGCTGCGCCTCCGAGCCCCGTGGTGGCGGAAGGTCTTCCTGAACGACCAGGGCCTCTTCGACGGCCTGAATCTGGATCTGCCGGCGATGGGCGCCGTCAAAGATGCGGTGTCCGCAGGGGACTACCCGCGAGCTCGGGGCGAGTTGCTGGCCTATTACAGGACCCGGAAAGCTCCGAGCTACTACCGCAAATGGGAGTCCCCTCCCGCCATCAACCCCGCCCGGAAGACAGACGCGCGGGCCGAGAAGATGCTGACGCACAAGATGCCGATCCATTCCTATGAGACTCCCACGTTCGATCTGACCCCGGAGTTCAACTGGCATGTGTTCCCGATCATTGATGTCGAGTGGCCGACCAAGATCCACCGCCATTTTCACTGGTCGACTCTTGCCGGAGCCTACTGGGCCACGGGTAACGATGTCTACGCCCGGGAGCTTGCCCTGCAACTCCTCGATTGGGGGCAGGACAACCCGATGGAACGGTGGGATCGACACCGCTACCGCTGGGCTTGGAGCACTCTCAATGCGACCATCCGCATCTATAACAGCTGGACCAATGCCTGGCTCCGTATCCGCTCCTCGGAAGCCTGGACGCCGGACGCGCAGTTCGCTATGCTGACGCTGCTGCGTGAGCATGGCAGGTTTCTCATGACCCACCACGCCCGAACGGGCAACTGGGTGGTGGCGGAAGCCCGAGGACTTGTTGAACTCGGGATCATGTTCCCCGAGTTCGAGGAAGCAGAGGACTGGCGAGCGGAAGGGTTCCGCAGGCTGCGACGGGAGATTGATCTTCAGGTTCTCCCTGACGGTATCCACGTCGAGCGCACTCCCGGCTACCACAGCATGACCCTCTCCTGCTTCCTGGAACCACTCAAGCTGGCGCTACTGAACGATGTCGACTTTGAGGGACGTGACCATTTCCTGCAGAAGCTGGAAGCCATGTACGAACTCTATCTCTACGGCAGTCGGCCCGACCGTCGAATGGCTCAAATTGGCGATGCGGGGAATATGAGCGTGGTCTCCCTGCTGCGCCGAGCCTGGGACATGTTCGGCCGGGAAGACATGCTGTACGTCGCCAGCGAGGCGGATTCCGGGGCTCCTCCCGTGCATCGTTCCTATGCGTTCGAGTCGGGTGGGTTCTACGTGTCTCGTTCAGCCTGGGCGGACACGAACGCGCTGTGGAGCATCATGGACTGGGGCGGGTTCGTCGGGCATTGCCACGAAGACATGGGGCAAATCTGTCTGTACGCCTATGGGGCGCCGCTGCTGATCGACAGTGGACGACACAGCTACGCCTGGCCCATGCGGGAATACTTCTACCGGACGGTTGGTCACAACACGGTCATGGTGGATGAGCTTCCCCAGAAGCGGCGCGACCCGCTGTCATGTCGGTGGATTACGTCTGAGCACTTTGACCTCGTGCGCGGCTTGACGGACAACTCCGAACCGCTGTTGCATGAGCGGACACTTGTCTTCAAACAGCCGGCTGAGGACGAGCCGGGTTACTGGGTGGTTGTCGACCGCTTGACCGGCCCCGGAAAACACCGTCTGGATCAGCGTTGGCATGGGCATGAGACGTTGACCGGCGAGGTCGTCGGCGACAGCATTGTTTTCACCGGTAAACCGGATGCGGGAGAGCTTCCGTCGCTCACTCTTGCCGCTTTGCCGCAGCCCGGACTTGCCGCTGTGGTCGATGACGGTTGGGTCAGCTACAAGTGGTACGAAAAGCAGCCTGTGGATGTGGCCCAATTTACCCTTGAGACCGAGATGCCGGCGGTATTCGTGACCGTGCTGTACCCTACGCCGAAGGGCGTCGTTCCCGCTGCCGTCAGACTCACGTCTGTGCCGGCCCAGTTGGATGGTCGTGACGCGACCGTCAACGAGGCTACCGCCTTCGAGGTGTCGGTCGGCCAAGGGGACAAGGGCACTCGTGATCTCTGGCTCTTCCGTCACGCGGACGCAGGCGTTCTGACAGCCGGAGCCGCACAATTGGACGGGCGAATGGCCCGTGTGCGACTGGGAGAGGAGGCCCCATCCTGGATGGCTGCGGGGTCCGCAGCACTGGTGTATGCCGACACGCCCCTGTTCGAGGCAGGTGAGGCGATCGATGCTGTTTCGCGGAACGGAGACGCTGTTGCCGCGACTGCGGCGGAAGCCCTGACACTCACTTCTTCCAGTCCTTGTCGAGTTAACGGCAAGGAACCGGTGTCGCCGCGTGAGGGCATCATTGAGCTGACCGACGTCAGCCCACCTCAAACCCCAGCTCCGCCCAAGGCATTCCAGGACGCCAAAGTCGACATCCCTACGCCGCCGGAACTCGTCAAACCCACCGGGTTCGCCGCCATGCTGCCCAAAGAGACTGCCGTGCCGGACACTGCCGTGACAGTCAACGCGACGGCGTTCAGCGCACAGGGAGGCGGAGCGGTCGAGGCGACATCACGCAAGATTGGCTCCAGTGGACGAGCGTTCCTGCATTGGGATCGCGCCGGTCACTGGCTGGAATACACCTTTTCTGTGCCGGCCGCAGGGGCGTACCGGTTGCTCCTGCGAGCTTGCACTGCGGAGGCCGCCGTGTTGCGCCGGATCACCGTCAACGGGAAGGTCCCGCCCGTGGGTGAGGCGCAGGAGTTGGCTGGAACGGGGGGATACAGCGGGGGGGAGGACGACTGGCGTGTCTTTGCCATCGCTGACTTGGAGGTGAAGCCGTCTTTACTTCAACTTGCGGCTGGCGAAGTGAAGGTCCGAATCGAGAATGTGGATGGACGAAGTCTCAACCTCAATTGGCTGGCCCTGATGCCGGTGCAGGAGTAAGCGATAATGATCACGGTCACTCGTGAGCTGCATCCCGAAGTCCAGTGTGATGCCGGAAACGCGTTTGGCTGCGTTTCGTGCACGCACCCCACTTACGCTTCGACCAGTGGCGTTGGCATGATTGAGGCCCGCCGGGGGCCAGGTGGTCCTGAGCTGTGGCGCAGCGAAGACAATGGCCGGACGTGGCGTCTCGCTGATTCGCTCCCCGGCGAGGAGAAGGTGGCGGATGGTGCGTGGGCGGAGTGGCAGTTGGGCCCGTTCTTCCTGGACCCGGACCATGACGTACTGGTGCGCTTCGAATCATACCGGTTGCACCGGACACAACCCTCGCTCAACAACGGTTACCACGACTTCGTTGCTTCCTTCATGGAACACTCTTACCACGTGTTCTATCGGGTCTCGCGTGACCACGGTTTGACCTGGACGGATCGGCGCCAGGTCATTGAGGATGGACCGGACTACGACGCCGTGCATTGGGCCCAGGGAGTGACGGTCGGGGAGGGGGCTGCTGTGCTTGGCGAGATCCCTCCTTTCCTCAAGCGCGACGACGGGCGTGTCGTGATCCCCGTTCAACGCCGGAGTCCGGACAACCAGGACACGTTGGGGACTATCCAGGCCGGTCGATTTCTCGGTGAATGGGTGGATGACCAGAATGACATCCGTTGGTCCACCGGGGGAACCGTGCACGGCGGCGGGTGCGAGCAGACCGTCGTTCCGCTGAAGGACGGGCGGTGGCTCAATATCATGCGTGTCCAGGGGCAGGTATCGCCCTATCTGTTTGACGTCTGGGAGAGACCCTACAGCCTGAGTTCGGACGATGGCGACACCTGGACCGTCCCCCGGCCCCTCACCTACGATGACGGTGAGGCGTTCACTACACCGCGTGCCTGGTCCCAGTTGATCCGTTCTGCGCAGGATGGACAGCTCTACTGGATCGCCAACATCCTGCCGGCCGGAGCGGCGTCGGAAGAGATCCGGCGCACGTGGCCGGGGCGGGCCGACCCCCGTTATCCTCTGCAGATTGCACGCATCAACGAGGACACACTCACCGTGGAGCGCGGCTCGGTGACCACGATCATTGACCGTGAGCCGGGCGAGACCGAGTATGTACGCTTCAGCAATTTCTACGCCTACAACGACCGCGAAACCGACGAAATCGTCATGCTGATGATGAAATCCTACCATGAGGATCAGCCGGATCTCGCAACCATGCCGCATCCCGCCTGGCGCTTCCGGATCTCGGTTGAGGGGTAGGTCCTGACGGCTCTCCATGGCTTCAGTGTGGGAGGAGTCGCTGTGCTCCGACTCTTTCCCCAATGTGGGAGGAGTCGCTGTGCTCCGACTCTTTCCCCAATGTGGGAGGAGTCGCTGTGCTCCGACTCTTTCCCCAATGTGGGAGGAGCCGCCGTGCTCCGACTGGTCGGCAATCGGGGGATGGCACCCCCTCCCACTTTGAAGGCAATCGGGGGATGGCACCCCCTCCCACTTTGAAGGCAATCGGGGGATGGCACCCTTCTGTCGAGCAGGCTCTGCGGACCCAGGGAAGGCACTGCCGAGGTGGCCCTTGATGCCCTCAAGAGATATGTTCTCCCCCCGTCATCCGTGTTTTTGTACAGGAGTGCTGCTGTGAGGCGAGTGATTCCCCGTTCCCTGTGTGAGTGTCTCTGTGGGCTTCTGTTGAGTGTGACCTTTGCGCCTTGACGGTGTTGTCCTGGAAGTGGTTGAAGGACTATGAGAAGGGAGCCTCGGATGCGTGTTGTTTGGTTCGTGCTGTGCGTCGTCTTACTTGGACCTATGATCGGCTGTGCCGCCGACACAAGCTGGATCGATCGAGAGAAGATCAGGGCCGCCTACCATTACGGTCGGGGTGATGTGGATGAACGGGCCCAGCGCCTCAAACGCATCGGGGTCAATACGGTCATCCTCAAATGCCCGGTAGAGCGAGCCATGCCCTGGCTTCGGGCGGCCAAAAGGCACGGTCTTCACGCCTTCCCTGCCTTCAACTTCAATGTGAAGGCGGAGGCCCATGGGCTCCGGCCGGCAGTCTTGGAACGGGGCGAGACTGAGGCGTACGCCTGTCCTCTCGATACGCGCCTCTGGCGGGAGGTCCTCACCCCGGCTTTGCTTGAACGGGCCGGATTGGCAGCGCAGGATGATCTGGCCCTGGACGGGCTCTGGATCGATTTCGAACTCTACAGCACGCGCACGGGACAGCGGTACTACAATCGGGCCTGCTACTGTGACGCCTGCCTTGCGGCGTTCTGCGGACACCGCAAGATCGCCACTCCCGACCTTCCACCGGCTGAGCGCCTCCCTTGGCTGCGCGACCGGGGGGCTGCGGACGCTTACCAGCCCTTCCTTCAGGCGCGTATCGAGGAACTGGCGCGAGAACTTCGTGAACGGGTGCATGCGATCGCTCCGGGCTTCCTGCTTGGGTTCTACCCCACACCGCACAATTGGTCCCTGATTGGTGTTGCACGCGCGTTCTCCACTCCTGAGGTCCCGATCATTCTGTGGGCGACCGACACCTATTCCGGGGGCGGCCCCACCCGCGTTCCGGATGACTGGCGAGATCACTACAGCGGGCAGGGGATCAACGCGCGCTACGCAGCGGGCCTCCTCCTGCGGCGCTATTCGGCGAAGAATCTGGCTGCGAATCTCTACCACAGCACGCGCAAGTGCGACGGGTACTGGTTGTTCACGAGCTACACGCTCAATATCCCGGAGGAGAAGCAGAAGGGGGACTACTATTTGGCGGCTGGATCTCCGGGAGACTACTGGGAGGCGATTGAGCGTGGCAATATCGAGATTGGCCGTGCACAGCAGGGAGGTCCCGCGTTCAAGTCAGACTTGGTCATTGGTCCGGAGCCAGTCATTCTGCGGGCCCTGAGCACACCAGCCTTGAAGAAGCGATTGGCCGTGGTCAAAGCACCTGGAATCCCGGCTGCAACGGTTCGTCTTCCCGAGGTAAGACTCCGTGGTCAGAATCTGTTGGTCGTGGGGGCGACGCCGTCGCAGGAGGTGCAGATTCAGCTGCAGTTGACGCCGGTCAACACGGCCAGAGGCCCCATCCGTTGGAGGGCCCTGAGCCTGGAGGGAGACGTGCTTGGTGACGCAACAGGTGAGCCGGAACAAGGCGTCCTCGTCGGGTTTCGCGCGCCGGCTGACGGAATTGCGGTGGTAGTGGTCTCGGCCGGTTCAGCGTGTTGGCACCCGATTGAGGCCAATGTTGCGGTCGGGCTTTATGCCGCGAAGCCGCTTCACATCATGGATGGCCCTGAGACCCTCTACGTCTCTGTGCCGGCTGGTGCGGGTGGTTTCAGTGTGAAAGGGAGGGGCTCATCTTCCCGCGAGCGTGTCCGCATTCGCCTGGTCGCGCCCGACGGCGCGCGTGTCGGCGAGGCACAGAGCGACGCGACAGTCATGGAGGCGACCGTGGACGTGCCTGCTGCACAGGCGGAGGAAGGTATCTGGACTATCGAGGCGACCAACGCGGACGGGGGTATTTTCGAAGATTACACTATCGAAGTGCCCGGCCCGTTGCCGCCCGTGCTCTCCCTGCGCAAGGACATGGTGTTCCGGTGAGTGGTGCGGTGCCCGATGCCGTCCGGCTTGCTTGTAGCGTTAGCCCTGAGGTGTGATGACCGCCAAGTCTGGTCGGGGTCTCGGCGTTCGACCGTAGCGCCGGTCTCTGGCCGGCGGCTGTTCCGGTGCCGCGATCGCCAGGAACGCCGCCCGGAGCGGCGGCTCCATAGAACAACTCCGCCCGGAGCGCGGAGCTACGGAAGACACGGCGGTGTTCGGAGTAGCGCCCGGAGCGCGGCGCTACTGCCGGACACGCAAGCAAGCCCCCAGCTTAACGGTCACGAAGCGTGGACTCCACACGGGAATCGGATGCGTTGTATGCGTGTTCTGTGAACCATGGAAACAAGGACGAGGTATATATGCGAACATGGTGTGGCATGGGAATTGTCGTGATGGCCTGTGCAGGTCTCCCGCAGTCGGGGCACGGGGCGGCCTTTTGGGTGGGACCGAATGGCAACGACGCCGGCCCTGGCGATGAGGCACGCCCTTTTGCGACCCTGGAACGGGCGCGTGACGCGGTCCGGGCTTTGAGGACGGCGAGACCGGCCGCACAGAAGGAGGGCATCACCGTTTGGCTGCGGGGGGGATTCTACGAGCGAGAGGCAACGTTTGAGTTGGATGAACGGGATTCGGGTAGTGCCGACGCCCCGGTTGTGTATCGCGCTGTTGACGGCGAGCGTCCCCGGCTGAGCGGCGGGCGACGAATCCCCGGGAACGCGTTCCGTCCCGTCGTGGATGAGGCCGTCGTGCAGCGTCTGGACGTGACTGTTCGGGACCGTATCCGCGTCTGCGATCTCCGCGAGTTGGGTATTACCGAGTTCGGTGAGTTGAGTCGAGCGACGTTCAACGGCGGCCCAATGCTCGAGCTGTTCGTCAATGGCAAAGCTTTGCCGATTTCCCGTTGGCCGAACGGTCGGGAGTGGGCGACGTACGGCAAGGTCATTGATGCCGGGTCACGCCCTCGTTGGCAGGAGAAGCCGGAACGCCCCGGGACACTCGAATACAACGGTGATCGCCCCAAACGGTGGCAGAATGCTACGGACGTCTGGCTGCACGGCTACTGGGCGTTCGACTGGTACGACGATGTCCTGAAGGTTGCCAAGCTGGACACCGAGGCGCGTCGGATCACCTTCACCACACCCCACACATATGGGCTCAAGTCCAAGCGCAGATACGCTGCCCTCAACCTGATCGAGGAGATCGAGCAACCCGGGGAATGGGTGTTGGAGCGTGCATCGGGCAAGCTCTTTCTCTATCCTCCTGCGTCTCTCGATGACGCCGAGATCGTCGTTTCCATGGTCGGCGGCCCACTGTTGCGGATGCGGAAGACGCAACATGTGGTCGTTCAAGGGCTGACGTTCGAGTACGGTCGTGGGAACGCTGTGGAGATGCTTGGCGGCGTTCGGAACCTGCTCGCAGGTTGCACGATTCGCAATATGGGGACGAGCGCCGTGAGTATCCGCCCGGCCGATGTGAAGAGCGATGGGCATCTGCGGGTGGAGACCGGTGACCGGCTTGTCGACGGGCGTGAGAACGGGGTGCAGAGCTGCGACATCTACAATGTCGGGACGAGCGGCATCAGCCTGTCCGGCGGCGACCGCCGGACTCTGACCCCCGCCGGGCATTTTGCGATCAACAACGACATCCATCACTACTCGCGGCGGAAGCGTACCAACTGTCCTGCCATCGGACTCGCGGGGGTCGGACAACACGCTGCGCACAACACGGTCCATGACGCGCCTCACTGTGGGATCAATTACGGTGGCAATGACCATGTTATCGAGCTCAATGAGTTGTCCCGTCTGTGCTGGGAAACCGGCGATGTCGGGGCGATCTACACCGGCCGGAACTGGACCTTTCGCGGCAATGTTGTCCGCCACAATTTCATCCATCACACCATCGCTCCGGGACAGGTCGGCAGCATGGGCGTCTACCTGGATGACAGCCACAGCAGCACAACCATCGCGGGCAATGTCTTTTACCAATGCGACTACGCCGCCTTCATCGGTGGTGGGCGTGACAACGTGGTTGAAAACAACATTTTTGTGGACTGCCGCAAGTCGGTCCATCTGGACAACCGCAGTCAGGGCTGGGCACACAAGTACCAGGTGCGTGGGGGGGACCACCGCATGTTCGGGAAACTTGAGGAGGTTCGTCACGACCAGCCGCCCTACAGTGAGCGATTTCCAGCACTGGCGCGTATCCTCGAAGAGAACCCGCATGAGCCCCGTGGGAACCGCGTTGTCAGCAACCTGTGTGTTCGCGGGAACTGGCTCCATGTTTTCAAGGGGGCCGAGAAGATCCTGACTCTCGAGAACAACGTCGTGACCCGTGAGGATCCGGGCTTTGAGGCGCCTGACGTCCTGAATTTTTCGTTGCCCGCGAATGCTCCGATCTCCGAGGAACTCCAGGGCTTCAGCCCGATCCCGTTCGGCAACATCGGACTGCGTCTTGACGACTACCGCCGCCGGATGCCGGTGAAGGCGCCGCGCATCGTCCCCGACGGACGCGCCTTCGCTGAGAAGCTTGCCGTGGAGTTGCGAACTGAGCGTGAAGACGTTGAGATCCGTTACACGATCGATGGTTCGGAGCCGGTCGCACAGTCACCGCGTTACAACGGTCCCGTCATCCTGACGCGTTCGACGACCATCAAAGCCATGGCGCTTGACGGCAATGACCCGGCCGCTCCGCCATCGCCTGTTGCAGAAGCCACGTTCGCGCTGGTCGAGTTCGGTGCCGGAAAGGGTGTCTTCCTGAGCGATCTTGCCCCCGAAAGCGCCTCTGTGCACGGCGGGCTGAAGAAGGACACCAACTACCGGAAGAATGACTTCATCACGATGAGCGGCACGGTGTTCGAGAAGGGCGTTCTGCTGCACCCAAAGGCGCTCGGAACCGGCGGTAGCCAGGCGCAGGCCACGTATGCTCTGGAGGCACCACTCGACAACGCCAAGGCCTTCCTGGCAACGATTGGTGTTGACGATGGGGCTGACCACCGCGGATCAGTCTCTTTCAAGGTGGACTTGCTGCGTGGTGACGAATGGCAGACTGCGTTCGAGAGTCCCGTCCTGCGAGGACGTCCAAGGGAGGAGCAGATGGAGGTGGCGGTTGAGCTGGATGGCGCGACGAAACTGCGACTGGTCACGGACGGCGGGGACGATGTCAGCTGCGATCATGCCGCCTGGGGAAATGCGCGTTTGGAGTAGGGCATTCCGCGTCCGAAGAGGCCGACCCATGTCTGCTCGTGACATGGATGTTTCTGGAGGCCGGTTATCCCTAACCGGTGTCTTCGCCCAGGACGGCCGGAGCTCCAGGTGGGGCGGTGGTCTCACTCCTGGGGCGCGAACCAGGACTTCCCCGGGGTGACGCCGCTCTGTAGAGGGTGTTCCGGGGTGCACATTGAGCCGCAGTTGCAGAAGTAGTCGCTGGGCTTTTCCGGGTCCATAGGCATGCCGAGCTCTCGCTGGAACAGGGCCCACATCTCGATCGTCTCCAGGCACAAAGCAATCGGGATGGTCGTGCTGTGTCCGCGGATCTGGTCGATCAATGTTTTCAGCATATAGGCGCGCGCATCATGGGGGATGGGGCGTCCACCTCCTCCGGTGAACCCCCGGGCAGCCAGGAAGGGCGCTGCTCCCTCCATTGCGGCGACGAAGTCCGGGTCGAGACGATCGAAGTCCAACACCCTCCGGGCTTCGTTGACATCCATCCAGCCCAATGGGCAGAGCGAGATCACATCCGGGGTTGTGCGCTCGAAGATGCGCGCGATCAGTTCGGCGTTCTCTTCTTTCCATCTTTTCACCGGAATGATGGGTGAGAAACGGTAGCGGACCGTGTACCCTGCTTCCTGACAGGCATGGGCGGCCTCGATGCGCTCGTCCCAGGCGGCTGTTTCCGGCTCAAATGCCTCGCTTTGCGTGCGTGCGCCGACACTCCATTGCAGAATGGTCTTGCCCTTGTGGTCCAGATCCAGAAGGTTGGCCGTGTTGCTGCTCTTGCCGACGTAGATCTCGAGGTACTTGCCGGGCTTGTCGGCGAAGAACTCGATGAAGGGCCGCGATGCATCGTATTCGGGTTCGAAAGCGGTGATGTCAGTCTGGTTGTCCCATTTGTAGAGCCGTTGGGCCGGATCCAGCGCGCAGATGTCGTCCAGGTGTTCGACATATTCCTCGATGTTGACCATGATGCGGTTGACGCCACCGAACCAACAATAGGCGCAGCGGAAGGGACAGCCGTTGATGGTGTGCAGTTGTCGGGCTGATTGACAGACGCACCCGCGCCGTGCCTCCCGCCAGTCGACTTCGCCGTCACGTCGCCAGGTGGTCGTCATGAAGCCGTACAGATCACGGACTCGCAGACCGGGGTACTGCTTCCTGAAGTCCGCCTTGCGCTTCTCATCCCAGAACTTGCCCATTGTCAGCACGAGATCGGGGTCTCTGGGATTGGGGTTGGCTCCCCATTTTGGGACGGTCCCCCAGCGAGCCGGGGCGATCTCGCTCAGCTCGGCGTAGGAGATGCGTTCGGGCACGACCTCGGCCATGGCCGAGACCATTCGCTCCACACGGGCAGCGGCGCGGGCGTCGTCAAAGACATCTTCGGTCACGTAGACCTTGTCAGGGTTCAGCGGACGGAACATGGTTACCTCTTACCCGATGCGCGTTCGTTACGTTGTTTGATTGTGCCTTGCAGGGAGGCGTCGGCTTCGAGGCACCGTTCGGCTCCCGGCGGGAAGACCCAGAGCGTCAGGTCCAGGAGCACCGCGTCTGCTTGCGACGTGATGTTGAAGGTGTTTGCGCCGTTCAGGATCGTGTTGCGGTCGATGTCGGCGAGCCACTTCCCCGCGGCATCTCCGGGACGCAGGGCCAGGCTTCGGCCATTGCAGCAGACGCTCAAGGTCGTGTCTGTCTCCTCGCTGAGTGCCAGTTCCAGCACAAACGACGGGGCGTCATCGCCCACTGCTTCGTCGCCTATCAGTAGAGGGAGCTCCACGGGCTCACCAGGAGGAAGTGACCGTGGCCGTGAGGGGCAGACGAATTCGCGCTCGAGGAAACGTTTGACGCCATCGCGCATCCAGAAATCTGCATTGCCAACGCCGCGTGCGGTGGATACGTAGACTTTGGGCAAGGCTCGCAGCACGTCCGGGTCGCCGAGCTCGTTGTAGAGTGTCTCGTTACTCACATCCTGAGCGTTGAACAGGTAGATGCCGTCTACCCCGGCCTGGAGAGCCTGCATGACTCGGGCCCGGTAGCTCTCGATTGAGTTACGCAGGCTGCACGCATCCTTGTCGCGCTCGCGGGATTCGCTGAGACAGGCGAACACCTTCTTGCCGTAGCGATGGACGAGGTCGACGTTTGTCTGCCAGGGCGAGAGTCGCCAATAGTCGCTGACCGCGACTATGTCCACGTAGTCGTTCTGCAGCCAACTCTCGAGGTCCAGTCCCATGGCTCGGCGGTACCCGTCGGTGTCGGCGACTCGTACCGCGAGGAGGATTGGGCGTCCGCGGCGGACACTGTGTTCTTCGACCACGCTGCGTATTTTTCGCAGCATGTCGGTCATCATGGCTGTCTCTTCCGGGGAGGCATCTTCGCCCCATGCCTGGGACTTGAAGTAGACATAGTGACGGCAGAAGTCGAGTTCCACGCCGTCGAGGTCGAACTTGGTGCAGACTTCGTCCACGAACGCGACCGCCAGATCGCGGACCTCAGGGTGATTGAAGTCCATCGCCGTCCACGACCCGTGCGGGTTGCTGTTTCCCGGTACGCCCGCGATGCCATCGCCCACGAGCCAGTTGCGGTGCTTGCGCTTGAGGGGATTGAAGAGGTGATGGGAGTACCAGGCGGCCCAGCCGTCGTGGATGTCGTTCATCCGGAATGAGCAGAAGCACTCGATGCCGTGCTCATGGCAGAACTCCGTTTCCATTGCTACCGGGTCGAGCCCTTGTTCGAGTAGCGCTCCCAGGCGGTTCTTGGAGAAATCGCCGATGAGCCCTTCTTCCTCGGGTTTCTCAGTACAGGTGAGGCGGTCGCCGATGTCTGTGGCGTAGGTGAATTGGCCGAAACCGCTGCAGGTGGGCGTGTAGAAGACGGTGTCAACCTGGGTGTCGGGGAGAGCGGTGGACCGAGCGGCGAGGAAGGTCTCCTTCGAAGCCGTAGGCATCTCGTACAGCACGTCGCAGCCATCGTTGTTGAAGATGATCCGGCGTTGCTTTGCCAAAAGCTCCTGGCGTAGTTCGCGCATCTCAACGACGGTCATGATTCAACTCCGCTGTCAGGGGGCGTTCCGGAATCGCGCACAACATAGGGGTGGACTGGGAAATGCCCAGTGGGTTTGGGAGTGGTTTTTGGTTGGCATTTCCGGCGGAAGACAGTGCTGAGCTGGAGCTCGGTGTTTCCAGGGGGGAGGAATCTGGAGCTCCGGTCGTCTCGACCGGCTCTTCCCGGTTCAGAGAACCGGCCTCCAGGAAGGCAGCAGACAGTGCCGAGCTGGAGCTCGGCGTTTCCAGGGGCGAGGAATCTGGAGCTCCGGTCGTTTCGACCGGCTCTTCCCGGTTCAAAGAACCGGCCTCCAGGAAGGCAGCAGACAGTGCTGAGCTGGAGCTCGGCGTTTCCGGGGGCGAGGAATCTGGAGCTCCGGTCGTCTCGACCGGCTCTTCCCGGTTTAGAGAACCGGCCTCCAGGAAGGCAGCAGACAGTGCCGAGCTGGAGCTCGGCGTTTCCAGGGGCGAGGAATCTGGAGCTCCGGTCGTCTCGACCGGCTCTTCCCGGTTCAGTTCAAAGAACCGGCCTCCAGTAAGGCAGCAGACCGTGCTGAGCTGGAGCTCGGCGTTTCCAGGGGCGAGGAATCTGGAGCTCCGGTCGTCTCGACCGGCTCTTCCCGGTTCAGAGAACCGGCCTCCAGTAAGGCAGCAGACAGTGCTGAGCTGGAGCTCGGCGTTTCCAGGGGGGGAACTCTGGAGCTCCGGTCGTCCCGACCGGCTCTTCCCGGTTCAGAGAACCGGCCTCCAGGAAGGCAGAAACAACGCCCAAGGGGCGGCTACCGGTCAGTTGCCCAGGAATGTGTTCTGGTCGACATCAAGCTCCAACGCGCTGACGAAATCGTCGTAGATGACCAAGCCGTTGTTGCCGTCCGGGATGATCAGAGCACCGTTGCGGACGCTTACCGTGCTCGGGTTGCCGGCGGTGGGCATCTCGCGGAGCAAGCGTGGGTGCTGGAGATCCGTGATGTCAACGATAGCCAGGGCCGACTCCACGCGCGACGTCAGGATGAGAGCGTTCCCGAAGACGGTTGGTTTGCCGAGGAACCGTCCGCCGAACCGGTAAGCGGGTTTGGCATCCAAGTCGGTTTCCATTGGGTTTACGAGCCGGTAGGCGCCGTGGCTTGTGCACAGAAACTGGTCTCCCACGGCGGCGATGCCGGCGAAGAAGCTGTAGCGGTCGGTCAGATTGACGCCGGTGTTGATGGCCTTTCCCGATGCCTCAAAATCCAGCCAGCGGACCCCGACGACATGGCCCCAGACGGCCGCATAACGGTTGCCAAGATCCCAGTGGGACATCTGGTCTCCATAGATGATCTTGACTTTGTGGGAGGCAATCTGTTTGATGTTTGCCGGATCGGTCACATCAAGAACGCGGAACGTATTGCCAGTCTGGATTACGGCTCGCGTGCCGTTGGCGTAGACCATTGTTTGCCTGACCGACGCATTCCTGGGGGCCTGGAATCGTCCCAGCGGTTGCAGTTCCCCGTCGCCGGCGTGCTGCCAAATGGACAGCCCAGCCGTGTTTTCGCTGACGTAGACGCGGTCACCAGCTATGCTGGCGTGAACTGCAAAGCCCGTTGTCTCAAGCTTCGCGATTTCGCGCACTTGAGGCCAGAGCTCCAGGACGCGTACGCCCGCAGATCCGGCTGCGATCACGGCGTGGTCCCGGCAGAAGTCAACCGACCAGACCTGTCCGCCCGGATGGTAGATTCTGCTCTTGTCCGAGACGGGTGTGGGGGCGGGAGGAAGCACAGTCGGCGTCCCGCGATCAGGCGTACAGTGCCGCACCAATGACGGTGCGGACAACACTTTCAGACCTGCTTTGGGGCACGCGGCGTAGATGACGTCATCGACCACAGCAACACCGCTCACGAGGTCGTGGTGACGGGCCACCGTGCGAGGTTCACGCGGGTTGCTGACATCGACCAGGAACACGCCGTTGAACGTGTCCGCACAGCATACCATCGAGCCTCCGGCTGCCACCGGAGTCCACATGTCATAGCCATCCCGGGAGTAGTACTTCGGGAACTTGGTGCGACCCAGAAATTCGGGTTTGCGGGGGTCTTTGAGGGAGAAGACCTCGAGGCCGTGGCCGGCACCGTAGCCGGCGTCTCCTTCCACGATGTAGGGATAGCGTTTGCGTGATCCACGCTCTCTGGAATGGTGGCCGGTCGATGCGTAAAGGTACTCACCGGCCACACAGACCCCGTCGCCATAGCCGTCCAGGTCGTACTGATTCACGATCTGTGGATGGTAGGGATCACTGATGTCGATAGTGGTCAGCTGGCGCCTCCCCCAGTCACCGACGTAGATCGTGTCGCCGCGAGCATCCACGGATTGGGCTTCGCCGGTCTTGATCTTGCTGACATAGACCGGATTCCGCGGATCGGAAACGTTGACGATCTCGACGCCGTACTGGCGCTGAGCAACGAACAGCAGGTCGCCTTGGACCTCGACGCCGGTGGCCAGCTCGATGCAATCGTAGTGACAGAGCATCTCCGGCTTGGCCGGATCATGGACATCAATGATGTACACGCCATCAGCCCGGGTGGTGATGTAGGCGATGCCGTCGCGGACGGTGATTTGCCGGCCCGTTCCCCGGAAGCGGCATTCGCCGACGATTCGGGGCGCCTCGGGCTCACTGATGTCAGCGACCCAGAGCCGCCCCCGGCCGATGAAGAAGAGGTGATTTCCGGAGACGACGGTGTCCATGATGGACGGCTTCTTGATCACGGTGAGGCAGGTCAGTTCCTGGCCGTAGTCGGTCGCTTCCATCGGGGCTCCTCTGAGAACACTGAGTGACAGGATGAACGTAGAGATAGCTGTATTCCAGCCGGGGCTGTGAGGCATCGTGCGGCCTTCGTCTTTCAGTATGACACCATGCTCTCAAGATCCCCTTGGACCTAGAATGCGGCCGCCGTCAACCAAGAGGTCCGCCCCCGTCACGTATGCCGCATCTTCCGAAACGAGATACGAGACCGCGGCTGCGACGTCAGCGGGATACCCTCCCGGTCGCGGCAGATAGATCCCCTTGTTCTCGTAGTTCGACTGTGCGTTGTTCACGAGGATCGCGCCGGGAGATACGCTGTTCACGGTGATGTTGTGCGGCCCCACTTCCATGGCCAGCGCCTTTGTGAACGAGACGATGGCACCCTTGGACGCACTGTAGGTGGCCATGCGTCTGATCCCGACTTCGGCAGCGATCGATGCAATGTTGATGATCCTGCCGTACGTTCGCTCGACCATGTGGTTGATGACGGCATGGGTGCAGTTGAACGTCCCGTTGATATTGAGATCGAGGATCCACTTCCAGGCTTCTGGCTCCAGGTCCTTGAACTCCGTTTGGGGGTAGGCCCCGGCGTTGTTGACCAGAATGTCCACGTGCCCGAACTGCTTGACGACAGCGTCGGTGGCAGCCTTGACCGCTGCGTAGTCGGTCACATCGGCTTTGAGCGCGACGGCCTGCCCACCCGCCGTCACGATCTCGGACGCCGTCTGTTGTGCCTTCTCGATCTGAATGTCGAGTCCCGCTACAGCAGCCCCGTCAGCGGCAAGTCGGAGGGCGATGCCCTTGCCGATGCCCGTGGCCATTCCCGTGACGATCGCTGTTTTGTTTTCGAGATCCATGACAGTGTGCGCTCCTTTTGAGCTGAGAAGAACGGCCGTACTGGGAACGCCTGGTCTTCCGTTTGTAGCGAGTGACGTAGGCCTTGCGGAGTCGCGTTGCCTTCAAGAACGGCAATCCGCTGCGCTACGAGCCTTACTACGAACGCCTGCAAGAACGGCACTCCGCTGCGCTGCGAGCCTTACTACGAACGCCTGCAAGAACGGCACTCCGCTGTGCTGCGAGCCTTACTACGAACGCCTGCAGGAACGTCACCGTGCTCCCACGCTGCGGCCACCGTCGATGGTGTGGTTTGAGCCGGTGATGAAGGCCGCATCGTCTGAGCTCAGATACAGAATCAGTTTCGTGACTTCTTCCGGCTCCGCCGCGCGTCCGAGCCGGGTCCACATGTTGGCCATTGCCGGACGGGTCATGACCGGACCAGGGGATACGCAGCAGGAGCGGATGCCGTGGGGTGCCCCATAGATCGCGACAGATTTGGTCAGCCCGAGCATCCCGGTTTTCGAGGCCCCGTAGTCCAGCGAGCCGGAGCCGGTGATGCCCTCGACTGATCCCATGTTGATGATCACGCCGGACTTTTGCTCGATCATCTGCCCGAGGACCGCACGACAAAAGAGAACGGGTCCTTTGAAGTTCACATCGACGCCCCATTCAATGACCTCGATCGGCAACTGATGAAACGGTTCGGAGCGTCCGTGCACACGCGTGGAGCACCCACCGGCGGAGTTCAGCAGAATGTCCACACTGCCGTAGGTTTCCACGGCAGTCGCAACGGCGTTTTCTATCTGTTCATAGCAGCGCACATCCACCCGGATACCGATGGCGTCTGCGCCTGTGTCGCGAATGCCTTTGGCTGCGGCTACGACGGCTTCCTCGTTAACGTCCGTGAGCACAACCTTTGCGCCCTCGGCGGCGTACTGCTGCGAAGCGAGCAGGCCCATGCCCGAGGCCGCTCCGGTAACGATAGCCACTCTGTCTTTGAATCTCATTTCTCACCTTCCTCGGTCGTGAATGCAACAGGATGTTGCTCCCCATCTTACCGGGGGTCGATCGTCAACGTCTGCAGGTCCACACCTACCCAGAGAGCTGAATCATGGTTGCCCTTGGGGACTTCGTGGTACACGAAACCGGGCTTGTCCCTCATGGCGACTGCAATCTTGCGGGTCTCCTGGACCGGGATAAGCGCATCTGATTCACCCATGGTCAGCACCACAGGCATGGTCAGGCGGTCAGGGCGGGCGAGCACGGAGCGCGCCTGGTACGGAGCCGAGTTCTTCTCGGGAGGGCCACCGTACGCGGCGAAGACCGTCTTTGCCAGCTTCTGGAGGACCGGAATCGGGCTTTTCCTGGCGAAGTCGAGTCGCGCCAGCAAGTCACACATGCCCATGGCGATGACCCCGTCGACGGTTTCCGGGTGAACACAGGCATAGGCCATCGCGCTGGACGCCCCGCCGGAGCCGCCTAGGAGCACGATCTTGCGGCAACCGAGCTTGGCTCGGGCGTAGGCCAGCAGCCCCGCCGTGTCCTCCGTTGCGCCCGGGCTCATGTAGGATGTGCCCCGCAGGTTGACCGAGAGCAGCGGGTGTTTCCCCTTTCGTACCCGCGTCAGCCAGAAGTCACGGATGTCCTTCCGCGTGAAGATTTGGTCAGCTTCCGAGAAAGATCCGTGCATGTAGACGATCGTGTTTTTCGAGCTATCTCCGGGGAGATAGAGGGCCCAGTCTTTGTTCCCGTCCTTTACGCTTGTGTACCGGATGCGTACGGTTCCGTCGGGGTAGGCATCGCCGGGCATGGGAGCCACGTGATCCACGGCGATACGGTCTTTCCAGCTGTCGGCATCCCTCACCGGGTCTTCCTCCTCTGCTTCGGGCTCCGCGGACACGAGCTCCATGTCGTCGATGAAGAGGGTCGCGGTTCTTGATTCCTTCGTCCGTTTCTCCAGGGCCATGCCCGCTTGGTCAGTGCTCGCAGGCGCGGTGAAGGCTCTTTCCAGTTTCTGCCACGTTCCTATCTTCGATAGATCGTACAGAGAACTGTAGATGTTGGTTCGGTACTTCCCATTGCTGTAGAGGGCACACTTGAACGCCGGGGCCGGATCGGTGGCGTCCAGTGCTTCGACGCGCAGCCAGCCTTGGAGACGGTATCGCTTCCCCGCTTTGATCGGTACCTTCGGGGCTGCGGCATATGACCAGCCTGCGCTTGCTGTGCCGGAGATTCGCGCCGCGCGTTTGCCGGTGTGCACGATTTCCTTCTGAACGGTGAGTCTCGTGCCTCCGGCCCCCCGCCAAAGCGTGGGCTCCCGCTCGAAGCCCGTATTGCCCGTGGTCACGAATTCCATTGGCTCCCAGGAATCATCGACCTGAACCGGCTTGCCGACCGGCAGACCGGCGAGCTCCGGTGCGTTGCCTGTGATGAGGTAGGATCGCGGCGGCAATTCCGTCCCGCCAGCCGCGTAACGCTCGTGGGCGAAGTTGACTGTGACTGCTGCGCCATTGGCGAACGTACTCCGTTGAAGCAGACCGTCCTGGGTCAGGCGCTCGTGGCTCAGCATTTCCGAATAGCCCACGGCTCGGCGCCATCGGCAGACGTTGGTGTAGCATTCCACAAAACGATCCAGATTGCCCCAGAACAGGCCCTGTTGCGGGCCCCACAGTATCCAGGTTGGCATGGAGGCATGAATCATGTGCAACAGGTCTTTTTGAGCCCATAGTTTGGGCATGCGGTGGGTGTTGTCGCCCCAGCGCCAGGTCGTTTCCATGCAGTCATTGTAGACGAGCTGGAACAACGGTACACGGCGTCTTGGGTTGGTACCGTATTCTTCGTATCTCGGTGTGGATTCGCAGGACACGAATGGGATTTCGTGGATGGACTTTGGGTTTGCGAAGAACGCAGCCGTACTCATGATCCCTTCCAGGTAGTCTGCCACGCCGACGGCCCAGTCACGCCCCGTCTCCGACCCCACGATCAGGCCGAGCTCGCCCGAAAGGTATGCGAACTGCGCAACCCGCGTTTCCCGGTCTGTGGTCCGGGTAAGTGGATGGTTGGGATCGTAGCATTCACGCAGTCCGGTCGAGGTCACGCAGTCGAGGAAGTACGACGTATAGGGTGATCTCGCGAGGCGCTTCGGCATTTTCTCCTTGAGTGTGCGGAGTCCGCAGGTCCAGCAGATGACATAGCTCGGGACCTTCTCACCGGTTTTCGGGTCCGTGATGGGACACCACCCGATCACGGGTTCACCTTCCCTGTTTTTGATGACGTCTTCGGGCCAACTGAAGCCTTCGCAACGTTCCATCTTGCTTGGGTGAGTGCCGGGCTGGTAGAGGTCCGTGTAAATGTCATAGCGTCCCGGCAGGTAGCCCCACTCGTTCAGCTGCCGGACGTGATCGCTTGAGAATCCGGACACGACTATTCGCTCAACGCCCCGGCGATGCAGTTCCCGGATGTTGCTGAACGTCGAGCAGTAGATGTTCACGGCCCCCACCATCCGGTCGATGTTCGGGCGGTCCCTCCGCTTCTCCGAGAGCGTCTTCAGCAGTCCCGTCTTGATCACATGGGCACGGTAGCGTTTGGCAAGTGGGGTGTAGGCGCCTTTCTCCGAGAAGTGAAACAGCATCCGTCGGGCATATCCGAACTTGCCCTTCTGCGGCTGGAAAACAGCCCGCACCGAGAGCACGTCCCGTTTCTCGCCGGGGACTCTGGCGCCCCGGTACTTGGCATCGTCGGGTGTCTGGAAAATGGCGATATAGCCTTGCCCGGTTGCCAGATCAGTCTGGCCGAACCACGGCATGGACATGACGCCGCCGAGGTGCTTCCCGTTCCAGCTGGTTTCCTCCACGCCGAACAAGAGTCCCGAAGCCTGGGGAATCACCAGCTTGCCTGCCGGTTCGTCGAGCACAAACGGCGCGGGAAGGGACACTTCCGTGAACGCGGTCGCTGGGTTCCCCGACAGTTCGAAACCGACATCCGCCACGCCCGGCAACAGCCACACGCGGGCCGTCAGTGGGAGCATGGCGCCGCCCTTTTCCGGGCAGCTGAGTTCGATCTGGACGCCCTCAGTGGGTGCGGGAAGCGGCTGGATTTGGCTGATGATGGGACCGAGGGGACGGGCTGTTTCGGGGCGGGGTGGCGGAGCGTCGCCGGGGGCGGCCAGTTCCGCCATGGCATGGGTCCGGTACTGCTTGTGAATGTAGGCCGGGGGATAGAAAAGTTGGCATTCGCGTTTTGGGGCGCCGTCTGAATCGTTGACACCAAAGGCCAGCATGAGCGTGTCAGCGGTACGGGGTGTCTTCTCAAGGGCAGTGATCCGGTTCCATGGAACGAAGGCTTCGAGCCCCCAACCGGTCGCGCTCGGGCGCGTTGCGCCCCGGCATCCCTCAGCCATTCTGGGGTTCGACCAGCACTCGATCTTGAGATTGTCCCCATCCGGGATGAGCCCCCAGTGTTCCTTGCCGAGCCAGAGTTCCACCGAATCGACATGCCACATGGCTGCCCCGGGGACGAGGCCGGAACGCGTCTCGTCCGTGACGTCGGCCGCCAGCCAGATCCCGGCTGCGTTCCAGGCGAAGTGGAAGCGTGCGCTGCAGTCCGAGTCTGCCGTCGTCTCTTGCGCCCGGACGGACGTGCTGCTGACCGGGATGCCAGCGCCCATCCATTCGCCCAAATCTCCGTCCAGCTGTGGCGCGGTCGCTGCTTTTCCGACAGGGACGATCCATTGCTCGCGGGGTTTCTGTCGTGACTGGCGCCAGAGGCGATCGCAGCGTTTGTCCAACACGTCCCAGATCATCTGGTCGTCGTGGACCATCACCCGCAGGACATCGTTCTCGAAGACCCATCGCCCGTCGGTGTGGATCGGGGCGGCGTGGAGGAATGAGCTCAGGCACACACACACAGCGACATGCCGGCGCAGATTGTTGGTCACGGTGTTTTCCTATTCACGAGACCTGTCTGATTTGACCGATCTTTCTGCCTCTGTCGTGCGACGTGGCCCGACGCTGGCGGTTACTTTCTTCCGGGCAGGATGCCCATGCCCAGGTAACGGTAGGTGTCGATGTACTCGGGGTAGACCGACCAGATCACAAAGCCACCGGTCCCGAGCTTGCGGGATATGTCGATCTGTCGGGCTGCTCCAGTGGGGCCCATGCCTTTGAGCAGGCCGATGCCCGGGTAACACGGGACGCTTCCGGCAAGCACGTCGAGTTGGTTTCTTATGAGGTTGCCGAACTGGGCGTCACTTGCCGTGTAGTCCATGGGGCAAACGACATCGACCCACCCTTCCCGAGCCCACAGGGGCCAATCCTGGCCAACGTCGTCCCGGCAGGCGGGGTAGTTCTTGAACACCGCGGCGGAGATCAGGCAAGCCGGGGCCTGGGTTCGGACTGTCTGGTGGACTCGTTTGACGAGGCGTGAGATGTTGTCGCGTCGGAACTGAAGCCACCGTGAATGCCAACGTCCGCGGGGGGATGCTTCCGCGGGCCACTCGGGAAGCGGTTCACCGACAAGTTTCTCGAACGCTGTGCGACAGCCGGTGCAGAAGCATGTGTTCGAGTTGCCGTAACGGATGTAGTCGAAGTGCACACCTGCCACGCCCGGACGCAGTGCGGCTTCAAGCATGGCAGCCGCCTGGAGTTGCGTATTTGAGGGATGCGAGGGGCAGAGCGCGTTCCCTTCGCTGCCGTCGCGTTTGATCGCGATCCGGCCTGCGGTCCGCAGCTTGTCGACGGCCGAAGGCGGCGCCAGGCGGAGCTTGTAGTTGCAGATCCACACATGCACGCTGATCCCCACCTTCGCGCACCCGTTGATCGCCTCACCCAGGTAGTCGCGTTCCGGCTTGTTCTCGCGCCAGTAGGGCATGACGGCTGATGGGTAGGCCGCCGCTGCGCCGTTAAGTGCGTTGAGAAACAGATGATCGATCCCGGCCGCCGCAAGGCGTTTCGCCGTTTCCTCCCAGGTGAGACCGTCGATTCCCTGGGGGGGATGGCACCATGTCGCGCGGAACTCCTTGGCGACAGGTTTCCATGCCCTGCAGGTGGCCTCAACCAAGGCTCTCTCCGCGTCTGCGAGCAAAGGGGTCGCCTCGGCAAAGTTCCCCTGGGCGGCCAACGCAATGGCCGCAGCTCGCATCGTCTGCGCCTCGGCCTTGTTCCGCTCACTGCGTGCGGCTCCCGGCATGGCCGAGACTCCCTCAATCGCCGGGTCCCATCCCAGTGAATTGACCTGCATGCCTGCCCGGGCAAGGCGGGACTGCCAGCGGACTTCCCGAATCTCGGGGTAGTGTTCAGCGACAAGTGCCACCAGGCCGTCTGTTTTGGCGTCGGCATCTCCCCGCATGAGTACGTGGGAGAACCAGCTGCCACGGGGTGATGAGATAAAGGCCGGCGCGGTACGCTTGCCTTCCGTGTCCTGCCACCAGGCCATGACTCTTCCGGTGGGCGATGCCTCGCAATCGGCGACCGCGAACGAGTTTTGCCGGATGGTCTCCGGGAAACCGTCCGGAGCTCCTTCCGCACGCCGTATGGACGAGAACTCGCCATCGTATGCTCTTGGGCGGAAGCCTTTCCTCTTTACGCCCAGTGCCTTTGAGAGGCGTTCGGGCAGAGAGAAGCAGGCCAGGATGAACCCACCCCGGTCAAGGTAGGCCAGGAGCTTGTCTTCGGTCTCCCGTTCCATGCCGGACCCGAAGGGCAGGAACACGACGGCTGCGTTTCTCAGGAGGTCCTCCCCCAAATCGCGGGAGGAGACGACCGGTACGGTGAGGCCGCCGGCTTCGAGCAGGCCTGCGAGCGTTGATGTAAACGTCCCTGCCTGTCCTGCGTTACTCTTGTTCTGGGCTGTCACGGTGGTGAACTCGTTCTTGACGATCAGTAGGTCGCCTTTGCCCTCCTCAACCGCAAAGTTGGCGATGCGCAGTACCGCATCATCGCGGCTGGCGGCCGCCCAGGGGCTGATACGGATTGTGTTGACCTGTCCCCAGCCCCCTCCGTATCGGTCCACTTTGAAGGCTCCCTTTGGGATGCGTACCCGGCACCATTCACCCTCCCGCGCCGGGTACCATTCCGCCCCGTACCATCCGTCGCCCACTCCGATGTAGAGGTGCATGTAAGCGATGCCTTTGACGTCTTCCGCGAAGACGTCGAAGACGATCGCCGTGACCAGGGAGAAGTCCTGTTCCACGTGTCGGTCCCACACAGTACGCGGGATTGTCGTTCCGGAGAAATTGCAGGTGAGTTCAAGTACATTCCGGTCTCCCATGGGGACCACCGTTGCCGGACAGGTAGATCGTTTCGCGTCGAGCGCCCCCTGATCGTCGTATGCCCCTTGGGCTTTCCACGCTTCGGCTGCCGCTGCGGAGTCCGCGAAATGATCAATCCCGAGGACTTCGACGCCCGGTGCCGGGGCAGGAACGGAGGTGGCAGCGGCTACCCATCCGCCTATCAGGATGCCAAGACAGAGCCAAGTTGACAAGAGCCGGGATCGATGGTTCATGTGTGTTCCTCAGTGTGCCGATGGCCGCGGTCCGTTACACAGCCCTCAACGATAGTGCGGGAGGAGCGATGCTGCCAAAGGGCAAGGACGATGACTATCATCTCACGAGATTGGTCGGTGGCCACGAAACCGCTGGAAGAAGTCGTCTGCTGCGCTCTTGTAGGGGGCTCCTGGCCCAATGCCTTCGGCGACCCTGAGAGGAATGCTGACGTGATGACACTGCTGAGAGAGCTCCTGTTCCTGCCCGTAGAGCGTGCTGCCCTTTCTCTGGTCCTGGTTATGAGTGTGTGCGCCTCGGCCCTTGACCAGATTCCGGCTGACGACCCCCGACTGAGTTACTCGGACTACGTGCGGCTGACGTGGGTTCCGAGCCCCGATGACCCAACTCAGCGAATGGTCAGATTCGATCGCATCATCGGTATCCCCCGCAAAGGCTACGGCTGGGACAACCCCGGAGCCCGACTCCGCTTCCGTACTGATGCCTCCGTCGTCACGGTGAGCCTCCACTACAGCGAGAAACACATCTCAACGTCTGCTCGCAAGGGCAGGGGAATCTATTTGGTTGACGGGCAGACCAATTCAGGTTGGACCTTCACCTCATCCACGGCCAAGACGGTTCGTTCGCCAGAGACAGTGGACGTGGACCTGCGAACTCCGCAGGATGGCGAGATGCATACCTATGAGATCGTGCTTCCCTATGGGGACTCTGTCGATGTCCTCCGGATTGCCGTGACCGACGGCGCCCTTTTCGCCAGTCCCCAACCACGGCCGGACGTCCGGTGCGTGATGTACGGCGATTCAGTCACTCACGGTTTCACTGCCACATCGATTGGCGGCACGTATGCCTACCGAACGGCCGCACTCAAGAATTGGCAGTTGATCAATATGGGGCTCGGTGGGCGGTCTTCGAGGCCTGTGGATGGGGAGATCCTGGCCGGTATTGAGGCTGACCTGGTGACTGTCCTGATCGGCGTGAACGATTGGCAGGGGGGGCGACCACTGGCGGCCTTCCGGGCAAACATCACCGGATTCATTGCGGCCTTCCGGGTGGGGAAACCAGATACGCCGCTCTACATGATCACTCCGCTTTGGGTCCCGCCTTCCTGGCACCCCCCCAAGGCGAACATTGAGTTGGGGGAGTACCGGAAGGTGATTCGGGAGGCGGTTGCGGCCTTGCGGGATCCGCACACCCATGTGATTGACGGGGACGGCTTGATCGACCATGATCCCGCATTTTTTGATCGTGTTGCCGTGCACCCGAACGACGCCGGCTTCAAGATGATGTCGGAACGCCTTGCGGAGGCGCTGCCTTAGAGCCTGCACTCAAAGGCCTGATTGGTGGATCTCAGCGGTCGAGGGCGACCGCCCTCCAGGCTGAAGGCACGGCTCGGGGTTTCCGTGCAGGGACTGCCTTAAGCAAAGGTGAGCCCCAGCTCTCTTCCCACCTTCAACAGGTGGTCGCGGGCCGCGGGGTACTGCTCCGGCTTGAGGTGTTCGAGCATGAGCGGGGGTGTTTGAGGCAGCTTGTCGAGTTCGGTCAGGTACGTGTGGTAATCCATGTTGCCTGTTCCCATCGGGACCTCGTTGAGATGCAGGGCCAGGGAGGAATCCAGGGCGATGTCCTTGGCGTGACAGCTGACCACGTACTCTCCGAGCAGGTCGAAACACCGTCGAATCACATCACCGGTGTTGAAGTACATTCGCGGTGTGATGATGATGTTCACCGGGTCGAGGTGTACGGCAAAGCCGGGGCGGTCAACAGCCTTGATGAGCTCGGCGTAGCATTCAGGACTGTCGGGCGGCATCCACTGCATCATCTCAAGCGCAAACTTCGCGCGCGTTGGTTGGACCGCATCGAGGATTTGCCGGACGACGTCCACTGCCCAGTCGAACCCCTCTCGTGTCAGCAGTGAGGGGTGTGGATCGATCTTCCCGTCGGGCACGGGCGTGCCCAGGTAGTTCACACAGCACAGTGCGCCGACTTCGTCGGCCAGCGTAAGGCGCTCGCACACGTTCTCGAGCTTCCTGGCGCGCGCGTCTTCGTCCGTGGGGATCATGTTCCCCCACGCACCTACTTCCGCAATCGTCACGTCTTCGGCCGCAAATGCGCTACGGATGGCTCTGATCCGGTCCTTGTCGCGGAGTTGGCATGGAGGGCAGTAAGCCGCGCTGTAGCCGAATTCGCGATGTGCACGGGCGAATGCTGCCGGGTCATCGGAACCACATGGTACTGCCTGTCCGCCGAGTCGAATCATGATCGATCTCCTTCCAAGTGGGGCCTGTGCACCAGCTGTCCGAGCGCACTCGCCCAATGCCTGTGTTTCCGTGTTGCATGGGGAATGTCGCACGATGGGGCTGGAGGTCAAGTCTCGGTGACAGCGGCGGCTCCCCCGGTCCGACAGCGGGCAGCGCACGGACGGCAGTAGGTCGCACCGGCCG
>Ga0209045_1000377_pt1 | contig 54995 bp, 31 predicted proteins | sample SaaInlLV_10m_DNA_4_FD_184664 | JGI IMG/M metagenome (GOLD analysis project Ga0209045, IMG submission 184664) | Marine microbial communities from expanding oxygen minimum zones in the Saanich Inlet - Saanich Inlet SI072_LV_200m_DNA (SPAdes) (version 2) | ecosystem: Environmental > Aquatic >...
ACCAGGGGGAAGCCGCGGCCATTGTCTCCTACAACCACTACCTCATGGTCCCGGTGACACTCGTGGAAGGCAAGGTCTACACTGTCTCCGCCTTCTACCGCGCAAAACCTGATGGCTTCCTCGCTGCTCCCCAGGAATGAGGCCGGTACATCCCACCAACGAAAGGAAACAGATGACGTTCCGAACAGCATCCGGCATGGTCGCCCTCCTTCTCGCGACCTGTGCGCAGGCCCAGGTTGAGTCCCCGGGAGAACTCCTGAAGAACCCCGGTTTTGACACACAGAGCGCCGATGGGACACTGCCGGCCCACTGGAACACGACCACCGATCGCGTCCTCTGGCGCGAGAGAGTTTACATGAGCCAGGACTACGAAATTGTCTCAAAAGCACCGACCTACGTCCTGGCCACCCAGGATATCCAGCTGAAGAAAGGACAGACGTACACGCTCACTGTGAACTGCCGGGGGGAGAATGGTGCCGTTATCGGTGCGCTCATCGTGCACGGCGAGACCAAGGTCCATCGAGAGATGCCTCTCATATGGAACGCAGAACCAACGGCTGACTACGAGGACCACGTCCGCACCTTCGTGGCCCCGAACCCGAAAGCCCGCCTCTTCCTCTACAACATCGCCAAGACACAGGGCACGATCTGCTACAATCACGTGTCCCTGCGGGAAGGTGAGCCAGATGTGCCGGTCATCTCGCAACTGTCCTTCCGGAAAATCGACCGCCCCCTGACCCCGCCGCCGACCACGCCGCACATTCCCTGGGCAACACCGCTCACAGGAGGACCGCTCAAGGCGTTCATCACACTCCGCAACTTCCGCTGCCTCCGCCAAGTGGTAGAGCTCCAACAACGCCTGGATCTCGACTGTGACGTGATCCACACAGGGGCTTCCGGAAACGAGTGTTCCTCCGAGACGGGCCGCCGAGCCATGAAGCGGCTGACCGATGAGTTCTACGAGGTCTATGTCGTTCCCAGCCGCGTTCCCGCTCCCTTGCGTAAGGCCATTCAGGAACGAGTTGAGAAGGGCGCCGGTTTAGTCATTATTGAGGGCTTTGCCCGGACCCGGGAATTGCTGGATGCCAAGGCGCTGCATTCCGCTCCCCAAGACCATCCCCTGCGCCAGGGGATCCCGTGGGAGAGCCTGCCGCATAACACGCTTGAGGATATCGAGACTGGCGTTCTAGGCAAGGGCCGCGTCGTTCGTCTTTCCTTCCCGCGAGAGCGCGGCCGGGTCTGGGGACTGATGCCATACGGGCATAAGCTTACAGCCTACCGGACCAGACAGTTCGAATATTGGGAGTATTGGGAGGCCCTTTTCGCAAAGGCGTTTTGCTGGGCTGCCGGCAGGGAAACACGTGCTTCACTTTCCCTGGTATCCACAGCCCCTCGATCGGCTATCCTACAGGCGCAGGATTCCCCTCCCGACGCGACCGCGTCCGTCATCTGTCGCAGCGCTCGGGAGATTCGCTTCGACGGGCCAATGCTGCGCTGGGAGCCAACCGACCACCCGATCAAGAACGGGCGCCTGAAGTTGACCATTCCCGCCGCAATGCCGGCCGGGGAAGTCCTGATCGACACGGTGATCAAGGACGCCCAGGGGGGCGTCTCAGGGTGGCACAGTCTCGCAACCAGACTACCGCAGAAGGTCACGATCAGGGAACTGACACCTGAGCAAACCGTCTCCAACGGGGATGGCGCCATCGAGTTGTCGGCCGAGTTGTCCGCCCCAACCATCTGTCGAGTTATTCTGGAGACCTCGTTGATTGATGCGTTCGGTCGGCGAGTCGTCCAGTCAGTCACCGAACACAGCGTCGGCACCACTGCCCAGCGCATCCCTATCCTCCTGTCGCCCCCCACGCCCATCTGTGTTCATCACAAGGCATTCGTCCGGGCCCTGGCTGATGGGAGAGAGCAGGACAGCCGTTGGGTCACGGTGTTGTTCCCCGACGTCGGCCGGGAAGCCGTGGATGCGGACTTTGTGGCCATGCCCTGGGGCCCGGGAATGTCCCACCCGGTGACGGCGGAGGCGTACCGTGCCCGCACCCGAGAGTTGGGGCTCAATGGTGAGTTCGCCAGAACACCCTACCTGACCACGGAGGGAGGACTCCTGGCCGCAGGCTACATCGGCGGCATGCACATGTTCCGCGAGAACAGGAACACCGGCACGGGCATTCGCTCACGCTGCCTCAGCGATCCCGAACAGATCGCCCAGCATGTCCGTAGAGCCAGGGAAGCAGCCGGTGAGCAGCAACCGTATGGGTTGTTCGCGGTCGGCATCACAGACGAGGCCTTCCTTTCCTCGCGACACGACCGCAATGAGCTCTGCCACGGTCCGCACTGTCAGAAACGGTACCGGCACTGGTTGCGCAGCAAGTATGGAACGTTGGTTGCCCTCAACCAGGAATGGGGACGCACCTATGCAAGCTGGGAAGAGGTCGTCGGAGCCCGGACGGAAGACGTGCGCGGCAAACTGAACGTTGCGCCGTTCGTGGACTTCCGCACGTTCATGACTGATGTCTGGGTTGATGCGTGCAAGACCGTTACTGACGCCTACCACGACGTGGCCCCAAACGTCCCCATCGGCCACACCAACACGTTCGGCCCCGGCCCTTTCAACGGGAACGACTACTGGAAACTCTGCACACAGACCGGGTTCGCCTGGGGCCAGGAATACTCCGAAGCGATCAAAGCCACGGGGCACAAAGCCATCTTTGATCTATGGCGCAGTTTCGCCGACACGCCTGAGGCCCAGGGCTCCCGAACCATGGCCAGCAGACCTGACCGACCGTTCTTCAACCACGGCTGGATCGGGTATCAGCACAGCGTCGCGGCAGCACGCTACGAGCCTTGGTGGCTTGCCCTCCACGGAGCTCGCGGCGTCAGCTATTTCGCCACCAACGCCAGTGACGCCAGCCGCGGCGTGTCGTGGGCTCTGGTATACCCGACCCTAAGCCTGACACCCTACTCAGTGGCCGTCCGGGACGCGCTCCGCGATCTCCGCAACGGTTGCGGGAAGCTCCTCATGGAATACACGCGCCACGAACCGCAGATCGCCCTCCTTTGGTCCCACGCATCCATGCTCACAGCCTGGTGTGAATCCACCGAAACGAACCCCGTCCCCAACGAAAGCGATGGCACGGACAGCTACGGATCCTACTTCCGTTCCGTTCTCCATTTCCGGCAGCATATCAACGAGCTGCAGCTTGACTACGATTATGTGGCCCCGGATCAGATCCTGGCGGGCAACCGGTTGAGTCAGTACGCCATGACCATCCTCCCTTTCACATCCGCGCTTAGCCCGGACGTTGTTGCCCAACTCGTGGCGTACGTGAAAAGCGGTGGGGTAGTGGTGGCCGACATGCGTGCATGCCGCACCAATGCCAATGGAAGCCCCGACGCGGACTCCGCCATGCTACAGCAGCTGTTTGGGCTCACGCGCACCAGCAACACGGCCGTCTATGGCGCGTCGAAGGCACAGGTGACCGAAGCAGCTGCCGGCCTCGGGCCGGCCCAGATGGAGATGTCCGTTTTCGGGCAAGAACAACTGGTAGAGGCAGGCGCGACGGCCATCGGACACCACGCGAACGGCGGACCTGCCGTGTTCGTTCGGCCGCTTGGTAAAGGTCTCGCCGTCTACCTGAACTTCATCCTGCCCAAGTACGACGCCGGGATGCGCCAATTGCTTGGCCAGCTCTGTGAACGCGCCGGTATCGAGCGCCGAGTCATGGCAAAGAGCGCCGATGACGAAACCATGCCGCCACGCTGCTACGAACTGAACAGCTTCTCCAGGTCAAACATCACTGTGCACGGCTTCATCCGAGATCACCGGCGATGCACCGACAGTTCGCCGGCACGCCTCCATTTCCAGAATGCCCGTCACACCTATGACGTGCGAGCGGGGGAATACCTGGGCATGACCCAACATATGGACACCGCCCTGCCCCCCGGAGAGACGCTCCTCATTTCCCGCCTACCATACCGAGTCAAGGACGTTGAGCTTTCTCTCCCGGTCCAGGCCCCGGCAGGACAGGCTCTGGCCCTCGCCGCATCGGTAGCGGGAGACGGTGCTCCCACCCCCGTCGGAGATCACGTTCTGCATCTCGATGTGATTCCCCCGAACGGCCAAGCCGCTCCCCACTACGCCGCAAATGTCCTTGCCGAAGGTGGCAAACTCAACCACCGAATCCCCCTTGCCCTGAATGACCCGCCCGGGGTATGGAAGGTGAACATCACGGATGTGTTGACCGGAACGAGAACCTCGGCAACCTTCCGCCTCACACCAGTGGAATAGCGTCAAGGTGCACTCCGGACGAGAGACGGCCCGGCAGCTCAGGGCGTCACCCGGCTACTCAGTGCTTGCACGGAGAGGCCTGTCTGGTGAATTCAAGCGGTCGAGGGCGACCGCCCTCCAGGCCAAAGACATCGCTCACAGCACCCCCTTGGAGGGCGTGTCGCCCTCGACCGCCGACTTTCCGTTCAGGCACTACTTAGGAGTCTGGAACAGCCACGAGTCAGGTAGCGGCTGGCAGGACGTCCCGGGGCCTTCGACATCTATCTCCAGCCCGTTCCGGGTGTTGTAGAAACAGCCGTACTGAATCTCGAGATGGTGATACCCGGCCTCCAGGGCGATGCTCCCGGACTGCTTTTCAGCCCACCAGCCCACCCGCGCGATCGGGGCCCGATGGATGTCGGTCACGGGGTTCCGAATCACGATTCCCGCGGTAGCGGCCTCACCACGGGCCAGATGAAATCGCCAGAAGCCTCGCCTGGGAATGCGGATCAGACACATCTGCTTCAGGCCGTAGTTCGTCTCTTTTGTGAAGGCCGCAAGCTGCCAGGTTGGTCGCAGGAACTCGCGCACGGGCGTCTGCCGCATCAGGTCATATAAGCGGATGCCGGGGGCATGACGAAGCTCAGCGCACGACAACCCGCTCTCCAACGCTGTCATCAACGGATAGTCGGCCGGGCGTGCCTCGTAGAACACCGGGCGGTACTCCCGCGAGGCAACAAACGGAAGCGGACGACCGGCACGGAAATAGCGTGCCTTCACGGTCGCCGGAGCGGACAGATCAAATGGCCCTGTGTAGAGCGACGACTTCACACCCGGATCAGTGCCATCAGGGGTGTACCGCACATCCAATCCATCCTCACCAACAATGGACACCGTCGGCACGGGTTCAGACGCGAGAAACGGTGGATGGTCCTCTGTTAGGGGACTGCGCTGAAGCGGAATGGCGTGAGTTTCCACGCTACCGTCCTTCGCGATGGTGAACTCCACGTAGTCGTCCTCAGTGGCGACGACCGTTCCGTTGACCGACAACGCCGTCACACCAGTGACCACCCCGGCCGTAGGACCAGTGTTAGGCACGTACAGCAAGAGGCCCCCGGCCATCGCCACGACATCCCCGATGCGCAGTTCGGAGGCCCCGGTCCCTGAACGGAACGACACCCGTCCTCCGATCCGCAATTCGCTGTCAAACCCAAACCACCCCTCCCCGGTCCGCCGTTCAACACTCAGGACTGGCCCAATGCCCTCGTTGTCTCGCGGGAGAAGAAGAGTCACCAGTCTGTCAGACTCGGCGCTCGTCCATTCCGCGTGAACGTCCGGCGCTGCGCACACACTCCCCAAACCGGGAGCAAACCACCCTCTGAGCGTTTCCCGATCCCCATAGTACTTCTGGTAAGTAAGCGTGGCCGGCCCAAGGTGAAAGAACTCGAGATTCGGACCATTCGGGGCGGCGGTGGCAAAGCGCCGCTGATTCGGCTGCAACTCAAAATCGTCGGCCGCGAAGCCGTCGATGTGCCGTCGCACATAGTCCTCCTTGCTGACGATTTTCGGGGGGAAGTTCCAGACCTGAGAATAGGTCCGAACGGTGTCGTCCACGCCGTTCATACGGTCCTCCATTACCCAGAATCCGGCCGCTCGGACAAGAATCACCGTGCGGCGGTGCGTCACGGAATGGTCGGGGGCACCATGTGGCTCCCGGGCTTTCCAGTAGCCGCGGTCACACAGGTTATCGACCAGGTCAAACGCCGGCGACGTGTGCCACCGGCAACGGACCGGCGTCTGCGGGGCACGCGAGTGGCGCGGCTCATCTCTGGCCTGACACTTCCCATCAACCAGGACGGTATTGGCCTTCCAACCGCAGTGCTCGTCCACGGCAAACGCGGCGTACTCGGCCTCCGGAGTGTGCCGGTATCCGTAGGTGGGCGGCCCATCACAGACCACCAGATTCCGGCCATGAGCCGTGATCTGGATCGAGTTGCTGTCGTGCATGAAGTGTCCGGCCTGGGGGCGACCGGCCATGAAAAACAGGTAGGGATCAGTCCGTTTCCATCCACCACGCATCGCGTAATAGCCACTGTATGGATACCCTTTGGAGAGGTAGTCTTGTTCCTCAGGGCAATGGAGCTTGCCCTCTCTCGTCCGCGATGCCTGATAGGTGGCAAGGGCCTCGGGCGAAGACCAGACATCCTTCCCTGTTCGAGTGAAACTGCTGTGGTTGCCGACTTGCGGAAGTCCCCCCAACGGCGTCCGAAGCCCGTCGTCCATGGCACGCCGCGCCTGTACGCGTTCGCGCAGGGCCTCCGCAAACGACGGCGCGTCCCCGCCGAACGAGGCGAGAATCACCTCCAGCTCCCGCAGTTCTCCATGGTTGTAATTGAAGGACTGCTCCAAACTCCCGCCATCTGGCAAGTAATTGTCCGCCAATATGTTATCCATGTTGATCCGGAACGTCCTGAGCATCGGGGTCGTGTGCCGGAAGTTGGGGTAGGTAGCCGACAGGCAGAGCAACGTCTTCAACGCAGTCAACCGTTGGTTGGGAACGCATGGGCCGGATGCAAAACGGATGACTTTGGGGCCATGATGTTCCACCAGTGAAATCGCCAGATTGGCCATCTGGTCGGCTGGCAGCGCATCGGTCTGAACCCGGGACACGCCCTCTCTGGCCGGCCCCAGAATGTCCGCCCATTCCTTCGCTTTGCTGTCCCCAACGCACTTGGCCAGCCCAGCTTGGAACACGACCAGATTCCGGGCCCGGACGGCCGTATCCAGAGCATTGACGTTCTCGCGCCAGTCGGTGTAGTAGAACTTCCCCGTCTCTCGATTGCGCGTGTGGACTTCACCTCGAGCGTAGGCCTCCCAGAAGAGGCGATGGTGATTGACCACGAAGTCGTCCATGAGCTCCATCAACTTGGCTCGGTAAGTCGGCTTCCCGGTCTCCCAGAAACGCGCGACAAAGCTGCGGCCGAAGTGCAGACAGCCGTAGCCCACTTTGGAACGCTTCTTCTGCAGGCTCCAGGACGCAATCTCGACGTTCCCCCAGTCGGTCACGTCCTCGGGTTGCGCAAACCAGTCAATCCGCTGTCCGCGCCCCGGCGGCCCAGCCATATTGAAAATGTCCAGAAACCCCGTTCTGGATGCGTCGTTCAGGTAGTCCTCTCTGGAAACAGCTCCGGCCAGCATGTCAGCGATCCCCACCTGCCGCCAATGACGAGCATAGTCATGCTGATAGAACTGGTGGTAATCCCGGGACCGCATCCGAGCCACAAGCTGATCCCGCCAGGTCTTGAGCGCCTCAATGTCCCGCTCCTCGTCGACAAGAGCTTTCACCTTGCGCATCTCAGTGCGTCCGAGATCCAGCAGCGGCACGAGTCTTGCGGCCGCGGACTGCAGTCTCTCTGACTGAGAAAGAGCAACGGCTTCGTGGGCAGCAAAAGCGAGGACGACTGAAGCGACCACCGTCGCGACACATCGTCCGGGGGACATCGTCACAGGGCTGAGCACAGTTGGGACTCCTACAAGGGGGCAAGCTACGGCCTACGGCGAGCCGAAGCAGCTGATTGTGCCGTCCTCAAGCGTCAGAAAGAGGCGCCCGTTGGCGGCAGCAGCGCCATTGAAAACCGGAGAGGCCGGCAACGTGAAATCACTGACCCGCTCACCCTTGGTCGTGTCTACCACATATACGGCGCCGCCTTTCCGTCCCTCAAAGGCACCCAACGGATCGGCCGGATCAACCACATCCGGTGGTCCGGCCACAATCAGTAGCTCTCCGCACAAGACCATCGCTCGGATCCGGATCGGTACGCGCTCGGACCACACATTTCGCCCTCCGCTCATGTTCTTGGCAAAAAGGAGGTACCCCTTCCGACCCGGGGTAAAGAACACCGTTGGGTCGAGGCCACGCATGGAGTCAAACTGCCGGATGAAGTACACTGACCGTTTATCATGCACGAGTAGACGACCGTAATCCCTGCTGCCGCCGGCCTGGTAATTCCAAGGCATGCGTTTGAAATAGGTATCGTCCAGAAAACCGTTGCGTGGTCTCAACGCCGTGCTGGCCTGTTCCGGCTCAAGTTGGGCATTGAAAGCCTTCGTCCGCATGTAGACCCTCGAGCCATCACCGATCAGGATGTCGGGTAGCGCCCCCATCGGGAGCTTGAAATTCTCCTTCACAGTCTCAACCGTGTAGTGTGGTCCCCAGAGCACCTTTCTGTGCCGCAGTTCACCCGTGACCGCATCCACTGCGTACATGCGGATCCCGCCATCCAACATCGATGATCTCCCTGCGGAAAAGTACACCAAACCGTTCTGGATCAGCACGCTACCATGTACCGGCCAGGCAGACTCAAGCTGACCGGAGGAGGCCATGATCCGGGGGCCCGGAGAAGCCCGAAAACGCCACACTAGTTCCCCATCGTCAACCCGCAGGCAATACACATTGCCGTCTGCCGAGCCGAAGACAACCGTTCCCCGGTGGTACGTCGGCGGGGAATCCACCCGCCCTTCCGCAGCGAACGTCCACATCTCCCGACCGGTCGCCGCCTCAAGAGAAACGACACGATGCTCATCCGTAAGCGCAACAAACAGCTGGTTCCCAACCACGATCGGGGCCGTTGGTTTCGCATGCCGGCTGGCACTCCAGCAGGGCGCGAGCGCCTCCGACAACGCGGTCCCAGATGCCCCGCTGCGCATGGAATCATGGCGAAAAGAAGCCCAGTCTTCCGGACCTGTGGCCACTGCCGTGACCTCACCAAAAGCGGGACCACGCACCACCTTCCCCGCCAGGTCGGAATGGGCCAACGCCGCGTCACTCGCGCGTGCCGCAGCCAGAGCGTTCAGCCCGTTAAGCTTCTCGTCCACGTAGCACCCGCAGGGATGCGGGGGAGCGTATTGCAGGCCGTTTGCGGGCATCATGCCCATGTGGCATGTCCCCCGAACCCAGTTGTGAACGGTGTGTTTCCCCTTCACAAGATCAACAAACTCTGTCCCACGACGACTGGCCAGGATGTACTTGCTGGTCGCCTTGTTGCGGTAACAGCGATGATGGTGGTGCGCCCGGAAGATCTCGCCCAGCGGGATCTCTTTCTCTGTCTCTCCAGTGCGTAAGTCGTATCCGTTCACTGTCTTGGGCCAGTACTCACGCTGCATCCGGTTTCGGCCAATGTCGAACGTCGCCGTATCGAACTCGGCACTCCACGTCCACACCAAGCCATCAATGACAAAGACGTCTTTCCATTCGTACCAGAGATGCCCGATGTACTTTTTCGGTTGCCTCCAGAGGACGCTACCGGTGGTCGCAGACAGCGCAGCGAGGCTGTTTGGTCCGGCGTGGACAACCACATCGTCCACCACGATCATCGTCCCAATCCAGAGGTCGCCTTTGGTCTTCGTTCCTCCGGCCCCATCATCCGCAGGATCGGATGGGAAAGGTGTTCGCCACCTCTCACGGCCATCGGCCATGTCCAGACACACCACATCGCCGCCATCGATGAAGGCGATCACCTTGCCGTCAGTGGCCGTGTTGAGCGAGGGATCCAACGTCATGGGCGGGAGCTTTGCGTAACGGGAGGTCATCTTCACGTAGTCGACCGTACTGCCGCCGTAGCGGCCCTTCGTCTCCCAGCGGATGGCGCCGCTCTTGGCATCGGCCGCCATTAGCCTCAAGCCATCGGTTCTCAGGACAGAGAGAACGAGCGTATCATTGACATGCAGGATCTCGCTGGTCCCCTCGGTGCCGCCGATGGTCTGAAGGATGTCACCCGTGCGTGCATTCAGGACCGATACCGGCGCCCGGTAGCCAAGCGTAACAAACACACGGTCACCGACGGCCACCAGCCGCTTCTGGATGTTCAGGGGAATATCCGCCGGCCGATTCGAGAACCACGTGCTCTTCCACTCGCGCCACCCCCACCGACGGATCGGGACCTTCCAGAGACGCACACCATTGAACGCATCCTGGGCAACCAGGAACCACTTGTCCGGCAACGGGTGGTTCCCAGCCACGCTGATGGGGGATTCATCCAGAATGTAGTAGAGCTTCCCCCGCGAAGTGACCATCGTTCTGAGGCTGGAATCTGTCTCATGCGATCGCAGCCACTTCGGCCCGGATTGCCACTGATAGTGCATCGGTGGCCCCACCAAGTCATCGACGGCAACCGCATTGCCATCGGCTCCATGCAGGTAGTGGGTCCATTCGTCAATCTGCCGTGGCCAGGGCTTGTCGACCCGAGCCCAGTTTCTGTCGGCAATCATGGTCAGCCTGTGCACTGCCCCAACGCCCTGAGCTTCTACTGCCACGCGTGCGGTGGGGGCCTCGATGAAGGCCGACCCCAGTGGGGTCAACACGCGAACCACGTCGCCTATCCCGATCCCCGACGCATCCAGTCCCGGCAACGACGCCACCAGCAGATTCACAAGATTGTCCGTGTACGGCAGCCGTTCTTCTCGGAGGACCGCAGCGGAAACGCCGGTGGGTGCCCCCAACGCCAGGAGCTCTTCCCGGAGAGCATCGCGTGTCGTTTCGTTGGCGCAGAGGCAGTGGACCACAAAATGCCCAAGCTTCGCGATCGACGCGGCGAACTCAGCATCCGGCCGACCGACAAACACGCAAACTCCCCCGGCCAGTCCTGCCTGCTCTACACACGCCACAGCCTCGGGCACCACAGGCCCCGCTGCTCCCTCACGAATACCACCCCACGCGAGCACCACACTCATCAACGCGAACGCACGGGCGCATCCCCGCGGCAAACGCGGGAACAAAGAACCGGCTCGCTTCATGGCGTTTTCCTTCCATCTAGGGGAACACACTGTCACTTGGCCTGACACTCCACGGCCAGATCATCGGCCCCAAGCGCGGCCTGGAAGATCTTGACCTCATCGATAATGCCCTCGAAAGCATCGCAGATCTCGCACGAACTGTTTGACACATCAAAGCCAATCTCCATGCCCTGGCCGCAGCTTCCAGGGATGTAGCCGGGCGTTTTCGTGACCCCGACTCGCTTGCCATTCACGTAGACCTCAACCGCCTTCTCCCTCACCATCCCAGCGAGGTGTACCCAGTCCTTGCCTATCTTCTCCGTTCCCGAAGCGATGAATGCCGGTTCGTCCCCGACGCGATGGATACCGAACTTGGCAACACCGTCTTTGATGTACAGCGAAAACCCACACGCCGCTCCCCCACGGGCGATCACTACGCCGCTCTGGGCCTCAGCTTTAATCCATGCGGAAACGGTGAAGTCCGTACCCGAGAACGGCAAACCGGACGGGCGCCCAAACTCGACGAATCCCCCTGCAGAAAAGCGCAAAGCATCCCCTACCTGGCCAGCCACCGATCCACATCCTTTGATTTCCCCGTGGTTCCCACTCCCGGCCAGGTCCTTGGCGACCACGGTGCTCCCGTCATCGAAGCTCCAGTGAGCAACCAAATCCTGATGCTTTGACAACTCGAAAACCGCCTCTTCGCAAAGCGCCCGAACAGCCCCATCGGGCTCTAGGCTTATGCGCTTCCTCAGCGCAAGAACCACACGATCCTCACGAATGCCCTTCAGAATGCGAATGGCCGATAAGCGAACCTCGGCATTGGGGTCTCCTAACGCTTTGATGGTGGGCTCGACAACGTCGGCCGTGCCGATTTCAGCCAGAATCGACATGGCCAGCTTCCTCAAGTCAGGCTGCGCTTCATCAAGCAGGCCCGCAACGGCAGGAATGGAACTGTCCCGAGGAAGATGCCGGAGTATCCAGATGATGTGCGGTGCATCGGCATCTTCTCCCTTCAGCGCTTTGGTTAGAAGCGACGCCAGTGAGGGGGCTCGCAGCTCCCGAAGCGCCCAGGCGGCTTGATCCCGCACACCGTAATCAGAGTCCTTCAGTGCGTCGAGCAACGCCGGTGCCGAAGCTCCCGCCCTGATCTCACCCAAAGCATAGGCTGTGTTGAACCTGACCGTTGGGTCGGGGTCTTTCAGTAACGCAACAAGGGCACCCGACGCTTCGGGACACCGAACAGCTCCCAGGGCTTTTGCCGCCTCACGCCGAACGCCAACATCAGGATCTGCCAAGGCCTCTATGAGGACCGCACCTGCAGCACGTCCGCCGATCCTCCCCAACGCGGCAGCAGCATGGCGACGCACAAGAGGCGTCTCCGAACGCAGGTCCAGCACGTGTCTCTGCACCGCAGATGACGCTGCCAGGATCATCGATCCGGGGAAGATACACACCGCCAAGATCAACAGAGCCCTCATTATCACACTCCTCGTAATGGTAGGGCGCCAAGCCCGGCCTCGGGGACAAAGCAATGGAAACCCGGGCACGGACGGCAGAGGTTCACTGGCGTGAGCGCTCCCGTCAGCATGCTGACACGCCAGTTTCTACTCTACATTGGCGAGCCGTGCCCTTGGTAGCGTCCTACATTCTCAAGCAGGTCTGTCACTCGCAGGCGAACGGCTTCAACGATGGCGTTGTTTGCAGCCTCGCCGAAGTCGCCCGACGAATCCTGCACACCGTTGTTGGATGCCCCGACAGGCTTGACCGTCCGGTCTTGTGGAAGCAGCGAAAGGTCCTGCATCCCCGGATCCACGTGCATGAGGAGCGATGTCTCCCACTTCCCGGCATGGTCACCACAGGGGTCAAACTGACCCCGAACCAACTCGTACCCCGTCATCGCCCAGGTAACCATCTTGGGACGCGATTGCTCCTGGTGGAAGTACGCCGCAGCGCTCCGAGCGTGGTCCAACAGCGGGTAATGCCCCGCCCCAATGACCAATACTTTGAACCCCAGGCTCCTTATCTCGTGGAACATGTGCACAAGCAGACGATGGTAGCCGCGATTCTGGTCGGCTTTGGGCTCAACCATATAGCCCGCATCAAAGTTGCTGCTGGGCAAGCCCATTTTCGCGGCAATCTGATCCCGATCTGCTGCATTGGCCTCCATCAACGCCTGTTCACGACTCTCCCCGTAGTACAACGGTGGAAATACCAGCCCACCAATCCGCTCAGCACAGGAGATCAGCATCCCATGCATCTTGAGCGTATCAAGGCCCACGGGGTTGTGTTCACCATGCCACTCGATGGTCCCGATCGGCAAGTACGCCACGGGGAATGCCTCACGCTGCGCTACAATCTCCCCCGGACGCAACCGCTCATACTGAACACAGATGCTCGTTTCACTCATCGGGTCACCTCATGTTGCGAATTTGCCTGCAGCAGACTTTCCGAAGCCGATTACGCCGCCCCCATACGACACCAGAACGTAATCCAAGGCGCGGCCACAGCTGTGAAGTGAGCCCAACTGCCCGGTTTCGCACCAATGTCACCATTCGCCTCCTCCCAAAAGCCGCTGATCGCGAACCCCGCGCCGATTAGCCCGTTGATGAGGGTTGAGAGGGTGTGCCGGAACTCACGGGGACCACGGACACGCTGTCTGACTCCCGTCGGATCCGAAAACTCCCAGTGGGGATCCTCCCCCAACAACTCCCCATCGGCATACTGACGGCTGAGTGGATAGCCGTTCCCATCCCATGTGTCTTCCCAAGTGCCATGGATAAACGGGTTCGTGCAACTCAGGCGATACAATCCCCCGGGACGCAAAACAGAGGACACTTGTGCGAACACCTCTTGCGCCTCAGGAACGAAATTGAGCGAATGAGCCTGCCAAACGATGTCGAAACTATCCCCCTCAAAACGTGACAGATCCCGCATGTCGCCCTGCACGGTGGTCACGGATGTCCCGTAGTGTTCCGCCGCGTCACGATCACGTTGGAGCTGCGTCTCAGTCAGATCCAAAACCGTTACATCAGCTCCAAGTAAGGCGAATGCCGCTGACTGTTGGCCCCCTCCAGCCGCCAGACAAAGCACATTGCAGCCCGACAGGGAACCCAGCATGCCCTCAGGATCGACCTTGACTCGAGCCGTCTCCACATTCAGGTCCAGGAACGGGCATGAGTACTCGACGCCCGCCTGGGCCAGCGCTTCCCAACACTCCTGATTGAACCGGGCAATCTCATCGAGCATACAGCGTTCCTCTTTGGTATCACAGTCACAGACGTCGATGGAGTTGGGCCTGCCCAACTGGTGCTGTTCGTAGGGGAGTCCTGCTCGGCCGCTCGCGGACTGCGCTAGCCTCGGTAGTTGCCGCCAATCGGGATATCAGGATCAGCAAAGTAATTGTCGTCCACGAGGCAGGTTTTCGAGACTTCGAGTAGGAGAGCCGGCCCCATCCCCGTGAACGAATGGAGTTCTCCGGGCGCAACCGGCAGGACGTCGCCTTCAGTCATCACCCGCTCGGCTCCGCCGTACTGCATGCTCACTGTCCCCTTGACCATAAAAAACGTCTCGTGCTTCTCATGGTGTTCGTGCAGTGGACACGTCTGGCCGTCCTGCACGAAGAGAAATTTACCGCAGTATCCCGCCTCGACCTCGTTGGCAATCCAGAACTCGACCTCCCCAATCTCCGGGAAACGTCCGAGGCCAAAGTCGAAAGGCAATGGGTCAGTCTCCGGCATGACCAGTCCCCAGGTATCAATCTGGGCACGTGCCGCCGAAACTGCAGCCGAGGCTTCGTCACCGGACATGCTGATATCCAACGCAGTACGAAGCTCATCCATGGAGAGCTCTCCCTACCCCCGTTCGGACACGAAGTCGTTGATGTAGCCGTCGACCTCCTCGTAGTCCAAGGCAACCGGAAGCTGCGGGAAGTCCTCAATCACTCTCTCAGACGGCCGGAACAGAATGCCAAGTTCCGCCTCCAGGAGCATGGTAGTATCGTTGTAGGAATCCCCCATCGCGATGACGTCGAAATTGAGCTGTTTGAAGCCAAGGACGGCATGCCGCTTGCCGTCCTTGAGGCGCAGATGGTAGTCAACCACGTTGTCCTCTTCATCAACTTCCAGTGAGTTGCAGAACAGCGTCGGCCAGCCCAACTTCCGCATGAATGGTTCGGCAAACTCGTAGTAGGTGTCGGATAGAACGATTGCCTGGAACCGCGACCGTAGCCGGTCGAGGTACTCCTTGGCACCAGGTAGCGGATCCATCGTTGAGATGACGTCCTGAATGTCCTTGAGCTTCAGTCCGTTTTCCTTCAGAATCGCCAAGCGTCGCTTCATCAGGACGTCGTAGTCCGAGATATCACGCGTGGTCAGCCGAAGCTCTGGGATGCCCGTTGTCTCGGCAACGGCAATCCAGACCTCAGGCGTGAAGACGCCCTCCAAATCCATCGCGATCAGAAGTGGTCTCTTGCTCATCTATCCACCTATCCTGCCAGATACCCGGCAACCCAAAAGAGGAACGTCCTCGTCGACACACAGAACCTATTTGAGCACCACCGTAATCTGCTCTGTCTGACCAAACGCAACCCGACGCGTCTTCCCCCGGCCATCGATGACGTACAACGTGTCCTCTGTGAAGCGCAGAATCCGCATGCCCGCGACCTTATCCCCCGCGTTGACCAGCACAGACTTCCCCTGGATTTTTACAAATGCTTTGCGCTTGCCTGAGGTCGTGGGTGTGCTGTAAACAAACTGAAGCGTGCGGCGCCCGTACTTGATCGTGGGCCTTGGGGGCCGAGTTGGTTTCGGCTTAGGTTTGGGTTTGACCACCACCGGCTCCGGCTTCGGCTCGGGCTTTGGTTCCGGCTTCGGTTCGGGCTTGACTACCGGCTTGGGTTTCCGCGGCTTGGGCTTACGGCGCACCGGTTTCAACGGCTTGACGGTTGTCTCGAACAGGAACGGGCTTCTCCGGTCCGCGTCAACTTCCGGAGTTTCCCCCAGAAAAGCGTACGCACCGACGCCGAGGAAGGACTGCTGATCCGGCGGAGCCTGGCGCGAAACACTGCTCCGCCCGCTGGCATGGCGCAACCCGAATACAAGCAACAGCACAGCCAGGACAAAACAGCCCGCGAGGACTGTCTTCTCCCACTCCAAGCCCGCTTTCTGAAGAAGGTATTTCATTGCTACAAGAACCGGATCATCGCCCTTGGGGAAGAACACATCCCAGGGCCATCACAGGCCCTCAAGAGGCCTGCAACGCACTTCACGCTCCCGGTAATCGTCCTCCGCTCCGGCCTGACTGCGCGTTCCCGCCGCCAGGAATACTGAAGAAGGCACAGCACTCAAGCTCAACCATGACCTGCGAGATCCGGACGCGCCCTTCCTTGTCCACGGTCTCTTTCGTCGGCTGTTCGGTTGTCAGTTCGAAATGGCTGCACGGAAGAAACCGTTCCTCGCTCTGAAGGGCCCCCAGGAAGGCTCCCACATCCACCAAAGCCCCCTTAACCCGCATCCGGACCGGGAACTCGAGCAGATATGGACTCTTGTCCGCACGCTCAACCAGATAGGCCTGCATCGGCATGACCGTAATCTGAGCCGGGCCAACTCGTGCCGCCCCGCCCCCGGCCACCGGTGGGCCGGTCAAAAACGTCAGTTTGTGCTCGAGGGCAAGCTTGACCAGCATCTCAACAGTCCAGATGTGAAGAACCAACTGGTATGTGTAGGGAGACGACGTCTCCTCCCCAAGCTTGAGAATCCGCTCGTCAAGGATGATTCCCCGATTGCCGAACTCCTGGGTGAGGCGATTGAACTCCTCCTGATAGTCCAGACGCGAAACTCCGCGCACAAAATCCGCAGTTGTACCGAACTGCTCACGGACCTTCCCATCAAACGTGGACGTGCATTCGCTCAGCACAAGGTCCGCCCGATTCTTGATGCCTCGTGCATCTCGCGCCCGTTTTGGAGCACGCCCCCCCTTGCCGTCAAGATCCCGATTCATCTCCTTGAGCAACTCGCCAAGACGCTCGGAATTGAGCGGCCAGCCGCGTCGAACAAGACGCATTTGCTTCTCTTCCAGCTCGCCGCGAAGATCCGCGACGTCTCGCTTTTTGGGCCGAGACACAAACATGTAAACGAGCCCAACCGCCACGACAGCGATCGTGAGCCCAACCGCCAAATTGCGGTGTTGCGCAGGCCATGGCCTCATTGTTTCACCTCCGCATCCCGCTTGTTGACTTCCAGAGACGCAAACGGCAGGCGCAACGTGAATGCCTTGTAACGATCCCCGGGATGCTGCTTGAAGAACGCGACCCATGGCTCGAAAATGTCTTCACGCCCTATGCGGTCGACTTCGGGCAATAGATCGACTCCGTTGTAATGGTCCATCTCATCCAGATTCTTCACAATCCCGCGAACGGACTCATACGGCCTCTCGGCAAGAAGCGGAGTGTAGCCGGCTATGATAATCGACTCGACTCGCGGCAGGTCCTCCACCGGAAGAAGTCGGGGGAACTCCGGGGCGGAAACGGTATCGCCAATTCCGGGGACCGCTGCCGGCCCACCACCAAAAAGTCCCATTCCGCCCTTCGGCGTGGCTGGTGTTTTGGAGGACGTCTGGCGTTCCTTCTCCGTCGTCTTCCCCTCCTGGTAGCTGGCATCGTCCGCAAAGTAGATGAACCAATCGGCCTCCCCGCAAGCCGCCGCCAGACCATTCATCCCGGCGATGAACTTCCTGGCGCGGTTCCCACGCTCAACAAAAGGAACCAACCGCATCTCGTGGTACCGAATAGCATTCCGCGTGTTTTCCAGTTGTGGAATCAGTCTCTCGCATTCGTTGAGCTCAGCGAGACGTATTCCCAACTCACGCTGCTCCGAGGCCAGGAAGCGAACCGATTGAACAATTCCGCCAACCAGCATGAGAACAATCAGGGCCGCCGAAACCGCCAGATACGCGAAGTAACGCTTCCTCAGTACGAGCCATCGCATCTCCGGGGGACTCAGCGAAATCGCCGCCCGACACCGCCCGATCCCATGCAAAGCCAGACCGAAAGCGGTCGCCAACGCCGGATCCGGGTCCGTCACATCAGGAACCACCGGACCGAAGACACTCACCGGACAACCAAGCTTCTCCGCCAGGAAACGGTCCATACCACGCAGTTTCGCTCCCCCCCCGGAAAGCCAACACCGCACAATCTTGCGATCAGCCAGTTCGTCGCGCTCCTGAGCCCGCCAGTGATCAAGGACGGTCGTCATCTCCGAATCGAGTTGCTCACCCGCCTTGTACAACACCGATCCCGGATCGTCAAGACTGATCTGGGCCTCGTGTTTGAGCTTCTCACCCTCTTCCGGATCAACCCCCAGTTCTTTCGCAAGCAGCTCCGTCAGACGCTCTCCCCCAAACATCAGACTACCGACAAACAGGACCTGCCCTCCGGCGATCACGGACAGCGTTGCGTTCTCAGCCCCCAGGTCCAAGAGCAACTGAGGCTCGTCATTCGTCACGGCATCGGGATACAACCCGAAAAACGCATTGGCCACTGCAATCCCACTCATCGCCAGATCAGAAGCGCTAATCCCCGCATTGGTCAGCATCTCGATTCTGTCGCGCACGGCAGACTCGCGACAGATGCCGATCAGGACCGGGTTATGACGACCGAACTTAGGCTCCATCACCTGGTAATCATGCAAGAAAACATCGTCTGAGAGCCCGGCAAGCTGTTGGGTCTCAAACTCGACCATCTCGGCGAGCCCAGTCGTTGCCCCTGGAGGGAAATCGCTGACCTGCGTGGTCGCAAGGTATTGAGGCATCCCAACAATCAGCGTGTCGTCGCGCCAGCCGAGTTGCTCGAGCCAGCCGGAGACGCTGTTGAGCAATTCCGCCTCGTTTAGAATGCCTTCGGCCCGACAGTCGAACACGCGCGCTTCGGTCAAAGCAACCCGCTTCCCGCTCAAAGCGAGAGCGACGCCCTTGACCGCGCCCGAACCGATATCCAGTCCTATGATGCGTTTCTGTCCCAATGCAGTCCTGCTACTCCCTGCTCAACCTGCCTGCTCAGTGACGCCCCGAACCGACCGAACGGGTCAACGGGCATTGACAGGCCAACTGCTCGGCCACACTGCCGGTCTGCTCCCACCGGTATACCCGGCCTTCTTAACCAGCTCTGCCTCGGTGAAACTGTCACTCGGGGCAAACAGAACCTGCCCGGGGAAAAGATCCCTGCGTACGGTGCTCAGGACCTGCAAGGCACCCTCCTCAGCTCGCTCCCGGGCGGCGATTTTCAAGGACGGAGCGGCACCGGCCGCCCCCGTCTGGACAATCCACACGGCACGCGGCTGGCTCACGCCGAGGAACGGTTCCAACGCGTTCTCCTCACCACGATAGATGATGCCGACAGCGCGAACACGCCGACTCAGTGCTCGCAAGAGCAACGCACGACGACTGGCCACACTCGCCATCACTTTGGGTATATCCGGGAATTGCCCAAACACCGCGTCAATGCCTTCCTGAGCAGCCAGCACGTCAGGATGGTCCGGATTCATCCAGGGGACGTCGGTCTTCATCTGGTCCGCGAGGTGCACCATCCGCTGGGCCTCAGGGACCTCTGTCCCGAAACTCTCCGCAAGGGCGTGAACGAGCCGTTTCAGAACCCATGCCCGGGGAACAGGCTGCATCTCACGATCACGCAACACGGCCTCAACCCCGCTCAGTAGATGCATGTCTAACTCACGGGCTTCGTGGGCCTCCGCAATGAAACGGAAAAGGAAGCGCCCATGCTGCACCACATTGTCCTGCGGCCGACGCTCAATGTTGACATCATAGTCGCGGCTGGAAAACTTGTCCGGGAACACTTTGCTGGTGTGGACAATCCAAGGCTTCTGGTCGTCATGCTCATAGTAGTAGATTTCCCCCCAGAACGAGGTCTGCATGTTCCCTCGGTCATCGGTCTCCCGCCGACTGCGCAAGGGCTTGGGGAAATACATGGTGCGCCACATCGCGTCACCCTTCCGACGATAGCGCAGGCGCTGCAGATTGAGGTTCTCACGCTCACTCACCACAAGGAGCGGGAGCTTCTCACGGCACGTCGAGTTTGCCCGCCCATAGGCAGCGCACGCTGCGAGGTCCGCACTCCAGACACTCGCGGACGCATCGGAGGCTGTTCCCGTACCCGTGAGGGCCTGCGCCAGCTTTGCGTCCTCCAGAGGAAACCCCTTTGCGGAAAACGTCTGCAACGCAGCTGTCCGGCGATAGTGCTCAAACTCCTCAAAAGCCCGCCGGAAGGGCGCCGCCTCCTCCGTATCGGGAAATTCCGTCACAAACTGCTTCAGAAGCTGCCCGTATAGGTCCAGGTTCGGCAATGCGCTGAGCAGACGTTTGCGCAGAGACTTCAGGAGTTCCTGAGCAGCCTTCTCGGATTTGCAGCGGTCTGCATACTCACGCCCCCATGCTTCCAGTTCAGCGGCCGCCTGGCCAAAGGTCTCAACCATCTCCGGGGATGCCCGCGGAGACCACTCATCAGCCTCGCTGAGTATGCCGTTCAGTCGTTCAAGCGCCTCACCTTCAGCCAACAGCGATGAAAACGGCCGTTGTTTGCGCGCATCCAAGCCCTGACGGATCGGAGCGAGGATACGCCGGAGTTCTTCATCGGCGGCCTCGATCTTGCGGGCCAGCCACCGCTCCCACGACCCTTGCCATGCCTGCAACAAGGCCGTATCATCGGCTCCGGAAGTGCACTCACGCCCCTCTGCCAGAACAGCCCGAATCCGCTGTTCACTCGCAGCAAAGCCATTCTCTCTGATCGTGCTAAGCGTCTCCGTGAGCTTTGCGAAGCGTTCAGATCGGTCGTGCTGTTCCGCCAGAACACGATCTGTCTCATCCACCAGCGGCCGAAGCTCGGGAGAATTGTAAAACGCGGCGTCTCGATCCTTGAGGGCATCAAGGAACGACCGCATTTCAGCATACTCCCCCTGTTCCTTCAGCCCGGTCAGGTGGGCTAATGTTCGCTGCCGATCCTGCCCACGTCGATGAGCCCAAACGCCAGCGGCTGCTCCGGCAACAGCCAGAACCAGGAACAGCAGGACCAGGCATGCATTGCGCGTGGAACGACGGCGTCTGCGAGCAGCAATACGCGCGAAGGCCTCCTGCACGCTGCGGGTGAGCGCTTCCGGGAGTGGGCGGCCAAAGCCACTCAGCGCCTGCCAACGCTCGTTAACTGTGTCGGCGTGAGGCTCAGCACTCCCCACTGCTTCCCACATGGCCGCAACCGCGTCCTCAAACGCCTGCTCCTTCCGCCGGCCGGCCATCTCACGGTCATGCCAATCGGTTGCCTGTGAAAGCAACGCCCGGTGCGCACTGGAGAGTAGACCGCTACCCGCCGGGCTCAGCTCTTCCCACCGTCCAAGCAAGTACCCGGCCCGTTCCACGTCCCGATCACTGAGTACACGCTCGAGATCAACCATCAGTGCGCCAACATCACGCTCAAGCTCCTGAAGTCGAGCCGCCTCGAGAGTCGCGCTCACTTGTGACAACAGGTCCTTCGGGACAGGGGCAACTCGTTGGGGATGAGTCAGTTCAGCATTGAGACGTCGGACCTCAGCGAGATCCCCGTCAGCAATCGCATCCTGCACTTGAGGAACCAGGACGCGCAGTTGCTGCTCCTCAAGTTGCTGAAGATTCTCAGGCCAGACGGGATTCTCCGAATCACGCGAACGCAGCTCGCGCAGAACCTCGATACAGGAATCAGGGTCACCGTCATGCACCAAACGACGATAGCGGCGCAATAACGGAGAAAGCGCTTCCTCAGTGGCAAGCTCAACACGTAGCTTCTCTACGGTATCGAAGTCGATGTCCGGGAACATCTCCAAGCCCAGATCTTGACAGAAATTTCGCCACTTGGTGAGTTCCTGGAAGCTGATCACGTCGATCAGCGTAAGGACAGACGGTGGGCCCTCCGCTTCGTGGACGGCCTCCGAACGCATCCCCTTCACGAGGAATTCCGCACAACGGCTCAGCCGCGCATTGGCAATAGCACACGCGTCAGCATACTGCTCAGCAAGGTCTTCCAGCAGCGGAGTGACCTGCTGGGGATCCATGCGCAGTTGCTCACGAATGCGTTCGACCAGTTCCTGTTCCGGTATCATTCCTGCGACGTCCTTCAGGGCCTTCGGGTCGCATCCGCAGCGACGTGCGGTTGCGGGGTGGAAGGCGTACAAACGTAGAGCCAGGGCGCGCCGCGGCACGTCGTGGCTTGGTGGAAACGGGTTCCCCCGTTCGAGCACACTCAACCAGAGCGTTCTCAGACGGCGGAGGCCCCAGAGGTTTCGTTAAATCAATGACCAGCGACCGCATGTTCCGCCGAGCCTCGCGCAGACCATCCGTGTCCGCAACGCAACACCGAATCGCGCACGATGCCCCGGCGGGAAGACTCGTGAAATAGGTATTGAAGGTCACTTCCCAGCGCTGCTCGGGCTCAATCAGCGACAGAGCTTCACTCACAAGTGCCATCATATCCATCCCCGGTTCAAACAACAGAATGGAAGGTGTGTTCGGCCGCGACAAGATGGTGTAAGCAAGCGTCCCAGCCCAACCGGCATCGCCTGTTAAACTCTCCCAGGTCGTGGCGCGCAGGTCCCCCTGCTCACCATCCGGAATCTCCTTCGGCATCTCCAGTAACGCCGGCTCATCAGCCCAGGACTCGACAAAAAAACCGTCCCGGGCACAAACCCAGGCCGGACCAACGGAGGATCGCTCGCGACGACGGAGGACAACATGGTGGGCAATCTTGTTGGAACGCTGAGTGTGGTCGGCAAGCGCCGGAGCAACGCGTGACAGCACACTCATCGCCAAACCGCCCAGCGTGAAGTGATGGTGACTGATGGATGGAGGATTGAGCCCCGCTCGAGCGTCCAGTCCGCTGTACAGGTTCTTGTAGGCGCTGATGGACTCCAGCAGGCGAACCGTCTCGGAACGCATCCCACGGGTGTGAGCAACCGTGCAGAACCCCCGCGTTCCCGGTTGGAGCCCTTTGTGTGCTGAAGTGTAGATCAGTTCGTGGGCCATACCCAAATCCATCCCGGTTGGAGACCGTTCACCAAGGCGCGTCCAGATCGGTCGAGCTTACACCTGCTTCTCACGATGTCGGAGCCACGACTTGCGCGGGTTCGGCATGTCAAACCACACACCCGTGTAGGGACACTGCAAACGCGCACCAAGGTAGGACAACGGGACCTGCAGCGGCTTCTCCTGTCCGGGAAGCGACACGAACATGACGTCCCCGGAAACCTTGTACTCAATCGGGACTGTCTCCCGTTCTTCACGTCGGCCTCGGCTCAGAGCGGGGATAAAGCCACGCTCACAGAAGAAGTAGAGCATGGGAACATCCACCCAGATCGGATCGACGTCACGCGGCCGAATGCCGATCATGCCCGTTTCTTCGTTCAACTCAGGGTGGTGCCCAAGTGCGCTGTTGGGAACATAGTAGACATCACCGGCAAACGACTCAGCGGTTGAAACGAGTTCAGGACAAACCCGCTCAAGGAGTGACCGTAACGCAAATGAGACGTTCTTGATGGCGTCCACGTCCAGAGCACAGGTGTGAAGCTTCGAGTCCCATCGCCAAGGCTCACGCGGGAGCTCAAGAGCCAGCATGTCAAGCCAGACGTCACACTTGGCGACCACCACCATCAACGTCTTCCGACTCTTTACTCCCGCCCGCATCCCCGAGTACTTCTTGATGCGGTTGATCATCTCAGTCAGGATGATCTCCTGGCGTTGGACACGTGCGCCACGGGCCATCTGTGGGTCATCACTCGTCAAGAGACGCCGGAATCGCACGTCCTTCGTCGGATCGAACAGGAAGAATATGGTATCAGAGTGCAGGAGGTGTTGCGTCGTCGGGTTGTCCACCGAGTCCATTCCCGGTTCAAAATGTTCACCCGCATTGTCGTACAGCACCAGCGTCCGAGACGTACGTTCACGGACGGCTTCGTACTCAGGATGGTGTTCGGAGGGGGTCACCGAGAACATGAACGGTTTGGGCAAATTGATGAGCATGCCGTCCAGAAGAACCTGATTGTAGAGTTCCCCCTGCAACTCCGTCTTCTCAAGCGCTATCAACCGGTCTGAGTCGGAATTGAGAAAAACGGTTTCCTCAAAGTCGTTGAGGATCTGGTTGTTGATCGCATCGGTATCCGTGAAGGAAATGGCGAAGTTCCGGTTCAGCGTATTGCGCAACTCCCAGCTCATGCTGGTCAGAAAGTAGCTCTTACCGCTTGCGGTAGCACCCACGATGGACAGGAACAATGGCGGCATCTCACTGGCAGTCTGTGGGATGCGAAGGTGACACCGAGGACAGGCCATGTCCGGACAGCTCATTCCGGCACTGTCCACGGCGTGCCCCTCCGGGGTAAACCGCGAAGGGAGAAAACGCTGTTGCGCATCCGCTCCAAGAACGGGATCGCCCACGAGGCTCTGATGGCGGGCAATGAAAAGGAACTCCTCAACCGCAAACCGATGCCAACAATGCGGGCAGACGATCCCACGACGGCTCGACGCCGGTCGCTCAGGATCAGCCGCCTTCGCCTTGGCCTTCCGACTGCGCCCCGAGCTGCCGCCCTTGGCAGGAGTTGATGCCTCGCTGATCTCCTGAACGCGACCACGCTTAGCAGAACTCTCTCCGGAAACAGGCTCGTCCGCCCCTGGCGTTTCTGCCTTGGGAGACACAACGATTTCGGGGGCTTCCCCTTCATCCCTGTCCACAGTCGCGACGTTCTCGGATCCCTCCTCCTGAGCAACCACGCCCTCCTTCTCAGTTGTCTCCTCTCCCCCGGAAGCAACCATCGGTTCGCCGCCGAATAACCCGGGGATAAACTCCGCTCTCATCCATGCCGTCGCCCCCGGCCCCCATACGAGGTCGGCTCCCTTGATTGTCCCGTCCTGGGCAAGTCCCCGAAGCTGTTCCCAGGGATAGGGGCCATACTCGACGCCATCGCGGCGGTAGAGATGCCCCTCATCCTCATCTTCGACCCGATCAATGGCCGTATCCGCAATCCCCGGAGGCAACTCCTCCTGATAAGCGCCACCCGCCGGGGTCATCGAGACAGAAATCCGGCCGAAAACCAAATCAGTCGGACGTTCGATGGCCAGTTGTTTGACCCGCTTCCGATCCACATGGATGCCATTCGTGCTCCACTGGTCCTCGATTTGCAGCCGGTCCCCTGGCAACAACACAAGCACCGCGTGCAATCCCGAGACTGACGGTTCATCAATGACGACATCACACTCAGCGGATCGGCCGATCCGGCACGGAAAATCGACCACCTGATGGATGGCGGGAGACGAGCTCTGCACACGAATCTCGCAGGCAGGGGCTTCGCCGTTCGGCGAGTTACTCATGGGTACTCCTGATCCCAGACTGTGAATGCAGCACGCGCATGTCTCTCAGACGGTGGCTGGACACTACGGCGCCTTTCCCCAGCATGGTCAAGCAGATAGGCTCTACGTCACGCTGACGAGATAGCTCCATAATTTAGCGTGCGTGCGGGTCAGTACAAGAGCCGCACCATCTCCCCGTCCGTACCTGCAAGAAGGCCGACACGGGTGGAGGCAAACGTCCTGAAAGGAGAATGCCGTCTGTGAACACCACGCCGGGCACCTGTCCTCTTGACACGACGCGTTGATCCTCACGCGTCCCCAAGCTACAGTCACAGCAATCACAGAAGACCACCTCAGCCACGTGCTGTGCTCCCTTCCAGCCCAACCGCTCGGGAGATTCGAAAGGTAAGCAATGACAATCGTTGATCTGTCTGCCGAGATCGCGCCAAGTCCCCCGGAGACGCCTCCCGTCTTCCGTACGGAAATCGACTACCATGACCATGCCGCAGGGGCGGCTCAAGCCCAGGAACTGCTGCATGTCCCTCCCGAGCTGTTCCGGGCGTCAGAGGGATGGGCCACCGAAACCATCAAGCGCCTTGGGACCCACGACTGCACGCATGTCGATGCACCGTGGCACTACAACAGCCAGATCGGGAACGCCCAGGCCCAAACCATCGATCAGCTCCCGCTACACTGGTTCTTTGGCCCCGGTATCGCTCTCGACATGCGCCACAAGGAAGACGGCGACAGCGTGACGATCGAGGACGCGAAGAGTGCGCTCGAGGCGATCCACCACGCCCTGAAACCGGGCGAGATTGTCCTTATCCAGACCGGATGCGACCGCCACTACGGCGCCCCGGACTACGCCTTCCGCGGCCCCGGAGTGACAGCAGAAGCAACCCTCTGGCTGTGGGACCAGGGAATCCGGGTGATGGGAATCGATGCGTGGGGCTGGGATGCGCCACTCGACCAACAAGCCCGTGAGGCTCTGACAAGACGGGAAAAGGGCGTAATGTGGGCAGCACACCAAATCGACCGCCCCTACGCACATATCGAGCGCCTGGTGAACCTGTCAACGCTCCCGCATTCGGGTTTCACCGTCGCCTGCTTCCCACTCAAGATACGTGACGCAAGCGCCGGGCCGTGCCGCGCGGTCGCGATCCTCCCCTGACTTCCCGAAAAGCGAGGCCCGATGTGAAAATCAGACGGCAATCACTTCCCTCTGGCCAGCTGGAGCTCGCCGTGCTCCAACACGGTCATTGGCACCCCCTGAGTACGCTGATCGCTGCTTCGCCGCAAGCGGTTTCTCCCAGCCTAGCCTGCCAGGACGATCTCATCGCTATCCTTGGAGGCGGGGACGAATTGCTGAATGAAGTGCGCGCCCTGCTGGACCAAACCGCGGGACAGGAGGCCGAGAGTCCACCGGAGACTGACCATCCCCTCCCCGCACCCTTCAGCCCACGATCAATCCGCGACTTCATGCTTTACGAGAAACATGTAATCGCAGCGGGGCGCGGGTATGCCAGGCGTTTCCTCCCCAAGGCCTGGCCAGTCCTTAACGCCTATGAGAAGATCTTCAGGAAGCCCCATCCAAAGCTCAGACCGAAGCCGCTCTGGTACAAACACCCGATCTACTACATGGGCAGCCATATCAACATCCTCGGGCATGGCGATATCGTTCCCTGGCCACCCTATTCATCCGCCCTGGACTACGAGCTTGAGCTCGGCATTGTCGTCACAAAGCCGCTCTACAACGCCACCCCCGAGGAAGCCTTGCAGGCAATCGGGGGCTTCACTATCCTCAACGATTTCAGCGCCAGGGATTGCCAGCTCGCAGAGATGACCAGCGGATTCGGCCCGGTCAAGGCGAAGAACTTCGCAAACAGCATCGGCCCATGCGTCGTCGAAACCCAGGATCTTCTGGCTCGTGCAGACAATCTGGATGTGAACGTGAGAATCAACGGTCAGGTCGTGGCGGAAAGCAACACCGCAGGCATGCACTACTCCCTGGGAGAGATGGTCGCTTACGCATCGCTGGGCGAACGCGTCGTGCCCGGGGAACTCATGGGCACGGGCACCATTCCGGGATGCTGTGCGCTTGAGAACGAGCATTGGCTTCAGCCAGACGACACGATTGAACTCACCATCGAAGGGATCGGGTCACTGACCAACCGGATCAGCCACCTACCCCAGGATGAGTGACGTGTTCTCTCGTGTGTGCGTCATCGGTCTGTGTACGACGCACATCTTGGGCAGCGCCGCTTCTCCGTATGCGGCCAGGCCGGTTACGGAGAACCGGCTCCTCCATGCGCTTTGGCGGAAGTTACACACTCGGATATGAAGGTCGGACTTTCGGCGGAGGCTGGGCTCGTCTGTAACTCCGCAATGCCTGCCAAGCGGCCCGCGTCTCACGCTCTACCATGCGTGGCCCTATCCAACAGCCCCAATGCTGTCCAGGTAGTCCATGCATCGGCGCAGGAAGACCAGACGTTGGTCGTGGTCCAGATCCTTGACGAGAGCTCCTTCTACCTCCAGCGTGTACGGTCCCTCGAATCCCAGTCCACCAAGGAGTTCAAACACCCCGGGGAAATCCACAACTCCGGTCCCGACCTCGGGAAAATTCCCCGACTTGAAGCCGCCGTCTGTGTCTTTGATGTGCACGGCCGCAACCAAATCAGCTGCCTTCTTCAGCTCCGATATCGTGTCCGTGTTCTCATTGTAGTAGTAGACGTTGGCTGTGTCGAAATTGAATCGGAGGCCCGGGCTTCCGACCGCCTCGATGGTGGCCTTTGCCAAGTCACCATTCGTACCGAACGGCGGGTGCGTCTCCATGCAGATGACCACGCCCTGAGCTGCAGCGTAGTCTGCCGTCACGCGAAAACGCGAAAGTACCGCATCCCGCGGAACATCCTCCCCGGCTTTTGCACTGACGAAAACCTTGGAGACGCCGATTGCGGCAGCCCCATCAATGACAGCGTTGAACGCGGCAGCCGTCTCGTCGGTGTCCAACGGCAGCCCCGTTGACAGCGTCGATATCGTCACGCCAGCCGCAGCGGCGGAGGCGGCAAGCCCTGCATAGTCACCGTCACCCGGGGGCGGGGCCTCGGCGTTAAGAATCCCGGCTTCCGGGAAGCGCTCAAAGGCCGCCTCCGCGCTCCCAAACATGCCTGTTCGACACGCAATCACGTTCGCCATGAGTTTCTCCTCTGACAAGACCAAATCGTCGGGTCACAGCCCAAGAGCACCCGGATAGCCTCCGGACGAGGGATGTTCCTGGCATCATCCGTCTCTGCCTTGAGCAGTTCACAACCATCAATGGGCAAAAAAGTGCCAGTTCCCAAGCGTCTCCGGATCTCCGGGATCATCGACGAGCAACGCCTCGTAGTTCTCGGCCACCTTGCGGAAGGCGTTGGCATGCTCTTCGATGACCACCGGGCGGTAGTGTTTGAACCACGGGATGCTGTACATTCGCCCCGTAATCGCCTCGCTGGTCGGAAGAGCCCCATGTGGCTGGCGCAGATCCCGGTCACTATGAGCGATCCGGGTCGGGTTGCCATCACCATAGATATCGGCTTCATTGAAGAGCGGGTGCAGATGCAGCGGACGGTTGCAGCCGGGGCCACACGATACGCCTTCTTCACGCACAGCCGCACAGAACCGAGTGATCGACAGGCCACCGATTTCCTCCGGGCGATACAGACCGCGCGCGGCATACCACCCCCCCATCTCACTGCCGGACCCGCGAGCCGGCCGGTGTGCCTTCACACCAGGTACGCCTTCCAGCAGATCCCAGAAATAGTTCATTGACTTGAGGATCTCACGGTTCCGGGCGTCGTACTCCTTCAACTGCACGCGCCCCATGGCCGAACTGACTTGGTGCATCCGGTACTTGTGCCCTCCCATCGGGAGCCCGCGGTACGGACGAAGCGCCTCCGACTGGATATCATCGTTGAACCGACCGTAATGCCCCCAGGCACATCCATGTTCATAGATCTCGCGGTCATCTGTGGTCAACATGCCTCCCTCCCCAATAGCGAGTGACTTCCCGCTCATCAGGGACATGGCAGCAACATGCCCAATGCTGCCGAGCTTGCGCCCTTTGTAGACACCGCCGTGGGCATGCGAAACGTCCTCGATCACTTTGACGCCATGTCGATTGGCAATCGCCATGATGGGATCCATATCGGCTGGATGGCCGACGTAGTGCACAACCACAATCGCCTTGGTTCGTTCGGTGATCCGGGCCTCAACATCGTCTGGGTCCAGACAGAGAGAGTCAGGATCGATCTCCCCGAAAACGACCGTGCCCCCCAAATTGAAGGCAGGCAGGCACGAGGCCCAGTAGGTAATGCTGGGGCAGATGATCTCGTCGCCTCTGCGGACTCCGCAACCAAACATGGCGGCCTCTAGAGCTGCCGTGCCGGAGCTGAACGTCAAAGCGAATTCAGTGCCTTGCCACGTCGCGTACTCCGCCTCGAACTCCTTGCTCACGTCAACCCCGGACATGGCCCCCCGCCGGATCACATCCAGCGCGGCGCACTCGGCCTCCTCGGAGATGATCGGCCAAGTGAACATGTCCCCCACGGCCGTCTGAACTGCTTTCGGGCCACCAAGAATCGCAAGATCGGATCCACTCATCTGCTGCTCCGTCCTCTCTGATTCACACTGCCTCTACACACCCGCAATACTCGTCAATCACAGTCCTGCAAACAGGACAGATACCTACTGCTCAGAAGGAACACTCCCCAGTATACGCCCGCTGGCCGCCCCCAGATCCTCGCTGGCCAAAAACAGACGGATGCGAGCCGTTGCCAGGCCGCCGGAAGCCCGAACGAGATCAGTCTGGGCTTCATTAAGTCGTGTGAGTGATGTACGGCCGGCCAAGTACTCACTGCGGACAAGATCACGCACCTCCGAGCTCATGTCGAAGATGGCTCCCAGCAGATCCACCTGTGCCTTCGCCACACCCACAGCATCCAGTTGCTGGCGCAACTCCGATGCGACCTCGATTGTCCGCTGACCGATTGCGTCCGAGACCTCAGCGATCTGGGCCTTCAGTACCCGAGACTTATGCCGCGTGCTACCCCCGGTGAATACGTCCCATGTCGCATTCACTCCAATACCAACGGTGAGATCCTCATCCCAGTTGAACTGCGGGCTGTCCACACGACTCAAACCTGTTCCCGCCGAAAAGGATAGTTGGGGAAAATATTCCGAGCGAATAGCTTTGAGTTCGGCGGCGAGGCGACGAAGCCTGCCCTGCAGCACGAGCAGATCGGGCCGATGGCTCAAAGCGTAAGACAGTTCAGAAGCCAGCTCGGGCGGATCTGCCGGCAGAGCCCCCGGATCCACCGCTTCAAGAGCGAAATCAACCGGCAGAGCCGCTTCATTTACGCCCAGAAAAGCGGCGAGGATCGTACGCGCGCTACGATAGGAATATTCCGCCCTGACATAGTCGCTCTCAGCTTGCTTCGTGCGAATGCGAAAATTGAGAACTTCGCTCTTGGCCGCCGCTCCCGCGGCAAAACGTTTCTGCGTCTCCTCGCTCAGCTTGCTGTTGAAATCTGCATCCTGCCTGGCTATCCGACTGCCTTCCTGGGCGAGCAACGCCCCGTAGTAAGCGGTCGCGACGCCCTGCAGAAGCAAACGTTGGGCATCCTCATGCCCGCGTTCCTCTATATCAACCCCGACCTGCGCACCAAGCAGTCGGAACCGACGGCCGGCGCCGTCGAAAAGGAGCCATGAAGCGGTCGCCCCAATCTCATATGTCTCAAAGGGGGCTGTGCCCCCCACGCCCGATCCGCCTGTCGCCAGGTTCTCTGTCCTGCTCACTCCCGAATTGAGGCGTGCGGTCGGATAGTAAGCCGTCCGAGCAAGGTCCACAGCGGCAACAGCCGCGTCGATACGACGTGCGACGGCGAGCAACCCGGGATTGTCACGGACGGCAATACGCTTAGCCGCCGTGAGCCCAAGAGGATTCGGTAACGCCCGAATCGACTCCGCCTCCTCCAATTCCCCGGACGCGGACATCGGGATAAAAGCCCAAAGAGCTGCGCACAGAACAAGCGCAGGACACCAAACGCTCTGCTTGAGGCTTTCCAAAGGTAACATCTCCTGCCTTATGGTAAACAAACGCTACCGCCCAACAACGTGGGCGGGGTCCTTGCCAAGTAACCGCATAACTTGCTGAAGGTCACCCCAGACATCCCGTTTCTTCTGGGGAACGCGCAAAAGATAGGCAGGATGGTAAGTCGGCATCACTGGGATGCCCTTGTAGTCGAGCCAGTTTCCACGCGACCTCGTGATCCCACTCTTGCCAAGTAAAAACCTAAGAGGAACAGCCCCTAGCAGTACAATGACCTTCGGCCCAACAAGCTCAATCTGGCGCTCAAGGTAGGGAAGGCATGCCGCTGCCTCGGCCTCCTCGGGGTTCCGGTTCCCCGGAGGCCGGCACTTGACGATATTGCAGATGTACACATCCTCACTGCCCAGATCCATCGCCGCGATCATACGGTCGAGCAACTGACCTGCCTCTCCCACGAACGGTAGCCCTTGCTGGTCCTCTTCAAAGCCAGGCCCCTCACCAACGAATACCACCTGAGCCGCCGCCGTTCCCCGGGCAAACACCGACTGAGTCCGTTTCTCCCAAAGGCTACACTTGCGACAGCCGCTCACCCGTTGCTCAAGGCTGGCGAGGTCAAGTCCCTCCATGGTCTCGGCGGGTGCCGCTGCCGGAAACGATGCAACAGCAGGAGCTCGCGGAGCAACCGGGGGACGAGGTGGCGCAACAGCAGGGACGGAAGCTGGGCGCACAGGCTGCCCTGCGGAGCGTGGGGCCTGCTGTGATCCGCCTGAGGGAGAGGCGGCGTCTGATGTCCGGATCCGGGCTGAAAACAAGCCCGCAACGGTCTCAGGGGAAAGGGAAACACCTTTCCGACCACGCGACTTCTCACGGCTCAGAAGCCGGGACAGTTCTTCAGTAAGGTCCAACTGAGCCACAGCATTGTCCCATCAGGGAAAGACCATGCGGGCCCCCGCCAGTGGGCGGGTGCTCACGCCGGGCCATCCAGACGTACGATTCCATCACACAGAGCTTCAATATAGCCATTGCCACAGCCCTGCCAACGATCGCGCGTGAATGAAACGCCACAAATCCCCGAAGCAGCAATGGCTTTGCAGCGATTCGCCTTGCCGAAGCGGGGATCTATAGTGCTCGCCGTAGCGCACCGAAACGTCCTGAGAAACGCCAAGCAGCGACGGGAAAACACGCAATGAGTCAAGAGCAGATGGGCTGGCAAGCGGGATTTGGCAGCGTGGATTTCACACCTCCACCCAATCTCCCCATGATGGGCAATTTTCGGGCGGACTATGCCGCGACCGGAACGCATGACCCACTGACAGCCCGGGCTCTCGTCCTCCAGTCCCGAATGGACCAGGCCCCCGTCGCTCTCCTGAGCCTTGATCTCTGCATGATGCCACGATCGTGCGTTGCCCTCATGCGCCGTTGGATCCGCGAAAGGACCGGCATTCCCGCCGGCAATGTCCTCATCGCCGCCACTCACACGCACAGCGGCCCGGCCACACTAGCCCTCTATGGGATGCCCAAAGCAGAAGATTCAGACATCGAGGCATTCCTCGAGACAGCCGTGGGAGCCGTTTCCTCCGCGGTCGACCGCATACGCCCGGCCGCTCTGAAACTGGGGCGTGGAACGGAAGACCGAGTGTCCTTCAATCGCCGCCTCCTCGACGCCTCTGGTCAGACGCACATGAACTGGGAGGACCTCTCAGAAGCGGAAATCGCTCGCGTCCTGGGACCAGTTGACACTGAAATCCTCGCCCTCCAGGTGGAACACGAGGATGGCTCCGGCGGGGTCGTTGTCAATTTCGCCCTCCACCCCGCCGTTCTGGATTACGCCAACCGCCTCTATTCAGCCGACTACCCAGGGTACCTCGCAGAAGCCCTCAAGACGCTCAATGGACCGCGCTTCGAGCCCCTCTTCTTCAACGGATGCTGTGGTAACGTCAACCACATCGACTACACTGACCCAGACGCCCCGAGGCGCGGTTACCAAGCCACGCAGCGAATCGGCTTCATGCTCGCGGCAGCCACCCACTCCACGCTGAAGCATGGGGCGACTCCCCTGAACGCCGGTCCAGTCAGGCCCCTCTCTGAACACGTTGCGTTGGCCAGACACCCAATCACCGACGCCCAGATAGAGTGGGCACGACAGGTCCTCGAGCGCGACGACAGCCCTTTCGTCGACGCCGCCGATGGATTCCCGGAAGAAGCAAGGGCCGAAACCTGGCTTGAGATGCATGCGGCTCAACACCAAGCCGACTCAGTCGAAGTGATGGCTATCCGGATCGGGGACATGGCCATCGTTGGGCTCCCGGGCGAAGTCTTCTGTGAATTCGGTTTGGATATCAAAGCCAAATCCCCAGCCGCCCACACGATGGTCTTCGAACTGGCCAACGATGCCATTGGGTACCTACCCACTCGAGAGGCCTTCCCACAAGGAGGGTATGAGGTGGTCCCCGGGAGTACGCGCTATGCCCCTGATGCGGGGGAGAAGCTCGCCCAGGCTGCCCACAGACTGTTGAGTGACCTCTTCAGCACCAGCACCAGCCCCTGCCCACCCTCGGCCGACGGATAGCCATCCCGGTTCTCCCTACCATCGCCATGCTGCCGCGTCCTGCGACGATGTGCGGCGTCTTCTCCTGCCGTCTTGCCGTCCACGGCCAGACGCTCCCGGGCGCCGTCTGTGAGTCACAGGTCAGGGACTCCGGTCGCTCTTTTCAGGCCACACGACGATCGTCACCGGGGCCGCTCCCATAGCCTCGCCTGCCCTGCTCGCCCGCACTGTCCCCGTCTGGCCCGGCCGTTCTTTCGCCCCCCCGAGCCCTATTCAGGAACTGCACCCGGTCCGCCTTGACCAGTAGACGGCTACGCCGCTGTCCCGTTGTCTTGTCCTCCCAGCGATCCGATCGCAAACGCCCGTCCACGAATGCCGGTGCTCCCTTCGTGAGGTGCTGCCCACATAGCTCAGCTTGCCTTCCCCATACTTCAACATCCACGAAACAAACGTCCTCCCGCGCGTCGCCCTGTCGGGTGGAAAACCGTTCACGCGCTGCCAAGCCAAACACCGCCACCGGCGTTCCGTTCGGAGTGCGTCGGAGCTCGGGATCCCGAGTCAAATTCCCAGCCAACATCACACGATTCAGCGTCATCATCCTTCCATCTCCCTTCTTTGCGTTGCCCAACGACCATCTCTCTCGTCGCAATCTCTTATACGCTACTCTTTATCAGCCTCTTTGTCAATGGTAGTCGCCGACCTTCCTTCCCTTCTTCTCATTTTGGGTGCGAAATAGAGGACCTTGTCAGTTAGCCTCGCCAACCACTTGCAGGTCGAGATAAGGGGGGAATCTTATTGGGTGTTCTCAGAGCGGCTGCACGAGTGGAGCCGTATAGCGAAGGCCGGTGTTGCGGTCCAGCCAGCGAAAAGGGCGGCGATGAGCAAGCCAAGTAACCGATTCGGCGACGTGATAGCGTCCGTATTCCTCTGCGTGATCCTCTTTGCGCTCGCATGCTCCTTCAACGTCACAGAGCGATTTGTGAGTTGGGCAGCCCTGCACGGAACGTGGCGCGTCGGTGAGTTCCTGATCCTGCTGGTGTTGGCCGCTGTTTCGGCCTATGCGTGCTCAACCCGGCGCCCAAAGAGCGAACCTACGCCCGAACCGTCCTCTCCCCCCGCCCCTCCGGAGCGGCCATCCCCGAATACAAGCCTGCAGAATGCCGTCAGCAAAGCTGACATCGCCATCTGGACTGTCTCCTTGATCAACCCGGAAGATGTCTATGTGAGCCCCGCCTGCCGAGACATCTGGGGAGGAGCGTGCGGACAGTGTGACGGTTCAGCGTTGGGGGACGCCGGCCTCCAGAGAGGAGGGATCGGGTTGCCTCTGGTCTCAGCTGAGACCCAGGGAAGCTCCCTTGAAGGAGAGAAGGAATACCGAATCGCCGCAGCCGACGGAGCCGTACGTTGGATCAGGGAACGCACCTTCCTGGCAGACTCAGATGACACGCCCGCCGCCTGGCTCGTGGGCGTCTGCGAAGATATAACCGAAGCCAGACAGGCCGAGGAAGAGCGGGCTCAGTACAACACCCAGCTGTTTCATGAAATCAAGATGGACGCGGTCAGTAAACTGGCCGGGGGCGTTGCGCACGACTTCAATAACTACCTGACAGTCATCCTCAACGAAGCCGAAATGCTGCGGGACTCACTTGCGCCCGGCGAGGAACAGGCCACCCAGGCGACGGCGATCGTCAAGACGGCGAATCGCGCCTCCAATCTCATGCGACAACTGCTCGCGGTCTCACGCGAACAGACCCTCAGTCTGGCCGAGCTCTCAGTCAACGAATTGATCGACGAGGCCGCCCAACGAGCCAAAGACGAAGCCACAGAAGGAGTGGAGATCGTCCTTAAGAAGACCGATGAACCGCTGTGGGCATCCGCCGACCGGCAGAGCATGGTGAGTGCTCTCGATGCACTGATCGCAAATGCCTTTCGAGCGATGCCGGATGGCGGAACGCTGTTGCTCGAAGCCGCCCCGGTCGTCCTGACAGAAAAGGACTGCCGAGTTCTGGGGGACACGGCCGGAGCCCAAGCCGGTTCGTTTGTGGCTCTGACGGTGGGAGACACCGGTGTAGGAATGACCGAGGACGTCCAGCAGCGCGTTTTCGAACCTTTCTTCTCAACCCGTTCAACTGGGGACGACAGCGGGCTGGGCCTTGCCACCGTTTACGGAGTTATTCGTCAACATGGTGGGTTTGTCTCTGTCGATAGCGAACCTGAACTCGGAGCCACATTCCGGGTCTATCTTCCCCGAGTGGAGACGCCCCCTGCGCCTGTTGCACCGGCGCCTGCCCCCCAACCCACCACGGGCAGTGAAACCGTGCTCGTGGCTGAAGACGAGCCGATGGTCCGCCACGTAGCGGTCCGGGTACTCAAGCACTTCGGCTACACGGTGCTCGAAGCGGAGAACGGCGTCGAAGCCTTACAGGTTGCCGCGCAGTTCGACGGTGATATCCATGTGTTGTTCACCGACATGGTGATGCCTGAAATGGATGGTAAGGAACTGGCCGAGAACCTGGTCAAGGAACGCCCCGGGATCAAGGTCATTTTCACGTCGGGGTATTCGGCCGACAAGCTCGCGGAAACGGGCATCGACCTCACCGGCGGCGCCTTCATTCAGAAGCCCTTCAACCGACAGGCGGTCGGTCGCGTCGTCCGGGAAGTTCTCGAAAGCGGCGAGTAGGCGAAACGTCAGTCGCGGAGTTCGCGCCAGGAACGAACGCGCACTCGGCCGCCAACAGCTCCTCGCACGGTGAGCAGACGAACAACATCGAGCCCTTGCCCTGCCACCGTGGCTGATGCGGCTCCAACAGCGATGGACAGCTGCTGTTCCACAGCACCAGGCACGACCTCGACGCGCAGGTCCGCGGAAGCGCCGGGGACAAGAGCGTCGGTTAACCACCCTTCTCCGGTCACCCCGTCGGTGATTTCAGCTCCCCCTTCGCCGCCGGCAAAGAAGCGCACTATCCAACGATCGTGGGAAAGAGCTTCGGCGAGCTTCACGCGCAACTGCTCCTCGCGATTGCCGTCGTTTTCAACCCGCACATCAAAGGCAACCACAGCCCGGGTACTCCCGACAACGGTAAGTGTCGGTGCCCCGGACAGTGGAGCATGGCTGTCATCACCGACGAGTTCATCGCCTGAGAGCGCAACATGGAGATCTGCCTGACGACGTTCGGCCTCCTGAACGACCAGCGTGACCGCAAGCGTATAGACCTCTGCTCCCCCACCATCATCATCGTCGTCGTCATCGTCACCTGCGGGAGGCGTGGCCTCCAGCCGGTAGTTGAAATCCATCCCCTCCAGGTCGGAGGGAAGGTCATCGACCACGGTTACCTCATCCGTGCCCGGGTCATACCGGAACCAACGGTCCCTGTCCGTCGCATAAATACTCCCGTTTGGGTGCGCCGCAACGGCATGGATCGCCCCGGACTCCGGGAACGTACATGCCCGGGTCAGTCCCCCACCCGGGAACGACGAGAAGCGATACAAACGACTGTTGCTTGAGTAGAAGCGGGCCGCGTAGACACTGCCGTTGGCCGCCTGAGTGAGCGCCCCGGTCTTGAACCGATCGGAGTAGTTAAGAGAACACACGCTGTGGGCTTCTCCCGTCGTGGTGTCGAACCGGTAGACGAGCTTCGACTTCTTGGTGATCCCATACAGAACACCGTCGATGAACTGAAGGCTGGTGATCTCGTGATCAGTCGATCCGGCGGGAAGGCCCGTGTCACCGACAAGCTGGGCGTTGACTGGACTCGCAGCGCTGTGGTCGAGCTCGGAAGCCGGGATCTGGTAAAGCACACACGACCCGACGTTATTCATGAAGTAGATGCTGCCGTCGCCCGCAAAGGTTAGGGCCTCTACGTCCCGCCCACCCGAAATGCCCTGCAATTCCCCGTCGTCGCGCTTGGCCACCACGTTCTCACCGATCACGTAGTAGCGCAGGCGTGCGTGACTGTCGTCCACCCCCCACACCTCCATCGGGGCCGTCACGACCTCTCCCCCGCCCTCCTCAGAGGCCCCCGCTGCGGAGAGGGTGACCAGCACAACCAGATCCTGGAAGTCCGCGGATGAGCTGGTCAGATAGCTCGTATACTCAAACAGGTAGATCGTCTGGTTCTCGGTCAGCACAATGCGACCATTCTGGACGTAATCGCGCACGAAAAAGGAGAGGTCGGCCTGGTTGAGGTAGCCCTCAACATCCGGAACGGGGTCGCCGTTGCGCAGAACATGGACACGGGACGTGGCGGGCGACGAGTCGACATCCCGATAGGTGACCCAATGGGAGTCGGATGAACCGTCGTAATAGGACCTGGCTTTGTACCAACACGTGGAACGAATCCAGACGGGCGTGCCGGCCGCATAAGTCTCGGGGCACAAGAACGTCCGCGGATTCCTCCCGTCGTTAAGGTTAGCCTGCGTCACACTGTCCGGATTCCCCCAGGGCGTGTAGAACTCATCGCCGATGCAAACCGTGGCCGTGATGGGCATGTCATAGTCCCCACCGTAACTCATGGCGCACCCCAGGACAGTCACGTCAACGTTGTAGTCCTCGGTTGGGACCGTCCCTCCGTCCTCGATCTCGAACTCAACTGTCTCGTCCCAAGTCCCCTCCAGAGAGACCGTTCCTTCGCTCCCAACTTCCCCGGAAAGGGATCGCATGGACATGCTGAGAAAGACGCTGGCCCCGGGCTCCAAGACTGGTGTTGACCAACCCAGTCCCAGCACGGCCGCCGTGATGTCCTCGTCCCCCGCGGAGTAGGTCGTTTCAAAGCCGGGAGTCACCTCAGCCTGACGCACACGAACCGCTTTCGCTTCCTCGGTGGTGTTCTGAACTCGGACCTCCAAAACCGCCGCGCCGGACTCAACAACGTCCAGCGTCTCCGATTCCGAAAGCCACGACGACGCCCCGGCAGCCCGGATGGAGAGAACCGACGCCATCCCCTCCAGAGGGGTGGCAAGAACTACAAAAAGTGCAGCAAAGCACAGAAGCCGCCACGTTGTCATCGAGAGTGTCCTCCGTGATGTCATCACCGTGCTCTCCGGCTCAGACCAGCCTCAAAGGACCGGCGAAATCGTCTGGACGCAACCCTCAGCGCGTAACGCGCGAGGTCTTTCAGAAAGCAGTATTTGTGCCAAGAAAGGGCGGAATCCTGAACCGCGAGCGTGCGACCTGGGTTGGGTCGCCGCAAGCCGTCACCAGACGTCGTTACCGAGACACATCTGCGACGCCGACAGTCTCATTCGCAAGAAAAGAAGGCCCGTGCCAGCACCGCGCGCCGGCCTCCAGCGGGCGTTTCCGCCCTTTCACAACTCGGTGGTGCCACTATACTCCATGCAGCATTCACCGCCCCCTGGCCATCATCCCCCACACTGATGAGAAGCGACACGACTGTTAACACATACGTCCGCAGTGCTGCCCTTGGGGTCGCTTCGCTGCGGCAACGGCCTGATCAGCTGCCATCCCATCCGGAGATACGCCATGCCATCAGTTCAGATTGCTACCCTCCAAGCCGCTGCCGTCGAACGCCTGCGCCAGTCCGGAGCCGGACTTGAGGATGCAAAGTGCCTGGTGGAGCACATGCTGACCGCCGATCTATGGGGGCGGACATCACACGGCCTGAGTGTCCGCTACGAACAGATGCTGCGCCTTGCCAAGGCGGGCGTGGGGGAATCGCATCCTCGCCTAGACCGGGACCTGGATGCAGTGGCTCTAATCGACGGGTGTGGAGGATTCGGGTATGTCGCAGCAAAGCGGTGCCTGGCCGAGCTGACTGCTCGAGTCAGAGACCATGGATTGGCAGCCGTGGCCCTGCGGGGTGCCAGACACACGGGCATGATGGGCTACTACGCTGACCAGGCCGCTCGAGCCGGAATAGTCACACTCGCCTTTGCCCATTGCCGCCCCCTCATGGCACCCGCGGGAGGAGCCAGAGCACGACTGGGAACCAATCCGTTGACATTCGGTTTCCCCGCCTCCCCTCATCCCATCATCGTGGATACCGCAACGTCGGCGATCAGCTACGGCGACCTAATGGTGGCGGAACAGCGCGGAACGCCCATTCCGCCGGGCAAAGCACTGGATGGGGATGGACGGTGGACCTGCGACCCACGCGCCGCTCGGAAGGGGGCTCTGGTCCCCTTCGGAGAACACCGTGGCGGAGCACTGGCTGTCGCCGTGCAGTGCCTTGCCGGAGTGCTCACCAGCGCTGCCGTCTTCCCTGCTCCTGACACCGACTATGGACTGCTCATGGTCGGTCTGCGGAAAGGCCTCTTCAGCGATGACGACACCTACGATGCCGCTGTGGCCGAGTTTGTGAGTGGCTATCTCGAAACACCGGAACTTCCCGGCGAGACAGTGCGACTCCCCGGCGCGAAGCGCTATGAAAACGCCCGGCGGACCCTCGACCAGGGAGTGATCACCATCCCGGATCGGCTTGCCGATCTTCTCGGGCTCCAGTAGCCATCCAAAGGGTCTCGATCAGACAAGTTGCGGAACGCGCTGCTGTCATGTAAATTACTTACTCGCCTGCTCCCGCGGAGGCGCGGGGACTGGGGTCCGGACGACAAGCGCCCCCCCTCGGTGAGCAGCAGCAAGAAAGTGATATTACACCCAACAACTGGCGGGAAACTCACGCAAATCGAGCGTTTGTTTGTACTTCAGAAAAGGAGACGATGGAATGGCAATCAGTATTGGAATCAATGGCTTTGGGCGTATCGGTCGGAACGTGTTCCGGATCATCAATGAGTGTGATGATGTCGAGATCGTCTCGATCAATGACCTGATCCCCCCCGCAGTCGTCGCACACCTGCTGAAGTATGACTCCGTGGAAGGCAGGTTCAATGGTACAGTCGAAGCCACCGACGACGCGATCATCGTCAATGGTAAGACCATCCCTGTGACCGCCGAGAAGGATCCGGCCCAGATCGGTTGGGGCGACAAGGGCATTGACTTTGTGCTTGAGTCCACGGGCGTCTTCCGCGACCGTGACAGCATTACGAAGCACCTGGAAGGCGGCGCCAAGAAGGTCCTCCTGTCCGTCCCCTCCAAGTCTCCTGAAGACGTCGATGCGACGATCGTCTGCGGCGTGAACAGCGATACGCTGACCTCGGACGACAAGCTCGTCTCGAACGCGTCCTGCACGACCAACTGTTTGGCTCCCGTGGCGAAGGTCCTCAATGACACGTTCGGCGTCATCGGTGGCCTGATGACCACGGTCCACTCCTACACGAACGACCAGGCCGTGATCGACGGTCCTCACAAGGACCTGCGCCGGGCCCGTTCCGCCGCCGTCAACATCATCCCGACCTCCACCGGCGCCGCCAAGGCCGTCGGCCTGGTCATTCCGGATCTCGCCGGCAAGCTGAACGGCTGCGCCATGCGCGTTCCGACCCAGTGCGGCTCCCTGGTCGACCTGGTCGTAAACCTGAGACAGGATGTCACGGCCGAGCAGGTCAACGCCGCGATTAAGGCCGCGGCCGAAGGCGCCCTCGCCGGCGTGCTGCGCTACGAGGAAGATCCCATCGTCCTGACCGACATCATCGGCGACCCCGCCAGCTCGATCTTCGATGCCTTGAGCACCATGGTCATTGATGGCAGCATGGTCAAGATCGTCTCCTGGTACGACAACGAGTGGGGCTACTCGAACCGCTGTGTGGATCTCTTCCGCATGATGGCTCAGTAAGCAAACTCGAACGCTCCCCCAGAGCAACCAACGCCCGGCGGACCTCAGTCTGCCGGGCGTTTTTTATTCTTCCTCCACCACCTCGAACCCGCTGATAAGCGCCGGTCGTTGGGTGCTCCGCGATCTGAACTGGATCTCGAGGGCATCGGCGCATGAGACTCCCCGGAACTCACGGACCAACGCGTGACGCGGCCCCGCCTCACGGACGATGTCAATGCCGTCGGCAACCTTCTTCCCCTGCAGCCACACGTCGAAAACGCGCTCCCCGGGTACCACCGTGTCATCCAGCTCGGCAAAGTGAAGGCGCAGGCAGTATGTGCGCTCACGGCTCGGGGGGGGGCGGCTGTAAACCAGGGAGGTCCTCCCGTCAAAGACCGCTCGCATGCTCCCCCCTTCGTTCCGTCCTTCCAGCCGGTAGCGATAGAAGACAGTCTCTGCCCCAATGCCACTGCGGTTCCGGCTCTCGATGTGCGCCGTCAGCCTGGGGTCTCGTGGCACGGCACCAATGACCTTCAGGACTTCCCAGGGCAACGCAACCTCTGCCGTCCATACGTGCGGGGTCATGTGCACGGCATGAGTGATTCCGTCCAGCCGAACCATCTGCGTGGAACGGTTGTCCTTCCCCTTCCCTCGTGAACTGGCAACAGCGAACACGGCCCCGGAGGCCGACACATCGATCCACACGGCCCGCGGTCGCTTCCACAGACGGAGGTTGAATGAGTCGTCTTGCCACACTCGGACATGGTCACCCGACGCGTTGGCTGTCCAGGGAACAGGCTTCCCATCCCGCAACGGCGCCCGGCGCCTGTAGCCCAAGTAGAGTCCGTTGCCGTCGTGCCGGAGGTAGACATCGGTCTCCGCAGCCACAATCTGATCCACTCCTCTGAGAATCAGTGGATGGCAACCATCCCAGCATGCGTCGTCAAGTCGACCGTCAATGAGAGGAGGAACTCGGACCGGTGGACAGACAGCCGGACGGGAGTAGACAAAGTCGAATTTCATTCGTTGCACCCCCTCGAGACCCGACGTATAGACCCACGGCTTTGACGTCCCCTTCACCGGGACATCGTCGGCCGAACGGTGGTAGAAGGATACCTGTTTCCCCCAAGCCACGAGCGGCAACTGAAGCGCATCGTCCGGCCGGTGGGCACGCGGGTATGTCAGCCAGAGCCTGCCCTCCCCCGCCTGATCTCTCTGGTCCCCGGGCGCCCCGATGTTGACCGCAGCCCGGGTAACTGTCGTTGGAGCCTTCACCGTGATAGCCGACCAGTTCTCCAAGCGCTCACCGGGAACCATCGCCAGTGACGTCTGGTAGTTGTATGGGCAGGTGCAGCCGCTGGCGCTTTCCGGCATGAGGACCAATCCGCCGGCCGGAATGATGTTCTGCCAACACCCACTTCGGACATTTCCCAACCAGTGCGTCCCACTCAATCCCGCCAGGTCATACATCCCCGCTGAGCCGCCCCGGAAGAACATGCCGGATTCACAAAACGAGTTCACTCCGCACCCGTAACGGAATCCCACCCGGACGGGGGTCGCCTCACCGGTCAAAGGATGCGTCATTGTCCTCATCTCACCGGTTCGGAGGTCATAGATGTGAGGGTTCACGTAGAGCATATTCCCCAAGACGTTGGGATAGATATGCATGCCCCCTTTTGAAGAGAACGGGATCTTCTCCCTGCCCCAAAGATGCTCGCCGTCGGGGAGCGAAAGCACGGCCAACTTCGGCTTGGCCGTCAGGACCATCGCGGTGGGACTTGTCCACATTCTGCGACACCCGGGGATCGGGTTCGGTTTCGACCAGAGCACGTTCCCCGTGGTCAAGTCCAGTGCTTTGATGGTGTTTGTGAGCGGGATCTTCTCCTGGCGATGTTTGGCCCGAGTGAGTTTGGCTTCGGCTGTCCGGTCAATCAGATAGAGGGCGTTCCCCTGAATCGCGATTGCCTCAGGATCCACGCTCTCCTCGGCCCGGTACAACCATCTGAGCTCCCCACTCACCTTGTCCAAGGCAAAGACGTAGGGCACTTCAGGAACAGCGTAGGCGGTGTGCTGGATGACGGGATGGGGGACGCCAAAGCTGCCGATGACCGCGTCGTCAGTAACGGCGAGGAACTCCCAGACGGGGTCGTTCCGCCCGGGATAGAGCGTGCCTGAGCCAATGATCTCAGGATCGTGCCCCTCTTCCCGCCACTTCTCTGCTCGCTTCAGTTGCTTCTGCCATCCTTTCACCCGAGCGGGGAAGTAGACGAAGGACAGATCCTTGGCGAGTGTTGCGGCCGACTCCGCGGAGATCGGAGCCGCGTACTCACGCACCGTTCCGCCGGTCGCCGCGTCGAGTTGTACACACCGTTGGCCGAGAATGGCGTAGACGTGTCTCTCATCAGCAACGATGCTCCCCCCGCGAAAGCGAAACCCAACCCGGCGAAGCTCCGAGAAGTGACGGCGCCACAGTTCCCGGCCGGTATAGGCATCGACGGCCATGACATCATAGGTCCCTTGAAGGAACATGCGCCCACTGCTGTAGAGCGGGGGCGAGCCCTGCCAGTGTCGATCCGTCATCTCCCCCGGTCCCACCCCGCCAAACCACAGCATCCGCAAGGGGAACCGGATGTTCTTCTCCGCCGAGGCACTCGATCGGCCGGCATCCGCGTACTTGTGCGTCCACGTTCCTTCCTCAGGCAGCGCCCCGCGATGAACGACCACACCGCTGCCCTCACGACTCAGCCCACACTCCGCCGCCGGGACGCCATGTCGTGCCAGCAGCCCCGTCACCGCCTGTGCGTCCAGGACAGCATCCTGGAGCCACATGATCCCGCCGTGCGGTCGAAGAGACCGGTAAATCTGCCGCAGGTCGATCCGGGCCAACGTGCCGCAGAACGCGCTGTCCAGCACAATCAGACTAGCGAAGTACGGGGGATACCGAACCCTCTCCAACTCTCCCCCGAGCACGGTCACTCGAGTGCCGTACGCCCTGTGGGTTCTCAGGCTCTCACGCACGGCAGTGACGCGTTCAGACTCACGTTCAAGAACGCAGACGTGCATTCCCGAACGCCGGGCCAGCTCAGCCGCAAACGTCCCGTCGCCGGCCCCCAACACAAAAGCATATCCACCCGTGAGCGTGTTCTCGGACAGAATGCTCCGCACCCGCTCCGATGTCCTTGCACGTGTCTTCACCCGGCCATGTCCGCGCTGACGCACTGGGGGGACACCCGGCCCCGGGGCCCCGAAACAGGCAATCTGCCCGCTGGTTGTGGACACAATCAGTCGGCCACCGGCGACAACCAACCCACACACGTCTCCCTTCACGGCAAGACGCCAAAGCTCGCTGCCGGTCTCAGCGTGAAACGCCGCGACTTCATCCTGCAGCCCGGCCACCACGGTCGAACCTGCCTGAATCAACGTGTACGTCAGCCCTAGCGGGACCTCCCAGCGCTTGGCCGGAGCATAGCGTCCCAGTTGCTCAGGGTGAACGTTCACCCGGGACCACGGCGAGGCCGGATCATGGGCCGGGCTGCGCACAAGCAACGTCTCTTTCACGTCGCCGGTGACGTTCCGCCTTCGAATCCCTGCCCCGATCTCGAGAAAGGCCTCTAGATCGCACCCCCACAGCGTCCCCTTGCCGCTCAAGAACAGCCTTCTGCCATCGGTGGTCATCCGATGCTTCCCAGTGAAGGCAAGCATCTCCGCTCCCGTCCGATGGTCCCACGCCATGATCCCCTCCGAACCGGACGGCCCCTTGGGGCCCGGAAGCACACGGATCATGCGTGGACAACGCCGTTCGCTGAAGACAAGGCCATTGGTCGCCAACAGCCAGGAGCTTCCCGGATGGTGCCGCTTCGTGAAGTTCGTGCGCATATACAGGCGACGACCGGTCTGTGCATCGAATCCTACCGGCGTCGATCGCCCGGTGGGAACAATCAACGTGTCTCCATGCAGTAACAGGTAGCCCTGTGGACTGAGCCCCGCGATGCTCTCGGAGTTGTCGTGGGGCATCTTCTGGTAGACTTCAGCACTGGAATCATCCTTCCAGATGACGCTGCCGTCGCTTGCGTTGAGAGCGAACACATACACCCCTTCCGACGTCCACATTCCTGCCGTGCAGTAGACAACACTGTCACGGACAATCACACTCGACCGCATGGGCCATCGCGAGATCAGCTGCTCATTCCCAATCAAGAACTCCCGCCGAGGGGCAGCGTCAAACGTCCACACGAGGTCGCCGGAAGCCGCGGACAGGCAATAGAGCACACCGTCATCGCAAGGTACGTAGACCCGTCCCTCGGCCACAGCCGGCGCGAACCGGATCGGCCCGCCGGCAACGAAGTGCCAGCGCTCACGTCCCGTGGCAAGGTCCAGGGCTCGGACCTGATGGTCAGCCGAGGTCCCATAGAACAACAGGCCGTCGGCGTGCGAGACAGCGTGGACATAATCGAAGGCCAACCGGTTCCACTCCTTGCCTGGATCAGGCCAGGCCGGGCGCGGAGGATGACGAGGGGTGTGGGTCCACTGCAATACCGGAGCCGTAGGGAGCTCCTGCGCCGTGTAGCCTGTCCGCGAGTAGTCCGCCTCGTTGCCACTGGGAGCGCCCGCGCTGAGATGGGTGGCCAACACTGCCCACGAGGCGGCGACCACCGCGAATGAGGTTCTGGACTGGAGCAAAACAAGCATCTATTCTCCTCTCCACTGCGCGGACGGCCATCATCAGGCCACGGCAACACCAAACGTAAGGCTCGGCGGAAGCACCTCAGCGTTTGAGTGTCGGCTCAAACCAGATCCCCCAGTCCCGGGCCTTTCCGTCGTGTCCCGGCTCGGTGATGAGCTCGAGTCGCCGAATCCCGGAGATATCGAGCGTTACCGACTGCGGTCCATCACTCAGACGAATGAGGGCTGACCGGAACAGTTCCCGGCCGTCACCCGTGACAACGAACACGACCGAGCCGTCGTGCTCGGCCTGAAGCCCATACTGCGTCTCCAACATCTGCCATCTCCCGCCAAGATCATACGCGTAGCACGCGTCAGCATGCGCGTAGAGACCCTGTTGGACCTCACCCGACGACGACCGCAAAGGCTCACAGGACGTGCCGTCGGGGACAAGCACACCGTCGAAACTCGGAACGAACCAGCCAACGCTCGCCGTGTCCCAGCGGGTGTTGGACAACCCGATCGAGGCCACATCGTCCGGAATGGCCCCCGGAACAGCAAACGTCTCCCAACGCCTGGCAATCTCCAGGAAACGTCGCGCCTGAGACAATCGATCAGGCGAGAGTTCCTCCACCTTCCGGCACAACGATTCCAGCTCTCCAGCATCCTTCCGGGCAAATGCGGCCTGCGTCTGTGCCCACAACCAGTCTCGACGTAATGCCGGCAGGTCGGCTTTGCTCTCACCCGTGATCGTGTGGAAGAAACTGAGTTTTCGACGCATACCATCCGCCCCATAGACCACCAGATGCAGCGCGTAATCCCCTGGGCCGGGTTGGCTCACGGACGCCGCGAACGTCCCGTCACGACGCACTCGCGTCACGAACGAAAACGCATCGTAATCCTTGTTGACGCCGGTTGGGAGCTTGTCGTGGTATAGCACAATCCCGGGAGTGCCCTCCGGGGGACCGATCCGGCCGGACACGAGAAGAGCCCCATCTGCCTGGTCAAAGCGAAGCTCCCGGATCTCCCCGGCCTGCTCAGTGGACGCCGCGAACGGCGTCCGGGTAAACAGGGGATGGAGCGACAGTGCGAAGGCGTGGGCCCTTGTGAGAAATGACCCCGTCGGCTTCCCGATGCGCTCCTGCCGATAGGTGTAGTTGCCCGCCCCCATGAGAGCTCGACCACGCATGGCACGCTCGTCAGCCTGCTCCTTGTTGTGAGGCAACCCCAGCCCATGCCCGAGCTCATGGGCCACCCCGCCAATCATCTTCACATTGAACTGCCCTACCGTCAGGCGATGCCCCCGATCGTTGATCGTCCCCTCTCCATCTGGCACGAAATGGACTGGGTCAAGCAGTTCATGGTCGGACACCCACACGCTCCCCCGCTGAGCGTTTCCAGAACCCGTGTAAACGACGTCATAACGCCACACATCACCGTCCTGCCAGTAAGCATTGTAGAAGGCGACGAAGTAACTGCGCTCGACATCGATGCCATCCGCCTTCATCGCGTCAGCAATCGCTGGCTTGATCTCACCCGGCGTGAAACGACGTTTGGGGTCGAAATCCCACCCCAGTGTAACCAGGTGGACCCGCGTCTTCCCTTCCGCATCCAGGTCCAGAGGAAACGTCATGTCCCCATACCCGTTGCGCGCCATCTCCGTCCGGTAGAAATCCTGCACATCCTGCATCATCCGGTGAACGCGTCCCTGGTAATCAGGCAACGCCGGGCGATCTCGCGTTGTCACGTAGACCGCATGCAACCGGAGGCGCCTGCCATCGCCCTCAGACCGGCCATAGGGAGCCATGCAGAGGCAAAGGACTGTATACACGAGCGCGGAGCGTTTCATTGGTTCGATTCTCCTGGCAGGGGTATGATCCTCAGCACCATGTCAGATGCTGTGGTGAGCTTTCTCCAAGATAGCCGCGCGACCGCGCTTGTGAAAGAAGCGCCCTGGTCAGGATGCGGGCAGGCAACAGCGCACCTATTGTGTGGGGTGTTGAGGAAAGCTCGCTACGTTGTCAGACAGCTTCAAAAGGTGAGATATGCCCAAACGCGCGAACACAGTTGCCAGGATCCTGAGCGTGGCCTGTTCAGGCTTGCTGGTTTCCTGCCCCTTGCTGCAGGCGCAGGAAAAGGAGACAAGCGCAATGTCCGGAAGCCCTGCGATTCAGCACCGATTCGGTGGAATGGGAGGCCTCTTCCTCTACCCGGAAAGGGGAGAACTCGTGGTCGACGTCCAACGCTGGAAACGGACCTCGAAGGACCGAGACACACACCTGCGCGCCGTGCTGTTTGCGCCCGACCGGAGCGTTCTCCACGATGTGCTCCTGCCCGGCCCCGGTGACGGCAAGCCGGGAAGCCAACGCGTTCGCCTCACGACGACCGTACGGCATCTCGGGGTATACGGCCTGGTCATCACCAGTCCGGAAGACCGGTACGGCGAGTACACGCACTGGGGGTTCCGGACAAACTGCCCGAAGTACATCATCGAGACATCACGAGGACACCGGGACCGTCGACACGAAGAACCAATCGTTCTGGCCAACCCGGACGTAGCAGGTGACCTTTGCTTCCTCCCGCGAACCAAGGCCTTCAGAATTGCCCTTCACGGGCTCCGAGCCGCCGAGGAACGAATCACGCTTGCTGATGCAAAGGGTCGCGTCCTCGCCACGCTCAAACCAAACGCCAAGGGGAAGGCCTTCCACGACGTCCCCGCAAGTGAGGCCCGTGGAGACGTGCCCTGGACGCTCCACTTCCCCAAGTTCAAGACGGTGGCCGAGATCGACGGGGTCACCCGTTGGGAAGACGATGATCTGTACCGCAACATGGCGCTCTGGACCCCCAACGCCGAGTCGTGGTTCCCGCTCCCCGAGAACCGCTGGATTCTCCAACCGTACCAACAACGAGTCCACGCTGCGCCTGACGAGGCAGGCACGGTCACGTTCACCGTCCACAACAACGAAACAGTGGAAAAGGTCATCGACCTGGCTCTCGAATTCGACGACACGCCCTGGTCGGCGACAGTCTCCGAATCAGCCGTCCGCGTGCCTCCGCGCCAAAGCGTGCAGGTCACGCTCTCCTACCGGATGCCGATGACAGGCAACAGCTGGGCCTGCCGACTCCGCGCCACGCCACGCAAAAGCCCCGAGTTCACAACCTACTCATCCTTCAACCTGGCCGCGAAAGATGTCCCGGCGGACGGAACTGTCAAAATGCCGATCGCCCTCAAGCCCTACGTGCACGAAAACAAACAATACGGCTACATTCGGGAGTACCCAGTCGACCAGCAGATGTACTTCGATTCCAGCCACCGGCCGTATGTTCTCGGCTCACGCGGGATCCACGCGTTCCGCGACGGAGCATGGTCCATTACCCCCTTCCCCGAGGCTGAAGGTCAGGGAGAGGCCGAGGCCGTCCGCCCCAAGATCAGCAAGATTGCCTTTGACCGCAAAGACAATCTCTACACCGTCGTCAAGGTGGACAAGCGTCTCTCTCTCCTCCGCTCCAAAGACCAGGGCACGACCTCTGACCTGACCCCTCTCCCCAGTGGTGGCTCCTTCGACATCGAACAGTTCTCCGGCCACAACGTTCCCGCGGGTCCTCCTCCGCTCATCCGGGTCGTACGGACTAAGAAGGACCCGAAGCTGATCTGGCGCAGCCTCAACGACCTGTCTTTGATCATCCCCGCCGAACGGGCAGACGGCTCGATCGACGTGGGAAAGCCGATCCTGATCTCACGCAAATGCATCGGGCTCTGCTCGCATTCAGGGATCCCGTCGTTCGTGGTTTCGCGAGACCAGAAAGTCCATGTGGCCTGGGGCGAAGCCACCGATCCCGCAGCCAAAGCCCCTGGAGTGCCAACCTACGTCGCAACCTACGATCGGGAGACCGGTGTCCTCGGTGAACCGGCCCTCATCGGCTATGGCCCCCCCGCAAACGACTGTCACAACTCTCCCTGCATCACCATGGACAGCAAAGGCTATCTCCACGTCCTTGTAGGAACGCACGGGCGGACCTTCAAGTACGCCAGATCGCTCAAGCCAAATGATGCCTACGGCGGATGGACAGAAACCGAGGATGTGGGAAAGAAACTCAGCCAGACCTACGTCGGGCTGGTCTGCGACAAGGACGATGTCCTCCACCTCGTATTCCGCCTCTGGCGCCACGATGGAAAATACCAGCCGCACGGAGGATACGCCACCCTCGCCCACATGACCAAATCCCCGGAACAGCCATGGTCGCAACCGCGTGTTCTGGTTGCCGCCGCGTTCGCCAATTACAGCATCTTCTACCACCGCCTGACCATTGACCATCGCGGGCGCCCCGTGCTCTCCTACGACTACTGGTCAACCTACTGGTTCTACCGCAACGACCGACGGCAACGCCAACGCGGCCTCCTCCTCTCAGACGATGGAGGCGTGACGTGGAAACTGGCGACCAACAACGACCTTCGTTGAGCAGAAGGATGTGGCAGAAAACATGTCCCTCCCGCACAGCCCAGCCCCCAGCCAAACACCTGCTCGTAAGCGCTACCACACAACGTTGCGCATCTCCGCGAGAACGAGCCAGATCCTGAGAGCTCTCACCATCATGTCCATTTTCGCCGCCCTTGCTGATGCTCAAGTCTCTTCCCCGGCTCTGGCAGAGCACTATGAGTGGAATCCCGGAAACGCCCCCAAAGGACGACACGCGCCGACGTTGGTCCCTTTCCGTGACGGCCACGCATTGCGTTTCTCATCCACCGGTAAGACGCGAGTCCACTTGGGGCAGGGAGAAGGTGAGAATCTGCGCACAACGGGGGCCCTGACCCTCTTTGCGGCGGTTCAACTTGCAGCGTCCCCCCGAACCAAGACACCATTCATCTCGAAATGGCGATGCCGCGAGGACGGACGGTCCTACGAGCTCGGCGTGCAGCCTGACCGAACCGTCTTCTTTGCCATCAGCGAAAGCGGCATCTACGACACCAAAGCACGCGAACTCTTCACGGATGTCAGACTCAAAGTCGGGTTCTCGTACCTGGTCGTGGGTGTATTCGCGCCAGGCAAGCACATGTCCGTGTTCATCAATGGCGTCCCCAGCGGCGACCTGAAGAGCCGCATCCCCGGGGCCATCTTCGATAGCCAGACACCTGTCCTGATTGGGAATCGCCCGGGAGCCGAAAGACGAGCCGGCTTCAACGGCCTGATCGCCGACGTCGGGATCTGCTCAACGGCGCTCAGCACAGAAGACGCTGTGGCTCTGAGTAACAAACTGGAGCTGACGGATTCCCCGGAGTCCGAGTTCGACGACACGCGCGAACTTCCTCCCTGCCGAGCCATCACGAAGGGCCCCAAGCACCACTGGTTCGGCTACTACGACAAGCTGCAGTTTGACCCAACCTGTCGCTATGTCCTCAGCATGCAAGTCGATTTCGAAGGCCGCTCCCCACGCCCCGACGATGAGATCAAGGTCGGGATGATCGATCTGCAGGACAACGACACGTGGATTGAGCTTGGCACAACCCAGGCCTGGTGTTGGCAACAAGGCTGCATGCTGCAGTGGCGTCCGGGCTCTCAGAGTGAAGTGCTGTGGAATGACCGCCAGAACGATCGGTTCGTGTGCCACATCATGGATGTCAAGACACGTGAACGGCGCACCCTCCCGCATCCCGTCTACACCGTGAGTCCCGATGGGAAAACCGGGTGTGCCCCGGATTTCAGACGCGTCCAGGACATGCGCCCCGGCTATGGCTATTGCGGTCTTCCCGACCCAAATGCCGACATCCTGGCCCCAGACGACTCAGGGATCGTGCGGGTCGATCTCGAAACAGGAGAAAGCACGCTGATCGTCTCGGTTGCGGATGTGGCCGCAATCCCCCACGAACACGGCGATATCAGCGCCATGAAGCACTACTTCAACCACCTGTTGATCAACACCGATGGTACACGCCTCGAATTCCTCAACCGGTGGCGAGGTCAGGAACAGCGCAGCTTCGGGACACGTATGCTGACCTGCAATCTTGACGGCAGCGACATCTTTGTACTCGATCCCCACGGGCGGACATCCCATTTCATCTGGCGTGATCCGAGCCACATCCTTGCCTGGAGCTGGCATCCGGACCTGGGAAACGGGTTCATCCTGTACCGTGACAAGACACGAGAGGTGGAGATCGTCGGCAAGGAGACGATGTCGCGAAACGGGCACAACACGTACCTCCCCAACCCCGACTGGATTCTGAACGATACCTACCCCGACAACCAGGGATACCAACACCCGTATCTCTACCACGTACCAACAGGCGAACGCTTCTGGTTAGGCCACTTCAGAACGCCCTCCGGCTACGGCGGCGAATGGCGCTGTGACCTGCACCCCCGCTTCAGTCCCGATGGAAACATGGTCGTCATCGATTCAGCTCACGGCGGAAACGGCCGCCAGATGCACCTCATCGACATCTCAACCATCGTGACCAATCCCCCGCAGTAGCCGCTCCCAGCCCGACAGAGCCCTGACCAACGGGAGGCGTTCCAGCCCGACAGAGCCCTGACCAACGGGAGGGGTTCCAGCCCGACAGAGCCTTGGTCCGCTGGAGTGGATCGGTGCTTGTACGGCGGGCGGCCCTTCTGTCCAGCAGGGCAAGCCCTCCGACCGCCATGCCCGGATGCCACCCCGTTTCTTGTACGGCATGCGGCCGCGCGTTCAGCGCTCAACAGCCCGGTCATCGTCATCTCTGGACAACGTGTGCCTCAACGGCGGAGCTCTGCGAAGTCCGCTGGAGGCGCTGGTTGGCCCTTTCCTTAGTCTCTGTCTTCCTTCCGGGCGGCGCGCGGTCCGTGTCTGTCCGTGTTCGGTCTGTGTCCGTCCGTGTTCCGGGAGACGCGCGCCGCCTTTCGAGCGAATCGATAGGTCTCGAGAAAATCGACGGGATCGAGCATCTCATTGGGCGGGGGGCGGAAACGCCTGGCCGATCATAATCTGTTCTGAGCCAACAACATGGTGACCGGCTTGGTGTGCGAGCCGCGCGAGTACACCAAGTCTTGGTCCACCAACTCGTTGGGCTCCCTATCTCGCCAATATCCATCCCGCTGGAGACGTTGACTTACATACTGTCATATACTTGCCACAGTATATTTGCATGCGTGCGAGCCGCCGGGATGGACTGTGGATTGCCCACGACAGAACGATACCGGGTTCTATCGCCCGCGCAAGCCATGGGAGACGTCCCTGTATCGCCTCGTCGAGGAGCACTTCGACGAGTTCGAGCGCGTCTACCCCGATCGGTTCCAGCACAAGTACGGGTTTTGGCGCCCGGTGATCCGCAAGGCAGTCAAGGACTACCTCAAGTGTGGCGACCTGCGCGAGGGGTTCGCTCGTGTGCGCTGTCCCGAGTGCGGCCACAACATGTTCGTCGGGCTTTCCTGCAAACAGCGCTGCATCTGCCCGTCATGCCACCAAAAACGCACACTCGTGACGGCCATCAACATCGCCGAGAACATCTCCGCCCCCGTCCCCCACCGCCAGTTTGTCTTGACGATGCCCAAGCGGTTCCGCCTCTACTTCCGTTTCGACCGTGAACTGTTGCGCAAGCTGCCGAAGCTCGCGTGGGAGACGGTGAAGGAAGTCTACCGCGCCGTGCTCGACCGCAGCGACGCGGTCCCCGGCATGGTCGCAGGCATCCAGAGTCACGGACAACTCAGCAATTGGCATCCGCATATCCATGCGCTGGTCACGTATGGCGCGTTCACCCCGGATGGCGCATTCATCCCGCTGCCCGATGAGCTTTCCAGCACGCCGTTCCTCAAGATCTGGGAGGACAAGATCTTCGGCCTCCTGCTCGACGAGGGCAGGATCACACAGAACGTCATCGACCAGATGGGGACCTGGAAGCACTCGGGATTCTCAGTAGACAAGAGCGTGGCCCTGGCCGCCGGGGACACCGCGGGACTCGAACGCCTGACCGCGTACATGGTCCGCTGCCCGTTTAGCCTCGACCGCATCCTCTCGGTCAGCGACGACGGACAAGTCGTGTACCGGGCCGAGAAAGCGGATTGTCAGCCCTTCCCGATGCTCGGCGACGAGAAACTGTTCCGCGGCATCAGCCGCAACTTTGAAATCTTTGACCCCCTCGAGTTCCTGGCCGAGATCACCCAGCACATCCCCAACCCGGGCATGCAGATGGTCAGATACTACGGGTGGTACTCCAATAAGATGCGCGGGCAGCGGCTCAAGGCGGCGGAGAGCACTGGCAACGCTTCCGAGGAGATTGTCATCGACGACGAGGACACGCCGTACCGGAAGCTGTGCCGTATGCGATGGGCGGCACTCATCAAGCGCGTGTATGAGACGGACCCGCTCTGCTGTCCCAAGTGCGGCTCGGAGATGAAGGCCATCGCCTTCATCGAACGTCGCGACCAGCCCGACGTGGTCGAGCAAATCCTCAAACATTGCGGCCTCTGGGACCGCCCCGCCTCACGCGCCCCGCCTGCAACCGAACAGCCCGAGCAGCTCGATCTGGAGCTGCAATACGTCGACACCGACGAGTTCCTCATGGCCCTTTGAGCTCAAACGCCGAAGGGCACAGGGGAACACGCCCCGAAACGGCAGATCTGGACTGGATTTGTCTGCCGAATGCCCGGATGTCCC
>Ga0209045_1000378_pt1 | contig 54894 bp, 72 predicted proteins | sample SaaInlLV_10m_DNA_4_FD_184664 | JGI IMG/M metagenome (GOLD analysis project Ga0209045, IMG submission 184664) | Marine microbial communities from expanding oxygen minimum zones in the Saanich Inlet - Saanich Inlet SI072_LV_200m_DNA (SPAdes) (version 2) | ecosystem: Environmental > Aquatic >...
TTGATCAAATCTGACATACCTGATTTTTTTGATTTTCTGCAATGCCTGCCTGCAACAATTTGAGCCTGCAATATGTTGCAAATTCTGTTGTTTTTACTTAACTTACGACATTTCATGCAACACTGCCTGCAACAATTTCTTCTCTAAAATGTGTCAAATTAATCAAATTGATCAAATCTGACATACCTGATTTTTTTGATTTTCTGCAATGCCTGCCTGCAACAATTTGAGCCTGCAATATGTTGCAAATTCTGTTGTTTTTACTTAACTTACGACATTTCATGCAACACTGCCTGCAACAATTTCTTCTCTAAAATGTGTCAAATTAATCAAATTGATCAAATCTGACAGTTTTGATTTTTTTGCTCAGCAGATATGGACTGGTGTAACATTACAAGATAGCCTATTGCACTGATGATTTTGTCGTTTGCCCTTTGGTTCAGTCCATTGCTATGCAATTCTATGGCTTCCAATAATCGCACATCTATATGGCACATTTTAACATGTACTGGATCATCTAATTTATCACAATCATATGTCCCATTCACCACCTGATTATCAAAATTATTTTTTATTGCAGGCAGAACTACCTGTTGCAAGTGATATAATTTACCCACCAATGCCTCCTGCTGTTACTAGATTTTTATCAATTACACTTTTATTCAATTCCATCCCTACAAATAATTCTAGCCCTTGGATGTTCCCTTCCTGCAATTCCTTGAAATCTACATAAAATACATTTTTGCAATGTTGGGTAACACTATTGATGGCAGATCCGTATATATCACAATACTTTTTAAATGATGTAAAATCATTAACATAATGGTCACCATACACTATGGATCTATTGAAAATAGATCCATATATATTTTGCATTGATGCATATGTTGCATCAGGATGTCTTTGTGTAATAATAATTTTGTGATATTTTAAATTCCACTGGCCTAGTGTAAAAGGAAATCTAACATCTTTGATTGCCCATGGCTGATTCAGGTTGTTGTAGCAAAATTCTATGTAATTTCTGTGTTGTGTCAATTGTTCCAATGTTCGGAAATGAGCCATATTCCAGTTATCTCTTCTGGTATAGTCATTTACCATAGGGATAGCCTCATAATAATCCTGTTCGTGTAGCGGAAAGTCCCCATCTACATCATAAGGTTGCAGGAATGATGAATATGGCACATTTGCCCTCATGAGCTGGTCATTTATTTTTATTATATTCCTGACCTCAAAATATCCCTTTTTATTGTACTCATCCTTTCCCATCATTTTGAAAATTCCACCAGCATCTAAATTCCAGCCTGCATCTGACAGCAGGTTTGTGACCAAAGATGTGCCTGTTCTAGGCATCCCCATGATTATTATGTTGTTATTGTATTCCAACTTGCCTCCTTATATATTTTTTCCACTTGCATTTGTGGTGTTTTGCCTGCAATGTTTTTCAAAATCTCCACCTGAGCACCTAGTGTTTTCAATTCTAGTATCCATTGGTTATATAAATTATTTATATCACCCATTGATGAAGGAGAAAATCTGTTAATCCTTGTTCTTTTACATTTCTCAAGATCTCTTTTCATAAAATAACACACAGAATCTACAGGCAAAATGCTGTGCACCCAATATTCCAGCATATCATGTGCATGCAAATGTGATAATTTACCATGATAAATTTGATAAATTATGACAGACAATAGAGATCTGTCAAGTATTATATCACAATTTAATATTCGAGCCATATCAGTAACAGTAAGGTCTATGATAGGCTCATCCCATCCCTTAATATTCTGGTGTAATAACCATAATTTATGGTAAATCATAGGCTTCATATATGGTATTCCACTGTGTTTAGATAATTCCTTTGCGAATGTAGTTTTGCCAGATCCATCAAGTCCTTCAAATATGATCAACATGGGTATATCTTCCTGTATGCTGAGAAAGCACGGCCAAGGCCTAAACATATAAGATCAAATTCAACATCAGTAATATTAAAATTCCACGCCATTATTATCCAATCTTTTTGTAGCACAGGCAATATTATACCTGCATCGTCAAGTTGTGCCTGCATTATTTTTGAATCACACATAATTCCAACCAAATTCCCTTCTCCCATGGGGATAAATTTATATTTTTGTGCAATGTTCTTGACAGCTTCATTTCTAGCTTTCACTGTTGGCAGATGCCTCTTAATTTCCTTGATAACATTAAGTGTCCAGTGTAAATCTTTCTCCCTTCCTGAGTAGGTAGAAAAGTGATCACCAACTTTCATTACTTGCCCTGCTCTCTCATTTATGCAAGTCAATGCTACACCTTTGCCTGCAGAAATTCCTTTGGCCAGAGCGCACATATCAGGCTTTATATCCCATGATTCATGAGCAAATATATTAGTGCCCCATCTTCCTGCTCCAACTTTTATTTCATCAAGTCCTAGCAGGACATCATATTTGTTTCTAGCCACATTGATGCCGTCCCAGAATGAATCAGTGTAAGGCATAATTTTATGGTGGGTGAAAACTGTAGCCAGCAAGATCCCTCCACAATCATCTTTGATTTCTGATGGTAATGAAAAGAATTTCACCCATGGCAATAATGGTTCAAAGCCAATCCGGTTATGTGTATCTGTTACTGATAAACTTCCCAATGTCCTGCCGTGGAATCCATCTCTGTAAGCATATATAAATTTGTCATCCCTGCCATTATCAACCATGTGTTTTCTCATGATTTTTATCATGACTTCCACTGATTCTGATCCACTGCCTGACATCCATATATATGGAAATCCTAGAATTTCAGATAATTGCTCATAGTCTTTTTCACGTGTACTGCTAGTGTACATTAATGGCATAAAATTAGGTCTTGTCAATGGCATTCTCATTTTTGGATAATATCCCAAACTCAAAATACCAGCATCATTGAAAAGATCATACATCACTCTGCCATCTATATCCATTACAGCTAGGCTATTATCTACATATATAGGAAATATTTTAGCATATGGATTTACCATGGGTAACATCATAATTCGATCCCCCACATCTCACCATATAATTCCTTGCGTTCATGGAATTCTCCTACATCTTCCATTGGATATGGTTTGTGATTTTCCTGTAAATATAAAGGACAGGCGTGATGGCAATCAGATCCATCCACTCTGCGTTCATTCTCTAGTTTATATACACAAGTCTTAAAACAACTATTATCCATACACGGTGGTTGTGCTATATCCCTGAAGGCCGGATGGATCTTGGTTGCTAGTTCATTAATAATTCCGTGGATAATAGGAAACCACAAACCTGCCTGTAAAATCCAGCAGGATCTCTTGCCCATGATATGCTGAATAGAACAGAGATTTAATGCCCAGCTGATCCTGTGCTGTGCTCCTAGTGGAATCATTTCCCTAGCATCTTCAATTGGAATGCGAGTTTTCCAATTATTGTATCTATCCTGTGCCTCAAGCATATCAGCATCCCACTCTTGCTTTTGCCTTCGTGTTAATCCATCAGGAATTCTGTAAGCCCCATAATCAGCAAACTTTCCCATGTCCTGAATTCTCATACTCTGTGACCAGAATGTTGATGTATGGAGATCCGGTACAATATCAACTCCGATATTATCACCAACTTTCGTGCCGATGCGATGTCTCACCATTTGTTCCCTGAAAGATACAGAAACATTTTCAAGCATGAACACAAAAGATATATGCTCACCCACCGGAATATTCTGGGCAATTACTTTCTTAAATACTGGAAGGGCATCCTTGATATTCACTTGATTAACATCCAGTAAGGGATCTTCATTTTTACTTGCTTCCCACAAGGCATATACTGTCTCAATTGGTTTATTTGACCATGACATTAATGTTACTTTTGGCTTCATTTTATCTCCTTTAGTGATTTGATTCTTGTAATATTTTCATGTTGGCAATTTTGGTTATATATTTTATCTACTAAATACACTTTATAGCCTAGATTGGCAATGTTAATAGCAAATTTCGGGTTGTCCTCAACCATATAATCTATGTTTGGAAAATCCTTGATGACAGAATAATTTTTATCTTCATCCCAGATGATAGCATCATATTGTAATTCACCATCTTTCAACCATTCCATAGTATCGGCAAAGATCCGGCTGTATTGCTTGTAAGGCCTACTGGTGAGCAGAATTATAGTTTTGCCTGCTTGTTTCTGCCTATCCAGAAAGTCTTTGGCACCATCACAAATAGGAATGTATCTTTTCTGGCCTGTATCTCTATATTCATGTTTCAAAGCAATCATTTTATCCCATGACAGTACCTTAGCATATTCTTCATATAAGTCATAGGTTGTTATATCAATCCACACACCTGTTTGTTCCTTAATAAAATTTTGAAAGGCAATAGGATAATCACCAAGGACACCATCGATATCCACCGCAATACAATTGATATCTTCAAGTAAATTCAATTCCAATTCCTGCTTATATCTTTGCTCGCAAACTGCTGATTTTCTGAAATATTCACTATTGAAATGTTCTGGCTCCCAATCCCACAATATCCCTATGCTCAACCAGTATTTGAAAATGTCAATCCACTCCTCTTTCAGATTGCTGTAAATTACCTTCCTGTTACCTCTGTGAGTCTTGAAATTTATCTCACGCAATAGTTCGTGGATCTCACCCTGTAATTGAAGGCAATATTCTTTGGTAATTTTTTGCCTTTCCTCATCAGTTACCTCATCATATTTTACAAAATTCTTATTGAACAATTTTTGATCATGCCAAATTTGTTTCAAGTCAACCATAAATAATTTCTCCTATGTTTTTTGTTATATTCTCATATACATCAGTAATGAGCACTTTGGGATCCCACTGGGCATATCTACCAAAAAAGTAAATGCCTTGTTTCCTCATAGCAATACTAAACAAATTCAAGTGTTCTTGTTGCTCAGTATTGATGCGGATCTTGCCTGGAAAAATTTTATGGTAAAATCCTTTTGCTTGCTCTAGGGATTCTGTTACCACTTCACATTTTTCATTGTGATATGTCTTACGATAGTAATGTACAGCAGGATCAGGGAAATATTCAAGGGTGATGCTATTATCATTGTGAGTCCTGAAACCATATTCTGTCTTGGTAAAAATAGGCCTATAATCAAAAGTGCATCGGCCTTCACCAGATATGTTCATAAATATTGGCATGGCTATGGTGGATATTAATTTATCATATTTTATGTCATCCCCATCTTTAATCTTTATAACCTTATTGTAAATATTAATATCTGTAATATCAGATGATAACCTGATAGATGGGGAACATTTACTGATCATTTCTAAAATATCCAGATTATATCCTTCACATTCGGTAACTTTTAAACTTACATCTTGGATCTGATCATAAACTTTCATTGAGTATTTTTTCTCAGGATCTTTAATGTTTCCATTTACAATCCACCTCACTAAAAATTTATTTTCCTTTGGTGTTAATTTATCATTAAGATATTCATGACAATAGAATGATGCTGACATATTAGAGAATGACAAATTGTGCCTTTTCTCTAGGATGATAATATCTTGAGTTGCCCCATATGCCTGTAGCATATATCCGGTCATCAATCCAGAAAGTCCACCACCCAGAATTGCTATCATTTAAAATACCTCCTCATCACCAAAATCTGACACTGGCAATGTAATTTTACCTGACATCACATCCCGTAAAAAAGTGATAAATGCAGGTGTTTTTTTATACAAAGATGAATTGACTTTTATCAATGCTCTCTGATGCCTCAATACTTTTAGAATATCCTTTGCATTTAGTCGATCCCCCACCATGTCCTCAACATCTCCTAGATTCAACACTTCAGAATCCATGAACATGTCCACTGTCTTTCTAGGGATAATTTTCTTGACTTCCTCAACATCTCTCAGCACCAGCATCTCATTTTGTTTTTTTGCCCACTCATCATACCTCATCGATGACTTAGAATAGCACTTTTCAAGAAAGTGATATGCAAATTCAGCATGCTCAGGATATACCATGACTCTTTCCCCATCCTCAGAACAGGAGAAAAATCGACAAGCAACAGCAACAGCCATCTTTGCCAATTTGATTCGTTGTTCCGCTGGCTCTACTATGGGAATGCCACTGTTATATTTCTTTCCCTGTGTAGATGCATAGTCAAGTATTGCTTGTGTGGCTTTAGCACCAATAATAACATCAGATGGTGTTCTTGACCATGCCCACAATATAAGATCCCTGTACAGCCTTTGCTTGATCTTTATTTTCTGTTGTCGCTTCACAGCTTTATTATACACATCAGATTCAACATCACCAGATGCTGAAGTAATAACAATATCAAATCTACTTATATCTTCAGGCCTTCCTATTAATTCCCTGACAGACAATACACCATAGGTGTAAGTTTGCATTGGCTGACCTCTTCTGGCGTTTGATATCCAAATTAATCTAGTCCTTGCCCTTGTCTTTTCCATTTGAATTTTAATAATCTCTGCTATGCCTGTGGATCTTATTCCTGACATCATAGATATTTCATCAATAGATAGGCCGGATGCCTCATCCAACACAAATAATCTCCGGTCATTCAAAGGGATCTTGCCCCATTGTATATTCCACCGCTTATTTACTTGGGATAATCCACCGACTAATCCAGCAAATGTGGATGATTCTCCTGTGCCCATTTCACCAAGTTTATAAAAATCCATAAGGCCTTTTACAGTGGCTGTTTTCCCTGTCCTAGTATCTCCAAGTATTAAGGCCTCAAGATAACCCTTCAGCACCATCCGGCCTTGAAATTCAAATCTCAATACAGAATGATAAACCAGATCCACAGTCAGCAGGAGATCCTGCCGTTCATTTATGCCAGTAATGATCTCAAGGTCACTGGCAATATCTTTATATTTTGAAATTAGTTGTTCAGTTTTTGTTAACATCTAAATTCCATTTGTTGCCTATAATTTCCCAATAATCTAAATCCATCCTACAGCAGAATAACATCTTACCATCTTTGTCACGATCTAATAAAAATGTGCCCCTTTCAAATATTATTATTCCACTCCATTTATTAAATTCTTTTCTGTGCGTAACTTCATCCCCTTCATAAATTTCATTTTTATTTATATCAATTTCACCAGTCCACATAGAAACTGTATCAGCCCTGACTTTAAAATTATGAAATATATTTGGATTTGCATCCCCATTTTTACTTTCATATTCCCTTATAAATGACCCACCAGCATATCCTTTGAATTTATCCCCATAAACCCATCTGCTTTCTTCATTGCTCCATCCTCTGAATTTGTGTTGCATTTTTACTCCTTAAAATGGTATGTCATCATCTATTGCTGTACCACTATCAGGCACCAATCTATTACCTTCATAATGGTATCCATCCGGTGGTGGTGGATTAGATTCTCCATTCTTCTCTTTTCTTTCTGGATTAGTTACATACACAATATAATCCGGCTGATTATCTGACTTTTTGTATCCATTTTCAAACACTAGCATTTTAGCATCACCCATTTTCCCTGATAGCATTTTCTTGCCTTCTCCGGTTTTGCTAACCCACAAGGCACCAATTTTTACTAGCTTATCTTTTGGCATTATCATTCTCCTTTTATTTGAAACACCTTAAGTGCTTTTTTTAATTTTGGATTCATTTTAAATGTATCAATTGAATCCTGTGCTTTCCTTGCCTCATGTATCATATGAGTGGCATATTGAGTTTTGGGATCTGGTATTGTAATTCCCTTAAATACATATACCTTATTGCTTTCAATTCCATGGCCAATAAAAAATGCTTGCCTCACGACATATTTTTGTTCATCATTCTGATAGTCTATATCAGGGATGAGTCGGATCTCCTCAACATTCTTGGCCACCAATACCTCTGAATTGTACCTACTACAAGTTGATACAATTCCGGCTGTTTTACGGATATATAAATCTAATTCCTTTTTTGTGACTTGAATCATTTCTAGGATCTGCGTGGTGTTTAAATCAAAGGAAATATTTTTTCTGCCGTTAGCCAATCCCACTGGGCAGTAATGGCATTTTTTATCAAAGTCCTGATCACATGTAAAACAGATTTTTTGTGGAACTAAATATGGTGATAGATCCTTGCCAGCAACAAGCACTTTCATTTCAAAATGTTTAAAATAATTTTTTGCTTCTGATGCCTCAGCTAATGGAGTTTCAATATAATTATTTATCACATCCTCATCTACTTCAGCAAGATATGGTTTTGTATTCTGGATCAGTGTCTTGAATTCTACAGATGTTTTTCCGTGGGTGATAAAATAATCTGTAACATCTCCATTATCAGGCTCTGTTATAGGTAGTTCCATTACATAAAGATTTTTACAAACATCTTTTAAATAATCTGCTATCTTAAGAGATCCTGATTTGCCTTTCTCATCTATATCAAAACATATATATACAGTCTTTTGCTCGAACAATTTTGTCCAGAATGACTTCCAGATCCCTGCTCCAGATGTTACTGTAATGGCCGGAATTCCTAATTGGTTCAAAAGCATACAATCCATCTCACCTTCACACAGTACAAGTGACGGCAGGTTCACATTCTCATATGGGAATAATTTTGCCTCACCATATCCGGCACCATAGGATTTGAATTTATCTCCTTTTGTGGTAGTCGGTGAATATTTCCTGATATTTATACAATGTCCAAATTCATCGAATATCGGTATAGTATATCTGTTGTAGTGATAGCCTAGCCGGAATTTTTCAATAGTATCAATATTGATACCACGCTTTGCTTGGAGATATTCCACAGCTTTGCTATTATTCAGTAGTGCTTCATGGTAGGATTCAACCTCACTAATATCTATTGTTTTCTTTGTTTTTTTCTTTGGCTGTAGGCCTAATTTATTGATAATAAATTGCTGTGCCTCATCTTTTGATAAATTCTCTGCCTTCTGGATAAATGTGAATATATTTCCTGATCCGCAATTTGAAAAACAATGCCATTGGCCTGTAGTTAAATTGTATGTGAAGGAAGGTGTTTTATCAGTATGGAAAGGGCACATGGTAGATACTTCTGTTGGGGATACTTTTGTTTGCTTTCCTTTGAAATAGTCCCCATAAAAAATCTGGTAGTGAATTACACTATTAATCTTGTCAATCAATTCCATTCAAATCCTTTGCTATGTAGAAAAATATTTTAGGAATAATAAAAAAAAATATTTTTTCAAAACCCTATAGGGAATAAACAGCTAATAAATATATAAAAAAATATTATTATTATTTACTATAGAGTGTATATTTTTTTTATAAAAAATAAGTCCAATAAATACAATATAGTAATTTTCCATCATTGTATTGTATATAGATCTTTTCATATTTTCACGATTATTGAATTGTGATAATTATTAATTTTTGTAATTCCAATTTTAATCTTTTCGTGTAATTCATAATATGAATAATATGAATATGCTGGGAACCATTACAATTCCCAGCATATAGGTTGGTTAAAATACCTCTACAGGATTACCATCAATCCCAGTATCTTCTGTCATCTCATCTTTGGTATGCTTATCATCTTGAAAGTCAATAGTCATATCCTTAAGCATATCCCAGACTTTTTCAGCATCAGCATATTCTTCAGCAGTCAACAGTCCGGCTAACTTTGTGGTGAGAACATAATATGTTCCTTTGTCATTTTTCTCCTTTTTTGTCTCCAACAAATAAGGTCTAGCGAAAATATCACCACCACTGAATTTGGCCATGTTTGCCAACTCTTTTCCAGCATTGGAACTAGTGTTCATAAATGATACAGCAACAATTTTATTACCTATATCCTTGGCTGATAATCCCAATACTACAGCAGGGAAAGTGTAGATCAAAGTACATGCTGGTGGGACACTATTTTCCTTGTCATCCTTAGTCCATTTACTCTTGGGACATCTCCTACATGAATCAGCAATCATATCACCCATATCAGGCTGTTTTGAATTCATTGAACCACAGATAATTCCGCCACCATCACTTCTGTCTTTCCAGTAGATCCGTCTTTTTTTGAACATGATAGGGATGAATTTTAATTTATCCCCATAATTGTATCCTGATAGTGAATTCAGTAGATCTCCCTTGCCGGCAGTTTCAACAAATTTAGGATCATCTTCATCGATCTCAGGGGATAATGGTTGCATCATTTTTACATATGGTACTATGTAATCATCGGCATCCATCTCATCAAATCCTCTGCCAGATCCTGTGGATGGTACTATGGCACCAGCAGGTATCCCTTCTACCAATTCCAGTTCATCTTTTTTCTTTGTTAGGTCTGTTGACTTTTTTGTCATTTTGACTTCTCCTCTTTCATTTTGTTTCTGAATGTTGTGGACACTGTACTCTTGATTTTGGCCTTAGTACCATGCCCTAATCCAGGTGGGGTGAAACCATTTTTGATTACAAATTCTCTGAATGGTGTCACATTGATTTGCTTTCTTAAGAATTCCCATGCTTGAGACTTTACTGCCCATTTGACAAATTGGTTGAATCCACCTGTCTCATCATCAAATGTAGAATATAATTCTGTTTCTCTTTTGTGAGATCCGAATGCTGTGGTGATTTTCTCATCATCCTCCTCCATTCCTAGATCATCCATGATTTTCATGATCTCCCAATGCCATTTATCAATAGCCTTGTTATTGGCCTTTACTCTAGTATTGAGATCTGTATTTTCCAATTTAGCCAAGCAGATTTTCTCTGATAAAATCTTGAGCAGATCCTTGTCTGAATTGTTTATTACATCCTCTATTGGGACAGGTTTGGTAGTTTGTTCCTGTTGCATATCACTCCTTATTTATTGGCTGTTGCTATATCATCATAATCAGACACGCTCATTTTTCTCATAAAATATTCATTTTTCAATGCGTCAAATATGAGTAAATTGATAGAGCCTAATTTTTCAAAAATAATAGCAAGGGAAATGGCTTGGGCAATGGTGCTACCGCACAACAATACATAGTCATCCGGTGTAATATCTGCTATGCTGTATGTAATTTTTCTGGTCAATTCTTTGATACTGTGAATGTTTAATCTTCCTGATGTAATGTGTTTAATATTATCATGAGATGCAAAATCACTTATGTTGAAAAAAGAATAACTAGAATTGAAATTTGTGATGTACACATTTCGATGGTTGGCATTGCCATTCATATCCTTTGTTCCTTTATTATTTTGAAAATTTACGCTTAAATTTAAGAATTATTATATACTTGAGCAAAGGCCTTAATATCTTTCACTAAATCATTCAATGTTTTCTTTCCGGCCAGTGCCTTGAAAACAACATTATCATTAGATCCTTTACAGCATAAATGATATACGGTCATTGGCTTAGTTTGAGAAATCCTGTTTATTCGATCTACTGATTGCTGATATCCTTCATATGAATAGTCTGTGCTATAATACAAAGCATAATTTGCTGATGTTAATGTCAGGCCGTGACCTGCACATTTAGGGTGAGCAATGAAAAATCTACATTCTGGATCATTCTTAAATCTATCAATAGCAATCACCCTGTCCTTATCCTTTGTGCCACCGTAGTATGTGACAGATGCTTGTTTCAACTTGTCTTTGATCATTAATATGTTTTGGGTGAAATTACACCAGATTATGGCTTTGCAGTCATTGGGAATATCACCAAGCAATTCCATCAGGAGATCTAATTTTGGATTAGGTTTGAAAAATGTCAAATCCTCATTATCTGTGTTCTGTAAATAACCACTAGAGATCTGAGCCAATCGCATTAATTTTGTCAGAACTATCGGAGCATCATAAACATCTCCTTCAATATATGTGATCATATCAATAGCCATTTCCTTATAGGCCTTAAGCTGTGCCCCTTTCATTTCACAGGTAATTGTTTGAGTTGTAATTGGTGGAAGATCTAAACATTCACTTTTTTTCCACGCTATGGCATATGGCTCATACAATTCCTTGATGGCTTGGATGGCTCCATGCTTTGGTGATATTTTCGGAATATTAGTATTTGGTATAATATATTTATCAAAATATCTAGCCTGAAATGAATAAAAATTAGATCCTAGTATTTTATTATCTACAAATCTGATCTGTGAGAATATCTCCAGCATAATATTTGGTGCTGGTGTTCCTGTCATAATAGACTTATATTCAGCATCTAGCTTCAGAATGCTTTTAGATTGTTTAGAGTTATGATTTTTTATTCTCGATGATTCATCTAGTATAATACTGTCCCACGGAATTCTTTGGAGATCAGGCTCAATTCTCCATGACTTCTCATAGTTCATTATATAGATCCCCTGCTGGCCTTCAGCAAGAATTTTCTCAGCATTTAATACTGTGCTATTTAATTTAAATATTTTCTTGTGAGTACCCCAGAAATCAACAATGTCTTTCTCCCAGACATTATCAATCAGGGCTTTAGGACAAATAATCAATGTGTATTTAAGATCCCTGAATTTCATTAAAGCAATCTGTACCATTGTCTTTCCTGCACCTGGTTCCGAGAAGTCAATATTGCTATTGAAATTCTTAAAAAATGCAAAAGATATTGCTTGGTGATTATAGAATTCATAATTCAGATATTTTGATGTATCAGGATGCTCATAGGCATCCTGTTTAATCTTTAATAATTGGATGGACTCTTTTGACTTTTTATCCATTTCAGTATAAACTGTATTATCAATATTTACATCAGGAAAGTAAGTCAGCAAGACTTTCAATGTATCTGGATCAGCCGGATATGTCCAGCACTTACTTCCCTTGTCCCATGAGTATCCAGAGATACATTTGCAAACATCTCTTTCTTGGTATGATGTTCCTATCAGATGGAATCTGTAGTTATATCCAACTAGATGCATAACAGGCAAATTTGTTGTGGGTACATATTAGAAAATTCCTTGAATTCAGGATAAATGTCTGTTGTGGTTTTTGGTATGCCATTAGGTGAACAGAATAAGAATACATGACCGCACTCAGGGCAATGTCTCATCCCTCCATATTGGTCACTATTATTTTTTCGCTTGTCCTCTCTCAACTGTATTGCATTTTTCATATAAAAAGTGCCATGAGCATGCTGATAAAATGGGAAGGCATCAAAATCTTTAGTTACTTGAAAATGCTCTTTGAGTTGTTCTGTGGGATGTTTCATATCAGTTCTCCTTTGTCATTAAATATTAATTGTTGTATGATCCACCACCTTAATCCTTGGATTTGCTCCAGTGTAACTTCCTCATCAAGATCATCTAATAAAATTTGTTGTGAATACATTGTCATTTCAGCAATCCCTTCACAGCCAATATATTCTTGACTGCCCCATTGACCACTATAATAGCCCTGTACTGGTGTCTTTTGCCTGATATGGTTAGTTTCTGCCTTACATCGATGAAACCATCCTTAGTTGTGAACCTCACATCAGGATTCATGACTCTGAATTTATTTTCCTGAAATTGTCTCACTGAAGCATTCCCCCCAAAGCCCCACGTGAAACAATTCTTGTAATAATTGTGGGTATCCAGAATTCTCTGGATCTCTGCTTTTGCTTGTACTGATAGTCTTTTTTTTGTGTTATATGATTTTGTTTTCATTAGTCGTATTGTCTCCACACTTTTTTATCATCATAAACAAATCGACAAGTATGGCCACTTTTTTTATCATTGTAATGCTTGTAATGATATTCCACCAAGAGATGTAAATCACCCCCATGTTTATTTACAGCTATGCCTATTTCTACGTGCTTGAATAGTGCTATAAAATAGCCTAGATTTCCATGATCAATTATTGCTACATCAGCTATTTTACACCAAGCACCTTCCGTCTTTATATCTGTCACCCATACATTAGCCAAGGGCTTCAATTCCAAATCCTTCAATTTATCATTGAAAAGTTCGCACGCTTTGTGATGAGTCATGGTATCAACTTCTCTTATAGCAACAACCTGATCCACTTCAATCATTAGACCTCTTGATTCTAGGGCATTCAGAGCCATTTTGTATTGATCTTCCACCACATCTTTCGGGGCATTGGTTAGACTTTGGATATGTCTCCATGCCACTGGATTTTTTTCAGTAGCAAGTTCAGGAAGGTCATACAGGGCGGTTACTACTACTCTTGCCATTTCAAATTTTGTCATATTCTCATTCTCCTTTGTTTCTTTTTGTAAAAAAGGCAGGATCATTGTGACCCTGCCGTGTTAAATTTAATTCTTTGTAATTCTAGTAACACCCATGCCTTCAGGACACAAATGGAAATCATAACTATCTACCATTTGTGATATTTTCCCCCACAAAGCAATGTGCGTTCGATTTTCAACATGATTATGATGTAAGCAATCATATAATCCCCCATCAAAACAAACCAGTCCTTTGTCTTCATTATAATTAATCATAACACCGTGTGAATAAGGATCTGTATTTACATATTCAGCACAATCCATAGCTTTGTAAATTTCATTTGTGTTAGCAACATAGTCAGCTACAACTTTTTTGATTTCGGATATTATTACTAATTTCATATCAGTAGGTTCATCAGGGTTGATTATGTTCATGATAGTTTCATATAAATATCTGTTCTTCAGAGAAGGTCTTGTGTACCATTCACGATCATAGTCAATGACTCTATTAAGTGGAGTGCTTTTGTGGCTAACAAATAATCTTGATACAGCAGATCCTTCAATTCCACGCTCAGAAGGTTCATCCCATACTTGTGCTAGAAAAGTATAATCACCACAAGTACCTTCAACCCAGTTGCTTTTTTTATTTTCTTTTGTAATTTTAATTTCCATTTTCATCTCCTTTGTTTCTTTGTTGTTCTTAACCTATCTAAAAATAGGGTTGCTCAATAACATGAACCTAATGTTTTCTAATCTTTTTTTAAAAAAAAATATTAAATATGTTCTGCTATTATAGATGTGGTCATTGAATCACTGGATAGGCCTATGTTTAGAATTTTCCATTTCTCTGTTTCAGGGTTGGCAAATATACCATCAGACACAGGATGTCTAACATTGATAAAATCCCACTGATTGTATATAAGTGGAGTCATACCAAGCACATTAAATTCACAAGTAAATACCTTGTCTTTGTTGCGAGCAATAATGTGATCTCCAAAAATATCTGCTGTGGCTTCATCTCTTGTGTATTTGTGAGTCTTTTTATCCGGCTGAGTCCCATGATCTGTAATTGAAGTAGCATCAGAATATGAAACTACAGTATTATCATTCATAGTTATTTTCAAGTCATTAATCAATTTATTATCTCTATATAACTTGAATGAATCCTCTTCAATTACATGGCACAGGAACATTCCTTCAAATACACCAAAGTCACTATCCACAGTGGTGATATCTGTGTGGGTATCTCCTTTGTAAAATCCCATTACTTCACAGAAAAAATCTGACGCACCGGAATTGGCCATAACGCTGAAATTAAGAGTCCCAGCACCAGTAACAGCAGTATCAAGATCAATAGTGAAAATCCCTGTTGTAATATTATAACCTACAGACCAGCTCAATATACTGCCATCTTCAATCAATGTAGCAACTTCAGATGCTAATACAGATCCCCCTTTGTAAATGTCCTTTGTAGGAACAACAGATATTGTGGTTTGTACTTTGAAAGTCATAGAAAAATCAGCCACAGGAAATGTCCCTGATATTACAAGATTAGTAGCATTCACTGTGGTTATAGTATATGTACCAGCATTTGATCCTGTGGTTATAATTAATACACTGGATGTAGTAACTCCATCCTTTATAAATTGAGCCCCTGCTGACCCTAATATACTGCCCCCCAAAGTACAAGAGCCATCAGTATCAGAATATTGCTCTCTAATATCTAGGGTGGTTGTCTCTGCGTTTGTGGTAGATAAAAAAGCCCTTTTATGATGATTGTATGAGAATTGATCCACCCAATTTGATCCTGTAGTATCTTCAATTTCACTGATGAGATTTGAGGCACTGAAAGGATCTGTGGATACAAAAGTCCTCATCGATGCTCTGTTTTGTTCGTCAAAATATATGAGTGATTTTAATTTCTTAGCAAAATCATCAATGAATTTATCTGTGTCCTGTGGTTTATTTTCCACGGCAAATTTCAATACAGAAGTGGAAACATCATTGCTAGCAATATTAAAAGAATCCATATTGATCTCAGCATCCACTAGGCCTAATTCATCCCTGATCAATTGCTCCACTATTGAAGCACCATTTTGACACACAGAAGATCTATTTATCTGGAAGTCAAGCCCTGTATCAGCTTCAGAGAAATCCCCCTCAATTACCAACACTGTCGCTGATGTAATTGATTTTATAGGATACTGACCGACTAAATTAGCATTTCCATCAGTAATTTCTAATATATCACCCTCTTGAGCATCAACAGCAAAATCACCACCAGCAGATCCAAATTCATTTACAACAGCCCCAACTTGTGTTACCCCATCTGTCAGAGTAGTTTGCTGGACAGAATAAGCATCATCATCAACATGAGTTTCAGTGTACCCATCACCTGTTGCTCTTCCCACTGACCATGATCCAATGAACTGGCCAACACCGCCAAATTTTAAAACATCAGTAGGGCTGATAATTTTAGTACCTTTGTAATAAGCCACAACATGTTTAATAGTTAATTGTGCTGTCTTGTTTGTGTCAGCAGATAATTTTCTTAGAGTAATTTTAAATTTCAATGCTGGTATATTAGGAGATCCTGAAACCAATAAGGCTGTAGGTTGTATTATTCTATCATAATCTGTATTGCCGGATAATTCTGATTGAGTATATGTTTGTATTACTGATAATACTGGCGGATTTACTTGCTGAACAAGTACGCTGAAATCAGCATCACCAGCACCAGCACCACCATAACCGCACCAAGCATATAATCCACAATAGACTTCCTGATCAGAACTAAATGAGTCAATAGAATTCTGGATGTAAATTATTACATAACATTCATCCCCAGCCCCAGATCCGGCAGAAATATTTAATTTTCCACCTACATCATCCCAATCCACCATTAAATCTTCATTGGTAACTGATGTATTTGGATCAGCATTTGTGGTAACAGTATAATCTTTAATACAGGAAATATTCATTTCACAATTAGTGACTTTGCCGGCAGTATTATCCACACCCAATTCTATTATAGATCCTTCAATATCATCATATCTAGCCATTTTTAAACCATCGGCAGTAGCATTAGAAAGTCTCATTGGAAAGTCGGATGTTTCAAATATTATATCAATATTTCTTACTGAATTTACTGTGTCATAAGATCCTAATTGGTTGATACTAGCAAGAAAATATCTTTTATCATCAGCAACTCCTTCACCTAAATATAATAATTTAGGTACAGGGATCTTGTCATCAGTAGGGTCAAATGGTAGCATTCCAGTACCAGATCTGCTATCCCATAGAGATCCGACTATGTAATCACCAAACACTACAGCTTTGATTTTCCCTGCTGTAGTATCATTTATCTTAGACACCATTGCTGTTAAAACATCAAATCCAATCACATCACCAATTTGTGTATCAGAAAATAGATCTTTAGACTTAGCATTTATTTCAACAGAATGGATATCAACAGAAGGTGAATCATCAACTTGCCCTTGAAAAATCTGAAATCTATCACTAGCATTTAATTGTGCTGATCCATCATCGAAAATCAACCAGCATCTTATTGGTGTAGATTCTGGTTTTGGAAACAAAGTGGATCTGTAAAAATTAGAGAATAAATCATGATTATCTATTCCAAAGGAAATATCATTGACAATTCTCAATCCCCCTTCACGCTTAGAATTATAAGCAAATGCTGGTGGTGAAACAATTTCATCTTTATAATCTCTGTGGATTGAGAAAGTCATAGCCCCATCAGTTGCTGTCCATGTCCCTGAAATGACTAAAGTAGTTTCATTTGTAACACTATCAACAACATAAGTCCCATCATTAGATCCTCCGGTAATTACAACATCATCCCCAGCAGATACTTGATTTGTTACAAAAGTAGATCCAGCTGAAACTAACACAGACAATGATATTGTCCCAGCCCCATCAGTGCCAGATTCAACATCCTTGATAGTCACAGCAGATCCTAGGCAGAAATTTTCTTCAATGTAGGGAAAGTCAATTAAAAGCCTTGGTTTGGCACCAGCACGCCAAGCATATTTGGCAAGATGAGCGGATATAGGTTTGGCCATTATGTAGGTTCAGTTCTTAAGGTGAATGAGACATTTCTAAATAGGCCTGCAGAGATAGGGAATTGAAGTGTTCCAGCATCCCATAATGTTACTGTTCTGGCTACTGATAATTCATCTGTCCATGTAAATGGATTTGCTTGCCAATCTATGAGGGCATTGCTAAAAAAAGCAACTAATAAATCATGATCAGCTTTTGTAATTCTGTTAAGTTTTATTGACCACTTTTCTAAAGTATCACCCAATGAATGCGTTTTCTTAGATCTTCCACCAGAAAGTCCTGTAATTTGATTTGGCTCATATTCATGTTGCATTGGCAGGGCATTCCCTTTGGCAAATGTATAGGTTGTTACTGTGGCTTTTGTAAAGGTTGCTAGTGCCATTACATTGTACTCAAATTAGAATTTACACCACTATCAGATTCCACTTTTACCATTCCACTTTTTACAGCACCTTTCAATCCATTATTAAATGCTCTAGGGTTGCTCATAAATAACCTTTCTAGTGACTTTGCATCCACAGCACTGATATTTGTATTATATACATCTCCACCTCCTGATTGTACCACAGGATCTTGAAGTCTTTGGGCAAATTCTGATACTCCTCCTTGTCTTGTAACTGTAGGAGCATCCACAACAAACTCTCCTCTTTTCAATATGGCAGGAACATCATCACTGGCTCCACCACCACCTAAAACAGCACCACCACCAATGAACTTTTGCGCTCTGATAGTTGCTACTTGGATGGCTCCAATAGTTGCTACTAGGCCTGCCTTGACTAAATTTGGCAAGGCCTTAATGACTCCCAAGGCAGTATTGGCTAGTGCTTCAGCAATTAAGAATGGTTTTTGTTTCTTTCGTGCTTTGGCTCTGTCCTTATCAGCTTTCTTATTTATTGCCTCAATTTTATCAGCTTTCTGTTTCTCAAGTTGTGCCTGCCTTTCCAGCATCTCCTCATCAGATAAATTTTGTCTGGCTAGTATCTCCTGACCGGCATTAAACTCCTCTTCAGCAAGTCTAATTTTTTCAGCAGTAGCACCATCGATCTCAGCCATCTCCTTACCCAGCAGGGCAGATCCTAAACCGCCAAGCATTTGCACATTTTGTAATGTACTTCCGAATGTTGCCGTGAGACTCTCTGATACAGATGTGCCCCAAGCATTTATTTTATCCTGTAAATTTATAAATGATGATTCTGTACTCTTCTCAAATTCTTTCACTGGTTGTGGTTTAAATGCTAAATGAAGTCTTTGATCAATCTCTGCTGATGCCTCTTTTATTGTTCCCCCAACTAGATCAAATGTTTCCTTATTTGAATCAACTATGGCCTTGTTCCCATCGGCAACAGTTTGTGGAATTACATCAGTGTAAGTCTTATCTATAATCTGTGCTATCTGTTCCATAGCAATTTTCACTTGCCCCACAAATCCTTCATTAAATGAGGATAAATCGCCAGCAACATCTACATCAGCAGTGAATTTGAAATCTCCAAAGGCCTGTTCCAAATTTGATATCCCTGTTATAGATCCCTTTTTAACTCCATCCATAATAATGCCAGCCATCAGAGCATTAATGCCAGCATCTTCAAACATTTTAAATAATTCTTTGGATGCTTTCCCATCTTTTAAATTGGCACTGATAACCTCATTCAGCTTTCCAAATTCTTTTCCACCACTATTTACAAATTCTTCAGCAACATCTCTGCCAAAAATATTAGCAAACTTCAATGCATTATTCCTTTGCTCTCCACCAAATAATATATTCTTAAAATCAATATCAAATGATTCCATACCGATCTTAAATGCTACCACAGCAGATTTTCCAGCAATTTTAAATATCTGGGAAATCAATGGTGGTAATAATGATAATGAAACTTTTACTATATCTTTTACAGCTTGAAAAATTACACTTATATTTTTAAGGATCTCCTTGCCAACTACATCCCAGCCAATTTTCCCTAATCTTTCCATTTCATTATTTATTTTATCAATATCATCAGAAATGGCCTTTATGATCACATCACCTAGTGTGATAAGTATAGATATTACATTCTGTTTCATCCTAGCAAACTTGACATTTATAGAATCCAACATAATAGCAAAGGCCTTGTCTGTTGCACCGGCTGAATTTGCCATACCTTCTAGGCTCTCAGCGAGTTTTGTTGCTCCAGTGGTAGTAAGTGGGAGAACAGCCTGTAAAGACCTTATATTGCTGAATAATTGGGTAAATGTCTTGCCACTTTTTATCGATGCTTCCTTGACTTTGTTCAATGTGAACGCTAGGCCTTTTGTTTTCAATGTCAATTCTGAATTTTTTACACCTACGCTGTCCAGTGCCTTGGCCAGATCCTCTGATGGCTTTTGTAATTCTACAATCAATGCTCTGATGGCTGTCATTGCCTCTTCTGTTTTCTGTCCTTGGGATGTTAATGTTGCTAGAGATGCCCCGACTTCATTCAGGGATACACCAGCAGGAGATGCAATTGAAACTAATCTACCAAATGAGCCGGATATTTCACCAATTGTTGTTTTACCTAATCTAACAATCGTGAATAATTTATCTGTAACTTTTACTGATTCTTCAGCAGATTTATTATAAGCATTCAATGTAGTGGTAAGCAGATCTGCTGACTTATCAACACTGGTAACACCACCAACAGCCAATTTGGCTGAAGCATTTAATACTTGTGCTGATTCAGCAATCTTGAAAAAACCAGCAGAGACAATATCATATCTTGCCTTGACTAATGGCTGTAAGCCCTGCCCTGTGGCACTGGCTAGTCCTCTCAATTCCTTAGACATATTCTTGATAGTGTTCTCAGTAACATCATCCATCAAGGTAGTAACTTCCAATAGTCCTTTTTGTAAATCACCAGCCAATTTAGTAGATAGTAAACCAACCCCAATTGTTAATAATGCTAGATTTTTTGTTGACTTCACTGCTGATGATCCAATTTTCTGAATTCCGTGAGTTACAGCGGTGAATGCTTTCCGTGATTTATTATCAGCAATGATTGATATTTTTACAGCCATCTATCCAGTACCATTTACTATAGAATTATGAATAATAGTGATTTTATTCACCAACCTCAATAATACATCCTGATCAATTGGATCTGGATGGAGCATATAAATTGCATCTTGCATCATTTGTAAAGTGGGAATTCTTGTTTCATAATTCTTTCCTGCTCTAGTAAATTTATATGATTGTGTTGGAGATAATTTATGTGTAAGATCGCAAACATCAAAGGCAAATGAATTATCCACAGAAAGGTTGAGTGGAACATCTTGGATAACAGCACAATAATGATCTTCAACTTTAATAGTTCCAATGCCTTGCCCTTTCTTGTTTTGCCTCAACACTTCATATCGTGATTGAAATGTTTGTTTGCTCTTATCACAACTCGGAATTCTTTTTGTCTCACTACATTGAAGCCTACATTCTGAACAATAATTCCGGCCTACACCGAATGTGGCTGTTATCTCAACATAGTCTATTAATTTTTTAAGTCTGTACCCTTATCTACTGATTCAATTGATGTATCAAATTGTAGTCCAAATAGTGGAATTAATATATCCATTGTGAAAGCAATTTTAATATCAGATGGAAACATCTTACCAAATTCATCTTTGGTGAATTCAAATACAGCACCATCATCATCACAAATATTATTCCAGCCAATTATATACCCTTCACAGAATTCAAAAGCCAATCCCAATTGTTCATCTTCCGTGAATTCTATTTTACCATTTTTGACCCATGTCCTTGCAATGTTTATGACTTCCCTGTCACCTGGTTTTCTGTACTTTAATGAGCATGATTCCAGTGGCTCTAGGATCTTCTTAATTTCAGCAATATAAAAAGACTCTTTGTCAATTAGAATATTCTGCTTGCTCGATATTGCTTCTGGAACATCACCTTCCAACCCAGCAATCTTTTTATTGAGATTAATCAATTCAGTTTGCAATAAAGATAATTTATCACCTTCACTTTTAATCTCATTTTTGTAAATAAGGTGCTTGGGAATATCCCATGTATGCTCTTTGGTTGATCTGGTTATTTGTAATGACATCTTAGTGCCTTTCTGTTATTAGTTGTGACTGATCTTTTCAATGAGATCACTTTTAGTATCTCCTGAATTGTATGGAATTTTTTCATCATCCATCCAATCTTTAATATCTGCCTTCACCCAACTATCATCAGGAAATTCTTTTTCAATTTCATTGATAACTTTATTGTCTAGGGTGATCTGTCCTAAATTAGCCGGATATGATTCAATAATAGCAATAGCATCAGCATCATTTTCATCACAAATGAATGTGCCTGTCATAGATGAAATGCCCTTGTATTTAAATCTCTTTGAAGGTAACTTGTATTTAAGTTTCATTTTTAATATGCCTGATTTTGATCTCTGAAAACATTGAATGGATTAGCATTTGCCATCTTAATGACAAATTCAGGATATGGGGATGATAATTTCACATATGTCCCAAGATCCTCTGCGTGCATTGCTGGGATCTCTGATGGTATTAAGGCCTTCCAACTTACTGCTTGGGTGATTATTCCTGCTCCACTGGTTGGTGCTCCAACCCCTGTAATTGTCATACTGGGAATGAATAATGATAATTCTCTAGCCCCCACCCCAACAATAGCAGATCCCTGAAATTGAAGATTACACATCAGCTCAGTTTTATTGGCTCTGTAATTTATCCAAGTATCAGCAGTGTATCTTGGCACTGTAAATGTCCCTGTTACTGTTCTGAAATTGTCCCTTGCTGGTGCTGATCTGTATGTGCCTGATATAGAGTCTTGATCATCGCCATTTAGGTTGTTATTGACCTCTATGCTGAATGCTGATATGCTGACTTTATCATCATTATCAAATACTGTGGAGGCATGGAATGTAGCAACCCAGATAGTGAGATCATTGAACATAACTTTCTCTAGCAGTTCAGTTTGAGTTTGATCCCCTGAAGCATAATTTAGAGCCCACGCTGTAGATACTGTATTTTGTCCTGTATCACTAGTATCTAAATCAAATGGTAGCATATCAAAACCAAATTTCAATGACTCTCCGGCATTCCCTGAAATATTCATAGTGTTGACCATTGAAGATCTGAATATCCATAGTGAAGCAGTCTTATCAAATCCCAGTGTTCCACGCCTTATGATCTTATCACTAGCAGTACCAACACCACCAGTAGGATAGGATGCATATGCTGTAGTCCATAATTCATCACATAAATTATTAGATACTTCATACCAAGCATTCCATGCATTGTGAATTTCAAAGGAATCATCATCAGGGATAACTGTCCAATTTGGGGCTGTTGCAACTTCTGCTGTGGATGTAAATGAACTGATAATTCTGACTTGCCCTTCACCGGCACCGGCAGTAATTCTTACATATTTACCTACATCTCCAGCCACGAACGGTGTGGTGGTAGCAAAGACATTTGCATTTGTCTGCCCTCCACCGATAGTTTCACAAACACCCTGAACAATACTTGCCGGCAAAGCTGACGGTGTTGCTGGATTAATAAATCCCATAGCACAACCAACCAAAGCAGATAGGCCATCATATGTTCCTACACATGATAAACTTCCTGATGGCTTAATTCCTGTAAGGTCTAAAGATGTTTCACCAGCAACACCTATTACAGTTTGATCTGCTTCAAAATTATGTTCTTCATCGATGCCTTCAGATTCCAAAGGGAAAAGATCACTGCCCCCCAATGGCACCTCTTCTGTGTCTGCTGTGGCTGTAGATGTTGGATAGGCACTGGTGTCTATTCCTAGTTGACCACCTTCAACTCTGAAGGCACTTTTCGTATTAAAACCCTGTGCTGGATTAGCCATGAGTCATTCCCTTTCTTAAATTTTTATTTATGACCAAAGAACAGCAGATCTTTCATCATCAGTATCAATCCCAAATTCTGTACTCACCACTGTTGAATTATCTTGAAATAATGTAATAGAATGAGAAGGTACAAGACATTTCAAGGATATTGTTTGAGTCACAATTCCTGGCCCACTTACTGGAGCACCTACCCCAGTGATTTGTGCTTCTGGTATATAAATATGAAACTCTTTTGAATCGGCAGTTCTAACAAAATGGAATTCCAATTGCAACCTAGTCCCATTAGATCTCCAATCCAAATAAGTATCTGCTGTATATCTTGGAATTGTCAATTCACAAGTAACTTCTCTCATGCCATTTTGTACTGGCTCAAGAGTTTTCATTATCTCTGTGTGAGTTGTAGGATCTATTGTTGCCTGCTCAGGTTCAGTGAGATTATTATTCAATGTTAATGAAAAGGCAGAAATGTTTTTACCATCTCCGGCAATAAGAGCATTTGCTGTATCTCCGATATAAAAAGCAAGATCAGTCCACATGACCTTATCAGCAACACCAGCCATTGTAGTCCTTAAGGATGCCAGATTTGCTTGAGTATTAACTCCTGATGAGGTGTTTCTATCCTGCTCATAGCCAATCACATCAGCAGATACATTTAGACCTTCCTTAGCATTCCCTGAGATAGTCATAGAGTTGACATAACATCCGTGATTTTCCCAAAGTGCAACAGACTTTTCTATTGCTATTGTAAGCAGTGCTCTGTTAGCATCAGCACAAAAACCTGTTTTATCAAGCAGGAATTGGAGATCACCAGATCCAGCATCCCATGTACCACCTTGCCCCATGCCAGCACCAATCAATAATGTAGATCCCTTGAATGTGGATGATACTTTTTCATTATATAATATCGGAATATCAATATTGCCCACAACAGGTTCAAAGACCTTATCTGTATCAACAATACCAGCATTCCCTGCTAAATATTCAGCATCTACAAACTCAGGATCTTCTGTTATTGATTCTGAATTGAATGGTACTAAATCTGTTGCTTGGATTGGCGTGGCCAGAGCAGTTTGTCTTGCCATCCCGCATATTCCATTAAAACCTTGTCCTGTGCCTGACATATTATTGCCCTTTCTTAACTAATTGTTTTTTATCCCAGTGGATAGTTCCACCACACCTTTTACATTTAACAAATCCCACTTCAATTCCGGCTTCAATATTCCAACCTTTTCTTTTGCTGTCAATATGTAAAATACCATCATCATCAACCTTACCCATTAATTTAGTACAGTTGGCTGATTGACATCTTAAATTCTTCATACTATTGGATTTGCATCCACTGGTGCAAAGTCATATTTAAATATAGCTTTGAGTATTACAACACCAATTTTTTGTTCCATATACAATAAAGACATTGCTACAGATTCTGCTCCGGTGGATAGAGAATTCCCACCCTGTGTTCTGTCGCTCAAAAGTGCTATTATCATATCAGCATATAAATTATTCATTGCCGTAGAAAGTTCACCATCATCATCATGCTGACCCAGATCCGGCTTCTCAACATACCCGACTAAAACAATAGGCATCCCAGAAAAAACATTGTCCTCAATTACACCGGCTGTATATTCATTATTAGTAAATTCTCTTAATGCAGTTTCCCCATCATCCACAATACAGATACAAGGATAATCACCAGCGTTTAAATCATTCGGTGTTCTGAAAGATCTTGTAACTTTTTGTACTGTATTTGAATAGTCACCAGTCCCATCAATCAAAGGGATAGTGGTGTTTTTCAAATAGGCCTGAATCAATTCACGCTTGTTAGTTACAGTCATGACATAGCATCTTTCATATTCATATCCCACGCACCCTGTACCATGCCTTTGAATATCTGTAATATCTCAACTTTTGATGCATCTCTTGCTGGTCTTAAAAATGGCCTTGCTTTTGCTCCGGTGGTTTGATTCCCATGCTCATGAGCACTGGAATAAGGCACTTTTGATCCGATGATGCCTTCAACAGCAGATCCTTTTACAGTGACTCTCCTGATTGATTCATTGCTACCTTTTTTAAACTTTTTAGTGACTATCAAATACCCAGCTTTTTTCTCCTGTATATTCCTAGGCAATCGTGTTTGCACAAACCTAGTAGCACCAGCAATGGAGCTGATTAATCTTCCTGTCCTCTGCGTTAATAATTTACTATGAACTGGCTTAGACAGTGCCTCTGAAACTCCTGATGTTTGTATCCAAAAGTCCTTTATAGATACAGATGCAACTTTCTCCAATGCTGTGTGCATAGCTTCCCTCATCAGGATACCATTTAATTTGGTAGTCCATTTTGCTAATTTCTTAGCTAGGGAATTGGCATTGGTTTTTATTCTCATGTTAACATTCTTTTATATTTCATAAGAACACCCTGAACTGCTTTTGGAAAGTCCTTTTGGGAGAATTCTGTTGTACCACCAGCACCAGCAACTTTGTTTTCAACTTTTACAATATCCTGCCTGTTACCGCCAAGATTTGACTCTCTATACATCTGTGTAGCAATAGCCATGCAAGCCCACTCAAGATCCTCAGGAATGCCTAATATAGATTCATCAGCAGAATAAGCAAGAGCACCAGTATCATCAGAAGTGATAATAAATCCAAGTGTCTTGCCGATGTTATTTGAAATAGTTGCTGTTGCTGTCCATAACAATTCAAATGTAGATCCATCTGAAGTGAAATAAAATTTCTGTGTATCATCTCTGTAAACACAAGTGTAGGTATCTGCCAGTGCTGAAACATTCATTGCTGTAGCAATGGCTGTTGCCAAACCATCCAATGTATATGTGCCTTGAGAAATTTCAATTGATACTTCAGCCACACCATCATTAACTACAAACCCATCATTCCTGCCTGTAATAATTTCAATGGTTCCATATCCGGCAGTATATAATAATTTCACATTTGCTTGACCTCTGTCAAATATAGATCCTAACAGGGCATCATTGAGCAATTCAATTTTACCTTCATCTTTCCAGATATAATAATCTGAGGAAGTTTTCAGTGTAGTGCTGTCAAAAGTCCTATTCACATCATCATATAATGACTCCACAGAAATTATCGGAGAAATTTTTGGATATAGGGTTGGTGTGCCATCTCCATTCTGGAATTCTGCTGGCTCACCAGATCCATCTATTACTCTAGCCCTTAATTTTCTACGACAAAATGTTTCAATCCTCTCTGTCGCAGATCCTATAAACATTTGTAGCATAGCATCATTTGTTGTATTGGTTTTATTTAGAAACCCTTTTAGAGATGATAGTGATGTGAGCCAGTATTTGGAATCCATTATGAATTATTCCTTATCCCATGCCTCTTTCATTTTTGCAACTAATTTATCATCAAATGTAGTCCATTTTGTAGACTTAGCAATTTGCTCTGCTATTCCAAACATGATGAATCCTTTCATCTTTCGGGTCATTATAGTTTTAAGTGCCCAAGCAATCATTTTACTTTTGTTTGGTATGAAATAGAATGCCCCTCCAAATACACCAGTCCATATTGCTGTAGGCAAGTTACTTTTTATTGCATCTAAAATAGTTTCCCACATAATCATTTCCCTTTTTGTATTTCATCAAATTTATTGTAAAGCATAATGAATCCATCACTTTGTGCTGTCTTTAAATCATCTAATTGCTTAGATAAATTGCTTGAATTATCATCAATCCTTTTCACAACTTCTACGAAAGATTCTTGTTTAACCATAGCATCAATGTCTTCCTTAACTTCTATGATATCAGATTTAACTTCTATGATATCATTTTGAACAACAGCAACATTTTTGCTAGTATCCCAATAAGATCCTATGAGAATAGCGATCAATGGTACTGTGGCTAATAACATATGCCACCATTTAAACCACATTACTGATCTCTTGTCTGATTCTCTTTTTTTCATATGCATTACATATACCTTCCACAATAATTATTTACTCTGTCCGTGATCAAACCAATTATTAAATGTATGCCCTACTGGAACAAGGGCAAAATGAATATGGCCATCAGCAACTTCAATGTGATTAATTCTGCCCAGCATTTTCAATGCCCATACCGCTTCCATGACTTTCATTCTGTAAGCAGATCCATGACATGATTCATCGCAAGATCCATATTTATTTTCATTAGGATCATCTATAACATTGTCAAGAAATTTTGAATTACAATCCTCATATAACAGATGAGGTGAATCAATATGACCGCCAATTTCAGCATTGTAATCAGGGCATCTTGCCATGGTAGAAATCCGGTTCGGCCTACCCAAAATAACATGAAATAATTCAACAGTATCCAGCCATCCTTCCATGGGTTTTGAGCCACAACCACACTTACAATCTGCCTCAAATTTTGTGATATGAGGTCTATATTTTGGCTTACTATTACTTTTTATTGTATTAGTCATTCTGTGCCCTTAGATACACCATGATGGAATTTGGAGTGGTTTGATATATATTTATATGGCACAATGTGTGATCCTTCCATTCCCCTCGACAAAAGAAAAGTGTAGATATGTGATTTTATATATATCATAATCTGATATCATTACTATTTTTTAATGTCTTTTCTGGATCTTTTTACAGTAAAAATTACAGGATCTATGAATGTTCCTTGCGGGTCATTTGCAGTGAAATTCACTGTACCTAAATCACCCAGTTCATTCCTTTTTTTACCATAATATTTCAATGTAACTTCTGGAATAAATGTTTCATTTCCAAACATCATCATGGCAATAATATTGTTTCTTGATCTTGGGAGCATAACAATTTCCCCAATACCGTGACAGACATCTCCAACCATTGCATAAACTTTGTCAGCTTTATATAATGGCTCCAATGGGAGATCCCCTATCCAGATCTGATTAAATTCAAATTGATTGATATCCAATGGATAATGTGGATCATTGCTTTTATATGTATATCTCTCTTTTCTGAATTTATTTATCATTTTTGTAACCTTTCAAGTTTATGATTTTTCATTTTGTGTACACCAAGTTTATATTTCCCTTGGGAAGATCTGTGGGCATTTTCACATTGTTTAATAAACATATTTTCAGCTTTATCAAATGAATCTGTTTCAATCAAAATTTCATCATCTGCTACAACTATATATTTCTTTTTGCTGGTTCGCTTTTTGAGTAGGGCAAGCGGATAACCGCCTGCCCAAATAGATATATCATGACCTTCAGCACATTGTCTGAATAACATTATTTTTTGCCCTTTGGTTTGCTTTCATCAAACAACCACATTACATGCTCAAGCACAGTACTGTCTTTCTGGACTAAATTATGCTCAGCCTCAGTAAATGTCATTCCAGCTTTTTTATCATCACCAATGACAAGAGCCACAGGAAATTTCTTGTATGAGATTTCAATAGGCTTTTCAATCTCAACTACAAGTTCTGCTTCAAGGTCTTTGTAACCCTGACAGAAAGATGGAAGTTGCTTTACAAGTTCAATGAATTTCTTTTCATCAAACTTTTCAACAGATTGCTCATACAATGCTTTTAATTCAGCATACTCAGGATGCTTATCATTAAATTTCTCATAGCCCTCTTTGTATTTATCAACCCTTTCTTTTCTCCATGCTTCATATTCAGTGATCAATGGTTTGAATGCCTGCCTGATCTTAGTCAAATCATATGATGTAGCACCATCAGACTTTTTTGAAATGATCTTCATAGCCCTTTCGATTTTGAATAAATCTGCGAGGGTTGTTTTGAGTTTGTTATTTAGTATGGCCACTTTGAGTGATCTCCTTGTTTATTGTTCTTGGTATCTAGCCAGATTTTTCTGCCAATCCTTTAAATGCTTTTTACATTTCTCGATTAGGGCATATCTGTCTTTTTTTGAAAAATCTTCTGATATATCCATTGCCTCAGCATTTTCAAGATCCTGCTGGGCAATCTTGATTTTCTTTTCACATGTTAGAATATTGCTGTTCATCTTAATCCTTATAATAAATGCAAGTTTATATTACAGTGTTCAATAGTGAAATTGGTTGCATCTGTTTTATTCTTTGAAGCCAGCCACACCTTATCCCCAACAGCCAAAGTTGTAAATCCATTTGATCCCATATTACCAATATCTGAATTACCATGTTTTCTTTCTGCCACTATTGTATTAATTTCTGATCCACCTTTGAACATTTCCCATTTAAATGTTTTGCCTGTGCCTACACTTTGACCTGACATTGAGAAATGTAAAATATATTTACCAGCCCCACCAGATAAAACAGTCAATGTACTTGGCTGATCTACAATGCCTGCTGAAGCCCCAGCACCAGCAACATAAAGGATATCATCACAAGTGAAATTGGTAGTATCCAATACTGTAACTACAGTTGGCAAATTATGCCCAGCATTATTCATATTTGATAATGTGACTACATCCCCAGTAGTTAATCCATGAACTCCAGAAGTTTCAATCTGTAATTGGGTTGCATCACTTTCATTAGCAATATTAGCATCTATCTGAGCACCAGCATCAAATGTAAAATTATCAACATCCCCAGTAGTGAATCCATATATGCCATGATAAACATCAGTGGTATTAATCGTAACTGTAGATGATGCTTCATACAAATACATTTCGCCAACATCAGTACCAACAAGAGCAACTTGAACTTCTGCGCCAGCACCCGTTTGGAAATATAAATGATTATCAGCCTTGCCATATACTGACCAGTAATCAGCAATAGGTGTTGGTGTTGTGGCTTCTGGAAAGTGTGATGTGATATTGGAAGTATCTTCAACCCATCTCTGCCCTTCACCACTATTGGCAATCATTGAAACATAGTTGCTTGAAGGTAATCCACCAAGTCCATAAGTATTATTATTTGTGAATGAATGCACAGGATTTGTCGCAGAGGATGTTTCTTTTTGCAATGATCCTGAATCTGTCAAGTTGCCTTGAAATCCTGATACTGACATTGTGAATGCTGTACCACCTGCTACATCAAACAACATAGCTGACCCATTTGAACTTATTCTTTCCTGCCCACTATCAAGATGAATCTTGTTGCCCTGTGGGACAATGATGTCACCTGCAAACAAAGCTGATTGATCCTGCTGTAGGGTGAGGGCGAGTGTTGGTGTTGCTGAAGCATTTGGAGTGGTTTTAAATTGTACCTCTGCTCCATTATTCCCTGCTGACCATAATTCAGTTGTATAAGATGCAATATATGCACCTGTTGATATTGTGCTTGCCCCATCTTCCGATGCCTTAAAAGCTAATATCCCTAATCTGCTTCCACTTGCTATAGTCCCACCGTCATTTTGGACAAGGAATATAGTTCCACCTGAACCTACATCATCTCCATCTGTATCTGTTATTGTTAATATTGGATCATCTTTCGTGACGAAGATGTCACCACCGAAGGTTGCGGAGAGGCTACCACTATTATTCTGTAAAACTAATTGATTAATCCAAGAAATCCCTGCATCTGCCACCCCTGCTATTGCAGTTCTAAATCTAACAGCACCGTCAGAAAACATTATTGAATTGGCTTCATCACTTGCGTTTGTACTAATATATTTCCATGTATCCGTAGAACTGGAATGATAAGCATTAGCACTTACCCATGTTTTAGTCCCGTCTGCTTGAGTAGTTTCACTACTTAACCCTGCTGTACCACCAACCTGCAATGCACTAACTGTTGATGTCCATGTGGCGAGGTTTTCGGTTTCGATGCCTATGTTGGCGTTGTTCGCTATCGTGAGGGCATCTGTGAATGTTGGAGTTGTGTCAAGTGATGCAAGTGCCCCAACTTTAAACACAAATGTCCCATGAAGCATTGCTATCGCATTTGATTCATCCGTAGATATTGTTTTGAAAGAACCATCATGATATAAATTATTCGTTAGATATAAATGGCGTGATGCCGCAGGTGTTGCATGAGCAAAGAGTGCCGCATTTCCACCAATCTGCAAGGCTCTCCATCCTGATTGCCACACTTCAAGGCTCGCATTGCCTATACCTACATTCGCATCATTCGCTATTGTGAGGGCAGTAGTTAAATTACCTGCCGTGTCTGTATCTACTGAACCTGATGTAATAACATCAAATATATGAGTTCCATTAACTTGTAGGTATCTACTCGCTTGATCCGTTGAAATATATTTGTACAAACCGTCAAAATACATATTCTGTGATAAAATGAGTGCCTTAGATGCCCCTTGAGTAGTTTGGGCAACCAATGAGGCATTACCACCAATCTGTAATGCTGTCCAATCTGTATGCCACGCTTCAAGGCTCGAATTGCCAATGCCTACATTACCATCTGAACTTCCACCCGCTCCACCAAAGAAAACATTGCCACCCCCAAAGGATATATCTGCTGTGCCTTCCTGATCTATTGCAAGAGTATTTAATGCTCCTTCATCATAATTGAATGCAGTAGCACCACCAACAATTATCTTCGCTTGGTCTACTGAAAATTGAAGGTATGTATCTGCATCACCATCATGAGTAAGTTTGTTGGCAATATTTAGATCACCACCAATAGAGATAACACTATTAATTGTATCAACAGTAAATACATCGTCAGCATCACCATCTTTTCTTATCAATAGTGCTTCAGCATTATCAGTATCAATCAATAATGTGCCCTGAATTACTTCGTCTATAGCTATGGAAGATGATCCTGATATAGCAAGATCACCATCACTATTAATGCTAGCAACTTCGGCATCATCAGAATCTGTGATGCTTAATTTTTCAACACCAGCATTATCACCCAGCTTAATTGTAGCCGTTCCACTATCAGGCTCCCAGACATCAAATTGAGCTGAACCGACTATGTTTATTTTCAATGCATCGCTTGAGCTTTCCCAGATGGCATTCAAGATGTCTTGACTGGATGGAACTACTGATACACCGATGGTGCTATTTACCAGTACATCATTTAATATTTCTTGTATGCTTGCTTGTAATGCCATGGAAATTAATCCTTATTTAAAAATTTTCTATGCACTTCAATAATTGAGCTTTATTCATACTATTATCATATGGAACATCTTTCTTGTCCATATAATCTTTTAGTCTAGCAACTGTCCATCCCATTGATGGGAGTTCACCATCAGATACATCTTCATTGGTGTTATCTGGTACTGGAATGTCTTTCTCTATGGCTGGCACTTCATCTGTTGATTCTGTGGCATCTCCCACCTCAGGCTCTGGTGTGGCTAGAGATCTCTGTTGTTTTTCTATTGCTATGCCGGCCACCTTTGTTTCATACTCTCCTTTTTTCAACATTTTGAATACCTTTGGAAAATCGATGTTTAATCGTTTGGCTTCATCATCATCTGCTTCAAAAAAGCAAGTCTCAGGATGATCTGTATTACAAGTGATCTGACCATTTTGGTAATTTTTCTGAAGATTTGGAATCCCTAGAAATTGCATATATTTCATTTTAATATCCTTTTAAGATTAAAAAATATTGACAGGGAATTACTTTGTAGCACTAGTCCCTGTCAATAGTTAGTTATTTATTTATGATGCTTCAGCCAATTTTCTGATCCATAGGACAATCAGTTTATCACCAGTTGTAGCAACACTACACTGAATATTACCATCAGAAGTAATAGATGTTGTTGATGTCCTATCTGTTGGAATTCCAGTAGTGGTTGCAATTTCTATTACTGACCATAATTTATCAGTGGTCAATATGCCTGTTACAGCCATGTTGGTATCTGCTCCTGCCCCAGCAACTGTTGCTGATCTAAAAGCCTTTGTGTTCATTTCATTTAAGACAAAATCTGCCATGATGCTCTCTTTTCTTTATTTTTAAAAATTAAACTAGACAAGCACGTGATGAATCGTGCTTGCCTAGCACGCCATACATAACCAAGGAGGAGATTATGTTGTCAAATTGTATCCGACTACAGCCACAGCTTCATCAGATGCCATTGTGAATAGTGATGTGAAATCCACTCTTCTGGAAACAACAACTTGAGTCTGCTGTGTAGCAATATCACGGTCACTTTCCGCAATGGGTGATCCTTTATCAGCACCCCAGAATCCACGCCTGTTTACTAGCAGGATATTAGATTTTGTCTCAGTGACACCATCCTGATATCCAGTAGCATTCAGATCCTGTTTCATCCATTCAGATACGATAATTGGAGCACCATCAACCTTTGCCAATTCACCTTTTAGGACAGTTGCATTTGGCCCGAATTTATCCAGTGTCTCAACCTGAGTCAAAGACAGCATCTGAATAAATGCAGAGATCCCAGCAATCCAAGCAAGTTCATTAGGCATAACACCATATTTGCCCATGCCTTTTCTCATGGTACGCAATTTGGTTACAGACAAAGTAGAGATGTCTGTGGCACCAGATCCTGTAGGTGCGGCACCTGTGGCTGTCCCACCTTCTGAGCGCAATCCATCATAGGATCTATTAATATCACTTGAAGTAGTCACATCACTATCAAAGTGAGTTGCTGTCTCATCACCATTGATAATAGAATCATCAGATGCCGATGCTATCGCATAAGCCAATTCATCCAGCACAATAGGCATCATTGCAACAATACCATCTTCATCCATTTCGTCAGAAAATAACATTCTCACAGCATGCTTGATAGCAGTGAATGTTTTCTTGGCTGAAGTTAAATTCCTTGTAGAAATTTTCGTGCCTGTATCATCAGTGTTCTCACCCATCAAGTAGGCACGCACCGCTGAAGATTGTAATGGAATATCAAATGAGCCTGATCTGTTAGGCAAAGTTACTCTAGGAAACAATGCTGAAACTTTCAATTCAAGATTGATACGATCAATAAACTGGCCGGACATCTGAGTTGTTACCCAGCTAGAATTCGCTGTGGTGTCCATAGCTTTCAAATGACTACGCAGATCTGGCAATCGACGCAATTCATAATCCATCAGTTTGTAAGTCTCTGAATTGACTATTGAATTGGCAAATTTCGCTTCATCAAATCCGTGCTTTCTGGTAGCATTATAAACACCCCAGATCATTAACATGTCATTCATTTTCATGACATCAGAAGGTAGCATGTAGCCGTCACCCATAGACTTGTATCCAGTAGGTGTCCACTCAGTGTTTGTGCGATACATGGCCTTGCCTATAGGATCACCGTTGCCATATCCCCAGACATTGGCCACTCTTGCCTGCTTCTCAGTAATTTCCTTACCTACACCGCCAATAGAGTCCCAGACTTCCATCTGTTTCTCCTCTTCAACTTCTGTAAGTTTCTCAACTTTAGCGGTCAACAGATCCTGAGCTGTTTTCATGCCTGTTAGTGCCATAGTAAGATCTTCTGTTGCTTTTGTTTGCTTTTCCTTTTGCTCTGACACAGACTCAGCAACACCTGTTACGGCATCACTGATTTGAGCAAGGATGGCTGGCAACTGTTTTTCATCCAGTAAATTTGGATTAATAACTTTTACATTTTCCATTTCAGTTTTCCTCTGTGTTTCTAATTATGAGCATTTTATGCTTCTGGATTTATTAAATTATTAAGACTTGTGACATCATCACAGATCTTATTGAGAATGTCCATATCCACTTCAATACTTTTGACTGGCTCTGTATCCTCATTTGCTTCTAGTAAAATTTCAAGTGCTTCCATTCCTGATTTCATTCCTTGGATAGCACTCTTGATGATTGTTTTATTCTTTTTACTCAAAACAGCACCAGCCTTTGCGTGGAATGATTCTATGTCTTCCAATGCCTTGATATATCGTTCTCTGTCTTCAGCATCCGGCTCGATAGCTTTAAACACTTCATCATATCCATCAACATTATATCCGGCTGATTTAGCACAAAGCATTAATTCATCAAACTCTCTGCGTGCTGTTGCCGATGCTAATGCTGGGATAGGTACTATTGAAAATTCTAAAAGTTCTGATTTAGTATGAGTACGGCCTGTTTGTTTTGGCAGTACCGGATCAGTGGATATTTCAACAACACTGAATCCGATGGAGCCAGCATTCAGGAATCCATTACGCACTTTGTCGGCAACCATAATGGCAAAGGCATCACCAGAATCCTCATCAAAGATAACATCAGCATCAATATACTTATCCGTTTGCTCAATTGTTTCAATATCAATCTTCCCTATGGGCATCATTCCCTGTTGAGAATATCCGTGCCCAAATAGTACAATAGGATTTTTCTTGAAATTATCAAGCCCCATTCCACTAGACTCTACCACTTCACCATGTCTGTCAACTTTTCTCTCTGTCAATCTAAACTTTACTGATCCATTATCATTGATTTTTGTAACTACTGCTATGCCTGTAGATTTTTCCATTTGTTAAAGTCCTTTTTTCTTAGTTGGAATGGTGAAACACCTTTCATTGATATCTGATGGGAATGCTGGGTCACCGGAATATCCGGCACCGACAGGAAATGGTTGCCCAACTTTCCTGATTGCTCCACCTGAAGCACTATGGGAATCCCTCACAGCATCATCTCCCTGTGTAACCCATCGATTGTATTTGACTTTCATTTGCTTCATGGAAGTCATCCGGCCAAAGTTTCCTGATCTCACAGTTTCTGTTCGGGCAATCCTTGTGGATCTCATTTCTTTATTGTTATTAAAATAGTCTTTTATCAATCCCTGAGTTTGGGCAATAGATAGTCCTTCATCAATAGCTGTAGCAAGGATCTGATTCACTTCCTTATATGTAGTGCCATTAACCAATTCAGCATATTTATGTGTTCGGGCTTGGACATGCCTTACTGCTGAAGGATCAGTGGAATTAAATACTCCACCCAATTCCTCAGACATCTGCCCACCGGCAAATTCAAATGAACCAAATATAAATGGCTCACCGGCATCCTCGAATTTTTGTACCCATTTCTCTTGATTGATATTCACTGTTGCTGGATCATATTTTATTATCTTAAAAGCATTTAGATTTGAAACAACCTCATTACGCTGTTGATTGAATAATGCTATTAATTTCTTTGAAAACTTTCCTACAAACTTATTTTCAATTTGAGCAATAACTGATCCTGCTTTAATGATATGAACAGAATCATCAGCATCATTCATTAGTTTAGATACAACACCCAGTGTTGCTACAAGATCTGCTGATACATTGTTGCCTTGATGGCTGGCAATATATTCTTTGATACTTTTACCTAACTGGATATGTTTCTCATCATCTACAACCACTTCTGTTGTTCCTATAGGCATTACATTGGCTGGCAGATACATTAAATCCATAGCTGGATTATCATCACGTGGGAGTTTCAATACGAATTCTCTTATATCATTAGGAGATACCCCACCATCCTTGAAAGCAGTATTATATCTTTTCATGAGCTCATTCCGGTCTTGCTGTAGCTCAACAATCTCAGAAACATCAAATCCAAATAAAATTTTCTCATTCGGAGTTAATAGTGGCATCATGAATTTCTGCATTATAGCAGAGATCTTAACTATTTTTGGCAGTAGAGTTTCAGTCCATAATAATTTAGCTTGGACATCAGCATTCGCAAGCACTGAGGCATCAGAAAAGTCCATCAAGTATATTGGTGGTACTCCATAGACTTCTCGCACAGTATCCTTAGTCCATTTACGCTGTTCAATATATTGCATATCCTCTGCTGAAAATCCTACTCTATCCCATTTCATGCCGTGATCAAGAAAGATAACTTTGCCAGCATTCAATGCTCCAACATATTTCTTAGCAAACTCACCTTGGTATCTTGCCCATTGATGATCTCCTAGTCCCTGATCTGTAGAGACAACACCGGAAGGTCTGCTGTTATTTTTTAATGTACTATCATTAACAGCCATTGCTTTTAGATCTAATTTAATATCCCCAAATGATGCTCTCATCGGGGATAGGCCTCTGTAGTCAGAAGTGGGATGGAAGTATCTTAAATACAATATGTTTTCAGCAGGAATCTTTATTCTTTTAGATCCATTTGTAAATTCATAGTGATCAATTTGTTTTGTGGCTGAAGGGAAGATCTTCATTTTATCCGGCCTTAAAGGAATTAAGCAAACCAGCTTAGATCCCTCAAAGATTTTCAATACAAATGATTCACCAGTCATATCTAAATAGCCTATGACTGCTTCCCAGAAATCATATACTGTCTGCCATGGATTGGGATTTTTAAAGATCTCAAATGCTGGATCATCAGTCAATATAGTTTCCTCTTGATCATCATTCTTTGTATAGATCTTCACTGGCACTGAGGCAAATTTATTAGATATAACTGATATACATTTGTGTACTGTAGATTGGATTTGATAAATATTCTGATAATCCATAGAATGCTCATCAGGCATAACACCATATTGATCCATAGGATTATATGTTATATTGCTGAACTGTCCATTCTCATTGGCTTTCATGTCAATACCTTGAGCCTGTAAAGCAGTATTGATTATTGATAATATATTCATTAATATAATCCACCAAGGTAACTAGCCATTGTAACAAGACTGAACCAGATAGTAATAAATACAGACATGATAATAAAAAAAGACATTAATCCATATCCATAATAGACCTGTAATTTAAGTACCCATGAGGCATCCCCAACTTTATTATGAGGTGTTATGATAGAAATGGAGATACACCATACAGCAAATATAAAAAATAAAGTCACCAAGCACGTGAATATTACATTTATCATCATCCTGTCGCCATCCTTAATTTAGCACCAAGTATAACTCGATTGATTAAACATTCCAAAGCATCTGGGGCATCCTTATATGGGTGGAAAGGATACTGCCATAGTTGATTCATTAAGTCCATATAATTCCCTTCAGCAGACTCCCAATCCATCCTGAACAAAACTTGATGATTTGTGTATGTGGGCTCACTACCTTCTATCCTTGAGTCTTTATTCTTTGTATTTGTAATAGGCTGTACAGGCACGATGATAGGATGGAAATCAGGATCTGGTTTGCCATCCTTCAATTTACCATCACCCATGATCAATCTTGTCATCTCTCTGGCCATAGCATCTATGCCGTCAATGAATAAAGATTGCTGAGCATTGTCCTCACATCCAAAAGACACATATTTATGCCGGATCTGCTTACCCACTATCAACTTATATGATTGTGTAGGTCTGCGCACTGCAATCTCTGTATCTGTTATCAGGATCTTACCGGCATACATTCCCTCAAACATATAGTATCCGGTGATGATTGGTGCTTGGCATCCTTTCTTATTCTTACCCATAGCAGGATCACAATATCCATAAGCAACACCTTGGGTAGAATCAAAATATTTCATATCAAAGTATCCGCAATTAGCAGGCAAGAATAATTGATTCTCTTTTGATAATGGCTCCAGATCATACTGAGCTGAATATGATACAATCCCTTTCTTGGCTAGCAGATCTGCTAAAATTTTCTCTGTATATCGCTTTGGGAATCTCAATGTGCCATCTTTTTTTCTTACTGGCTTAACAGATACTTTGAATGGCTTTAGGCCTTGCTTAATCAATTTGGGATTCATTTTCTTTTCAATGTAATAATATATATCCTGAGGATGCCACCGTGTCCCTGTTACATGGATCTTCCCACCTGGATTTAATAGATCAAATATGTCTTGGAAAGTCAATTGAGTTTTAAGTCTTTCAGCATCAGAATCTCTATCATCTTCATCAGCAATATCATCTAGGAAAATCAGGTCATAGTGCTGGGATGTTACTTTTGTTTCTTTCCCAACAGCATCAATTGTTCCAGTCTTGTTGGCTGTATCTGTTCTACACCCTAGTATTATAGAGTTGGCCTGCCATCGTGTAGATCCAGTGTACCAATCACCACAGAAGTATCTCAATCTGGCATTCTTTCTTATCTGTGCTTTAATCTCTGATAATACTTTATATGCATTAGTCGCACTGTTCATCATTATTAATATTGAAATATTAGGATTTTTAATGATATGAGCAATAGCCCCAGACACTGTTCTGGTTGTTGTCTTGTAAGATCCTCTGGGATCTAATTCCATAGTGGATTCATCACCCATTACGCTGTCCATCATCGGTCTGTTCATATCTTCAAGTAATAATGAATATTTCAAAATGACTTTTGCTATGTAGAATGGATCTTTATCAATGAGGTATTTTACTGCCGTCTCAAATTTGGATGTCTGGTCAGAATGTAATAGGCTATATATCTCATCAGCAGTGAATTCTAAATTATTAGGGATGATATAATCCTCAAGGTTGTCACCTTTGATCATATTCCTATTCTTGGGCAATGGTGCTTGTATGACTGGTATAAAGTTTGGTGGGACAGATATGGTTCTATGTCGTGCCAATTTCTCTGCCTCTTTCAGATACTGATAGAGGATCATCAGCCATATTATCTCTAGCCAATGCCAAGCGCATTGCTGTGGTGACATTTTTCAAGTCATGTAAATCATTTGTATGGAGATGCTCAATTTGCCCTTCGACTTTCAATGTCATCTGCTCATTATAACCGAAGGCAGTTTTCAAATGGAATAATAAAGCACCAAGGTTGTGGTCATCGAAAATGTGCCAATCCAATTTATCCTGTAGCTTTAAATGCAATTTGCCTTTGGCTAGTTCAACTTCATTTTTAAAATCAGGATTTTCTTTGACCCATGAGGCAAATGTTGTAGGAGTTATACCGATGGCATAGGATGCTTGACTGTAGGATGCTCCTCTGCTTATTAATCTTACTGCAATTTCACGCTTGGTGGTATTAATTTTTTCTTTCTCAAACGCATCAAATTTGCGTGGTTGTAATTCGATAACTCCATTCTTTTTAAGAGTTACGGCAAATGATTCGTCAGTTGCAAACTGGTTGAGTATACGCTCAGTATCATCTTTTCGATCATATTTCTTTCCATTTCCGTTGCTTCCCGACATGACCACCTTATTTAAATTACGCTGTAATTTATAATAGGTCACCCTATACTTCAAAGGAAAATATTAATCTCGCACACGCAATGGCCTCATCATGGAAGGATCACACCTACACCCATATCTATACACAATACCACAATTTGAATCTTTTCCACCATATTCTAAACACAATAATATCAAAAAGGGCAGTTTTCACTGCCCCTTAAAAAATTACTACCATGATAATATTGGACTTACATTTATTAAAAAAAAATATAACCCTTATATAATAATAATTTAATTTAATTTATATATATATATATACTCTATCATTAAAAATATTCTATTTGTATAAAAAAAATTGCAACTTACTATAGCTTTATTTGAGAAATCTTTTTTATCACCCTTCCACACTAATAAAAACAATCACTTACATTTTCTCATTCGCACACTTTTGATATTATCCACTTTTGGAATTTACAATAATTATATATTTTATTCCACCGGCCATTATCCGCCTTAAAAAATATTAACTATGTAAATCGAGTTTCTGGCAGTTTTCAGGCCTACCAGAATATCATTTTAAAATTAAGTTTAACAATATCAACACCCATGCCATTGATATTCTCATATTTGAAAACTCACAATTCCTTGAATTCTCTTTCCAAATTCTCAATATCATTGTTTATTCCGGCTATTTTACTTTTTAAAATATTTTTAATAACACCCAAATATTCAGAGTGTTTGTCTTTGCTGACCTTTTACGCATCCGATACAGTTATTATTATTATATCCAAGTTTGTACATCATCGGAATTTCTATCCCTGCTCGGTCGATAATAGCCAAACAATTTTCTTTACTTAAATCATTATCAATCAATGGCGTTGAAATATTTATTTCTGGGTTATTTTCTTTGAATCTGGTTATCCTTTTACGCTCTGAATTATCAAACCCCCAAACCGGGGTGTCGTTGTAGTATTAAAATAATTCTTGCTGTGATATTGCTGTTTCATATCGTTTCATTCCTGCTTCGAAGTAGTCCGGATCGATTTCGCATCCTGTGAGGTCGAATTTTTCTTTATGGCAGGCAATAGCGATAGACATTGAGCCGAGATGTGTATCGAGTATTTTATCGCCTGGTTTGGCGTAATTTTGTAAGAGCCATTGATATAATTTTACGGGTTTTTGAGTGGGATGCATTCGGTGGTCTGAATTGTAGAAGCATTGGAAAATATTTGCATTATATCTTAAACTCGACCAAGCATATTCGCATCTCGCAAACTGGTTGTTCATGAACTGTTTTTTATCCCAAATCACAAAATGTTTATTGATAGGTAAATCAAAATAATTCCCGCCCCAAACGATTTGATTTTTACTCACTCTGAATAATTCTGTAAAATACTCTTTGTCTGGCTTGAAATTCCAATTTTTATCTAAAGTGGTGTTTCGGCCTTTTATAGTCCCATCCCCATACGGCGGATCGACTATAGCTAAATCGAAGTAGTTGTCGGGGTATCGAGCCATTAGGGTCATGTTGTCCTCACAGGTCGCATCGAATCTCATCCCACCTCACCAACCTGCCATACTCGGATGACTCCATATCGTGGAGGTATCCCTCTCCATTCATGATCATTACAATCACGGGCAAAGGCAATGCCTCCTTCATTTACAGCATATATATTTTTGGGGCATGTTTGATCTTCAATAACAGGCATTGATAATGCTACAATTGTAACAGCCATTATCATCCCAACTAAAACACCCAGACCAAATCTTAAGTCTTTGCTCATACTCATTTCCTATCTGAAATTTCTTGATGTTGACTTGTAATCCACTTATCAAGTGTATTTAATATTTCCAGCTTTTTTTCATCACTTAATTTTTGATACTCTGCTGTGATTCTAAACACTTCAGGTATATCACTATTTGACATCTCATTCTCCTTTTGATTTACTATAGGGCTGGATAGTGTCGCTTCCATCCAGCCCCAATGACACATTTTTATAGGTTTGAGTTAATTCTCCAATTTACTTGATGTCCATAGGCATCTTATCTCCTTGTTTCACTCCGGTATCTCCATCCATTTGATAATTTGTTTTGTCAGATATTGACCATCGCTACCAAACCAGAAACCATTTTCATTATATTTTGTAGTTTGGTAGCCTATCCCAACTTTTGCCAAAATAACTTGCCCATGCTCAGGCAACTTATCAGCAGGATTATGCCATCGTGGGAAATTCTTATCAATCCATTTAAAAAATGAATGATTTTTAAGCCACCATTCCCCAACATCACCAGTGTCTTTTTCAAATCTTTCAATTAGATCCCTCATCCCTCAACCCCTTCCGGTGGTATTATATGTTTCCAGTAGCAAGGATTATCAAAGATACTGCCATCATTATTTTTAAACAGTTCAGTATCTTTGATTCTTGAGGCTACTTCCCAATAACTCACTGTCTTCCCTTCACCACAAACAGTTTGGCATGTTAAGACTTCTATATCAGGCCTTGGCCTGCTATCTGGGAATTTATGCCATTGGTTTGAATCATTATTCACCACCCAATTCCCTTCCTTTTCGAGCCACAGTGCATAGGCTTTGTAATTTTGAGACCATACCATCCCAGTAGCTTCAAAATATTTATCCCTCTGAGTTTTAAAGTCAAACTTTGTTTCCATGCCTTTCTTGAAATGATTTTTAATGAAGTCAGCACCAAGCAGAACAGCTTTAATAAATATGCTTTTTAATGGGTATTTTAATGCTGGTGCTGTATTTTTATATATTTTTGTAAATTCCTTTCCAGCATATCCTTTTATCTCATCCCTGCTGGGATATGTGATTTGTACTTTCATTATAACTTATCCATGAATTCTTGAAGTTCTCTTTTTGAATAAGAGATTTTTTCTTCAAGCTGTTTTATTTTATCCTGAGGATTTCTTATTTCAAAATTCGCAACCCCCCATACATATTTTCCATTTCTCTGCAATGCTTCAAGTTCTTCAGGCTTAAACCATATATCTTGATAATCACATCTGATCCAAAACCCCAATGTTTTAGCCTTATCAATCATTTCTTGTATTTTTGGTTCAGGCATTTCAATCTCCTTCACTTATATTACTCAACATTAAAACAAATTGTTTGTTTGTCTCTAAACTATTTTCAATATGTAATAGGAATGCTTTTAAAGCTACTTTCATTTCAGTAATATAATCCACCACAGCATCATCTACTACATGCTTATTGCCTTTGATGTATATTGTTTTCATTTCAATATATCCATAATCTTGGCATGCTGTGCATTGGTAACTTCCTGCTCCTTGCCATCAATAATAATTTTTCTGATAAATAGGATTTCAGCCATATCATTGGTACTGGTGAATCTTTTAATAATTGTAGATCCGTCATCCATCAAAAAAGCCCCTGATCCATCAGGGCATATTCTTATTTTCCAACCCATTTCATACAATCGCTTTTTGACTCTATCGAACAGATTCACATTCACTTCAGCATGCTGATCTTCCAGCCTTTTGATAGTTTCATCACTACATGTATGGTGCTGTAGAAAATCTTCAATATTTTCAAATATGCATTTATCCATGTGACCCATAAATTCACCATGATCCCACACAGCAAAAGATCCTTTTTTGATTCTGTCTGTATTTATTATTATCATTTCAATATCTCCTTGCAGAGTTGTTGTATAATGCCATTGATTCTTTTATCATATATGCCACCATTTACAAAATAAGAAAACCCATCCTCAGTCACCAGTGGTTTGTGGAATTGTTTTTGATAATCTCTTAAATAACTATCAAATTCTTTTTCAGTACAATTAGATGTATATTGCATCCCACTACCACCAATATATTTCAGTCCTCTAATTTCACACCATTCCTTGAATGATTTAACTTCAGGCAAAAATTCCTTTTCATAAGATATAACATAATTATCAAAGCCATTTCCATCAAGCATTACAGCACTCATTATTCCAGTAGGATTATCAGTGATCCACCGTAGCTTTCTGACCTTACACCAATCAGGGATAGTCTTATGAATATCACTATTAAATGGCTCCCAGTGTGGTGTCCATCCTACATGATGACCATGCCATACTTCTCGCTTTGTTCCATCTTCATCCCCAATAATCTCCTGCACCATTGCTTCTGCTTCTGTGATAGATGCTGATGAAACCAGTTGACTTAACAGATCAACTATTTGTCTTGCTTTACTCATCTGAAAACTCCATTACTTGGGTAACATTACCATCCGGCGGTGTTACTAGGGTTTTATGTACTTGTATCAATCCACCAAGAGTCCAATCACATCCTCTGCCTTCTGCCCATCGGCCTATACATGAATAAAAGAATTTGTCCTGTGGATTTTTAATCCCAGCATCAATAAATTCTCCTAGTGTTTGACTCTCTTCACAGCAGGGACATTTAAATTTCCACTGCTTAATATCCTCACCAAATAATTCTATGGCCTTTGCTCTCCACTGATCTAATGTGTATTCTTTCATCATATCAAGGCCTTCTTGCTTTTCTTAACATACTTTTTCACCACTTTACATTCCCTCATGAGGATGGTTTTATCATCCTCTTTCTTTTTACCTACTTGGGCAGTGATAATTTGAAATCCTGCTTCCAGCAATTCATTGACTAGCTTGGCTTGATTATCCTCATCGAGTCTTTCAAAATCATCAATAAACCTGACCTTTAAATCAGGATTCATAGACATATGTAACTTTGCCACAATGATTTCCAGCTCTCCCTTGCTGAAATACTTATCTTGTATAGGTCTGCCATTTAGTAACAATCCACCATTGCCAGACACAGTAAGGCCATCAAACCCAAAGTCAAAGGCCTTGATGTATTTGATCTTTTCAGCATCAACTTCCTTTTGCTTTGCTTTGTTGTAAGCTAGATTTTTATTTATAGTATCCTGATTGGTTTTATTATTCATCCACTGGTTGTAGGCATCAGCTTTTCTGTTTGTTTCCTCAGCATCTTCAAATGCTTGATCAATTTTAGATCCGTCTTTTAATTCTTCAGGTTTGGGTTTTGCATTAAGAATTACCATGCCTTTAGCAATGCGGTCATGTAATGCTTTTTTTTGCTCTCGCAGATCCTCAATTCTGGATTCAGTATTTTCAATATCACGCTGTCTATCATGCTGAATCTGATTAAATTCAGAGATCTCCCTGCCTTGTTTACGCAATTTTTCAACATCAACATGCTCAATATTATCCGGCTCTTCACCAATATCACCCATGTCTTTGAGTTTACGATTAAAATATGTGAAATCAGATTTGTACATTTTAGTATCAGCATCAAATGTGCTGGTATCAATCCCCAGACTTTGTGCTTGCGCTCTAGGATCTAAAGCACAGAAATGTTTAGCAGATACAAATACAGTATCAAACAAAGTATCCAGCCACAATGGGTCAATTTCGCCCTCTATAGGTTTGAATGTAATGTGGTTGCCCTGCTTTGTGATATGATTTTTAATAAGTACCTTCAGGTGCTTTTGCTCATCTTCCAGCAGGATCTCTATGTCTGCCGATGGCTTTTGAGATCCAATGAATCTGTATCTTTCACCGATGAGTTGTCCATCTTTATTCTTTTCAGCAATGCCTTTGAAACATGCCCATATGGATATGAGTCCAACAGTAGTTTTGCCAGATCCATTTACACCTACTAATTTGGTGATGTCTTTGTTAAATTCTATCTCAAAATCTACAAACTTGTGTAGATTATTTATTTTTACTTGCTTGATTTTCAATTACTTTCTCCTTGTAATGTATTGTTGCTTTTCTAAATTCAATATGTGTCCAGCCATATAATCCCCACTCACGTGCTGTAGGATATTTTTCTCTAGCTGGGATGATACTGCCATTGATATTCTGCTCTTTAATAGTCCTTATGATTATGACTTCATAATGGACACCAGTAGTCCCATCGATAGGCTCACGCTCATATAATGCAACATTCCCATCTCTTGAAAGTTGGGTATGTTTAAATTGCTTTCTTATGAAACTTTTTTGTAAGGCAGGACAGCCACCCAGAGATGATGGATGACTGCCCTTTTTTGTCTGGTTAAGAGACATTGTGATTTTTCAAAAAGGATCTGATAGATGAATCAGTGGTGTTAAGAATATCTCTTGTCTTATTAAGATATTCAATATTGATATCATTATATGCTATCACAGTACATTTATCTTTAAAACATTTGATAGCATCACCGCCATCCTGCTGGATAGTAAATTTGTGTCTGGAATCTCCAATGATCCGGCCTACAATATAAGTCCTCTCATTGGGTAGCACAACAATAAATTTCTTTTTGCTTTTGATTAATTTTTTCATACTGCGTTTGTCCTTATATTTTGATATGTAATTAAGCTATGATCAGTGATATGCTGATACATCATGCCACCACTCTTTTGTTGTTTGGTGTGCCTTATTTGGGTCAATTGTAATTCTGCACCACATCCATCACAAGTGTAGAGATACAGTGGCTTTTGCCTTCTGTAATCAGGATATAATCTTTTGAATTCTGCAGTTCCAAGTTTCAATTTATTATATTCACCACCGGCAAATTTCATTAAATTCTGGAATCCCTCACCATGATCAGAATGGCCGTCAGTCCAGTATTGTACCGCATGGCACACTTCATGTAGCACAGTAGTCTTGATAAAATTATCTATATTACAAAATGCTAATCTTTCATTATATCTTATTTCAAAATGTGTCTCCGGCCATGTCATGAAACTTACGCATCCGGCTCTAATATCTGTAACAAGTTCATTACCTATATGCCCTGCTTTAAAAAATTCAGGCAATTCTTTCTCATAGGTATCTGTGTTGAAATATTCCCTGAACATTTCCCAGTAATTTTCTGTGGCGTGGATCAATTGAGTTTTTGTAGTCATGCTCATTTCTCCTGAGTAATATTAAATATTCTTTGGAGTTGATCAGCATCCAATGTGTACATTTTAAAATGGGTCAATCGGGCAACCAATTTCTTTTTCAACATTTCCAACACTACTTTTTTTCTCAATTCCGGTGTTGCTTCATATATAAATGCTCCATATATGAAGTCATCCCCAACAGCCCTTCCTGTTAATCTGTTGAATCTGTAGCCTGAAGATTTGATGACTATCATTGTTTTTGTTACCTTATAAACTTCAGTAATTTCCCTGCCAACTCTAGTGCTGAGGATAACCTCATCCCCAGCACCAAGGCCTTCTAGCCATGTTGTATTATTCATTAGTTCAAGCCCTTTGTATCATCATTTTCAACAGTTTCACAACCAAACATCATAGAGATCTCTGTGCTTGAATATCTGCGTTTGCTAGATCTTTTCCAACCATCTTGAGGATCATGCCAGTACCATTGTTTCTTTCCACGTGCCCATCTGAATTTCAATTCTTTCAAATAGTCTTTCACTGGTTTTGTATCTCCACTTACCCAGATCCAATTACCTTTGACTTCAATGTCAACAGGAAGGTGGGAAATTTTTTGAAGCATATCAACCACAGCCTGTTCTTTAGCATAGCTATAAGTGTATGACCATTTTGCTTCACTAGTAGCTTTCCAGCCATTTAAACTTTTCAAAGTTTCATGGTATTGATTATTAATCTCTTGCATCACAGCAGTGTCACCACCTTTGTCCGGATGATTTTTCATAGCTAGATCCCTGAAAGTCATCTTGACTTGAGCTGGTGTTTTCATGTTGGTAAAATAATTTGTCATCGTCATCTCCTTTGTTTCTTTGTTTCTTAACCTACTCAATAATAAGGGTGATGCCCTACACCATCCTAGTCTTTTTTAATTTTTTTTTCAAAATTTATTCCATTCTCTGACTCTGTCCGGATATATTTCACCAAAATTAGCCACAGCATCTTCCAGCCAAGTCATCTCTAATTGTAATTTTGGGATAACAAGTTTTGGAACATCTTCATCCTTACAAACAAAAAACACATCAGTTCTTCCACCCTCACCGCCTGCTCCGGCTCTGGTTACAATAGTCTCAAGATATTTCACACTAACAGCAAAATGATCTTTCATCCATTTCTCAAATTTTTTGTGCTCACCTTCTGCCTCATCCATCACTGTGCCTGGCCAAACTACAATCTGGGTATAGCCTTCGATGTCAACATTTTCTCCATTGCCTAGTGTGATAGTATTGGGAGAATCCTCAATAACAACAGTTGGCTCCGGCTCATCTTCATCTTCACAATAATCATCCATGGCTTCAATCAGCACTGGAATAGTCTCATCATGAGGATTATTACCATTTGCCCAATTAGATAAATGGCCTATGATATAAGCATCAGCAGATGATTCACAGCCTGTATCGTGTACTGCCTCTTCAATCTTTCCAATAGCATCATTAATTAATTCTGATGCTTCATTCAATAAATCTTTTCTTTCTTGCGTTTTCATTACTTTGTACTCCAAAATATAGTTGCTTGTTCCCAAATCTGATCAGCCATTTTTGAGGCTTCACCATAATTCAAATTGATAGATCCTAAATCACAATCATCCTCTGGATAATCTTTAATTGTAGGAGATGAGCCATATGTATCTTTCACCCATGCCCATGCCACTATAGTGTCGCCAATTCGATGCTCGAAAAATGCGATGTTCATTTGCTTGGTTGCCATCTTATTCTGTAACCAGATCACATATCCCTGCTCACGTCCATTTTCCCATCTAGCAATATTGACTTTAGCACTATATTCATTGAAATTATCACTCCATGAATTTTCAATATTCCTGCCCTGTAAAAATGCCAGTACAGCTTTGGCTTGATTTCCGGCTCCATCTTGTAAATAATTATTCATTTCCATTTAGTCAACCTGCTTCCATGAGTTATTTTCGTGACGGAAATTACATGTGTAACCATTAGATCCACAGTGGTGTTCATAGGTGTATCTGACTTCAATATAAATTGTAATCCCTTTAGGGTGTTCATACACGCCATATTTAACAGACATTTCCATATCTTTAAACATTGACTTGACACACTTCAATCCTGATACATCTATGGTTCGGTGTTCAATTAAATTTTTCCATTTACCATCAGTTGTAATATCCCCACCAGCTAATTTTGGGGCAAAAAATATTTCTTGGGCATGTAACTTTGCATTAATTAGGGTTGCAATTTCTTGGTTTGTAAGTTTCATTTTCATCTCCTTTGTTTCTTTGTTTGTTCTTAACCTACTCAATAATAAGGGTTGCAGATAACACAGTCCTAGTCTTTTTTAATTTTTTTTTCAAAAAAATTACGATAATGACCCATTTCTTAAATAATGGGCTATCATCTGCCCTTCAGTATATCCGTGTGCTTCACAATACTCATACCAGCTATATCTGACTTTGTTTTTCAGCATCTTTCCAATAATCCTCATCCGGCTATCTTGCTCTGCAGTAGATCCTTTCACGCACTCTGAACCATACACTCCTGCCATTCCTTTCACAGCATATGCGTGTTTTATCTCCCTTCCGCACTTACTACAGTTGAACCAATAGCCCTCGAAATTTGCCACTTTTATGATACTCATTTCATCTCCTTAATTCAAGTGGATTATAAAAAGTCCGCAACCGCAATTTTCCTTGGAGCAATTTTCTTCATCGATAATAGTTTCAATTGCATCCCATAAGTTAATAAAATTTAAATCTTGAGAATCACCAGTCATACAATCTATCAATTCACCATCAATGCCCATTCTAAATTCACTTGTATTATTTTCAAAATCAATATGGATGCCGTGATCTTTAGGGTTGATGGATATATTTTTTTCCATTCCAGCATCTAATAAAAATTTATTATTGTCATCTATAATGGTTTGTATTAAACCTGAAACTTCACTTATTATATTTTGAATTTTTAAATCTCTCATTTTCATCTCCTTTGGTTTTTTGTTTCCCCTTAACTACTCTTATATTAAGGAAGGCAGATAATACAGTCCTAGTCTTTTTTAATTTTTTTTTAAAAAAATAATCTAAAAATATTTATAAGATATATATGGAAAGTGCTATACACACATAGGTTTTGTCGAGGGAAATGGAAGGATCATGCTACACACCATATAAATATATATCAGCCATGTGTAATATCCACTCTATGGCATTTGAGTGGTCATTTGGCCATTCGTACTTTCTTCAGAGAATGTGGAAAAGTACCATGAAATTTGTTATCATTATCCCATTTTTCTAGCAGGTCATGGTATAAATAGGCCTTAACCTCATCAACTTTATACCATAAAATTTTATCAGTTCCATGGATGAAAACACAGATTTTTCCAACACCGCCAGCACCAATAATCTCTTTCAATCTATATATCTGCACTTTAGATATAGCAGTATCTAGCCTGATTATAGATCCTAATTTCACTGGTTTTACAACCTTACATTCCACACCTATGAATCTACCATTTGAGCATATTAGCAGATCTGGGATGCCTGATTCTTGGTATTGATTCCCATGGATTTTGAATGCTTTTGTGCGTGGATGTTTCTGATAATACCTTTTCAGGAGTCTAACAAATTCCGGTTCTTTCATGTCAATATTGTAATTTTTTTAACATCAATTTTCCTGAATGAAGGGATCTTGTTTCCATTGATTGCCACAACAGCACCCTTTCCATTCTCCAAGATATTAGATCTATACTTTGGCCATGTGAATCTATTTATGGATGCCATCATCAGGCCAGTATCATCTTCAATAGTCAATATGCAAAACTCTGTGAGATCTAATCTTTTTGTGTATGTGGTGTTCTTTTTACCGGCCTCAAATATATCTCTTAAATTGATAGCTATGATTTTTGCTACCATTTTGATTGGCCCACTGAGTTCATCTACATCCCTGATTAATTTACAATCATATTGTTTCATCAAATCTTTGTATCCATCACCTATAGGATACAGATCATCCCATGGAACAACATCGATCCTTTCCAGATTGCTGGCCACTTTATCAGCAGGCATGCTACTATTATCATTTGTTGAAAATAAATCTGCCTGCCCTGAATTAAATGTAGGAAGGCAATCCAGCACGGCGAGAATCTGCTGAATTTTCTTTGGCACTTTCTGGGTATATATATCTTTGTTTTGGAAAGGCCTCATATCTAGGATCTTGTTTGCCATTCTAGCCCCAATGCCTTTGACATTAGAGAATCCCCCAATGATTTTACCATCCTTAAGTGAAAATGTTTTCTGGCTGTCATTTATATTAAGCACATCATATTTACCACCATACTCAACCCACTCACGCAATACTTTTTTTATCTTACCATCATCACTCTCATGAGCCAGTACAGCAGTATAATATTCAGCTGGATAATAATACTTTAAATATAAACACCAATAACTCATGATGCCATAGGATACACTGTGTGATTTATTAAATGCCCACGATCCGAATGTGTTCATCATATTCCACAATGTGTCAGCAATATCCTCCTCCATGCCATTTTTCAAAGCACCCTTGATGAATCCTTCCTTGAGTTTCCCAAAATATTCATCCCCCATAGACTTACTCATCCCGATCCGTGCGGTCATAGTATCTGACCAAGACATGGCACCAATGTATTTCATTATCATCAGCACCTGCTCCTGATATACTATAACACCGTGAGTTTCTGAGGCAATTTCCTCAAGTAGTGGGTGGATATATACAGCTTTTTTTGCTGTCTTTCGTTTGAATCCTTTCTCATGTGCTCTGTAATCAAGATACATAGTTGTGCCACCACAATGTAATGCACCTGGTCTTGCCAGAGCAGAAATCTCTGATAAATTCCTGAATTCATCCGGCCTAGTTTGGTTGCTGACAATTTGTACTGCCTCACCTTCCCATTGAAATACACCAGAGAATCTTTGATCCATCAACACTTTATATGGCTTAGGATCATCCAATGGCACATTATATAACCACTCATAGTCCTTTCCTATTAATTCCAGACAATCTTCAAATATAGCCAGTAATTTCAAACCAAGTATATCAATCTTTAATAGATCTAATTTCTTGATGCCGTGCTTATCTACACACAACATCTCATCACCCTCTTTTGTCAAGCTAAAACTGCCAAATTTCGTCAGGTCTTTGCCTGACACAATCAGGCCACAAGCATGTACTGTAGATTGTCTGATTTGCCCTTCTAGGTTTTCACTAAATTTCAGCTGGGGATATTCATCAACAATCTTTTTAGCTTTATCAAACATTTCAATAGAGTCTTGAAGGCACATGCTCACACGTGCATCACCACTTGATCTCTCAATGATAAGGTTGCCAAGATCTTTAACATGCTGGTTAGGAATGTGGTATATTCTGCCAATATCCTGTAGGGCAACTTTTGGCTTAAAATATGACACTGCACCGATGGATGCTGTTTTGTCTCTGCCATACTTGTCTCGCATGTATTTGAATACTAGATGCCTTTTGTTATCAGGGAAATCAACATCAATATCAGGAAGATCCGGCCTTGTGATATCTATGAATCTTTCAAAAAATAGTCCGTGTTTAATCGGGTCAACCTCAGTGATTGAAAGACAATAGCACACCAGAGATCCTGCTGATGATCCTCTGGCAGATCCTACAAGCATCCTTTTCTTTGCCCATACACACATATCAGCTATAACAAGAAAATAATCAACAAATCCTTTTTCATTGATTATAGACAATTCCCTTTTCATTCGGGCTTTATATTCTTTGTTCAGTGGCAGGGATCTCCTTTTAAACCCAGCCCAACACTCATTCTTAAAATGTTTGAGTTTTGACTTTGTACCTTTGGGATATACAAATTTAATAGATGTACCTTTTTGGATGGTAACATTACATTTCTTGGCAATCTCATTGGTGCTCCTGATTGCTTCTCTCCATTTAGATCCTAGCTTATCACGACACCTTTTTTCCATCTCATCCCCACTCCAGATATACATATCATCATACATTACCATCCTATTGGGATTGTTCATTTTACTGTGGGTATTGATACACAGCTTAATTTCTTGCCATTTAGCATCCTCTTTTTTAGGATAATGAGAATCAAGAGTAGCAACCAATTTAGCCTTTGCCATCACAGCAAGATCCACTATTGTTCTAATTTTCTCCTGCTGTTCTTGCTGATAATATGGAGTGACTTCAACATACATATCATCTAGGAATTTGTCTTTTAAACACCGCACGAATTTCAAACATGTATCAAAATCTCTGTAGTGCTCACTGAGATAACCAGCACCGAGGCAACCTGTGGTCACAATCAGGCCTTCATGGTATTTAAATAAATGCTCTAAATCAATTCTAGGCTTTCTGTAAAATCCTTCAATGCCTGCAATTGATTGCAATTTATATAAATTTCTGAGGCCTGTATTATTTTTGGCTATAATAGTCATGTGATAAGTCATGCCTGATTTCACATGCAGGTCATCACACCAATAAAATTCACATCCCAGTAATGGTTTCATTTTATTTTTTACCATAGTGGTATAGAATTCTATATGCCCCCATGTATTGCCATGATCTGTAATAGAGCATGTATCTAGGCCTATCTCTTTGAGATGGTCACAGATCTGCTGTGGTGTGCCATATCCGTCTAAAAATGAATATGTAGTATGGACATGTATTGGCGTGTATTTCATTTTTTCTCCTTGATCAAATCTGACATACCTGATTTTTTTGATTTTCTGCAATGCCTGCCTGCAACAATTTGAGCCTGCAATATGTTGCAAATTCTGTTGTTTTTACTTAACTTACGACATTTCATGCAACACTGCCTGCAACAATTTCTTCTCTAAAATGTGTCAAATTAATCAAATTGATCAAATCTGACATACCTGATTTTTTTGATTTTCTGCAATGCCTGCCTGCAACAATTTGAGCCTGCAATATGTTGCAAATTCTGTTGTTTTTACTTAACTTACGACATTTCATGCAACACTGCCTGCAACAATTTCTTCTCTAAAATGTGTCAAATTAATCAAATTGATCAAATCTGACA